>Ga0302325_10015401_pt1 | contig 16254 bp, 18 predicted proteins | sample Palsa_T0_2_FD_201948 | JGI IMG/M metagenome (GOLD analysis project Ga0302325, IMG submission 201948) | Peat permafrost microbial communities from Stordalen Mire near Abisko, Sweden - Palsa_T0_2 | ecosystem: Environmental > Terrestrial > Soil > Palsa > Peat permafrost | place: Sweden: Abisko... | reverse complement strand
TTCTCAAACGGAAACAACGAGGGATGTTCCAACCGTAGAGGACAAGCGCTCAATGACTCTGAAAGGATATTGTGTCGATGAGATTGAGCAAGTAAGCCAGGTCTGGGAAGGAGCTCAACGCGATTGGAATTCCCGTTCGCCTTTCCCATCCCAAGTATACATCGACTATCTAGAACAGGTCCGCCAAATGTGTCAGCTAGCGAAGCACAAGGACATCAGTATCCATTCGAGCGAGCAAAGGATGATTGAGGCCGAGTGGCGGATTCCAGTCGGGGACATTGAACAGGACGCTTCAGCCAAGGCCAGCCGAGCAAAACCGGCCTGGAGAGAAGCATATAACAAGTGCCTTGCGGAGCTTCGGCTGCAAAAAGAGTTGGCGATGATGAGCAGCGTAGAAGCGGCAAAAGCCAGAGTGGACGCGGTGTTTTCAATGAGTGGTGACTCGAGTGGATATGGGGTTCGAATGCAAGAGCTCAAAGGGAAAAGGCCGTTCCTCTCTCATTTGGGCTACGTGGGCATGGGTCCGGCCTACATGCGTCCTGGGGATGTGATTGTCGTGCTTGGTGGAGCCTCGCTACCATTCATTGTGAGGCCGGCTGTAGACGGCAATTTCAGATTGATGGGCGAGTGCTATTGTGATGGAATAATGGATGGAGAGCTAGTGGCAGCGAGGAAGAGCGCCAATAAAATAGAGGAGAGCGTTACGTTGATTTTATGGCGTATAGAGCACAAGAGAAATGATTCAAGAAGACATTTTGTACTGCTGGTAGAATTGATGGGAGTAATTCAGGCTGAGGATAATGCAACACAGTCCCCAGAATGGTGAATCTACTACTATTTATAGTTCTTATTTCCTTGGTATATAATAACCATCATATATTCTTAAAGGGCGTAAACTATATAATAGATTAAAAGTTTCATTTCTAGGTAAAATATATTATCATTTTACTCAAACGTGCTATTAATTAAGTAGCTGCCTTTAGTCCCATTCACAATTTCTATGTAAAAGCGAGAACAGTAAGACTTTGAATGAAGTGACAACAAGCTCTAATTAGCAATAGTGGAGCAAATCTATAAGGAAGGTTAATAAAAAAAAAGTTAGATGCTTCGGAGCAAAGTTAGATAGCTAAGCAAAACGCGAGTTTGACCAAGATAAGTAATAGTAATTACACATGTCCAACATCGTGGTTCTTTATTGCCTTATAGGTAAGAGTATGTGCCATTACTCGTCGTACACCTAACCCCACCACCAGCCCCAACTACGTCTTCTTCTTTACTGAATTTGCAAAGAAAACTCGGAAAATACATTCCATATTCCTTCTGACAATGGCATGTAAATTTTCTATAATGTAATTGAATGTACACATGGCTTGTGGTACAATGATTTTGTGTTGTGGCTTTTGCTTAGGTGTATGACGAGCAATGGCACATGCTCTTACAACCAGTCATACTCTGCTTTTCACAGACTATACCTCTTTTACAGAGAACTTATAATCGTCACCACGATCAAGGTAGATAACCTTTTTGTCCAACCCAGCATCGGCCATTGCCTTCTTAAAGTCCTCTAGCGGGCTCAAGAAGACGTCATAATCATCAAAATGGATGGGGATTGTCATATCGGGCCCAATTAGCCGCACAAGCTCTAGGCCTTGCTTTGCATCCATTGTCACCATGAGCAGCGGCATATGCGGACTCGGAAGTGTTGTCCCTCCAAGATGTACAAGCATTAAATCGATGTTCTGGCCGGCATAGCGCTCAGGAATCTCCTTGAGCTCGTCCACCATAAGTGTATCCCCTGAGATATAAATACGGTAGCCGCACTGAAAGGATGCATCACTCTCTCCATTGTAAGATCCTAGTTCGAGCATCCATCCATTGGTAGGCGGAACCTAATGATATCAGTTCTGCATGTTACTGACTTCAAACAGACATACTGCTCCAATTAAGTCATTCAGTGTTCCTAGCACCCCAGGCGGAACATGCTTTCCTGGCATAGCGGTAACTTTCACGGCTTTAAGTCTGCCGGCGTCTTTGGATGCCTCTCCAGCCGTAGGCTTGATTTTAAGAAACATACTGTCAAAGGTGTCCACCTCATATACAGCTGTGAAAGCTTCGTTCTCGCCAGCTTTGTTCGCAAGGTGAGATTTTGCATGCGGGGTTGTAATGATCGGCAAATCACGTCTCAGAGACTCTTCAACCTTCTGATCAAAATGATCCCTGTTTCCCACTTCCGATTTAGTGTTGCCCGATTAGAATAGAATTTGGATATAACCAGAAAAGGAAGAGATTGTGTGACACTTACGCATGGTAGTGGCTAAGAAGAACGGCGTCAACGTGCGGAAGATCATTCAAGTCAACAGCGGGATTGGTCACCCTCGTACCCGTCACTCCAGGGCCCAGGTGCACGTGATCACCTGCATGCCTTACACGAAATGTCAAAATTAGCATTGAAGTTCAATAGAAAGAATTTCACGACATTTTGTATTTTGAGAGAAGGGCGTCTCATACAAAAAGTTCGGATCAGTCATTAACCGTACACCAGCCCAAGACAAAATTGTTGTTGCAGTTCCTACAAAATACAGACTCGCATTCTCTGCACCTGAGATCGTAGGATGGACTTTGGTCTCTTTAGCATCGGGCATAGAGGTCGAAATGGCGCTTTCGGGGTGGTTGCGGGTAGGTGGGAGAGGGTGGGACGGATCCAGGGTCAGGTGCTGGGTGGGCGCCATCTTCTTAGAGGTATGACAGATAATATTGGCAAGTTGTATTGCAAGGTGGAGGGTATTGAGGGTTCTGGGATAGGTCTGGTGAACAGAAGCCGTCCAGAAAATATAAAATTTTGATAAGGTATTGCTGTTGTGGAAATCGCACGTCACTCACTTTGCGCTCGCCCACATTTATGTTGAAGGTCGGTTGCTAAGGCTAGCGGAGGACGGCCTTGGACGTATGACGTTTTACCTGCCGAATTCGCAGCTTTATCAGCTCGATGCATCAAATGACGTAACTTCAAGTTTCCGAAAGAAATTAATCACCTATGGGATGTATTAACAGACATCACGGAAGGTTGTGCACATATTGGTATTGTAGCGGCCACTTTATCAAGCACCTATCCAACAAGTATAGGACCATGAGTAAGAAAAAAAGATGCCTCCTGAAGAAGACAGCTGTACCGACAATACAATTTGACAATATAGTGGTTGATTGAGTAAAAAGTGGGAGATTTTCTTATATCGAATAATGTTCGTTTGGAAGTGGAATGGGTGGAAGACTATGGCTTTTCCAGGTGCTCCGGAAGCTGACGGATAGCTGCTTGCACAGAACGACGTAGCAGACTCTTAAGGCCAATGAGATATCTTGTTTGTTTTCGCACAGTTGCAAGAGGTTTAATTTAAATCCTACTATCAGAGTTTTGGAAACCCCTGGGGGAGAAGAATTCCAGCACGTGACAACCAAACCAGCAATATACAATATCTTGTTCAAAAGACTTGTTTGGGTCTTTTCGATTCAAAGTTGGAACGAGCCATTAATTGAAGAAGAATTCCTGTATGATAAAGGTTGTTCTGTCATGCAGCCTCGCGCAAATGCGTCGAAATTGCAATCGCCTGATGAACACCTGATATTGTTCGTGGGAGCACTCCTCCAGCCACTTTTCTGTCACGATGGATCTACCAATGAAGTGTCAGCCACTTTTCAATATCTCTCATTTTAGCTCCATGGATTCTAAAACTTGGCGATACCTTATCGTTAATGGAAAGCAAAGAATCCTTGAGCAAGATCTCGTGATGCCGGATCGTCCGGCGAAAAGCACACTTCTTAGTGAACATGAATAAGCATTAGCATTATTTTCCTCTATGAATTTTTCACTTCATTACCTTCAATTTTTCAAATTCCTCAATGCTTACGATTGCCATTTTCACAATAAGTCTCCTGACTCTTTTTGTTAATTGTAGCAAAATAGGAGCAACAAGCATCGTCCACATCCCTTCTCACACGAAATGGAGAAATCCCCTCACAACATCACCCTTATTCCCCATATCAACATCGCACACCTCTTCGAAAAGCGCTATGTCCAGTAAGTCTCAAACTTCTTCTTCAAATAAGGACTTATGATGTGTCTCCTGTTCATCGAAGTATTTTATACTCATCGAGGCGCATAGCTGTGGCTTGTTCCTACTCGGACTGACTAACCTTAGACCATAGTAGCAGAGAGTCACTCTTCAGCACCTCCAAGTGACGATTCGACATCACGCCTTGCTGGAATCGCCTCTATGTTGTCTCCAATCGAAAATCAATGGTATGGTCGATGGAATATTGGCCTACTCTATGAGGAGTTCTTAGCTGCTGAGGAAAACGAGTGAAACCAAAACTATCAGCCAATGGTAGCGCTCATGTTATAGGCATTAGATCTACGAGCTTGAAAGAGAAGGAGCTGAGAATCAAGGGAATTCCAATGATTGCATCGTTGCTTAGTAGCGAAAGACAATGAAGGGTATGAGGGGTATCCGTGGCGTTGGTAAGCAATTTTTGAAGAGTTCGAGAAGCCTGATGTTTGACATAATGGAAAGGAACCATCCGATGTGACTTCTGACAGCGTGTTTGAAACTGTAGAGAGAAATCGTAGTGGATTATAAGCCATTGCCGATTGCTCTTAAAGGCTGAAAATCTGAACATTCTAGCTTATTCGTCCATTCTCCGCAAACTCCCCTTGTTCCATCTCCTGCAGCATGACCACCCTCTCCCGAGCAACAGCTTCAACCCACTTTCCCTCCGCCAACCTCTTTCTTCTCCACTCCACCTCATCAATCTTTGCTCTACCCTCCACAGCAATAATCTCCGCCTCCTGCTTAACCCTCAAAGCTTCCATCTTCCTCTTCTCCCCTTCCGCAAGTGCCTGCAACTGTCTCCTCCTATAGCTATCCCAAAATCTATATTCCTTGTCCTGGTCCATCCTCAACTCATCTCTCGCTTCGCGAACTTTGTATTCCGCTTCCGGTTTGCCGTGCCAGAAAGCTCGGAGTTGATCAACATATTCATCTTCAATACGTCTTTCTTCCGCGAGGCGGACTTTATACTCTTGTTCAAACTTAGATTCCGACTCCTCTATCCTCTTTTGTGATTCCGTGCCTAGTTGTTGAATCTCAGCTGCGTGGCGGATAGCGTAGCTGTCTAGCGCATCCTGACGTTCCCTCCGCTGAATGCCCACTTCAAACTCGTATCTCTCAGCAATAAACACACGCTGAACATCATGCAAACTCTCGAGCTCGGCTGTGAAACGATGGAAGCGCAGGCTGATAGCTGTAATTCGTTCTTCCTCGCGACGACGACGTTCCTCTTCTCGAGCTAAACGTTCAGCTTCATCGCGTCGTCTTTGAGCTTCAGCGGCAGCAGCAGCGCGCTCTGCTTCTTGTCGCTCAAAGTCAGCGACCATTTGTACCAAGAGGCGTTCCTCCTCAGCAGCTTCTCGCTGTCGCGCTGTCAGAGCGGTTGCCGCTTGTCGTCTTGCAGCAGCTTCTTGCTGTACGTTTGCCAACTGCGCATCTGTGCATGCGCAAGTCCGCCATTTGAGTCCGCAAATGTAGCAGAATTCTGCTCTGCATCTGCAAGTCATGTGGCGGCATCCTTTGTTGTGTTCAACAAGTGCGTGGCAGCTGTAGCATCGCTTCCATCCCTCTGTCTCGGCTAGGTTTATGGTTGCTTGGAGGTTAGGGTCTTGAGGACAGTCGGTCCCATTGTGAGAGACGCCGCGGCAGACGGAGCAGGTTTTCTTGGAGCATTTGGGACAAGTTGCACATTGGCGTTGGGTGTTGACGTTTATGGGTGGGATCCAGGTATTACAATTTCGGGCGGAGCAGTAGACGCGATCGCTTGTTGGAATAGACCATTCTGCTTCTCGTTCTTGGTATTTTTTCTTCATGGGGATGTCAATGTGTGGCATTATTTGTTCGGATGGGATTGTATTGAGACAACACTTGGCTGGCCATTGAGTTTCGGTCTCTAAAGCCGTGCTGTGGAAGGTTAGAATGGCTTACTTGTGCGCCCAATGGCTGGAAGCATACCTTATAAGTCTCTTGAAACATTCGGGGCAGTAGCTATGACAGCTCAATTTAATCATCAGGTTAGGAGTGAAATCATCAAGGCAAGAAACGCATTCCCTGAAGTTGTCAGTCCAATGAACCTGGGGGAAGTTTCAGAATAGTTTACCCAGTTGTTGGCTCTGCCTCTGGAGTTTCTTCCAGCAGTGGTGTTACGGATCTTGTTGATATTGAGGTTGCTCCACTGTGGAGTTCGTGAAGTGACCTTTCCTTTCGCCTGAAGAAAGAGGCGAGTCCGAAGGATCTCTTGTTCCCTGATTTAGGGCTCGACGAATTCACATCGGAGGACGTGGAAGCGTAGCCGGAGTCATCCGAACGATCAGAGAGCAGAGATGTAGCACTTCCTACACTCATGCAAGAGCTATCTTGTTGTAAAGGGTCGAGTCCTCCACTCATTACGGGCTGGATCACGTCAGCAAGGTTTGTCTCTCGTCTGCTGGAACTAGTTACCTCTCTCTTTGGCTTGACTGAAGCTCTTCCTACTCTTGCTAAGGGCCTCTCCCGACGTGCATTTGCAGCTCTTCTCTCTTCTTCCTCAATGTGTCTCGCCCGAAGTCTTGTGATTGACGGTTCAAGAATACCTCGTACAACCTCAGAGACGTTATCTTGAGAGTCCATCAATTCTGTTGGCGGCTCATATCTCCTCCAATCCGTAGGTTCCTGTTCGGAGACGGTTGAAACTACTGGCGTAAAGACTAAGTACGAAGGGGAACTTGCTTCGTCATCATTACTGGAGTTTGGTGCTGGGCAATCGAAGAATAGCTCGTCTGCGCTGCTTGATGATGAGGCTGAGGATACAATCCTGGGTACTTGGAGTGAAGAACGGCCCAGCTGTGTATTTAGTCGGGGATAAGACAATGAGTTTGACATGTTCATGTCGTCGTGGAATTCTCTGGGCCAGTGTCCAGGCATAGAAGTAACGGTTGTTATCTCCAACATGTTCATTCACGTGCATGAAAATTGATGGAGGAGCCGAGTTAAAGTCAATAAAGCATCTGGATATTCAATATCATTTATCCATAACCCTTGGATAATATCGAGAAGACATGCCCTAGCAATTCGCCCCACGAACCCTTTGAGGCGAGGTCCACCCCTAAGCCGCTTTTATGATGTGCCTACCATAGCTAGCAGGTCCGTCATAGCCACTGTTGTAGTATGGAACAGTAAAGGCCATGGCCATGAACTGGTTGGTACAACGGGTGAATCCGAGGTATCACCTGGCTGGTCGAATCAGAAGAGCAAATATAATGGGGGTGACTTATTTCTGATGAGGAAATTCAGCCAGCTGGCACCAATAGCTGGTGTTGTGGTGGTAAAGTTTGCATGTGCGCTTCCACAACATTGTGGCGGAGTCGCGAGTAAGGCTGCCCGCGAGTCTGTCGGGTGTGCTGCCTGGATAATGAGCATGAGATTGGCTGCACTGCCCCTGAGTGGGCACTCGAAAGCACCAACCCGATGGGAATGAGACTTGGTTGATCCTCTCGCCTGAAACAATGAATAAGTGCAAGAATCTTTTGCAAAAGCCTACTGATAGCGAGCTGAGGAAGCTGAGGCAGCTGAGGCTCACTGGTCGGTCCCGCGAGTCACTGCTTGCGATCGTGCTGATATCAATTCTTTCGGTTTTCATTACCATATAACATTGGACGAAATGAGAAGGGTCTTTGAGCTGGACGAGTAAGACGGCTGATAGTTTGTTATGATCGAGTTGCGATGATCTGCCGGAGGATGAGGAGCAGTTCGCGATAGCGGCACATGGCAGGGGCAGTGCGGGGTCATTCCGAACACCAAGCCCGCCCGCTAAGCCAACGACCGTCGGGCATGGGCTATGGGGAGTTACAGGGTCAAGATAATTTCATAGTGGGCACTCGAGGGCTCAATTTGTTTGTTTCAAAAAGATTGTTATCACTTCGGCACAACAGACAACTGAATTATCGGATTGCAAGGACTGAAAGAAGAATACAGAATAATTCAAAATATTCATGGACTGCCGCAGGAGGATGGAGTTCCTGGTTGTCATCCTAAAGTTCCACCGTGGGGAGACTTGGCATTGACAAATCTTCCAAGAATTTCCCAATGCCTCATCCTTCGCTTCATGGTAGCATCAATTTGGAGAAATTCGACCCCACACAGGCCTGAGTCTTAGTTTGTGAATCAAGTCGCTCAATCCGATAATAGCAACAGTCTACGCCATTTGGGTTAGATGAATGCCAAGTGCAACCACTCGACTAGTCCATGACTCCCTGTACCAAGCGTTCTCCACTCCAAGCACATAAATTGACGGGACGAAATTGGCCTAATTGGTAACTCAGCCCTAGATATGCCCTGTTGTCGAAGAAAATGGGTGGGAGGCTCGAGAAGGAAGACTTCAAGATTAGCCCGGTACCGAAAGGATCGCAACCAGCCACGCCGAAACATCACTTTCAAGACTAAGCCAATACCTTAGCTTTTTCATACAGCTCTCATTCTTGCTTGGCATCTGGGAAATATGCCGCAGTGCAAAAATCAGGCGTTTCAAACTTGCTACCAAGTATGTAGGTGAGTCTTGGAAAGCAAGCTCTAAACCCCGATTGCGCCCAGATTCACTTGATCATCCTTTCTCTTTGCCACGCTGTTTCTATAATTAAATTACGACTTTCTGCTGCATATCGAAAATTTCAAATTTCTCTCATAGTCTCATGATGCGCCTCAAACGGAGTGGCTTACCCCTTAGTTCCATTTTCTTTGAGAGCCTAGCTGAGGCTGGGCTTGTTACGGAGATGGAGCTCGCACGGCAGTTGCGCGATTATAATGTGTAAATTTCGCTCACTGAGTGTTGAACACTGCTAATTCTGGACCTCTTTCACTAAAAGCAAATCTCTCTCTTGTGAGGAACGGCGACTTATCGTTATGAGAAGTTTCGTAGCAATTGAACTGCTGCCATCCAGAGCATAATCGGTCGGGGGAAGGCTGCAAGTGGAGATGACCTGGCTGCGAAGCGGTAAGCTGCATCCAACTGGTGAGTAGATAAGTTTGAAGAAAGAATCAAGGGTGGTGATCCAACCCCAAGTTTGCTTCACATAGCTCCTCACATGCACTCCTAACGCTACTTGTAAGAAAAGCCTGGCTAAAAGCTGGGATCCGTAAGAAGCCAAAATTCCATATACAAACCTCCAGACTGCATTTCCGTTTTGTCAGGCTATTTAAAATTTGCTAGTCGGCTCTCAAATCCTATCAACCGTGAAGAAGAGGAATGTTTTGGCATGTTAGAATTACAGAATTTCCATTTCTATTGTAAAGTGTCCTACAAAACTCCAAGGATTTATCGCGCTCCCTTGTTAAAACCTGGCGGACATCGACTGTTGGTCGGCTGCCTATGCTTCTGGGGTATCCACCTTCTTCTTCTTCACGCTGTGCCAACCCATGCCCCAACAAAATACAAACGTGGCAGCTGAGGCTCCCGCTGCCAGATAGAAGTTACGATTGATTCCAAGATTATATGCTTCCACCACCCCTTCGACCTGATCCGGTTCCACAACTTGTCTGATTCCTGACGCACCTGCATTGATGACAGCTTGCGCATTGACTGCAGGAGCGAATCTCTTCAAACCATCGACGAGGCTGCGGCTGAAGATCGTTTGTGCAAAGGTGAGGAAGAGTGTTCCACCAAAAGTTTGGCTAAAAGTAAGAAGAGACATGCCTACAGGGATCTGTGCTGGTGGAAGGACGTTTTGGATGGCAACGATAGGCTGACGAGATCATTATCAGAACATTTTGAGGTGATCAGGTGGAAATGAATACTCACCATCGCCATACCACATCCTCTGCCAAAACCTGCAAGCAATTGGTAGCCCACCCACGTCGCAGTCGGGGTATGTGGCGTGAAGGTCGATATCAAACCTGCTGCTACTGCAACAATTGCCCCGCTCGATGCAATCCAAGGGAGATAGTATCCCAATTTACCAACTGCCACCCATTAGCAATTTCAGCTCTGACAAAGGACTTAGAAATTACCTAGAACTCCGGAAACGACAGACATCAACATCTGGCTCAATATGCCAGGTAAAATGAAAACTCCACTAGGAGAAGGATTTACCCCTTTCACAGCTTGAAAGTATATCGGCAAGTAATACATGTATACGATCAGGCTACCAAAAAAGAGAGCGCTGACGAGGCAAGATGACCACACCTCTCTTTTCCGCAGCATTGAATAAGGGACCATGGCCTCGTCCCCGTGCCGGTATTCCCATACTGCAAAGATAGCAAATATTCCTGCCGATCCGCAGAAAAGTCCAATGATTGTCGCACTATTCCAAAAATATTTTGTTCCGCCCCATTCGAGAGCCATGAGAAACATGATTGAACATGGCGCGAACAGGCAGAATCCTCCGATATCGAGTTTCGAGATGGTCGAGAGAAGAGTGTGTTTCTCGTTTTCGCTTTTGGCGAGTCGATCAGGTATATGTATAACGAAGAGAAGGATTGCCGAAGCAGCGCCGATGGGGAGATTAATATAAAAGCCTAGAAGTGTGAGTGAGTGTTAACGCCGGGAAGGGACTACCATACACCATCTCCATGAAACATACTGAGTCAATGCTCCTCCAAGCAAGGGACCACCCACAATGCCAAGCTGGCCGACTGAAATAGTCAGAATAAAGATTAGAGTTTTGCATTGCAAATAAAAACTCACCTGCAGTCATGATGCCCATTAATGCTAGATACTGAATTTAGTTTTTTAGACGGCAATAAATGTTCAATGCCTTACCTGGTCGTTTATGCATTGGAGCAATGGCGCCGAGGATGGTGAGCGCCCCATTGACGAGGCCAGAGGCGCCGATCCCGGCAATAGCTCTCCCAATAATCAGCATGTTTGAAGACCGAGCTGCACCGCAAATAATAGAGCCAAATTCAAAAAGACCGAGGAAAGAAATGAAGGTAATCTATGGAAAATCAGCACACAAAGCCGAAATCGAAGCTTGAGCTTACTTTAGAGCCAAAGTTGGAGTATATCTTTCCGGTTGAAGGTTGAAGGGCACAACTTGTGATTAATTAATTAGACTGACAATCGAGAGGAAGCAATTGGGACTGTATACCTTGCCAAGAGATATGCGCTGCCGTACCAACCAACATCGCCCAGCGAATGAAAGTCGGTGGTGATTCTAGGAATAGCCTTACAGATACATCAGCGAAGCCATAGGACCCAGAGATGGTCGTAACTCACTGTAACAATAATAGACATATCCAACATCATGAGGAAGCAGACTAAACTAACGGCTGCGGTAACAAGCCAGAGCTTGACACCCGTGACATATTGAAATTCTGCCTCGGTTGCCTCAGCTGGGTCGGCAGCCTTCGTGCTGCCATCCGAAAACTTTTCTGGATCTGATAAGCCCGAAACATCAAAATCCTTTGTCGAATCAGCTGCACTGGTTGAAACAACCCCGGGATCGACGTGCTCTTTCTTGTCCATATCGCCCATCGAGGAGGTGGATGTACGCGGTGAGGGCTGTTTTGTTGGTGGGGCAGGAAACGTTGCCTACAGTAGTCTTTACATGGAGATGATACTGACGCTAGTAATGAGATCGTAAGGAATATAGGGATTCGGACAGATATAAATGAATGGCCAGAAACTCCGTCAATTACCCGTTCGTACCTCCCACATGCATAGCGCACGCCTGCGCTATGCATGTGGGAGGTACGAACGGGTAAATACTTAGTACTGTTGTGCCTGCGGCTGCGGACGCAAGCCTCCCGTCGGCGTTCGGAGTCCAGTTCCTCAGAGCCCGCTCCTCTCAGCAGAGTTGTCTGACGTTTCAAGAGTTCAACCGCTTTTCCATCATTTACTTCCTTGTAATCAAATGCCATGGAAGATTTGATGCCTTGATTAACTATTAGATCGTGAATTCATAGAAGGTAATGCCATTGTTTGGAAGGTTCAAAGTGTGTCTCATCAAAGGTATCTGGTCACCTGACTGCTGAATCGGGCGGAGTTGGAAAATCGGAGATTCCGTGCGCGGGGCCCCACATTATTATATTGTCCGACGGACGGCCTTGAGTTCTCCCTCTTACTTCACTCTCGCAGATTTTCAATACGGCCTGATACCTTTTCGGCCTCTTGATTTGTAACACGTAGTCCTCGTTCACATTACAATAGGCTCTAATCTGCGCACGTTTCCGAAGTCCGTTCTGCGTGGGTGTCGACACGGAGCTGAAAAAACGTCACACACTATTATCGGCTCAGGATGAATTTAATGAACCAACAGAGCCGTACGGGCGTCGAGACTGATCGTGTGCAGCCGTACGCCCCGTATGGCAAAGCCTGCCTCAATTGTACGAAAAGCAAAACGAGATGTGCAGTTGCAACAGCTGGTAGGAAGTGTGAAAGGTACCAATCCTCTCGAACTCACTCACTCAGCTCTTTGTGCTGCTTGAAGAACCAAATATCTCAAGCTAACTAAGTCTCAGATGTCATCGCCTTAACAAAGATTGTCAGCCTTCGCCAAGTGTGCGCAAAAAGAGACTCTCCAAGCGCCCAACAACAGCAACTTCTTCAAAGACAGCTGCATTAGAAGAAAAACTCGACGGGCTCGTTCAGATGCTCCAACGCTCACAAACGTCTATGCCTGGGGCTGTTACACCCCATACTCATATTGAAAACCAGAGAGATCATTCCAGAGAGCGGAATATGTGTTCGAACGAGGCTTGTGGTACCGGCAACCCCTCTCAACATAATCGGAACTCACAAGGAAACACGGGGCATAGCGAATTCGTTGCTGAGAACACCTTATCTTCAACAAAACTTTGGACTCTGGATGAGTTTGCACAACAAAATGGATTGAAAACTACCTCCACAGCTGCACAACAATCACACCAAACCTTGATCAATCGGCCGACCAACTATGCTGGACCGCCTACTCCTGCAGCCTCAATTACGAGCTGTTCGGTTCGACCAGATAAACACCACACTGTTGTTGACTACCCTCTCGAGACTGAGGTAGAAGTAGAAAAGATCCTGGAATGCTACCGGACAAAAATGGTTCCTCATCTCCCGGTTGTTTGTGTTGACCCAGAAACGACGGTCGAAGAGATGAGGAAGCATCGGCCGTTCTTATTTTTGGTAATTAGAGCAATATGCAGCAAAAATTTGCAGCGTCAAGTTGCACTTGTACTTGAAATCAAGAAGATAATAGGGAGAGAGATGCTCATTGAAGGGAGCAAGAATGTTGACCTCTTTTTGGGAATTCTAGCTTTCGCCGGCTGGTGTCATTTCTACATATGCAACAGACCCATTACTTCCACAATTATTCACTTGGCAATGTCCCTTGCATTTGATCTTGGACTTACCAAGCCGCTTCCGAGGGAGTCAAGCTCAGTTATGTTGAACTACACGGCACAAGGGTGCCCGAGACCAACAAATGGTATGGTTCAAACAAGGACCATGGAAGAAAGAAGGGGGCTAGTCGGGCTTTATTTAGTCAGTTCGGTGTAGGTAAACTTCCACTTTCTTGGCTGTGAGACTTCTAACCTATGGGATTAGGTGTGCCAACTACTTTCAACGAATAGAAATCATGCGCTGGACTCGTTACTCGGATGAGTGCTTACGTCTCCTAGAAGACAAGAAGGAGTACCCAACGGACGAACTCCTCGTCTATCTCACCCGAGTACAACTGATCTGCAACAAAGGAAGCAGTACAACAATCAATGACTTATTCTGTGATGCAGAGATGGGGGTGCCCGCAGACTTCTATGTCAAAACATTGAAGTCACAGCTCGACAGTGTCGAACAGTCTATTCCGCCAGGACTTAAATCTAACGGTAAGAACTGCTCAATGCTTCCCAGTTTACAGATTCTAATGTAGAGTAGCTACGTTACAACTCCACATCCTCAACGCAACCCTGACTATTCACGAGCGCAGTTTGATCTACAACCCAAAGATATCTTCCTCCGATCCGACAGAGAAACTGCAGCGAATCGAAAGTCTCTGGATCTGTTTCACAGCGGTTAAGTCCTGGTTTAACACATTTTTTTCACTTGAAGTCTTCCCGCTATCGGTTTACACGCACTTCTCGATGGTACCTCTCACGCAAATAGCACACTGTCTCGTCGCCCTCTTCCGTCTCAGCACCTTTGATTCTCCGGATATTCCATGGGATCGTCAAAGAATTAGAGAGGAGATGGACTTCGGGGACATGGTGCAGCTTATCTTCGACAGGTGGGAGCAAGTCCCCGAGGCGAATGGAATAGAAAATGGTGCTGGAAGATCAGAAGTTACAGAAGATGGTTATGAATCGGAACAATCGTGGTTTCATTCCATGAAGAGAATCCTGCGGCTCAAAGGTTTGTGGGAGGCGAAGGTTACGGCTATGACAGCAATGGATGCCCCGGAAATGTCAGGTGGCCTAGGAACAGATAATAACGTCAATTTGAATGGAGTATGGGTGCCGGGTACGCAGATGATGGATGCCTTGGAGTTTGGCCCGATGAATATGGAAATGTTGGATGATACCTGGATCAGAGATATGTTAGGAGGGTATGACTTCAACACATAGATCTGGGGTACTCTAAAATGTTTTCACAAGACACGATCTTCCACTCAAATTGATGTGAATTAGTGCAGCTTAATGAGTCCGTAAGTCATACCTTGTGCAGGTGGTTGAAGGCGCTTCCGAAGGTGGAGGAGTGGAACAAGAAGTGGCACATCACCCTGCCCCTTGCTCTTTATCTACATTCGACAAGCCATCATGTGCAATGCGGATACGAATCTGGAGGGAAAGACAATGGCTGGTCCAGACTGGCGTTCAAAACGTGAGTGTAAGGATTACAACGCTGTGTTGGCGTGGGCCGACGATCATACCGTTTCCAGGTTCAGGGATGAACAGCTGGCCGACAAGGCGGTGCTCTGATGCTGTTTATAAGAACAAAAACTTGAGTTAATGACCGCCTTTTGGGAACTTGAGAGTCATAACGTCGCGAACTGCCAACCCAAAAAGCCTATTAGAGGCAAGTAGACACTTTCTATCAGTGACTTACATCCTATCATTCACATATGGCTCTTGGGTTTAGCGTGCCTAATTAGGAATTTTATGTTCTGCGTTCTAAAACAGAAATATATCAATATATAGCTTTCTACTTTTATTTAGTCCTAACCCTCTTCGCGTAGTCTTGCCATTATTTCGTCTTAATATTACCACATATCTTTGTTTTAAAACTGCATTAATTTCGCTTCTACCAGTGTCACAAACAGGATGCGGAAGAGTCAATTTCTGTTGATTTATTCTGCCATTCAGAGGTTAAAGAAGCAATGTAGGTCGGAGGAGCGAACATAAAATATTAGATTAAAATACGCGAATTGGCTGATTGGTAGGGAACACGTGATTAAACGATTAAGTGAGATCGTTTATATGGCATTCAATAGGAGATAACATAATAAGTAAGTCGGCTAATTTGGCGGTTTTAGATCACTTAATAGGGATCGTTTAGAGCGTTATAGATGTCGCATGGCTAGTATTCAGGGATAAAGTTATATTAGTTATAGTAAATTTTCTTCGATTAATAACAGCCTTAGTTAAGCTGGGGATGTAAAGATTGCATTTGTGCTATATAAGAAAGAAGTTTTGCACTGATAAATACATAATTGCATCTGACATGACTTCTCCAAGCACGGTCACACCACAGATGACCTGATATCCATTCTCTTCTTGGCGAAGAACAACCGGACCAGAACAACCCAGAATAAGGCAGATTAGGTCCCCTCGAGCGATTGTATGGCTGCCAATGCCAAAGCTCAGTTTTTCTCGCGACATGATTCTATCATTACCAATAGCGCTTGTCTCCGATCTAGGTACGAAGGAGAACATTAATCGCCCATAGTGCATAGCATGAAATTCATTTTCAATTGTGGAATGGCCTTTGAATATGTCTTCATAGTTCGCAAAGCGATCTATCTCGTAGCCGTTAGAAAATTCCACGTAGAGCTGACTCAGTAAATTCCTAACGCGGTCTCGAAATTCTCCCAATTCTCGAATTATGCCAAAAGTAGCCGTATCAACAAAGCGGACACTTGGCATTTGATTTGAATTTTGCGAGATTATTGACCAAGTCTCAGATAAGTGCTCAAAAAGACACCTCGATGCTTCACAGTTGGAGCAATCGGAACCAAAAACCGAACGATGGTCATGAAATGGC
>Ga0302325_10015398_pt1 | contig 16255 bp, 13 predicted proteins | sample Palsa_T0_2_FD_201948 | JGI IMG/M metagenome (GOLD analysis project Ga0302325, IMG submission 201948) | Peat permafrost microbial communities from Stordalen Mire near Abisko, Sweden - Palsa_T0_2 | ecosystem: Environmental > Terrestrial > Soil > Palsa > Peat permafrost | place: Sweden: Abisko... | reverse complement strand
CTTTTGCGCGCGCCGCGCATTATTTAAGTGCACGAGTGAGCCGTGGACGCTGGGTGACAACTACGAGCCGGCAATGCCGGCGGAGGGAAATTGCTATGGGCCGTGGAATCTTATTGTGGATGCTGGGTGTGCCTATTCCCATCATTCTGCTCCTTGCTTTGTGTTCTTCGCACTGACGCAGTAAGGAGCTGTCATGGAAAACCTAATGAACCTGGACCGGCCTGTGGTCGGTGGCGCAAATGTCGCCAATGAGTCTTCGAAGTCCGCCGTCTCCTGGCCCGCCATCATTGCCGGCGCAGTCGTTGCGACCTCGGCATCATTGCTATTGCTGGCGCTCGGCTCCGGATTAGGGCTCATCGCAGCATCGCCATGGCCGGGCAGCGGCGCCTCCGCGGGCACGATTACCACGCTTGGCGCCGCTTGGTTCATTGCCGTGCAGTGGATTGCTTCGGGATTCGGCGGCTACCTCACCGGGCGGCTGCGCACGAAATGGGTCGGCACACATGACCACGAGGTCTTCTTTCGTGACACGGCTCACGGTTTCGTCACCTGGGCGCTCGCGACCGTTGTATTGGCTCTTCTGATTGCCGCCGCGGCATCCTCGGCACTGGGAACGGGCGTGCAGGCAGGCGCAACGCTGGGATCCGGCGCCGCGGCGCAGGGTGCCGCGAACGCTGTGCCGCATGCGGCAGTAAGTGCCTACGACGTCGATATGCTATTTCGTTCATCGCAGCCTGACCCGGGTGAATCAGCAGCCGACTCGCGTGCACAGGCGATGCGTATCCTCGCCAAAGGGCTGACGACGGGCGACGTGGCCGCTGCCGACCGTGCTTATGTTGCACAGATGATCGTGGCGCGCACCGGCATTGCACAACCTGACGCTGAAAGACGAGTCGATGATGCCGTTGCGCAATTGAACGCGGCCGAAGCCAAGGCCCGACAGGCCGCAGATGCCGCGCGCAAGGTCGCCGCAACCGCCTCGATCCTCATCGCGCTATCGATGTTGATCGGCGCATTCATCGCCTGCGCCGCCGCAGCGCTGGGTGGCCAAGAACGAGACCTGCATCCCTAAAAAGCTGCCACGCAGGGCTTCGTTAGGGGGTCGAAAGTTGGAGGAATCTCAGCGCTGACATCGGCGTGGCCGGTCGCCGGCCGGCCACGCTGCGCGCCGGTTCTCGCCGATTTGCTCCGCACGCTAGCTGCCGCGCCCGAGTGCCCGGCCACGGCAACAATTTCATCGCCTGCGAAAACGCACAGGCATAGAGGCATTCTCGCCTTCTACGAAGCCTACGCTTGGTTACATTTGGCCGCGTGCACCGTGGGCTCGCTAACATGTAGCTGTCCCTGACACTGCGACGCAGTGCCCAGCATTTGCGAATGGGTTTTGGAAACGCGCGTGCAGATGCGCACTGTTTCTCAGTCGCTGCGCTATTTGTCAAATAGAGTGAACGCAGCTCAATTGTTGTCAATCAAATCCACAGCATCGCGTTAGGTAAAAACGCTGTCGGTACGCACAGACATTTGCAATTCGATTATTGTTGCGCTTTACTCTGCCTAAGTTAAGGGCAAACCCGTCGTGAGGCGGGGACGCAAAGCTTCCGGTCTTGAGAGCCTGAACAGGCTTACTGAAGACAGCGGGGTTGCCGGCAGAGTGCTACAGCATTAGTAGCATTCGTCGTCAGTTCTTCCGGTGTTGTTCGTGATTCTCAGTGACCGTGCTCTGCAGCCCGCTTTAAGGCTGTTGTCAGGGTGGGTCACGAATGTTCAACAAATTCTCAGTCTCTGCGTCAAAACTCCATTATCTTGCCTGGGGCACGGTATTGGCTCTCTCACTTGCCGCTTGCGGCGGTGACGATCCGAGCAGCACAGCGGCGACTAGCGCAGTTACGAGCGCTACGACCAGCGCAGCCACCCAGCCCTTCACTCTCAACGGCGTGCCGGAAACCTCTGTCAGGGCAGGCTCAACGTATCAATACACGCCCTCGGCCTCCGGTTCAACCGGACGAGTGCTCGCCTACGACATCGTCAACAAGCCCGAATGGGCGACATTTGTTGAGACGAGCGGCGAGCTCTTTGGAACTCCCGATGCAAGCGATGTCGGCACGACAGCAGGAGTAGAGATTGGCGTATCCGATGGCACGACGCGTGCCACGGTCGGTCCCTTCAATATTAGAGTAATGCCGGTGGACTCAGTAACGCCGCGTGATCCGGCCCAGCCGATCGCGCCGAGCGCGGTCACGATCGCCGGGGCGCCATCGTCGACCGTCGTCGCAGGCCAATCCTATGGCTTTACGCCCGTCGTATCCGATCCCAGTGGCGCCGCTCTAAGCTTTTCGATAGTCAATCGACCTGCATGGGCGACTTTTAACACGGCCACCGGCGCGCTCTCCGGAAAGCCCACGAGCGCAAACGTGGGCAATTCCACCAACATTGTGATCAGCGTCAGCGCTGATGGGAGCCCAGTCTCGCTGCCCGCCTTTTCCATTCAAGTGCTGGCCGCAAGCGACGGCGCGCCGACCATTTCTGGCACTCCTCTGACCACAGTAGCCGCTGGCGGCACGTATGCATTCACGCCCCAAGCCGGCGATCCCGACGGCCACGCGCTTACCTTCAGCATTCTAAATGCCCCCTCGTGGGCGAGCTTCGACACGAGCACGGGTGAACTCTCGGGTAGTCCTCCGGCGAACGCCGCCGCCAGCGTCTTTTCCAACATCGTCATCAGCGTTAGTGACGGTACGGCCTCCGCCTCTCTCGCTCCATTCAACATCTCTGTGACGGAGCCCTCACCCGGCAGTGTAACTTTGAGCTGGGACGCGCCTACGCAGAACACCAACGGAACGCCGCTCACAGATCTTGCCGGCTTTCACATCTACTACGGCACCTCAGCGAGCAACCTCAATCAGTCCGTGCAAATTGCAAACCCGGGACTCACGAGCTACGCCCTAAGCAGTCTTGCGGCGGGGACCTGGTACTTTGAGGTGAACGCCTATACGACAGCCGGAGCCGAGAGTGCAGTGTCGACTATTGTGAGCACGAGCCTTGAGTAACTATGGCCCACGATGGCATGCGCGCGTTCGCGGTCACGCCTAGCATTTGCCTTTACTTTAATGCTCACGTTGGAGCAAGAACTACCATGGCATCGCTGCTCTTTGGCCGAGCGAGCCCGAGAAGCGTGATAACGCAACGTGGCGCAAGGCAGCTCTCCGGCAAAATGATGAGCGGGCCCGTGAGACGGGCTGGCTCGTATGGCCGAAACCTTTCATCTTGAGCTGCCGTGCAAGTTATTTGGGCTTCAACATATTCATCAACGCTCGTATACCTCCATCGCCTCTGTTAGCAGGGCTTCCGTAGAATAGGACCTTGATCGAACTGAACTGAGCAGATGAGCCGGAGGGTACCGCGCGCAAATAGATATCTTCGCGACTATAGCGGGTCGGCGAAACCGGGCAGCAGTCGCTCGACGTATCGAGCCATCTGATCGATTTCGAGGTTCAACCGCGCACCATTCGTCACTCGACCGAGCGTCGTCACTGCGAGCGTATGTGGAATTAGATAGACCCCAAAGCGCGTCTCGTCCACTTCATTGACCGTCAAACTTACCCCGTCGAGCGCCACCGAGCCTTTGCGCGCGATGTAACGCGCGAGAGCTGCGGGCGCCTGGATCGTGAGGCGGCACGAGCGCGCCTCCGGCGTGGCGGCAATCACGGTGGCAACCCCATCGATGTGCCCGGACATGAGATGTCCGCCCAGCGCATCCCCTGCGCGCAGCGCGGGCTCGAGATTCACCGCGGCCAAGTGTTCAAGCTCGCCCAACGTGGTCAGCGCGAGCGTCTCGCGCGACACGTCCGCGGCAAAACTGTGCTCCGTGAGCGCGGTGACGGTCAAACATACGCCCTGCACGCAGATGCTGTCGCCGAGCGCGACCCGCGCCAGATTCAATCGATCCACCGCGATTGTGAGGCGCATGTCGCCAGCATGCACTTCGCGCTGCTGTAGCCGACCGACGTCCTGAATGATTCCGGTGAACATGCTCTTCCCTCAGGCCGGCCGTAGCTGCAGCCGCAGATCGGAGCCGACCGCGCAGCTGGTGAGCAGCGTGAAGCGCCTGCCCTGCGCCAAATCGGTGAGTTCGGGCAGCTGCGCGAGCGCCCGCGCCTGCGGCCCCAAAAGCACAGGCGCAACGTACAGCAAGAGCTCATCGGCCAGTCCGGCCTGCAGAAACGCACCGGCAAGAGTCGGCTCCGCCTCGACCAGAAGTTCGTTGATCTCAAGGTCGGCAAGCCGCGCGAGCACCTGCCCCAAATTCTGCAGGGACTGCGCAAGCCGCTCCACTTTCGCGCCTTGCAGCTCCAGTGCGCCGCGGCGCGCTGCGTCATCGGCCGCGGTGAACAGCAAGACTTCGCCAGGGCGCGCAAGGATGCGCGCATCCGGCGGCGTGCGCAGGCGGCTGTCGAGCACGACGCGCAGCGGCTGGCGCGCGCCCCCTGCACGTACATCCAGGCGCGGATCATCGGCGAGCACTGTTCCGATCCCGGTCAATACGGCGGAGCTGCGCGCGCGCCACTGCTGCACATCGGCGCGCGCCGCTTCGCCCGTGATCCACCGGCTCGCCCCGTTCGCAAGCGCCGTGCGCCCATCAAGACTCATCGCAAGCTTGATCCGTACCCACGGCCGCTGGCGCCGCAGGCGGCTAAAGAAGCCCACATTGAGCTCCTGCGCCTCCGCCGCCAAAAGGCCCGATTCCACTTCAATCCCCGCTTGCCGCAATCGCAGCGCGCCGCTTCCGCCCACGCGCGGGTCCGGATCCTCGATCGCAAATATCACGCGCGCGATGCGCGCGTTCACGAGTGCGTCGGCACAGGGCGGCGTGCGCCCGAAATGACTGCACGGTTCAAGCGTGACATAGGCGCTCGCACCCGCCGCGGCAGTGCCTGCCGCGGCAAGCGCTCTGACTTCGGCATGTGCTTCGCCCGCGCGCTCGTGCCAGCCTTCGCCGACAATGCGGCCGTCGCGTGCAATCACGCAGCCCACGCGCGGATTGGGCTGAGTTGTCGTAAGACCCCGCGCGGCAAGCTCCAGCGCCCGCGCCATCGCGAGGCGATCGAAGTCATTGAACTCTGCGCGCACCGCTTGCCTACTTGTGCTCGTCCGGCGTCGCAGGCTCCGACGGCAATAGCGGAAGCTGATCGCTGCGCTGCTCGCGCGCCGCATCACGCGGGCGGCGATGGCGCCGCAACCGTTCGATCTCTTCGCGAAAGGCTTCGAGATCCTGGAAGCTGCGATAGACCGAGGCAAAGCGCACATAGGCGACTTCATCCAAGTGGCGCAACTCCTCCATGACGAGCTCGCCGAGCGCGCGCGAATGCACCTCACGCTCGCCGAGCGCGCGCAGCTGGTGCCGGATACGCCCTACCGCCTCATCGAGCGCCTCGCGGCTGACGGGCCGCTTCTCCAGAGCTTTTTCCATGCCCGCGCGCAGCTTCGCCTCATCGAAGGGCTCGCGACTGCGGTCGCCCTTGATGACGAGCGGCATCACGAGTTCGGCCGTTTCGAAGGTGCTAAAGCGCTCCGCGCACGACAGGCACTCGCGCCGCCGGCGGATCTGCTGGCCTTCGCTCGCCAACCGCGAATCGATGACCTTGGTCTCGACGTGGCCGCAGAAGGGACAGTGCATATGCCGCCGAAGTAGCGCCCGTCACGGGCCGTAGACCGGAAAGCGGCGGCACAGGGCGACGACCTGCGGCCGAATGCGCGCGATTGCCTCCTCGGAGCCGCCCGCCTCGAGCACTTCGGCAATGAAGTCACCCACCTGCTCGATCTCCGGCTCCTTGAACCCGCGGGTCGTCGCCGCCGGAGTGCCGAGGCGCAGGCCGCTCGCGATCGACGGCGGCCGCGGATCATTCGGGATCGCATTCTTGTTGACGGTGATGTTGGCGCGCCCGAGCGCGGCATCCGCATCTTTACCCGTGATGGCGTGGCTCGTAAGAGAGAGCAGGAACAGATGGTTGTCCGTGCCGCCGGAGATGACCGGAAAGCCGCGGGCCATGAGCCGCGCGCACAGGGCGCGTGCGTTGGCGACCACCTGGCGCTGGTAGTCTTTAAACTCGGGCTGCAGTGCCTCGAGGAACGACACCGCTTTGGCGGCGATGACGTGCATGAGCGGACCGCCCTGGGTGCCCGGAAATACCAGCGAGTTGATCTTTTTCGCGATCTCCTCGTTGGGACGCGCGAGGATGAGGCCGCCGCGCGGACCGCGCAGCGTCTTGTGCGTGGTGGTGGTCACGACGTCGGCATACGGCACGGGGTTGGGATAGAGCCCGGTGGCGACGAGGCCGGCGACGTGCGCCATGTCGACGACGAAGTAGGCGCCGACGCTCTTGGCAATCGCTGCAAAGCGCGCCCAGTCGATGATGCGCGAATAGGCCGAGAAGCCTGCGATGATCATGCGCGGCTGGTGCTCCGCGGCGAGGCGCTGCACCTGCTCGTAGTCGATCTCTCCGGTGTCGGGGCGGATGCCGTACTGCACTGAACGGAAGAGCTTGCCGGAGAAATTGACCTTGGCGCCGTGAGTCAAATGGCCACCGTGATCCAGGCTCATCCCCAGAATCACATCCCCCGGCTGAATGAGCGCCAGATACGCGGCCGCATTCGCCTGCGAGCCGGAGTGCGGCTGCACATTGGCGTACGCCGCGCCGAAGAGCTTCTTCGCCCGGTCGATCGCCAGCTGCTCGACGATGTCGACGTACTCGCAGCCGCCGTAGTAACGCTTGCCGGGATAGCCTTCGGCGTACTTGTTGGTGAGCACCGTACCCTGCGCGGCAAGTACGCGCGGGCTCACGTAGTTTTCCGACGCGATGAGCTCGATGTGCTCCTCCTGGCGGCGCACCTCCCCGTCGAGCGCGGCGGCGAGCTCGGGGTCGAAACTTGCGATATCCATCGTTTTTTTGAACATTTGCCAGTGCCTCGATCTAGCCGGTGCTGCCTGCGTGAATTGTACCCTGCTACAACAGATTCTCGACGACGGCGCTCCAGGCCTGCGCGAGATTAGTGCGGTTATAGCCGCCGCCACCCATCGCGAGCAGGCGCCCGTGGCCGAGGCGCTCGGCAAGCTCGCAAAGCTCGCGGGCGGCGCGCCCGTGTGATGCGGCTGAGAGGCGCAGGTGGGTGATCGGGTCACCTTCGAGGCTGTCAGCCCCGCATTGCAGGAGGAGGAACTGCGGCTCGAAACGCGCCAGGTGCGCCATCACCTGCGGCCACGCATCGGTAAACGCGCTGTCGCGGGCCCCCGGGGCGAGCGGCAGGTTGAGTTTGGTGCCGACCGCGCCGCCGCGCCCCCTCTCCTGCACCGTTCCGGTGCCGGGATACAAGTAGCGTCCGTCCTCGTGGACGTCAGCGATGATGACGTCGGCGTCTTCCTCGAAGGCGTAGTACACGCCATCGCCATGATGGGCATCGATATCCACGTAGGCGATGCGCGTAAGTCCCCGGTGCTTGCGCAAGAGCTCAATCGCGATCCCGCAGTCGTTGAAAACGCAGAAGCCTGCCGCATGATCGCGCCCCGCGTGGTGCAGGCCCGCGATGGGCACAAACGCCCGGCGGCAGGCGCCGTCCATGATGGCTTCGACGGCATTGAGCGTGGCGCCGACCACATAGGCCGCCGCCTCGTAGACGCCACGAAATGCCGGCGTGTCCCCCGCGTCAAGATAGCCCTGGCCGCTCGCGGAGCGCTCGCGCACAAATTCGATGTACGCCGCGGTGTGAAAGCTCAAGAGCTCCTCGTAGGAGGCCATGCGCGCCTCGAGGCGCTGCACGCGCTCATCAAGCGCGCGCTCTTCAAACTCGCGCACGAAGGCTGCGTAGCGGTCCGGCCCGAACGGATGGGCGTCGCCAAAACTGTAACGCGCGAGGCGCTCCCCCAACACCACTGCCACCGCTGCGCTCACGATGCCCCCTTGCGCGAGAGCCAAAGCCTAGCACACGAGCCGGGCGCGGCCATCGCCAAGGCCGCGCGACTCGACCATAATGCGCGGCTGTTTTTCACAGCGTCAGCCGAGCGTTTGCGTGGCCCAATACATATTCACGATGAACCGGGTATCGAAGGTGGTACCCCCGAAGCGCGTGATTCTGCGCGACATCAGCTTGTCGTTTTTTCCGGGTGCAAAAATCGGCGTTCTGGGTCTGAACGGCTCGGGCAAATCGACCCTGCTGCGCATCATGGGCGGCATCGACACGAGCTTCGATGGGGAAGCGCGGCCGCAAAGCGGCATCCGTGTCGGCTTTCTGCCCCAGGAACCGGAGCTTGATGCATCGAAGGACGTGCGCGCCACGGTCATGGAGGGCGTGGGAAATGTCTTTGGGCTCGTCGAGCGCTTCAACGCGGTGAGCGACAAGTTTGCACAGCCGATGTCGGATGAGGAAATGACTGCGCTCCTCGAGGAACAGGCGAAGCTGCAGGATGCCATCGATGCCGCGGGCGGCTGGGAACTGGAGCGCAAGCTCGAGATCGCGGCGGATGCGCTGCGCCTGCCACCCTGGGAGACAAAGATCGCCACGCTCTCGGGCGGTGAGAAGCGTCGCGTCGCGCTGTGCCGATTGTTGCTGTCCGCTCCGGACATGCTGCTCCTGGATGAGCCCACGAACCACCTCGATGCCGAATCGATCGCGTGGCTCGAGCGCTATCTCGAGGAATATCCGAGCACGGTGATCGCGGTCACGCACGATCGCTATTTCCTTGACAATGTCGCCGAGTGGATCCTCGAGCTCGATCGCGGGCACGGCATTCCCTGGCAGGGCAACTACTCCTCGTGGCTCGAGCAGAAGGAGCGGCGTCTCGCGCTCGAGGAGCGCGAAAACCAGACCTTGCGCAAGACCCTGGAGCGCGAGCTCGAGTGGGTGCGGCAGAACCCCAAGGCGCGACAGGCAAAGAGCAAGGCGCGCCTGCAGCGCTACGAGGAACTCGCATCCAAAGAGTTCCAGACGCGCAACGAAACCAACGAGATCTATATTCCCCCCGGCGAGCGCTTGGGCGAGCTCGTCATCGAAGTGCAGCATCTGCGCAAGGCGTACGGCGAGCGATTGCTGATCGACGATGCCTCCTTCAACCTGCCGCGCGGCGGCATCGTCGGCATCATCGGCCCGAACGGCGCCGGCAAGACGACGCTGTTTCGCATGCTGACCGGAGTGGAAGCGCCTGACGGCGGACAGATCCGCCTGGGGCCGACCGTCAAACTTGCCTACGTCGACCAATCGCGCCAGAGCCTGGATCCGAAAAAAACCGTCTGGGAGGAGATCTCCGGCGGCCTCGACATGATCAAGGTCGGCAACTACGAGACACCCTCGCGCGGCTACGTCGGCCGCTTCAACTTCAAAGGCGCGCAGCAGCAACAGCACATCGGCGAGCTCTCCGGCGGCGAGCGCAACCGCGTGCACCTGGCAAAGGTCGTCAAATCCGGCGGCAACGTGCTGCTTCTCGATGAGCCCACCAATGATCTCGACATCGAAACCCTGCGCGCTCTGGAGGAGGCGCTGTTGAGCTTTCCCGGATGCGCGGTCGTGATCTCGCACGATCGCTGGTTTCTGGATCGCATCGCGACCCACATTCTCGCCTTCGAAAACAATTCCGAAGTCGTCTGGTTCGAGGGTAACTATCAGGACTACGTCGAGGATTTCAAACGTCGCAAGGGCGAGGACGCGGCGCGCCCGCATCGCGTGCGCTACCGGCCGCTGGCGCGCCAATAGCGGGTGATGAGTTCCACAGAGTCCAACGGCAGGAGACTGCGCTGGATCGGGCCGCTCGCCTCGCTCCTCGTCTTTGCCATCGTCGCGCTCGTCCTGCGTCGGGAGCTTGCGCACCTGCATACGCGCGAGATTCTCGAGGAACTGCGCCAGACGCCGCGCGCGCACGTGCTCATTGCCTGCGTCTTCACGGCGATGAGCTATTGGCTGCTCGGCTTTTACGACTTCCTCGGGCTGCGTTACATCGGCAAGGCGGTGGCCTATCCGCGCGTGCTCATGACGTCGTTCATCGCGAACGCCTTTGGGCACAACCTGGGACTTGCGGCCTTTACGGGCGGCGCCGTGCGTTTTCGCCTGTACGCATCTGCCGGCTTGACGGCGATCGATGTCGCAACGGTGCAGGGCTTCTGCAGCCTCACCATCGGCATCGGACTTGCGATGCTCGGGGGTCTGTCGCTCACGCTCGCGCCCACCCACACCGCGGCCGTGCTGCACATGGATCCTCACTGGGCGATGCTCGCGGGAGTCATGCTGCTCGCGGGTGTGGGCGCCTATGCCACCTGGTGCATCCTCGGCCGCACACCGATTGAGATCCGCGGCTGGGCGCTGCGCGCGCCGCGCCCCGCACTCGGTTTCGTGCAGATCGCGCTCGGGATGTGTGATTTGAGCTGCTCGACCGCCGTGCTGTGGTGGCTGCTGCCGCCGCAGGCGGACATGGGCTATCTCACTTTCGTTGGCGCCTACGCGGCTGCGGTGACCGCCGGCATCATAAGCCACGTGCCCGGTGGCCTCGGCGTGTTTGAGACGGTGATCGTGTTCGCGCTGCCCGATGTGCCGGTAAGCTCGCTCGTCGGCTCGATGCTCATCTACCGCGCCGTCTACTACCTAGCTCCGCTCATGGTCGCAACGCTGCTCTTCGGCTTGAAGGAGCTGCGCGCCGAGCGCGGTCCGCTGGCACGCGCTCACGCGCTCGCCTCGTTGTACGTCGCACCCGTGGTGCCGCAGGTGGCCGGGACTTTGACCTTCCTCGCGGGCTTCATTCTGCTCGTCTCCGGTGCCACTCCCGGCATGGACGCGCGCCTCACGGTGCTGCGCGATTTCGTACCGCTCGCGATCCTCGAGCTTTCGCATTTGGCCGGCAGCGTCATCGGCTTAGGCCTCCTGGTGCTGTCGCGTGCGCTCTTTCGGCGCGTGCATGCGGCCTATCACATCTCGTTCTGGCTTCTCGCCGCGGGTATTGCCGCCTCGCTTCTGAAGGGCCTCGACTTCGAGGAGGCGACCGTCCTTGCGCTCGTGCTCGCGGTGCTGGTGCTCGGGCGCCGCGCCTTCTACAGGCCGACGTCAATTTTGGATGAGCGCTTCTCCCCCATCTGGGCGGTCAGCATTGCAGGAGTCATCGCAACGGCCATCTGGGTTTCGTTTCTGGCATTCCGCCACATCGAATTCTCCAATGACCTGCTTTGGACATTTGCCATGGACGCGAACGCCCCGCGCACGCTGCGCGCAACCTTCCTGGTGGTGGTGCTCGCCACGGCCTTGCTGCTGTTGAACGTGCTGCAGCCCGCGCGGCCGGAGCCGGGCGCTGCCGATGAGAAGGATCTGGAGCGCGCGCGCCGCATCATCGCGAGTTCCGATTTCACGGTGGCGAATGCTGCTCTCAGCGGCGACAAGCGCCTCCTCTTCAGCGACGACGACGACGCTTTCATCATGTACCAGGTCGCAGGACGCAGCTGGATTGCGCTCGGCGATCCGATCGGCCCGGCGGTGCGCGCGGAGGAGCTGGTGTGGCGTTTTCGCGAGCTGTCCGACCATCACGGCGGTCGCACGGTGTTCTATCAGGCGAGCGCTGATTGTCTGCCGCTCTACATCGACCTCGGGCTGGCCGCGTTGAAGATCGGTGAGGAAGCCCGTGTGCCGCTGCCGGGTTTTTCACTCGAGGGGGCGGCACGTGCCGATCTGCGCCAGGCGTGGCGGCGTGCGGAGCGTGACGGCGCGAGTTTTGAGGTCATTCCGCCCGAGCGCATCGCAGAGGTGCTGCCGGAGCTGCGGCGCATATCCGATTCGTGGCTGACGCGCAAATCCGTCGCCGAAAAGCGCTTCTCGGTGGGTGCATTCTCGGAAGCCTACATGAGCAACTTCTCCACGGTGCTCGTGCGCTCGGAGGGCAACATATCGGCGTTTGCCAATCTGTGGAACACGGGCGCGAAGGAGGAACTGTCGATCGATCTGATGCGCTTCGGTCCGGATGCGCCGCGCGGCGCGATGGACTACATGTTCATCGAGCTCATGCTGTGGGGCCGGGCGCAGGGCTATAGGTGGTTCAACTTGGGGATGGCGCCGCTCGCTGGCCTTGAGAATCACCCGCTCGCCCCCGCCTGGCACCGCGTCGGCAACTTCGTGTTTCGCCAGGGCGAGCACTTCTATAACTTCGACGGACTGCGACGCTACAAGGCGAAATTCGATCCGGCCTGGGTGCCGAAATATCTGGTGGCACCGGGCGGCATCGCTCTGCCGCGAATCCTAGTTGACGTCTCGGTGCTGATCTCCGGCGGCGTGAAGGAGCTCTTTGCCCGCTAAGGGCGGCACATCAGCAGCGGCCGACTTCCTGGTAGGCGCTTACGCCGCCCGCTCGTATCCTGGCATATGCGCGCGTTATGTCGCACCATGACTGCCGTCGAGTTGGCCACGCGCGGATGCGCTAAGATTCCGTTGCAGTGCGCAAGCCAATAACGACACGCGCCGCACAACGCTCATGCCCGTATACATAGATGCAGCGAGCCGAATCGTGCACGACCAGGAGCAGAACCTGGCCTTGGTGTGCCCGCACTGTCTGATCACCGCGCACATCACACCCGCCGCAGTTCCCAAATTTGCAGATCTGCAGGCGCATAAGCCGCAGCACGTCGGACTCGTGTATCGCTGCGATGCGTGTCTGGCGCCAATTTTCCTGCGCTTCACGGCGCGCCTGTACAGCGCGGACCGTGTCGAACTCGCCGCGCAGTTCAGTGAAGTCGAACGGCCGCGCGAAACCTTCGCCTTCGTGCACCTGCCGGAAGAGGTTGAGCTGCTCTTCAAAGAAGCGCTCACCTGCTATTCGCGCGGCGCGTTCAATGCCTTTGCCTCGATGTGCCGGCGCACCGCGCAGGCGCTGTTCGCCGACCTCGGCGAGACCGGCAGACTGCGGCTCTATGATGAGCTTAACGATGTGCGCGCAATGGCCGAGCTTGACGTCGAGACCTTCACGCGCATCAAGAGCGTGCTCTTCGGCAACGACTCCGATCCGCGTCCCAATACACCGCTGCTCGAGAGCTACGCCGCTGGAGTGCTGCTCGAGATCATGAAGGACCTGCTCTACGAGGCCTACGTGCGCAAAGGCAAGCTGCAGCAGGCGATGCTGGTGCGCCGCTTCTTCGTCGACGAGAAGGCCAACAATGCCGCGGCGCTCGCAAGCGTCAACGGCGCGGGCAATGTGAAATAGCCCCACCTGCCGGCGCCTCAAGTCCGCGGCATGCGCGCCGTTACCGAGGCCATGAACGCACACGCACGGCGCTCAACGCTCGCCGAATACCACAGCGTCGCGACCCATGGCGGCATCGCCGCAGCCGACCCGCACCGGCACGTTTTGATGCTCATGGACGGGGCGCTCGAGCGCCTGGTGCAGGCGCGGACCTGCACCCGCCATGAGGCGGGCGTGGACAATAATCGCCAACGCGACCTTGTGCAGGCGGCGATAGCCATCCTCGATGAGCTGCGCGCCGGTCTTGATCTGGAAGGCGGCGGCACCCTCGCAACCCATCTTGATGACCTGTACGACTACATGACCCGTCAGCTCGTCACGGCAAATCTGCAGCAGCGCCCGGAGAGCATCGCCGAGATTGCGCACCTCCTCAATGAGATCCGCGCCGCCTGGATCGCCCTGCCGGGTGAGGCCCCCACGTTGCGTCCGGATGCCAAGTAGCAGAACATTGCAGCAGCCACAGGCCACTGCTTCGATGTACGACGGTTCCGACACTATCGTTCTTTATGAGGAGCTCGCCTACCAGGACATGCTGCCGGTGGCGTGGCGACCGCTGCCCGATACGCTCGACGCCGATTTGAGCGCCGCCTTCAGCGACGCCAATGTGCGCGTGCTGCAGTCCTGCGCCGCCATCGAAGAACATGGGCATATCGAAAAGCCGGACGAGAACGCTCCACACGCCGCCGACCTGCTGCGCATCGATATGAAGATCAATGTGCTCCTGGACCTGGTCGGCAGGATCCTCGCCGGCAGCCAGACGCGCCCGGCGGCGACGATGATCCGCTTCAACGCGCTTGGCGCGACCTGGCGCGGCAATGCTCCGTATCCGAAGCCCGGCTCGCAGGGCACAGTTGAGATTTATCTGCGCGACTGCCTGCCCGAGCCGTTGCGGCTCATCGGCCGGGTCACCAATGTCTCAACCGACGGGGACATCAAGATACGCTTTGTGCCGCCGGGCGAAGCCACCGCGGATCTGCTGGAAAAACTTTCCTTCCGCCGCCACCGGCGCCAAATCGCCGGCACACGTCAGCCGCGTCGCGCCCCGTAGATCGCTTCAACACCCCAGATTGTGACTGCCTTCACGGATGTCACGGCGCTGACGCGCGCAACTTTGGATTCGTTTCACAATAATTTGCCGCGCGCCGTTCAACAATATCCACGCGGGGGGCGCGCATCAAGACTGCGGCCCTGATGACGTGGAGAAATAATGACGACAGCACAAGAGAACACGCTCGTGCCCGACGGGCGGCGTGATGAGAACAGCATGAGCCCCGTACGGCTCGTCGCTGCCGCCGACTCAGCGCGTGTCACTCTGCCCACCGGAACATCGCCGCAGATCCGCGCAGTCATCGCGCTGCTGCGCCAGGTTGCCGTGTTTGATTCCACCGTGCTCATCTTGGGCGAGTCCGGCACCGGCAAGGAGGTCGCGGCGCGCGCAATCCATGAGTTGAGTCCGCGCCGCCAGCGACCGTTCGCCGCGGTCAATTGCGGCGCCATTCCGGCGGATCTGCTCGAGAGCGAGCTCTTCGGTCATGAGAAAGGCGCGTTTACGGGCGCGATTGCCGCGCGCAAGGGTCGCTTCGAAGTCGCCGAGGGCGGCACGCTGTTTCTCGATGAAATCGGCGACATGAGTCCGACGATGCAGGTGAAGCTGCTGCGCGTTTTGCAGGAGCGCGTCTTTGAGCGCGTGGGCAATCATGTGCCGACCCCCTGCAACGTGCGCATCATCGCCGCCACGCACCGCGATCTTGAAAGCTCCATCGAGCGCGGCACCTTTCGTGAAGATCTGTACCATCGTCTCAACGTCTTTCCGGTGGAAATGCCGCCGCTGCGCACCCGCAGCGGGGATTTGCCGCTCCTGGTGCGCGATTTCGTGGCACACAATCGGGCCGCGGGCCGCGGTCACGTGCAGTTCTCGCCGCAGGCGCTCGCGGCGCTGGCGCTGTATCGCTGGCCGGGTAACGTGCGTGAGCTTGCGAACCTCGTAGAACGGCTCTCGATCATCGGCGGCGGCCGGGTTCTGCAGCCCGCCGACCTGCCGCAAAAATATCTACCCGTCGGCGGCATTGCGCAAGGGCCCGAGCCCGAATACCTGGATGAGCGCGCGGTCGATGCGCTCCTTGAATCCGCGGAACAGCACGCGGCCGAAGTGTTTGCGCTCGCATCGGCGGCCGCGACGCAGGCAAGCCCGAGCGAGGATGAGGTCGCCGCAGATCTGCCGCCCGAGGGCCTCGACCTGCGCGCGCATTTGCTCGCCATCGAGCGGCAGCTCGTCGAGAAGGCGCTGGCACGCGCCGACGGCGTCGTCGCGCACGCCGCGCGCCTTTTGTGTCTGCGCCGCACGACGCTCGTCGAGAAGCTGCGCAAACTCGGTATGCCCGGCGGGGAAGTCGCGACGGAACTTTGACGGCCGACGCCGCGCGCAGCTGCGATGATGTGAGGCGCTGCACACTTTCGGCGCCGATTCCCCTCGGCACAAGTCTTGCAACTTCCCGGTTCGCGTTGCTACCCATGCGAGTGCGGAAGTCTGAATGAGCGAAGATTCCATCCCGGCGCCGGAAAATGTCGCGAGCGGCAAGCGCGAAACGCACGAACTCGTCGCGTACGCCGCCGCCTCGCAACGCCTGGCTGAACTTGCGCGGCGCGTTGCCGCGAGCGATTGCACCGTGCTGATCGTGGGCGAGTCCGGCACCGGCAAGGAAGTGCTCGCGCGCTTCATCCATCGGTATTCAGCGCGCGCGCACGCCGCCTTCATCGCCGTCAACTGCGCGGCCATTCCCGAGAACATGCTCGAAGCGATGTTGTTCGGCTACGAACGCGGCGCCTTCACGGGTGCGCATGCCGCGCACGCCGGCAAATTCGAACAGGCACAGGCAGGTACGCTGCTCCTGGATGAAGTGACTGAGATGCCGCTTGGCCTGCAGGCGAAGATCCTGCGCGTGCTGCAGGAGCGCGAGGTTGAGCGCTTGGGCGGCCGCACGCCGATCGCGCTCGATGTGCGCG
>Ga0302325_10015397_pt1 | contig 16255 bp, 13 predicted proteins | sample Palsa_T0_2_FD_201948 | JGI IMG/M metagenome (GOLD analysis project Ga0302325, IMG submission 201948) | Peat permafrost microbial communities from Stordalen Mire near Abisko, Sweden - Palsa_T0_2 | ecosystem: Environmental > Terrestrial > Soil > Palsa > Peat permafrost | place: Sweden: Abisko... | reverse complement strand
CCTTTGTCAACGATCAGCTCACCGCGCGAGAACACCTGCCTGGCGTTGCCCTGTACCTGGAAACCTTCGAACATCGAATAATCGACGCGCATGTGGTGCGTCTTCGCGCTGATGAGATGTTCGGCCTTAGGGTCCCACACCACTATGTCGGCGTCGCTTCCGGGAGTAATCGCGCCCTTCTTGGGATACATGCCGAAGATGCGCGCGGGGGCAGTGGAAACGATCTCGACCAAACGGTTCAGCGTGATCTTGCCCGCATTCACTCCGTGATGATGCAAAAGCTGCAGCCGGTTCTCGATGCCCGGTCCACCGTTGGGGATCTGAGTGAAGTCGTCCATACCCAGCGCCTTTTGATCTTCGAAGCAGAACGGGCAGTGGTCCGTCGAAACCACCTGCAGGTTATCGCTCTTCAAGCCGTCCCAGAGCTTTGGAAGATTCCTCTTCTCGCGCAGCGGCGGCGTGAACACATACTTCGCGCCCTCGAACCCTGGCAGTTTCATGTCGTCGATGGATAGCAGCAAATACTGCGGACAGGTCTCGGCAAACGCGGGCAGTCCGCGATCGCGTGCTTCCCGCACCTGATTCAGCGCGTCTTCGGACGACAGATGCACGATGTAAATGGGAACGCCCGCCATTTCAGCCAGAGCGATGGCGCGATGCACGGCTTCCGCCTCCGCTAGCGTTGGACGGGTGAGAGCATGATAGATAGGCGCAGTTTTGCCCTCGGCCAGCGCCTGGCGGACGATGACATCGATCACGCCGCCGTTCTCGGCATGCATGCAAATGAGAGCGCCGTTCTTCGAGGTCTGCCGCAGAGCCCGAAAAATAGTCGCGTCGTCCACCATCAGAACGTTTGGATACGCCATGAAGAGCTTGAAGCTGGCCACGCCCTCGCGCACCATGTCGTCCATGTCTTCGAGACCCGCTTCGGGAAGATCGGTGACGATCATGTGCAGCCCGTAATCGATGCAGGCCTTGGACTCCGCTTTCTTCCACCACGTGTCCAAAGCGTCGCGCATCCTGGTTCCGCGCGCTTGGATGGCGAAATCGACGATGGTGGTGGTGCCGCCGATGGCCGCCGCGCGCGTTCCGGTTTCAAAATCGTCGCTCGATGTCGTGCCGCCGAAAGGCATGTCGAGATGCGTGTGCGCGTCGATGCCGCCGGGCAACAGCAGCATGCCCGTCGCGTCCAGAATTTCATGCCCGCGCTCGGCGGAAATGCCCGGACGCACTTCTTTGATTGCTCCGCCTTCTACCAATACGTCAGCCGCGACTGACTTATCCGCGGACACCACCGTACCGTTCTTAATGAGGATTCCCATTGACCAAATCTTCCCAGGTCTTGCGAGGCAAATTGTTTTCCACGCGCTCCATGGTGATGCAATTCTCGACAGGACAAACCAGCGCGCAGAGATTGCAACCTACGCACTCGTCCTCATCGACACGAGGAACCCGCGTGGGAACGGCGTGAGACGCGACGCCACGGTCCAGCTTAGGAATGGGCGTAACGGCGATTCGCGCGCGGCTGGTTGCTTCAATAGCCGGCGGCGCAGTGTGCGCACCATTCACGTGAATACACTGATGTGCGCCGTCCCAACAGGCGATGTAGCACAGCTCGCAGCCGATGCACCTCTCTTCGTGAATGCGCGCCACAATCTTGAAATTCAGATTCAGGTGATTCCAGTCGGTGATCTTGGGCGCACTCACGCCGCGAAAATCTTCGATGCGCGCGAAGCCTTTCTCGCGCATCCAGTTTTGAAGGCCATCGATCATATCTTCGACGATGCGATAGCCGTAATGCATCGCAGCGGTACAAACCTGGACCGTCCCGCAGCCCAGCAGAATAAACTCGGTCGCATCGCGCCAGGTGCCGATACCGCCAATGCCTGAAATCGGAAGCCGCGAAGCCTCGTCGTTCTGAAGTTGATGCACCATGTTGAGCGCGATCGGCTTCACGGCCGGCCCGCAGTAGCCGCCGTGCGATGACAGACCATCCACATTCGGCCTCGGCTCCAAGGTATCGAGGTCGATGCCGGTAATGGAATTGATCGTGTTGATGGCCGAGAGCCCGTCGGCGCCAGCGCGTTTGGCCGCCCGCGCGATTTGGCGGATGTCGGTGATGTTGGGCGTCAGCTTCACCAGCACTGGCGTCCGCGCCTTCTCCTTCACCCAACCTGTGATCATTTCGGTATATTCGGGGACCTGTCCCACGGCGCTGCCCATGCCGCGCTCGGACATCCCGTGAGGACAACCGAAATTCAGCTCCAGGCCGTCGGCGCCCGCGTCTTCGGAGCGCTGCACGATATCGTGCCACGCTTCGCGCGTGGACTCCACCATCAACGACGCGATCACCACGTGTTTGGGGTAGCGCTTCTTCACCTCGGCAATCTCGCGCAAATTGGTTTCAATGGGCCGGTCCGAAATCAATTCGATATTGTTCAGACCCATCATGCGCTGGCCGTTCCAATCGACCGAGGAATAGCGAGAAGAGACGTTGGTGATCGGCTCGCCGATGGTTTTCCAGACCGCGCCTCCCCATCCCGCGTCGAACGCGCGCATGATCTGTTCGCCGCAATTGGTGGGCGGCGCAGATGCCAGCCAAAATGGATTGGGCGACCGAATACCGCCCGCGAATGTCGTGGAAAGGTTGGGAGTGGGCGCGTCAGGCATTCACCACCTCGAAGGCGATGGCCGCGCCGGCGCGCTTTCCATCCGCCACCGCATCCACCACTTCACGGCCTCCGTTGACGCAATCGCCGCCCGCGTAATACTTGGGGTGGCTGGTACGGCCGCTCGCGCGATCCACTTGCACGCGGCCGGCAGCGACTTCGACTCCGCGGCATTGCCCGAGCAGCGACACCAACGGCGCTTGCCCGATGGCTGGAATCACCATGTCGCACAGCAGGTGAAAATTCGAGCCGGGAATCGGGGTAGGGATTGGACTAGCGTCATCGTTCATGCGCACGCATTCCACCGACGCAATGCCGCCTGCCGGATAGGTGTGAATCGCCACTGGTTGGGTGAGCCACTCAAAGCTGACACCCTCTTGCTTGGCGTGCTCATACTCGAAGCCGAATGCCGGCAGGTCGATCTCGGTCCGGCGGTAAACGATGGTGACGTGGGAGGCTCCCAGCCGCCGCGCCGCGTTGGCCGCGTCGATGGCGGTGTTGCCCGCGCCCACCACCACAACATTGTTTCCTACATTGAACCTGCCCGCCGTCTTGTACCTCGCGATGAACTCCAGCGCATCGATAACGTCGGGATGCTCGGCGCCTGGAATGCGCAGCTCATGCATCGCGCCCAATCCGATTCCCAGGAAGATCGCGTCGTACTCCTGTTCCAGCGCCGCCAGCTCGCTTTCCTCCTCGATCGAAACCCCGAAGCGAAACTCGACGCCCAACTCGCCGATCATCGCCACCTCCCGAAGACTGTCCGGCGCGCGCAGCTTGTACTCCGCCACGCCGTAGGTGTTCAAACCGCCGGGGAGTGGACGCCGCTCGAGCACGGTTACCGGAAATCCTTGCTGCGCCAACTCGGCCGCGCAAGCCAGCGACGCCGGTCCCGCTCCGATGCAGACGATCTTTTGAGCGCGCTTTCGATCCGATTTCTTCGGCAGCTTTCCGCCCCGATCCAGAAAGTAATTCATGGCGTGCCGCTGCAGCCGTCCGATGGCGATGGGCTGTTTGTTATAGGCCAGCATCACGCACGCCCCTTCGCACAGCACCTCCACCGGACAAACGCGCGAACAACTTGCACCCAAAACGTTTGCATCCAAAATGCTGAGCGCGGAGCCCATCAAATTTTCGGTGCCGATTTTCTTGATGAAGCGAGGCACGTCGATGTGAGTGGGACACGCCGCCGCGCACGGCGCGTCGAAGCAATTCAGGCAGCGGTTGGCTTCCGTCAGCGCCTCCTGCCGGTCGAAGGCGGGATGCAGGTCTGGAAAGCGGCGCGCGATCTCCGCGTTGTCCTGTAACGCAAATGGAAGCGGCACGCCCATCCTCTAGGTCTACCAAACGGATGGCCGTCTCGTCCAATTGCCAGCTACAATGCTCTGGTGAAGCCAGCATCATGAGCCTGCAGCCCAAGCGAACCGTCTCAGACCTGAAGGAATTGCGCGCGTTGACCAGCGACGACAATGGCGCGCAGCGTGTGGCATGGACGGATACGTGGCTAAAAGCGCGCGAGTGGTTTCAGTCCAAGATCAAAAGCCTTCCGATTCAGCATCGCTACGACGCAGCGGGAAATAGCTGGACCACGCTGCCTGGCGCGTCGGAGAAGGCGCTGGTCATCGGTGGGCATCTCGATTCCGTTCCGAACGGTGGATGGCTGGACGGAAGCCTGGGCGTTACGGCCGGTCTTGAGGTGCTGCGCCGGTTTGCGGAAGAGTTCAATGGACGCCCGCCCGTCACAGTGCGTTTGGTCGAGTGGGCCGACGAAGAAGGCGCACGTTTTGGCCGCAGCCTGCTGGGGTCGTCTGCATTCGCGGGTACTTCGAGCATCGAAGCCGATCGCGGGCGCACGGACAAAGACGGCGTCCGTTTGGAACAAGCGGTGGCGCGTTGCGGTTTTCCGATCGACGGTTTTCCGGAAGCTACGCGCGAACAAGAGAATGCCGCGGCTTACATCGAGCTGCACATCGAACAAGGACCTGTGCTGGAGCGCATGGATCTGCCGCTCGGCGTGGTGCTCGGAACGAAGGGCGTGGAGCGCCACGCCATCACCTTCTTTGGGCAGGAAGCGCATTCGGGATCCACACCGATGGACGCGCGCCACGACGCCTTAGCGGCGGCTGCGAAGCTGGCGCTCGAAATCCGCGCGATTGCCGGAAAACATAAGGACGCGGTTTGCACTATGGGGAGCGTCAAAACATTTCCTGGAATTGTGACTGCAGTGGTCGGACGCTGCGAAACCACGCTCGATCAGCGCGATTTGGATTCGCAAATCCTGGCCGGCATGTATCGCGAGGCGCAGGAAGCGAGCCGGCGTTTCGCTCAGGAAGAGAAGTGCACGGTGGAGTGGTCGCGCATATGGAATATTGAGCCCATTGCGTTCCATCCCGCGCTGCTGGGGTTTTGCGAAGAGGCGGTGCGCGAAGTGGCAGGCGCGGCGCATCGCCTGCCCTCCGGTCCGCTGCACGACGCGGCGGAAGTAGCTCGCGCCGGAATCCCAGCGGTGATGATGTTCGTGCAATCCCTGCGCGGCATCAGCCACAACAAAATTGAAGACAGCAAGGAAGAGCACCTGGAGATGTCGGTGGCGGCGCTCGATCGGTTAGCCGGCAAAGCGGCAAACTGGATTCTCGGCTAGCTGGTTGTGTCGAAACCGGCTTCCTTACGGTCGCGGCTCTGTAACACGCGGAATCTGCTGAGCCGCGCGCGTAAGCAAGCGGTCTTTTCAGACTTTTGGACACAGGCTGCTAGCTGGCTTGGCCTTCTGCGTAGGCCCAATCGAGCCAGGGAAGCAGCGCCTGGATGTCCGAAGTCTCAACCGTCGCGCCACCCCACACGCGCAACCCCACGGGCGCATCGCGATAAGCGCCGATATCATAGGCGGCGCGCTCCTTCTCCAGGCTCGACACAATGGATTTGACGCGAGCGTTTTGATCGTCTGCGGAGAGCGCGGTGAAGGCCGGATCCTTGATCTTTAAGCAAATCGATGTGCTCGACCTGTAGCACTGGTCTTCGGCCAGGAAGGCGGCCCAGGACGATTGGGAAACCCAGTCTTCGATCGCCTGCAGGTTCGCTTTGGACCGCGCGATGAGCCCCGGCAAACCGCCAATGGATTCCGCCCACTTCAAGCCGTCCAAAGCGTCCTCCACGCACAACATCGAAGGCGTGTTAATGGTCTCGCCCTCGAAAATCCCCGCGATCAATTTACCGCCCTTTGTCATCTGAAAAATCTTCGGCAACGGGCGACGCGGAGTGAATTGTTCCAGCCGCGCGACCCCTCTCGGACTGAGCGCGATCATGCCATGCGCGCCTTCCCCGCCCAGCACCTTTTGCCAGGACCAAGTGACCACGTCTAATTTGTCCCACGGAATCTCCATCGCAAAAACCGCCGATGTGGCGTCGCAAATCGAGAGGCCGGAACGATCCGCTGCGATCCAATCCCCGTTCGGAACGCGCACGCCGGATGTGGTTCCGTTCCAGGCGAAAACGACATCGCGAGACCAGTCCGCTTGCCTGAGATCGGGAAGCTTCCCGTAGTCGGCCTTGAATACGCGCAGGTCCTTCAACTGAAGCTGACTCTTGCAGTCGGCAGCCCAGCCGCTGCTGAAGCTCTCCCACGCGAGAACGTCGACGCCGCGTTCACCGAGCATCGACCAGAGCGCCATCTCCACGGCGCCGGTGTCGGACGCGGGAACAATGCCGAGCAGATATGTTTCGGGGATACCGAGCATCTTTTTACTGCGATCGATGACTTCGGCGAGCTTACTTTTGCCTATTTTTGCGCGATGCGAGCGCCCAAGCGCGGCGTCCTTCAATGCGTCGAGGCTCCAGCCCGGCCGCTTGGCGCAAGGCCCGGAGGAGAAACAGGGATTCTTCGGAGTTTGAGATGGTTTCATGTCGGAGATCTATTTGTGCAGTTCGGTGGGCGGCGCAAGAGTGTCCAGCTTCGCGTCGGTCGGCCCGACGGTGGGAGCCGGCCGGCCAATTCCGTCGAGCAACGCCACGTATTGTTTTCCGCCAACCATGTATGTGATCGGCGGACCCATGCCGGCGCTTTCCAGAACCTTGGAATCGACGGCGAGCACAAGCCCACGATGCTTCAATCTACCCATGCACGATCTCCTTCAAACTTCGACTCACGCCTTGACTTTGCGGAAGCGGAACCGGGATATATCCAGGCTATCAAATGCACCGGCGGCAAAGACGTTGTGATGTTATATCCGGAGCGAAGCACTTATCCGTGATTAGTCCGAACCCTTGCGTCCGAAATTCGAATAGTCAATCTCTTGCCCAGTACCTGGGTCGCACGAGTGATGGTGTCCAAAGAAACCGGAACGTTGGTCGGATCGAGCAGCCGGTCAAGCTGGGATCGGCTGGTGTGAAGTTCTCGCGCCATGGCCTGTTTTGTCTTGTGCTGCTTCTGCATCGCCCGCTCAAGCTGCCAAGCCAGCACGCGCTTTACCGCAACGGCCTCCACTTCTCCCCGAATGCGCTCCTCCTCCAGAAAACTATCGAAGCTCGAACCACTGTGATCGAATTCCGGCTTACGCTTCAGTCCCTTCATTGAATGATCCCTCTTCGTCCCATCGTGTCGATTTAGAATCGCACCCGAGCGATGCGGTTCTGCGTCAGATGAGTCCGCGCTTCGAAAATCCCGTCAGGAAGCGGTCGGCACCCAGGCATTCCAATCGGCCAGCCGAATTCGACGGGTTCACCACCGGCTTCCGTGCGGAAGAAGATCGTCGGGACTCGCTTACCCTCTTTCCCTATTGCGGGAGCGCAGACGATAGCTTTTTGCGGGCCGAGGGGATCGGTATCCGGTCCATTTGGAAACTGAGCGGACCTTGCCCGGCCAGTGCTATTCTGAACCTCATACCAGCTTGCGATAGTTGAACAGCGTTCCGTTCGGCATCCACGTCGTAGTTCGCGGGCATACAAAAAACAGTCCATATGGCAACGCCCTCCGCCACCCCACAATCCGCGACATCGGCCCTGGTGCGGGCGCTTGGGACCAGCGACTTGGTCTGGCTATATCTGGTCGCGGTGGTCAATCTCAATGTGGTGCCCGTCATCGCGGTCGCGGGCGTGCAAGTGATGTGGCTGATGGCCGCGGCGGTCGTGCTCTTTTTCGTGCCGCAAGGGATCGGCGTCATCGAACTGGCGGAGCATATGCCCGGCGAAGGCGGCCTCTACCAGTGGACCAAGGAAAGTTACGGCGATTTCCACGGCTTCCTCTGCGGCTGGTGCTATTGGATGACGAACATGTTCTTCGTGCCGTCGCTGCTTTTCTACATCACCGGAGTGACCACGTATGTCGTTGGAGGCGCGCTCGCCACCAAGCTGAACGACAGCCGCTGGTTCTTTTTCTTTCTCACGGTCTCCCTGTTGTGGATAACGGTTTTCGCCAATGTGCGCGGCTTGGGCGTCGGCAAATGGGTGAATAATATCGGAGGCATCGGCGCTTTGATCATCGGCGGCGCGCTCATGCTCATGAGTGTGGTATTGGTAGCGCAGCATCGCGGCATCCTGCACTGGAAAGAGCTTGCCCCGGCCGGTTTTGGGGCTTTGCCGCTCTCCACTTTCGGCGTCATCTGCCTGGCGATGGTGGGAATGGAACTGGGCCCCATCATGGGCGATGAGGTACGCGACCCGCGGCACACCATTCCAAAGAGCATCGCGTGGGGCGGCGCGTTCTGCGTTGTGATGTACATGGGCAGTACACTCGCGCTGCTGAACGCCGTGCCACAGTCGCAAATGGCCGTGGTGCAGGGCCTGCTGCAGGCCATCGATCAGATGAGCGCGTCCTTCGGCCTGGGTTGGATTTTGCTTCCGCTGGCGCTGCTGATGGCGGCATCCATCGCGGGATCGACATCGGCCTGGGTGAGCGGTTCGGCGCGCATTCTGTTTGTCTGCGGGCTGGATCGTTACCTGCCCAAGGCGCTGGGCAAAGTCCATCCCCGCCACCATTCTCCGTACGTGGCTTTGATCATGTTCGGATTCCTGGCATCCTGCATCATCGCCATGAGTTTCGTGAGCGCAACGGTACAGGAGGCGTATCTGACGCTGCTCGATCTGGCGGTCGCGCTGCAGATGATCTCTTACATGTATCTTTTCCTCTCGCTGCTCAAGCGCGCTTTCTCCAAATCGGCCGAGCCACGCTACTTCCGCCGGCCCGTATTGCAACTGGCTTCCGTCTCGGGCTTCTGCATGGCGGCTCTCGGATTCGCGATGGCCTTTGTCCCATCCCGCCAGATCTCGTCCATTGGATCATTTGAACTGAAAATGTTCTTGACCCTGGGATTGATTCTGGCCCTGGCGAGCGGACTGTTCATCTACTATTCGCGGCTGCGGCCGGAGCCAGAGACGAAGCCCGAACTTTCCACGGTATAAAGGAGGCTTCGTGCGTTGGTACCAACGAAAACTTGCTGATGGTCTCGTGATCGCTCAGGCGCGCCCGGAGCACGCCACGCAACTGGAGGAACTGCAGCGCATTTGTTTCCCCACGCTGGCGGAGGACCAGCGCTTCAAGCGGGCGCATTTCCTGAAGCACATGGAGTTGTTCGATGACGGGCAGTTGGTCGCTTTGGATGGAGACGTGGTGGTTGGAGCGACATCTACCATTCGGCTGGATTTCGACTTCAACCACGTGGACCACACCTTCGCCGAAATCATCCAGGGCGGCTGGCTGACGTCCCATCAGCCGCGGGGCGCATGGCTCTACGGCGCGGACTTGAGCGTGCGCCCGGAGTATCGCGGACGCGGCCTGGGGACGGCGCTTTATGCCGCGCGGCAGGAAGTTGTGTGGAGGCTGAAGCTCCAAGGGCAAGTCACCGCCGGAATGATTCCAGGCTATGGGCCGCTCAAGGATTCGATGACTGCCGAGCGATACTATGAGGATGTTCTGGCGGGCCGCATCCGCGATCCAACCCTTTCCGTGCAGATGAACGTGGGCTTCGAACCGCGCAAACTGCTGGCCGATTACCTGGACGATCCAGTGTGCGATAACTACAGCGTCCTGCTGGTGCTGGACGCCCAGAAGAGCGTGCGAGGGGCACGCAGGGAACACGCTATGTCTTATATCCGAATCAATACAGAAATTCCCGGGCCGCGGGCGAAACAGTTGCTGGCGCGGCGCGCGGCCGCATTGCCTAGCGGCTTGGGGCGCGCCACCGATGTGGTGCTGGAACGCGCGGAAGGCGCGCTGGTTTTCGACGTGGATGGAAACACGCTCATCGATCTGGCGGGCGGCATTGGAATGCTGGCGGTGGGCCACTCGCCCGCGCCGGTGGTCCAGGCGATTCAGAAGCAAGCCGAGAAGTTCATCCACCCTTGTGCTCTGGTGACCACCTTTGAGCCTTACGTTGCATTGGCGGAACTGCTGAACGAAATCACACCCGGCACATTTGCGAAAAAAACTTTGCTCGCAAACAGCGGGGCGGAGGGGGTGGAAAACGCGGTGAAGCTGGCGCGCAAATACACCGGGCGATCCACCGTGATCTGTTTCGAAGGCGGCTATCATGGCCGCACGTTGCTCACTCTGAGCCTCACCAGCAAATACGGCCTCTTCAAGAGCGGCTTTGGTCCGTTCGCTCCCGAAATTGTTCGGCTGCCCATTCCGAACCTCTATCGCACACCCCAAGGCATGACGGAGGACGAGTACGTCGACTTCGGGATCCAACAACTGGAACAGGCGATGGTGACCCAAGTGGAACCCTCTGCAGTGGCGGCGATCCTGATCGAACCCGTGCAGGGCGAAGCTGGCTTTTTGCCGGTGCCTCCGCGCTTCCTGCAACGCATTCGCGAGCTGTGCGATCAACACGGGATCGTGATGATTGCCGACGAAGTGCAGTGCGGATGCGGCAGAACCGGCCGGCTTTTTGCCGTGGAGCACTACGGCATTGTGCCGGACCTGATTGTTTCCGCAAAATCGCTGGGCGCGGGGATGCCGATCGGCGCACTGACCGGCCGAGCGGAAATCATGGACTCCGCGCATCTGGGCGGCGTCGGTAGCACCTATGGCGGGAGTCCAATGGCGTGCGTGGCCGCGCTCGAAGCGCTGAAAATGATTCGTGAACCGGATTTTCTCGCGCACGCCAATCGCTTGGGCGATGTCATGCGGGAGGTGCTGTTCGGCTGGAAACAACAATGGCCGATAATTGGGGATGTGCGCGGCCTTGGCCCCATGATGCTAATCGAACTGGTGTCGGACCGCGGGGCAAAAACTCCTCTTCGCGCGGATGATACGCTCGGAATCATTCGGCAGGCCGTTTCGAAGGGCGTGGTGCTGATCCGGGCCGGCGTCTATAGCAACTGCATTCGCTTCCTGCCGCCGCTCAATATGCCGGAAGACATGCTGCGGGAGGCGTTGAAAGCCGTCGGCGATGCGATCGAGGTAACGCAGGAGAAGCTGCAGGGCGCGGGCGCGCGCGCCGTCTGACTTGTCAGTTTCCGCTATCGAGTTTCAGCTCTTCGCCATTCGCCAGGCGGATCTTAGTGACCCATATCGAGGGCGCGCCGTTCTTGGCGCGATAACCGGTGATGGCCAGTTCGTCGCCGGCCTGCACGGTGGTTTCGGTCCAGCCTTTGGGCGCCAGATGGTTGGCGCTGGTCAGCTCAGCTTTCCAGTTCTGCACCTGCCCTTTGTCGTCCTTCACGTCGAATTCCACCACGCAATGCGGATTGACGAAGTGAAAATCCGTGACGGTTCCTTTCAGCGTGACTTCCGCCGTCGTATCGAACGCCGCATATCCGTGGTGCGCACTAACGGCGCCCGGAATCAAAAACAATCCGGCTAGAATAAACAACAAAAGATTTTTCATTGCGCGGGTCCGTCGTCAATCCATCGATCCAGATCTCGAACATATCTGCGTCCATTGAGCGTGTACATGGGAACGGTCACCACCATGTACGCCTTGCCCACCAGCGGCCGTCCGTTCTTGTCTTTCTCCACCTTGGCTGTCGCAATCACCCAAACGTCGAAATTGTTATTCGGGCTATCCACGGCCGGAGCGAAGAAACCCGTGGGACTCACCGAACCAACGAAAGCCGTGTCGCTGCCCGGCGCCTTGTAAAACACTTCCATCGACCAGGTGAAGTCGTTAGGATCCACGCGGCCGAGTTCCACGTCGTCGGCAGTATGCAGTTTGTTGTCAGCTCCCCTCTGATATGCGATCACCTCAAATTGCCGATAACCCCGGGCGTGCGTCTGGTCGCCAAACGCCGCCAGAGCCGACTCGGGCGTTACTTTGATGTAGTCCACACGATCGTAAATTGCAAGCGCGCCCGGCGCCACGGAGCCACGCAACGCAACGTCGCGCCTTCCGAGAGATGCATCGGGGGCCACGTCCACTTCAGCCATCACCTCGGCTGGAGTGGCGGAAACAATCCGTTTGACGGTCACGCCCGGGCCGAAATTGAAATCGGCCGGCGTCAAATCAACGGGAATGCGATCACCGATCAGGCGAACACGCACATTCTGCGAACCAGTCTTCAACGAACGAGGATCCACCGTAATCAGCGTTGGATCCGCCGATGGCCTTCGCAGCTTCACGTCGAAGCCGAATTCCTGGTACTGTCCCCAAAACCAGCGGCCCTCGGCCGTTGATTGATCGGGCGACACCCACAGCACTTCGCGTGCGATGTTATTCGGATCGTCGGGAGCGGAACCGGCTGCCTGCCCGCCTTGAGAGCGGCCTCGCCAGGCGTAGGCGCCGTAAATGGCGCTACGCCCGAAGCGGACGATCTTGGACCCATCCTGCACCGAAGTGAGGTGCACGTCGGTGTTGAATTCGTCGCCGGCCGAATCCACCCGCAACTCGCCGTAATACATGCCGCGGCCCTGAATGGAAGCAGTCACCAGCCAGCGGCCAGCCAGGTTGGGCGTGCGTTCGCGGGCGCTCCACGCATCCCATTCCGGCGTATGAAGCGGCGCCGCCTTAGCAAGAAACGCGATGGCTTCCTCATTTAGCGGAAGCTTGTATCGCGTGGCGTGCATTTCTGCGAGCTGCTTCCAATCGTCCAGCGAGCGCCGCCAGGAAAGCGCGCGCGCAAAGCTGTGGCATCGGGCGCAGGCGTGTCCCACATTATCGTTCGGAATGCTGGTTTCCTGATAAATCCGGCGCTCCACGTCGTACATCACAGGTTTGGCTTCCTCGGGCGCCAAGCCGTGGGACGTGCTCAGATACTTGACAATCGCCCGCGCCTCTGCAGGAGTCAGCGAGACTCCGTTCACCAGGACCATGCGTTTCAGGGCTTCCTGCCAGCCTTCCGGCGTAGTGCGCTCCCAGGAAATACGCTGCATGTTGCCGTACTGGTCGCTGGCGTGGCAGCTTCCGCATTTTGCCACAACGAGCGGATCGGTAACGGGAATGCCGGCTTCGGGTGCGCTCGACTGGCCCCAGAGGATGCCGGAAAACAGGAGGCAGGTGGAAAGACCAAAACCTTCAGGCAAATTCATCGCTTCTGGATAGCAGTCTAGCAGGCTGTGTCGAAAGCGGCTCCCTCACAGCTCTGTAAAGCGAGGAATCTAGCGAGCCGCGCGCCAGCAGCACACCCGGAGATGACCCGAAGTCATGCACTGGAGAACATCGACTCGAAGAATACCGGAAGGGTGGCGCGTGAGCAAGCGGTCTTTTCGGATTTTATACACGGGCTGCTAAGATAATCGACGAAACGATGAGCAACCAACCAAGTCTGTTGAAGCGCGCCGCGCTTTGCGCTAGCCTGGCATTTCTCTGCGCCTGCCGCACCGCGGCTGCCGCGCCACCGGAGGAAACGATCGGCTCGGTCCAGGACGTTTACAGCGGAACTCTGCTTCCCGACATTCAAGTGAACACCTTCCGCCACATCGATCGATTATTTCCTTCACGCATCGTGCCGCACGGCGCGTCCACGTATCCGCTGCCTATCGGCGACAAGCCGCTGCTAAACGTGAATTTCGTGTCGAAGGGCAGGAAATTCGACATTTTCGATTATCTGTCGCTCAATCGCGTTGGCGGGTTGCTGATTCTCAAGGATGGAAAAATCGCCTTCGAAGATTACGAACTCGGCAACACCAACAAGACGCGCTGGGTCTCCTGGTCCATGGTCAAATCGATCAGCTCAACACTGGTGGGAGCGGCCATCCAGGACGGTTCCATCGCCAGTATCGACAACCCGGTAACAAAATACTTGCCCCAACTTGCCGGAGGCGCGTATGAAGGCGTAAGCATCCGAAACCTGCTGCAAATGGCGTCCGGGGCGAAGTGGGACGAGACTTACACCGACCCAAAATCCGATCGTCGCCATATGTTGAATCTTCAGATCGCGCAGAAACCGGGCGCCATTCTCAAATTCATGGCATTGCTGCCGCGCGCGGGACCGCCCGGCTCCATTTGGAATTACAGCACCGGAGAAACGCACGTGGTGGGCGCGTTGGTCAGCGCCGCGGTGAAGCGCACCGAGTCCCAGTATTTATCGGAGAAGATCTGGTCCAAGTTTGGAATGGAAACAGATGCCACATGGTGGCTGGAATCGCCGGACGGATTGGAAGTTGGCGGGAGCGGCTTCAGCGCGACTCTGCGAGACTATGGACGATTCGGTCTTTTTGCTTCGAATGGCGGAAAAGCCCAAGGAAAAGACGTCGTGCCGTCGGGCTGGTTCTCAGATGCGGGGAGTTCCAAGCAAGTGGGCGGCAAGCCCGTGGACTACGGATACATGTGGTGGACGTACGGTCCAACAGCCAATCCGATTCATCAGGGCGCATTTCAGGCCGAAGGAATATTCGGACAATTCCTCTATATCAATCCCAGGGAGCGCGTGGTCGTGGTGGTTTGGAGCGCTCGGCCTAAACCGACCGGAACCAACTCCATCGACGACGCCGATTTCTTCGCGGGAGTCGTGGAAGCTCTCCGTCGATGAAGCGTTGGCGTGAGCCGGGCGGCTATAAGGACTGCCACAGCCTCAATCCAAATCGAGAACTCCGGCCCGTGTCTACATATTGATCCCGCACCTCGCGGTAAGCATCCGCGACTTCCCGTACTGTCGCGTACCAGGCCTTGAAAGTTCCTGGTGAACTCGATAAGGTTCCGCGGCAATGCCGAGGCAAACCAGATTGAACAGGCCTCTGGATTTGTAAATCTCCCGGAACTCCTCCCGCCAGATCTCCAGCACGTGCGAGTTGGTCATGATGGGCCGCGGGTTCTTCAACGAAAACGGCATATAGGGCGCGCATCGTCCAGGCTCCAATGCCATCCACTCGTGGAGGTAGCCGTGATGGCCTACCTGGTGACCGTCTCAAAGATGGCTTCAATGCGATCCCGATATTTCTCCGCGGTCCAACCCGGCGCGAAAAAGGTGGCCTTCAATCCATAATCGCGTGAGATCCTGTGCGCCGTCGGGCCAAGGCTAGTCTGCCGCATGACTCGTCGCCGCAGCCAGGGGCCCACGCAGGGGCACTCCTTGAAACAGCGACTGGCAAGGCGGGCCGTCCGTGACGTACAGCGTGCGGGTGTTTAGATCGATGGCGGCCGCGGTAACGGAAATCACCCGCTTCGGCTCCGGCAGCGTCATGTCCGCGTGGCGGCAGATAGAGGCGGGCGCGCTGAAGTGGTCCGAAAGCAGCGTTTGTATGGTATCGATTCCAATCTCCCCGCCGCGCCGCCGCAACAAGCGCTCCAGCCGGTTGGCGCGATACAACGAATGCGGCGCGATGCGCTCGAACTGCGAAGCGATGCGCGTTTCGCGCACCAGATGATTGGCGTGCGTGACCAAACCATCCTGCGGATAAAGGTAGGAGCAATAATCCGGCGTCGCTTCGATATCGATGATCTCCCCGTCGGCGTGCCCGATCAAGAAATTTGTCGAGCAGCAACGGTCCGTTTGCACCACCGGCAGCAGCGCCTTGTCGAAGGTCCAGGCGTCCAGGATTTCGCGGCAACGCACGTGGAAAGGCTTGCGGAAGCCGTTGACGCCGTCGCGATTGGTGACCAGACCGTTGACGCACAACCCGATTCCCGCGGCATTGACGCCTATCTTGCACCCTACGATGCCGGCTTCGGTGAATCCCACAAAGTCCGGCTTGTTCGTACCCGGTTCGGACGAACGCTGGACGCGCATCACAAAGACGTGGCCCTGTACTTTCTGCAGCCAGTCCCAATTCTGGCCGATCAGCGTGTGGCCGCTGGCCGTCATCTCCGGAAGCAGCCCAAACACGGTGCAGCCTTCCTGTTCTTGAACGGCCGGGTTATTCACGGTCTGCGCCTCCGCTCCGAACACGCAATACGTCAGTTCGTAACGCGCATTGAGCATGGCGATCTCCGTCAACGAAAGCTCCGCGCCCGCCGCGACGCCCGCCATTTCTTCGGCGTACTCCGGATTGTCGCGTGCAATGAAGGCCGCCCAGGCATCGCTTTGCTCCAACACGACAGGCAACTTCGCGCCGCCCGCCTCAAAGCGCGCCACGTAGGTCGCATAGTTGTCCCGAATTTCCGGGCGCATGCCGCGCCCATGCACTCGCCCGCGCTCGCGCGGATCGGAACCGAGATCGAGAACCGTCAACTCTGCCATAGAACTCCAGTTTGAGGCATTTTAGTTGGGCCTGTTGC
>Ga0302325_10015395_pt1 | contig 16256 bp, 10 predicted proteins | sample Palsa_T0_2_FD_201948 | JGI IMG/M metagenome (GOLD analysis project Ga0302325, IMG submission 201948) | Peat permafrost microbial communities from Stordalen Mire near Abisko, Sweden - Palsa_T0_2 | ecosystem: Environmental > Terrestrial > Soil > Palsa > Peat permafrost | place: Sweden: Abisko... | reverse complement strand
GTAGCCCATGTCGGCTCCGGCCCGGGCCGCGGCCACCAGCAGCGCGGGATCACTGCCGCCGAGCTGCAGCGCCAGGGGCCGCTCCTCTTCGCAAAAGCGCAGCAGACGCGCACGGTCACCGCGCACGATCGCCGCTGCCGTGATCATCTCCGTGTAGAGCCGCACGCGCGGGGAAAAACCCCGCAGAAAGTATCGACAGTGGCGGTCCGTGCAATCCATCATCGGCGCGACGGAGACCAGATACTCCTGTGTTTTCATCCCATTATCGTATCGTCTTGCTGTGATTTCTTTAGCATGCGCGCGCACTGTCCCGCGCACCAGGCGGGACCTGACAGGCACAGTTTACGGGCGCGCGACGCGACAGCGAAAGGCGCCAAGTCCGCTGCGGCCGCCGCCGCCGCGGCCGCGGCCGTCAATTGGGATAGTTCAGGACGATCTCGACTCGGCGGTTTTCCTGCCGGCCCTCCGCGCTCGTGCTGTAGGCGAACCGGCGGGTCTTTCCGAACGCGCGTGAACTCACCTGCGAGGGATTCACGCCCAACTGCCCGGTCAGGTAATCGACGACACTCTGGGCGCGCTGACGTGAGACTTCCAGCCCCAGCTCGGGCGTCGCCTGCAGATTGCCGCTGTGACCCTCCACGGTTGCCGTCATGGAAGGGTTTGCCTTCAGGAAATTCGCCAGCTTCAATAGATCGTCCCGATACGTGGGCGCAATCTGTGCCTGGTTCTGCTCGAAGTCGATCACCAACGCGACCGTGAAGCGGGCACGAACCACCGCGAGCCCGGCGGTATCACTGACGCAGGCGATGACCGCGTCGATACGCCGGTTCAAGCGCTTGCCCGCTTCAGTGGCATTGTCGGCGCGGGGGCGCGTGTCGCCGTAGCCGATAGCCGTAAGTCGGGAAGGGGCAATCTGAAAATTGCTCTCCAGATAACTCACCACGCTCTGCGCCCGCTCCTGCGACAGCGTTATATTGTGTTCAGGCGTGCCGACATTGTCGCTGTGACCTTCGATCACCGCCGTGGTATCCGTGTACTTGTTCAGAAATGTGCCGACCTCGCGCAGCTTCTCTTTGTCCTGGCGCTGGATCTCATAGCGGTTGATGTCGAACTGAATGTCCAGGATGCTGCAGTACTGCTGGCTGGGCACCAGGATCGGCACGAGCGCCACCACGGGAGCCGGCGCCGGTGCCGCGGGCGGCGGCGGTGGCGGCGGCGGTGGCGGTGGCGGTGGCGGTGGCGCAGACACCACCGCGATTGCGGGGGCCCGCGCGCGAGCGCCGAAACGATATAGCAGGCCGATGGAGTACAGGTCCATGTCGGCGCCGTGTTCGACCGGATCGTCGATGCGGTAACGCTCGGCCTCGAGGCGCATCGCCAGCGAAGGCGTGAAGGCGTACTGCAGACCGAACCCGAACTTGGCATTCGTTGCCTGCTCCCAGCGGCCCGAAACGGGCACAACGACCATGCCGCTGCCTGCAAAGCTGTCGCGCGCGTAGGCGTATTCCACCCCGACGCGGGCAAAGGCTCCGAAACGATCGGTGAACGGAAGGGTGCCGACCAGATCAAGGTTCGCGCCGTCGAGCTTGATATTGCCGCGATAGCTGCCTGCGGGCAGCGTATCGGCAGTGAATCCGAACTGGCCCAGGTCGAAGTAACCGCCTTCTACAGCCAGGAATCGATCGAATTGATAGCCGCCGAAGACCTTGAACCCGAAATGACGGTCATCATCGGTGATCGACGTGGTGGTAAACCCTGAGTCTTTGAGACCATCGACGATCTTGGCCTCATCGATCGTGGCTCTGGACTCACCGACATTGCCGCCCACGTACCAGCCGGAGTCATCCGCCACTACAGCCATGCTCGCCACGGCGGTGATGCCCATCGCGATCAGTGTTCCGCAAGCTTTTGAAAATTTCACGCTTGACCTCCAGGGTGCCTGCTGCACCGCTTCACGGCGCGGGCACGTTGATGACCGTGTCGACTACCGTGACCGAGGCACCCAGGGATAGCACCCTGCCGTTGAGCGTCCCGACGTCGGTATTGCCGACGGTCGAGAAGGCGGCCCCTGCCATGGAAATGATCGTTCCGACCATGGTCCCGCCGCCGCCGGCGTTGATCGTTGCGGCGCTGCCGACCTGCCAGAAGACATTCTTCGCCTGCGCACCGCCCGCCAGAATCACGCTCTCCGGCGCGGCCGCTCCGGGGCCACCGACAGTCAGCGAGGTCGCCATCTGGAATACCCAGACGGCATTGGCATTGCCCTGTGCATCGAGCGTGAGGGCTGCGCCCTGTATCTCGAATGATCCGGCCGGCGCGGTATAGACCCCCGGTGCGAGCGTGAGCCCCGCAAGATTGGCGCCCGGATCGGCCCCGGGTGGCATGCCGGCGAGCTCGAGATAGGCGGTCTGCGCATCAAGACGAGCCTGGGTGGCAATCTGACACGCGGCCGCATTCGGACCCGTAGAGGTGGGGCCGGTGGTCGAGTTCGTGCAGGTATTGATAGCCCCGTTGACGGTGCCGATGTTGGCCGGGGTCTCCGAATAGACATCGCCGGCGGTGTCGTTGAATCCGGTGATCGAGGAAGTGGTCGTGGCGATGGTGCCGATATCGCCGTTGATCACGGTCAGAATGCCGGTGTTGGTCATGCCGGCGCTGCCGCCAAACGTACCGTACGGGGCGGCGGATTGCAGCGGCGGGGGCGCAAGACACTGGCCGGTCGCCGGGCCGACGGTGAAGCTCCACGAGTCGCTGAGCAGCAGGTCGTTCGCTGGCACGGCGAGGTCCTTGACCCCGCTGGCCCCGCCCAGGATCGTGGCCGTGTACATGCCGCCGACGGTCAGGGCCGCCTGCGGCGTGAAGGTCGCGATGTGACCGGTGGCGGCATCGAGCACCACCGATGCGGCGGTGACCGAGGTCAGCGCCGGCGCCGGACCCGTCAGCGTGAAAGTCGCCGCGCTGACCGTGCTTGGATCCATTCGCAGTCCGGACGGCACATCGAAGGTCGCATTGATGCTCGCGCTGGGGCACACAGCCGTCTCGCGCTCGGTCGGATTGGTCGATAGCACCGTCACGTTTGCAGCCGCGGTCGGGGCAGCGCTGGTAAAGCTCCAGATGTAGTCACTCGCGGCCGGCAATGCGGCCTGATTACCCGCCAGCGCGGTGCCCGCCAGGTCGGTCGCCGTCGTATTGATGGTCGCGGTATAGACGTCGCCGACCGTCAGGGCCGTGGCCGGCACAAACGTGGCCGTTTGGCTTCCGAGCGAGTAGCTCACCACGCCTGTAGGGGACACGCACGGCGCTGCACAGGTCACGGTGAAGCTGGCCGCACTGATCGTTGCCGGGTCCATGTTCTCGGAGAATGCCGCGGTGATCGCGGCATTGGCCGCAGCGCCGGGCGTCGGTCCGGGGGTCGTGGTGGCCGGGAACGTCAGCGTGACTCGCGGGCGAGTGGTGTCCAGCTCCGTACCGGTCGTGAACTGCCAGACGTAGGGAGCCGCCATCGTCAGACCGGTGACTAGACTCGTTGCCCCGGTCACCGTGGCCGTGTAAAGCGTCGAAGGTGTGAAGTCGGCGGTCGGTGCCAGCCTGAAGCTGGCAATTGTGTTGCTCGCGTCACGAGTCACTGTGCCGGCCGGACTCACGCACGGTGCAGCGCAGGTCACGGTAAAACTTGCCGCGCCGGCAATCGCGAGCATCGGTTCGTTGAACTGCGCCGAGACGATCCGGTTGTTGAGGGCCACGTTCGTGGCATCGTTGAGCGGCGTGACCGCCGTGACTGTCGGGGGTGGCGGCGTCGCGCCGGTCGTGAACTGCCAGACGTAGGGCACGGCCAGCGCAAGGCCGCTGGCGGCGCCGGTGGCTGCGGTGATCGTCGCGGTGTACAGCGTGAACGGCGTGAGCGGGACGGTCGGGGCGGCCGTGAACGTTGCGACGTTATTGGTCGCATTCAGGCTCACGCTGCCCGCGGGACTGATGCACGGCGCTGCGCAGGTCACGGTAAAGCTTGCCGCGCCGGTGATCGGCGCCACCGCCTCATCGAATGTGGCGGTGATGAGCGTTTTGTAGATCGCCACGCCGGTGGTGGCAGTCGCAGGCGTGACGGCCGTGACGGTGGGCGCGGTGCCGCTATTGCTGACCGTGCCTGTGCCGAGCACCGGGTCTCTGCCGCCACCGCATCCAGCCGCCAACGCCGTCAGCAGCAGGAGTGAGGTCAGCCGCGTGGCATAGCCATTGAGTCTGCGCATTTCCGTCCCTCTTGACCCGATCCAGGTCAATGATCGCCACAATTCATGCAGCCCCCGAACCGGTCATTACCGACCTGCCGCACTTCGCTCCACAGGATTGCGACTTTGCTGCGATTTCAGTATTTGCACTCCATGCCGGGCAGCTCTGTGCGGTCACATACATAGCTGCGAGGCGTTTGCAAAACTGGTACGTGGTTCCGCAATGCAGGCGCGGCAAGGCGCGCCGCACGCAGCGAGCTGATTCGCCATCGCGGCAGGAGAATTTGCTGGCGGCGCGCAACGCCGCGGCGCGGGATGCCCTAGCCGATCTTGAGTTGTGCTTCCGGAGCTGGCGCTTCAATCAAGGCTTCGAGCACGGCCTCGCTCACGGCGCCCGTCAGCATCCCGGGGCGCAATGTCTCGATCGAGGCCGGCCGGGCGATGTAGTAGCCCTGCGCGAACTCCACGCGCAGGCGCTTGAGCTCGGCAAAGACTTCCGCGGATTCGACTTTCTCGGCGATGGTCGCAATGCCCAGCGTTCGCCCCACGTGGCTGATGGCTTCCACCATGCTGCGGTCGACCGCGTCGGTGGTCACGCTGCCGATGAACTGGCCGTCGATCTTGAGAAAATCGACCGGCAGATTCTTGAGGTAGTGAAACGAGGACAGGCCGCTGCCGAAATCATCGAGCGCAAAACGGCAGCCGCGCTTCTTGAGCTCGCGCATGAAGTACACCGCCTCGGTCATGCTGGTGATCACCGCCGTCTCCGTGATCTCAAAGCACAGACCGTGGGCGATGCGCGGGTCTTCGGTCAGAGTCAGCACGAAGTCGAGGAAGCCGCGATCCCCGAGCGACATGCCCGATAGATTGAGTGCGAACAGAAACGGCGGCTCATCGCCGGTGGCATGCTCGCGCAACGCCTTCACGGCCCGCTGCACCACCCAGCGATCGATCGCCGCAACCATGTTGTAGCGCTCGGCGGCCGGGATGAATTCGCCCGGCAATACCAGCTCACCGCCGTCATCGCGCAGACGCACCAGCAGCTCATAGAACGCCGGCAGCTGCGGTGAGGCGCTGCTGGTGGGCGTGATCTGCTGGAAGTACAGCTCCAATCGGCCTTCGTCCACGGCCCGCGTCACGCGGCTGACCCAATACATCTCGCGGTGCCGGCCGGAAACCTCGTTGGAGTCGTACAGGTGCACGCGATTGCGACCCGAATCCTTGGCTGCATAGCAGGCGATGTCGGCGGCGCTCAACAGGCTGGCCGCGCTTTGGCTCTCGCGCGTGATTTCCACCACGCCGATGCTGGCGCCGATGCCGGTCGTGTTCTCCTCCCAGGTGAAGCGATAGTCGCGAATCGCCTGCCGGATATTGTCGGCAATCTTCGCGCCCTGCTCGGCGGTGCAGCTGCGCACCAGGATGCCGAATTCATCACCGCCCAGACGTGCAATGGTATCGGCGGCGCGCACGTGCGCCTGCAGCAATCCGGTGACGTCGCGCAACAGACGGTCGCCGGCCGAATGGCCGCAGGTATCGTTCACGACCTTGAACTGGTCCAGGTCCACGTACAGCAGCGCGTGCGGTCCCTGGTCCTGCTGCGCACTGTGCAGCGCCTCGGCCAGGCGGTTATCGAACTCGCGGCGATTGATCAGGCCGGTGAGCGCATCGTGACTGGCCTGGTAGGACAGCGCGCGTTTTAGGCGCCGCTCCTTGGTAACGTCCCGGAAGACCACCACCGCGCCGACGATGTCGCCGCCGCGATCGCGAATCGGCGCCGCCGAGTCCTGGATCGCAATCTCCTGGCCGAGCCGGTTGAGCAGCACGCTGTGCTCGGAGAAATGCACCAGCTGGCCTTCGCGCAGACACCGAACCAGCGGATTCTCGAGCTTGTCGCGCGTGACCTCGTCCAGCAGCCGCAGCACCGTGCCGAGGTTCTGGCCGCGCGCCTCGTCATTGCCCCAGCCCGAGAGCTGCTCGGCCACCGGATTCATATAGTCGATGCGCCCTTCCCGGTCGGTGGTGATGACCGCATCACCGATCGACTGCAGCGTGACCTGCGCGCGCTCCTTCTCGGCGAACATGGCCTGCTCGGCGCGCTTGCGCTCGCTGATATTGGCCATCGTGCCCTCGTAGGCCACGACCCGTTGCTCGCCATCGCGAATCACGCGCGCGCTCTCGAGCACCACCAGGCGCGAGCCATCGCGGCAGCGCAGCTCGAACTCGGCGTTGCGGATCTCGCCATGAAGCTGCAGCGAGCACTCGAACTCGGCGCGTTCGGCCGGGTTCCAGCACAGCACCGACAGCCCTCGCAAGGCATAGATCTGCTCCGCGTGGTCGAATCCCAGCATCTTGACGAAGGCTGGATTGACCTCGAGCATGCGTCCGTCGGCCGCGCATTGATATACGCCCTCGAGCATGCGGTCATACAGGCTGCGGAATTTCGCTTCGCTGGCGCGCAATGCCTCTTCGCTGCGACGGCGCTCGATGGCGATGCCGGCCAGGCGCGCGGCATGCGACATCAGATCGACATCGCGCGCCAGTGGCGCGCCGGTTTGCGGGCGGTAGATGGTCAGTGCCCCGAGCACGCGCCCATTGGCGGTCTTGATCGGTACCGCCCAGGCGGCATGGAAGCCCGCCTCGAGCGCGAGTTCGCGACGACGCTGCCAGAACGCATCGCGCTCGATGTCCGATACCAGCACGTGGCGACCGAGATAGACTGCCGCGGCGCTGGAGCCGTTACGGATGTCGACCGTCAGACGCTCCTCGAGTTTGCGCCAGTGCGGGGGAATGCGTCGGCCGATCACCTCGGTGAAACTCTGGCCGTCGCCGGCCAGCAAACCGATGCTGACCGTAAAGCTGCCGCTGATCGATTCGATCAGATCGGCGATCGACTCGAGCACCTCGGTCAGCGGCGCATCGGCGGCGATGCGCTCGAACACATTGCGCTCGCCGGCGGTGATGCGCTCGGCGCGACGGCGCGCGGCGACATCGGTGATGTTCGCTCGCAGCAGCTGACCGGTGCCCGGCAGCTGCATCAGATGCACTTCGGTCTCGACCTCGTGCCCATGGGCATCGCGATGCAGCCACTCGAATACCTGCGGCTTGCCGGCCGAAGCCTGCTCGCACAGCTCGGCGAACATTCCGGCGGCTTCCGCCCCGCCGCTCTGACGGGCCGCAGAGAGGTCACTGGCGGTCAGCTCGGGCATGCGCTCGCGGCTGACCCCGAAGAATCGCAGCGCGTTGTCGTTGGCATCGACATAGTGTCCGGACTGACGGTCAATGACCACGATCATCTCCGGGGCGCTCTCGACCAGCGTGCGGTAGCGTGCCTCGCTGTCGCGCAGCGCCTGCTCGGCGCGGACGCGCTCGCTGGTATCGCGCAGGCAGATCACATAGACGTCCCGGCGATCGATGTGTACGCAGCTGACGATCAGTTCAGCCGGGAAGCGGTGGCCATCCTTGTGGCATGCGCGCAATTCATGCGGCCGCAGATCGCCGCGGGCGGCATCGGCGCGAGCCGCGAGCGCCTGCAGCCCCTGCTCCACCGAACCAAGCAACGGCAGATCCGGCAGCAGCCGTGCAATCGACTGGCCGATGATTTCCGCGCACGAATAGCCGAAGACGCGCTCGCCAGTGGGGTTGAAGATCTTCACGGCGCCGTCGGCGCCCGCGGTGATGACCACGTCCTTGATGTGGTCGAGTATCACCTGCCAATGGCCGGCGTCGACCCCGCCCAGACCCTCACCATAGGAGCGGGCCTCGTCGGCGATCAGCTGCATCGAGCGCACGACCCCGCGACGCTCGTCATCGAGTTGCTCGTAGTAGGCGCTGATCTTGGGCAGCAGTTGTGCCAGATCCAGTGCCGCGCTGCCGGCGGTCCGCGCCCGCGCCAGCTGCTCGCGCAATAGCGGGTGCAGCTCGCCCAGCAGTGTCTTGCCGCGCTTTCCGGAAGACGGCTGCAAGAGTGGTACGGCGTCGATTGCCACCGGCTTCTGTGACATAACCTGGGTCTGTGGCAGGGCTGGCCTCATCATACGAAGCGAGTGCGGCAGGGCGCGTGAAGCAATGCCTATTTCCGCAACACCGCGTCGGTTGACGCGTTCAGGAGGCGTTATTGGCGGCGATCAGAGGAATGGCGTAGGTGCGGGCCGTCGAACCATTATCGTAGTCGATCACCAGCGTGGCGCTGAAGCTGAGCACACCGTTGCGCAGCGGCACGACGGTCACTTCCTGCCGCAGCGGTACGCCGCTCTGCGGCGCATTGATATCGAAGCTATGCGCCGATTGCAGCTGCAGGCCGTCCGCGACCTGCAGCGAGCCGTGGATATGGCTGATCTGCACGCCCGGGGTCGGAAGCAGAGCCAGCACCAGCTGTGCCGGCATGCCCACCACCGGCCGTGTGTCGAGGCGGAATTTCAGTCCGATCGGCGGGTCCGATCCGCCCGGACTGACCGCTGCCACCAGGTCCGGATCGCCTGAATCGGCAGCCTTGGCAGCTTGCTTGCTGCCCGCGCCGGGCGAATCGGAGTGCGCCTGGCCAGCCCCGTGCGGTGCGGTGGAGGAGGATCCACAGGCGCACAGCAGCGCTGCCAGCGCCACGATGAATATCGGCTTGAACCCGTGTGGCATAGAGAAATGTATCAGCGGCGCAGCGATCTCGGCCGCGACATTATCACAATTCCGGCAGGGCGCCGGTCAGCTGCGGGGGTTCATCGAGCACCTCACACTGTTGCATCAAATCCCCGACATAGCCCTCCCAGAAGCGGACCTGTCCGGCCCAGGGGAAGGCGCGTGGAAAGGCCGGGTCCAACCAGCGTTCGGCGATCCAGGCCGCGTGATTGAGCATGCGCGCGGCGCGCAGTGGCTCGATCAGGCGCAGTTCACTGTGATCGAGCACGCCGAATTGGCCATAGCCTTCCATGATTTCGCTCCACTGGCGCCGCTGCTCGTCGGTATTGCCGGACAGGAACATCCACAGGTCCTGAATACGCGGCCCATTCAGGCAATCGTCCAGATCGACCAGCAGCGGACCGCGCTCCTGCCAGAGAATATTGCCCAGATGACAGTCCCCGTGCAGGCGGATCATGGCTACCGGCGCGGCATTCTCGAAGGCGGCCTCGATCTTCTCCAGCAGCAGCGCACTGACCTCGTCGTAGCGCTGCTGCATGTGCTCGGGCAGGAAGCCCGAACGCATGAGCCCGCGTCGTGCCTTGACGCCCCATTGCTCACGGTTCAACGACAGTCGGAACTGAAAGCGCTGACGTGCACCGACCGCATGAATGCGGGCCAGCGTGCGCCCGAGCAGTTCGCGCGCACCGGCCCGGTCGAGCTCGGGAGCGGTGCCGGCGCAAAGCGGAAATACCGCCAGGCGAAAGCCGGCGTGTCGATGCAGCGTGGTGCCGCCCAGCAGCATCGGCGCGGCCACCGGAATCTCCTGCTCGGCCAGCTCCAGAGCGAACTGATGCTCTTCCAGAATCTGCTGATCCGACCAACGTCCGGTTCGGTAGAACTTGATCACCACGGGCGCGGCATCGGTGCGGCCTACCCGATAAACGCGATTCTCGTAGCTGTTGAGCGCGAACTGCCGCCCGTCGGGCTCCAGCCCCAGCGCCTCGGCCGCGTCCATGACCGCATCAGGCGTCAGGCCGGCGAATGGGGTCGGCAGCGTGGCCTGCGGCGTGCGGCCTGCGCGATCGCTCATTTCCGACAGCCACCGCACCGGCTGCGCGCCATAGCAGGTATCATTTCCAACCACCTTTTGCCGTCTAGAGGACCTGAGCACAGTGTCTCAGAAAGCTATCCTGGTCACAGGGGGCGCGGGCTACATCGGCAGTCACGTGCTGCTGCAACTGCAGGCACGCGGGGAGCGCGTGGTGGCGCTGGACAATCTTTACACCGGCTTCCGCCAGGCAGTGCGCGATGCGCCGCTGATCGTCGGGGAGGTCGGGGACCGGCAGCTGCTCGAGCGCGTGCTGCGCGAACACGACGTCGACACGGTCATGCATTTCGCAGCCAACACGATCGTGCCTGAATCGGTGCGCGATCCGCTCAAGTATTACGGCAATAACACCTGCGCGACCCGCAACCTGCTCGAGGCGTGCATGCAACAGGGCGTGCGGCAGCTGGTGTTCTCTTCGACCGCTGCCGTGTACGGCATACCGGCGGGCGGAATCGCCACCGAAGACATGGCGCTCGCCCCCATAAACGCCTATGGCACCTCCAAACTGATGTCGGAGTGGATCCTGCGCGACCTGGCCGCGGTCAGCGACTTCCGCTACGTGAGCCTGCGGTACTTCAACGTCGCCGGCTCGGACACCCAGGCGCGGATCGGTCAGGCCACGCGTCAAGCCACCCTGTTGATCAAGGTCGCCTGCGAAGCCATCGTCGGCAAGCGGCCTCACGTCTCGATCTACGGCACCGATTACGACACACCGGACGGCACCGGGGTGCGCGACTACGTCCATGTCGAGGATCTCGCCCGCGCCCACATCGATGCACTGGACTACCTGCGCCGCGGCGGCGCAACCGCGGTGTGCAACTGCGGCTACGGTCACGGTTACAGCGTGCGCGAGGTGCTCGAGAGCGTGCAGCGCGTCGCCGCCCGGCCGCTGCTGGTCAAGGAGGAACCGCGCCGTGAAGGCGATCCGCCGACACTGGTGGCGCGCGCCGAGCGCGTGCGCTCGTTGCTGGGCTGGGTGCCCCGACTGGACCAGCTCGACGTCATCGTAGAGAGCTCGCTGCGGTGGGAGGAAAAACTCCAGCGCAATCCGTGGTAAAGGATCCGTGACGCCCGGCCGCAGCATCATGCGGCCCAGTGGCTTAGAATGATTCAATGCGCTGGCTGCTGCCCAAATCCCTGAATGGCTTCCTGCTGCTCGGCCTGAGCGTGCTGGCCGGGCCGCTGCTGTTTGCAATTCTCAATGCCACCGTGCAGATGCGGCGCCTGGCCGACAGCAGCCAGCGGCTGGTGGTCGACAGCGTGCAGACCACCCGCCTGTCCCAGGATCTATACGCCCAGATCGCGCTGCTCGAGCGCTCGGCGCGGCTGTATCAGGTGCTGGGCGACGCCACGGTGCTGGCGGCGTTTCGCGATCACGACCAGCGGCTCAGCGCGATCGTGGCCGCCCTCATCAGCCAACTGCGCGCCCCGGATGCCAAGGCCCAGCTGTCGCGGCTGATCGATCAGCAGTCTCAGATTCGCACCGTGGTGCTCAATACCAGGGCCCCGGCCAAGATGCCCAGCGAGCTCGCGGGCAACTTCGTCGCGCTCGGCGATCTGGCCTCCGGCGCCGCCGGCTTGAGCAACCAGCAGATCGACACCGACGTCTCGGCGCTGCAGAGTGCGACCGACAAGGCCAGGCGTGAGCTGTTCCTGGAGTCCTCGCTGCTGCTGCCGCTGGTGCTGATCGCTGTGCTGCTGTTTGCGCTGCGGCTGAGTCGCCCGCTGCGACAGATCGACCGCGCCATCGGCGAGCTCGGGCGGGGCAACTTCTCGCATGACATCGCCGTGCACGGCCCGGTGGATCTCGAGCGCCTCGGCCATCAGCTCGAATGGCTGCGCAATCGGCTGCTCGAGCTGGCACAAGAGCGCAATCGCTTCCTGCGGCACATGTCGCACGAGCTCAAGACCCCGCTGGCCAACATCCGCGAGGGCACCGAGCTGCTGATGGATGGCGCGGTCGGCGGCCTGAATACCGGTCAGCGCGAAGTCACCGAGATCCTGCGCGACAACGGCATCAAACTGCAGCGTCTGATCGAGAATCTGCTGGGTTTCAGCGCCTGGCAGAGCAACAGCACGGGACTGGATGTTTCCGAGTTCAGGCTGCGGCCGGTGGTCCGGCAGGTGCTGGAAAATCAGCAACTGACGCTGGTATCGCAGCGCGTACGGCTCGACGTGCATATCGAAGACCTGACGCTGGCGGCCGACCGCGGCAAGATTCGCCTGATACTGGAAAACCTGCTGTCCAATGCCATCAAGTATTCCCCGCGCGGCGGAGTCATCAATATGCGCGCGCTGGCGAACGGTGAGGAGCTGACCCTCGAGGTGGCCGATTCCGGCCCGGGCGTGCCGCCCGAGGAGCGGGCGCGCATTTTTGACGCCTTCTATACCGGGCGTGCGCCCGGCGGACGCGTGCCCGGCACCGGCATCGGACTTTCGGTGGTCAACGAATTCGTCAACGTGCATCACGGCACGGTGGATATCGTCGATGGCGAGTTCACCGGCGCGCATTTTCGTATCCGCATGCCGCTGCGCGTCGCCCCGCCGGTGCCGGCAAAGAGGCAAGCCGATGCGGCCTAGCCTCAACAGTGTGCTCGCGCTCGGACTCGCGCTGTGCGGCTGCGCCAACATCGATACCTTGCGCACACCGCCGCCGCCGCAGCAGAGCGAGAACCGGACCGAAGACCGCGACACCGTGGCCGCGGTGCTGATGGCGAGCACCTTCCAGAGCATGCAGCATCTGGCCCAGGCCGCGCCGGCCGAGCAGGCCGAAATCGTCGCGGCGGCACGCGAGGCTTATGAGCGCGCGCCGCAAGGCAGCGCGAAGCTGCGCTACGCCCTGCTGCTGGCAACGCCCGGGCATCCGGCCCGCGATCCGGTGCTGGCACAGAAACTGTTGCGCGAACTCGCCGCGCAGCCCGAGACCCTGCTGCCGCTCGAGCGTGCGGTGGCATTGATCGAACTGGCGCAGCTCAATGACGAGCAAGGGCTCAAGGCCGACAATGAACGCCTGCAAAGCGACGAGCAGCGCGCCGACCACGAGCGCGGCGCTGCGACGCAGCGGCGCCTGCAGGCCGAGTTGGACGAGAACGCGCGGCTGCGCAAGCAGCTCGAGGACGCGCAGGCAAAGCTCGACGCCATTGCCAACATCGAACGCAACCTGACGCAACGCAAATCCGCCAACGAGGGAGGGCAACCGTGAATCAGCCCATGAAACGCAAGGCCCGTATCCTGGTCGTGGACGACGATCCGGGCCTGTTGCGGCTGCTGACCATTCGTCTGCGCGCCGAGAACTATGACGTGGAAGCGGTGGAAAACGGCGTCCAGGCGCTCGCCGCGGCCAGCCGTTTCCGGCCGGATCTGGTGATTTCCGATCTGCGCATGGACCAGCTCGATGGGATCGGCCTGCTCAAGGAACTGCAGAATCGCTGGCCGGGACTCAAGGTCATTCTGCTGACGGCCCACGGCACCATACCGGACGCCGTGCAGGCCACGCAGATGGGCGCATTCGGATTTCTGACCAAGCCGGTGGAGAAGCAGGAACTGCTCGATCAGGTGCAAAAGGCCCTCAAGATATCGGGCTTCGTCGACACCGATCAGGATTGGCGCTCGGATTTCATTACCCGCAGTCCGCTCATGGAGGAGAAGCTGGCGCAGGCGCACATGGTCGCGGGCACCGACGCCCGAGTACTGATCACCGGTGAAAGCGGCACCGGCAAGGAGCTGCTGGCGCACGCGATCCACAAGGCCAGCCCGCGCCGCAACCGCCCGTTCGTGGCCATCAATTGCAGCGCCATGGCGGAGAACATGCTGGAGAGCGAGCTGTTCGGTCACGCCAAGGACGCCTTCAGCGGTGCCACCAGCGAGCATCGCGGCCTGTTCCAGAGCGCCGAAGGCGGCACGCTGCTGCTCGATGAGATCGGGGATATGCCGGTGCGACTGCAGGTCAAGCTGCTGCGCGTGCTGCAGGAGAACGTCATCCGCCCGATCGGCAGTACGCAGACGATTCCGACCAATGTACGGGTGCTGTCATCGACGCACAGCGATCTGCAGCAGCTGCTGGCCAGCAGCCAGTTCCGCGAGGACCTCTACTACCGTCTCAATGTGGTGCACATCGAGCTGCCGGCGCTGAATCGCCGGCGTGAGGATATTCCGCTGCTGGTGGCACATTTCCTGGCCGCCATCGCCGTCGAGAGCGGCAGCCGCAAGATCTACGCACCCGAGGCGGTGGAGCTGCTGGCGACCAGCGACTGGCCCGGCAATGTCCGCCAGCTGCAGAACGTCGTGCGCCAGAACGTCGCCCTGTCGCAGGCGCCGATCATCACCGTCGAGCTCGTGGAACAATCCCTCGGCGGCACGCAGGGCAAGCTGCCATCGTTCGACGAAGCGCGCGACGAATTTACCCGCAGCTACCTGTCGCAGATCCTGCAGATCACCGGTGGCAACGTCAGCCAGGCCGCGCGGCTGGCCAAGCGCAACCGCACTGATTTCTACAAGCTGCTCGGCAGGCACCTGCTGGTGCCGGACGACTTCAAGGGACGATAGTCGGAACCGGACGATAGTCGGAACTGGATGATAGTCAGAACTGGAAGTATATGAACGGCAGCGCCTTGGACTGCGAACCCAGATAGGCGACCAGAATGCTCACGGCCAGCGCATAGCGCCAGAAGATGCGCCGAGCCGGCGAGCCGTTCACGCCGACCAGCGCGGCCGGGAAGCGCCAGTAGACCCACTCGGCGAGCCACAGGCCGACGATCATGGTCCACAGCCACATCGAGCGCATGACATCGGCACGCACCACGTCGTTGGCCCCAGAGCTGGAGAACAACCGCGTCGTGATCTGCACTGCCTGAGTCAAGGTGTCAGAGCGAAACATGAGCCAGCCGAACCAGGCAATGGCCAGGGTCACCAGGGTGGCTATGGCCGTGCGCAGCGGCGCAGCGAGCGTGCCGGCGGCACTGCCGCGCAGCGCCGAGTCATCCGGCAGCTCATTGATGCGCTCCTGCAGGAACAGATAACCGGCGATGACCAATCCCCAGTACAGCCCGAAGATAATGAATGTCCAGTTGGCGCCATGCCAGAAGCCGATCAGCACGAACGAAATGATGTGCGCCTTGTACTTGCTCGCCCAGCCGCCCTGGCGCATGTAGCGCATCGCCAGCGGAAAATACAAATAGTCCTGGAACCACTGCGACAGGCTGATGTGCCAGCGCCGCCAGAACTCGACGGGATTGCGCGAGAAATACGGCAGGTTGAAATTGACCATCAGATCGAAACCCATGGTGCGGGCCACGCCGCGGGCACAATCCGAATAGCCGGAGAAATCGCAATAGATCTGGAAAGAGAAGAACAGCACCGCCGTCGCCAATCCGGCTCCGGAGTAGGCGGCGGGATCCCGGAACACGGCATTGACGTAGGGCGCCAGGTTATCGGCGATCACTACCTTCTTGAACAGGCCCCAGAGCGCCAGCAGCAGGCCCGACTCGAGCGCCGAGCCACTGAACACGCGCTCGCGTCGATACTGCGGCAACATGTGCGTCGCCCGCTCGATCGGTCCGGCGACCAGCTGCGGGAAAAATGCCACGTACAGCGCGAATTCCGGCAGGCTGCGGACCGCGGGAAGCTTGCCGCGATAGACATCGATGACGTATCCGAGGCTCTGGAAGGTGTAGAAGGAAAGGCCGACCGGCAGCACGATCGAGAGGATCCAAGGGTGTACCGACAGGCCGAGGCCGTTGAGAAGATCGGCCGCCTGGCGGGTGAAAAACCCGGCGTACTTGAAGGTGCCGAGCAGGCTCAGATTGGCGGCAATACTGGCTATCAGGAACGCCTTGCGTCGCCGCGGCTCGCTGGTGGCGCCAATCGCCCGTCCGCAGGTGTAGTCGAACAGCGTGCTGAACATCAGCAGCAGCAGGAACTTCCAGCTCCATGTGCCGTAGAACACATAGCTGGCGCCGATCAGCAGTATGTTCTGCCAGCGCCGATCGCGCAGCGACCAGTACAGCGAGAAGACGATGAAGAAAAAAACGACGAAGGTCGGTGAGTTAAATAGCATCCGCTGAATAATCCATGGCGGCGCTGCGCTCAGCCCTCGAGGCGTTCGCGCAGCTGGTTCAGAAATTCGGCTGCGAGCATTCCGTCCGCCATGCGGTGATCGAAGGTCAGCACCAGCTCACGGCCCGCGGTGCCAGGCCGCTCGGCACAGATGCCCAGAATCGCGGACTGACGCTCGTTGATCACGGGGATGAAGTGCACGACACCGTGTCCGGACAGGTCCGTGACGGTGAAGGTCCCGCCCATCAGATCCTCGG
>Ga0302325_10015394_pt1 | contig 16256 bp, 13 predicted proteins | sample Palsa_T0_2_FD_201948 | JGI IMG/M metagenome (GOLD analysis project Ga0302325, IMG submission 201948) | Peat permafrost microbial communities from Stordalen Mire near Abisko, Sweden - Palsa_T0_2 | ecosystem: Environmental > Terrestrial > Soil > Palsa > Peat permafrost | place: Sweden: Abisko... | reverse complement strand
AGCGCCGTGCCATCGAGAAGGTGATTTCCGCCGCGGCCAGGACCGGAGCGCGGGCCCATATCGTCCACCTGTCCGCGGCGGACTGCGTCGCCCTGATCGCCGGGGCCAAGGGGGCGGGGATCCGGATCACCGCCGAGACCTGCCCGCACTACCTGTATTTCGCGGCTGAGCAGGTACCGGACGGGGCGACCGAGTTCAAGTGCTGCCCGCCCATCCGGGACTCGGTCAACCGCGAGGCGCTGTGGCGGGGCCTGGAAGCCGGCGTCATCGACTGCGTGGTCTCCGACCACTCGCCGTGCCCGCCCGAGCTCAAATGCCCGGACTCGGGGGATTTCGGCGCGGCCTGGGGCGGCATCGCCTCCCTCCAGCTCGGCCTGTCCGCGGTCTGGACGGTGGCACGGCGGCGCGGCCGGGCCCTGGACGACGTGGCGCGGTGGATGGCCGCGGCCCCGGCCGAACTGGCCGGCCTGCGGGCCAAAGGCCGCCTGGCCGCCGGGTGCGACGCCGACCTGGTGGCGTTCGACCCGGAGGAGAGCTACGTCGTGGACGCGGCCCGGCTGCAGCACCGGCACCAGGGCACGCCCTATGCCGGGCGGACCCTGACCGGACGCGTGCGGCAGACCTGGCTGCGCGGAACCTCGCTGCTCGATGCTGAAAGCGGCGCGCCGGATGGTGAACCAGTGGGCCGACTGCTGAACCGGGATTAACGGGGAAGGATCTGTCCTATGGATGAGCAACTTCTGCCTGACTTGCTCCGGCTGCGCGGGTCGGTGGTGGCCGCGAGCGATGAGTTCTTCGCCGCCAAAGAGAACCTGATCAAGCCGGCCGCGCCCGTCTTCGTGCCGGAGACCTACGGAGCCAAGGGACAGGTCTACGACGGCTGGGAAACCCGGCGCAAGCGCGGGCCCGGCGGTACGCTGCCGGACCGCACGGCCCGCGACTGGGTCATCGTCCGGCTCGGGGCGCCCGGGGTGGTGCGCTCCATCGTGGTCGACACCGCGCACTTCACCGGGAACTTCCCGCAGGCCTGTTCGGCGGATGCGTGCTCGGTGAGCGGGTACCCGTCCTTCGACGAGCTTGCGACCGATCCCGTTTCCGGCAGTCCAGCAGGAATCTGGCAGGAGATCGTGCCGCGTGGCCTGCTGACCGGCGACGCCCGCCACGCGTTCAGCGTGAGGTCCCGGCGCAGGTTCACCCATGTCCGGCTGAACATCTTCCCCGACGGCGGCGTCGCCCGGCTGCATGTGCACGGAGAGGTGGTGCCGGATCCGGCCATGCTGAAGGGCCTGACCTTCGACCTCGCGGCGCTGGAGCACGGCGCCGACGTGGCGTCCCGCAGCGACCAGTTCTACTCCTCACCGCGCAACGTGATATCTCCGGGACTCTCGCGGGTCATGGGCGAGGGGTGGGAAACTCGCCGGCGCCGCAAGCCAGGGTATGAATGGCTGGTCATCCGGCTGGCCGGGCACGGCGAGATCAACCTCGCGGAAATCGACACGTCCTGGTACCGGGGCAACCAGCCCGACACCGCCTCGCTGCAGACGCTGGACGCCAGCACCGGCGTGGCGCTGACCGACGAGAACGCGTGGCATGACCTGCTGCCGCCGGTCAGGTTGCTGCCGGACACCCCGCACCGGTACCGCGTCTACGGCGCGCCGGCTACCCACGTGCGGCTGAAGATCTTCCCCGACGGCGGCGTGGCCCGGCTGCGGCTGTACGGATCGCTGACCGAGACCGGCCTCGCCGCTATGCGGCGCCGATGGGACGATACCGCGTGACGAGCCATGATCGGGATGATCCGAGCCGGGTTTCCAGGCTCGTCTCGCTAGTATGCGGGAGGCCGTGCTGGCCAGCAGCCTGGAAGGGACAGTGCCGATCGAGGAGATCGTCCCGGACTGGCCCGCCCGCCTTAACCGCCGGTGACCTATCGCGTTCGATTCGAGGCCTACACCCCAATGAGCCATGTGGTGATCGCTCCGGACAAGTTCAAGGGAACGCTGACGGCCGCCCAGGTGGCCGCGCATGTGGCGGCCGGGCTGGAGCGGGCTTGCCCTGGGCTCAGATACGTCCAGGTGCCGGTGGCAGACGGCGGAGATGGCACTGTCGACGCGGCGGAGGCCGCCGGTTACCGCCGCGTCGGGCTGGAAGTGCGCGGGCCGACGGGCCGGGTAACCACGGCGGCCCTCGCCTTCCGCGAGGGTACGGCCATCATCGAGTCTGCCCAGGCCAGCGGATTGAGCAGGCTGCCGGGCGGTGCGGCGGCGCCGCTGACCGCCTCCAGCTACGGTGTCGGGGAGCTCATCGGAGCGGCCGTCGGGATGGGGGCGAAGCGGATCGTGCTCGGCCTGGGCGGCGTGGCCTGTACCGATGGCGGGGCGGGCCTGGTCACGGCGCTCGGCGCCCGGCTGCTTGACGAGTCGGGAGCCGAACTTCCGCCGGGCGGGGCGGCGCTGGCCCGGCTGCACCGGATCGACGTCTCGGGGCTGAAGGACCTGTCGGGTGCTGAGGTGATCGCGGCCACCGACGTGGACAACCCGCTGCTCGGCGAGCGGGGCGCCGCGGCGGTCTACGCGCCGCAGAAGGGCGCCTCGGCGCAGGACGTGACGACCCTGGAGGCGGGCCTAGCCCGCTGGGCGGAGGTGACCGAGCGGACGCTGGGCCGCGGCCTGCGGGATGATGCGGGGGCGGGCGCGGCGGGCGGCCTCGGCTTCGCTACGCTGGCGTTCCTCGGTGCGAGGACGCGGCCTGGTATCGAGCTGATGCTTGACCTGCTCTCGTTCGCCGGTCACCTGCCCGGCGCCCGGCTGGTCATCACCGGAGAAGGCGCGCTGGACACCCAGACCCTGCACGGCAAAGCCCCGGTCGGGGTGGCTCGCGCGACCGCCGCGGCGGCACCGGGCGTGCCAGTAGTGGCAGTGGCGGGGATCTGCTCGCTAACCGCTGACCAGCTTCGTTCGGCGGGCATCGCCGCGGCTTACGCGCTCGCCGATATCGAGCCTGATCTGGCCCGCTGCCGGGTGCAGGCCGGCCCGCTGCTCGAAGAACTGGCCGTCATCCTGGCCCGCGACTGGATCGCGCCATAGCCCCCCGATGGTGCTGGCAGACGATGGTTCGGCCATGATGGAAGACCTATGTTTTTGAGTCTGGCGACACCTCCGCCCAATATCGGCCTGTGGGCCCGCGGCAGCGGGCTGGAGATTGTCCTGTTCCTGACCGGCGCGGCGCTGCTGACCCGGATCGCCACGTGGCTGGGCGGAAGGATCACGCGGCGGATCAACGCCAGCGCCCGGGAGACGGACGCGCTGGTCCGCTCCGAGGCGTCCAAGCACCGGGAAGCGCTGACGTCGGTGATCACCTGGGTCACGCTCGTCGTCATCTACTGCGCGACCGGCGTGGAGGTTCTGGAGCGCCTGGATGTCCCGGTGACAAGCCTGGTCGCTCCGGCCGCCGTGGTCGGGGTGGCCCTGGGGTTCGGGGCTCAGCGCATCGTCCAGGACCTGCTGGCCGGCTTCTTCATCATCACCGAGCGCCAGTACGGCTTCGGCGACCTCATCCGCCTGTCGGTGCCGAACGAATCCGCGCCCGCTGTGGGCACCGTGGAAGACGTCACCCTGCGGATAACCACGGTGCGCACCACCGACGGCGAGGTGGTCATCACCCCCAACGGACAGATCACCCAGGTGACCAACCTGTCCCGGGACTGGGCCCGGGCCGTGGTGGACGTACCGGTGCCGGTCACCGCGGACGTCAACCGGGTCACTGACCTGCTGCGGCAGATCGGCGAGGATGCGTACAAGGATCCGAACCTACGCAGCCTGCTGCTTGACGCCCCGGCCGTCCTGGGGGTGCAGAGCCTCGACGTGGACCGGTTCCAGCTTCGCATGGTGGCCAGGACCCTGCCGGGCAAGCAGTTCGTGGTCGGGGCCGAGCTGCGGATCCGGATCGCGGCCGGATTGCGGCGGGCGGGCATCACCCTACCGACCGCGCTGGGGACCGGGGAACCGACCGGACCCGCCGGGAGCGACTGATGCAAGCAGCGCTGACCCGGCTGACCCGGCTGATACGACGGATACGTACCTCCACCTGGGTCCTTCTTGCCATCTTCCTGGTCGCCTTGGCGGCCTGGGTGGAGGTCAGGCCCACCCCGGCGGCGAGCTCTTCGACATCAGGGACCGGATCTTCATCCGCGGTCACGCCCTCCACCTCCGCGCCGGCTACCACACCGGCCAGGCCGACCCCCACGACCACGAGCACGCCGCACGCGACCGCAACGCCGCACGCGACCAGGACGCCGAGCGTGAACGTCTCTCCGAGCGTCTCTTCGACCGTGTCGCCGTCCGCACCCGTGTCGCCGACCCCGCCGGCCTCGGGCCCGGCGTCGCCCTAGCGGGACCGCGGTCGCCGCGCCCCATTCCCTCCCCGGTCAGCCGATCGGTGGAGTGGCTCAGCCGTCCGGCTAGTCCGGCCTTTCATCCGGTGACTCGGCAGATCGGGCGATGCGCGCCTGGCCTCGCCGCTGCGAGGCTGAAGGCATCGAAGCGGAAGGACGGGGCGCATGCCAGCAGTGATCGAGGTGCAGCATCTGCACAAGAGTTACGGCAAGACCGTGGCGGTGGACGATATTTCCTTCGCCGTGGAGCAAGGCGAGATCTTCGGGATTCTCGGCCCGAACGGCGCGGGCAAGTCCACCACCGTGGAATGCATCGAAGGCCTGCGGACCCCGGACCGGGGCCAGATCACGGTGCTCGGGCTGGACCCGCAGCGGGACCGGGCCGAGCTGACCCAGCAGCTGGGGGTCCAGTTGCAGGACAGCCAGCTGCCCGACCAGTTGCGGGTCGCGGAGGCGCTGGAGCTTTACAGCGCCTTCTACCGGGCCCCGGCCGACTGGCGTGAGCTGATGGACCTGCTCGGGCTGGCGGGCAAGGCCAACACCAGGTTCGGCAAGCTGTCCGGCGGCCAGAAGCAGCGGCTCTCGATCGCGCTGGCCCTGGTCGGGAGCCCCCAGGTGGCGGTGCTCGACGAGCTCACCACCGGCCTGGACCCGCAGGCGCGGCGCGATACCTGGGAGCTGATCGAAGGGGTACGGTCGCGCGGGGTCACGATCGTTCTGGTCACGCACTTCATGGAGGAAGCCGAACGGCTCTGCGACCGGGTGGCGCTGATCGACGCCGGCCGCGTCGTGGTGGTGGACAGCCCGGCCGCGCTGGCCGAGCAGGCCGAGGCCGAGCAGCGGATCCAGTTCCGCCCGTCCGTTCCGTTCGACGACGGGCTGCTGACGGTTCTGCCCGATGTCACCAACGTCATCCACAGGGGCGATGTCGTGGTGGTCACCGGAAACAACAACGCGCTGAACGCGGTCACCTCGGTGCTGGCCCGCCATCAGATCGTGGCCCACCAGCTGCGCGTGGAGCAGGGCAGCCTGGAGGACGCGTTCCTCACGCTGACCGGCAGGCACGACGGGGCCCGGCCCCGCGCCGGCCAGAACTAAGCCAGCCAGAACCAACCTGACCAGAATCAAGGAGAAACAACCATGTCTGTCATGACCGCGCCGCCGCCGACCGCTACCCGCGGGTCCGCGCTGGGACGGCTTACCCTCACCGAGCTGAAACTGTTCACGCGCGGCCGAGCACTGGTCGGGATGCTGCTCACCGTCGCGGTCCCGCTGCTCCTGCTGATCATCTTCGGCAGCATCCGCTCCTTCAACCGGCCGGTCAAGGTCTACGGCGGCCTTACCGTGCTGGATGTCTACGTGCCCATCCTGCTAGCTTTCTCGGTGGCCCTGCTGTCGCTCCTGACCATACCGCCGGCGCTGGCGGGTTACCGGGAGATGGGCGTCCTGCGTCGCCTGCAGACCACGCCGGCCGGACCGGTCCGGGTGCTCACCGCCCAGCTCGCGGTCAAGTTCGGCGCCGCCGCGGTCACGGTGATCGTCATCCTGGCCGTGGCCAGGATCGGGTACGGTGTCGCCTGGCCGCGCGAGCTCGCCGGATTCGCGGTGGCTGGTCTGCTGACCGCCGCCGCGCTGATGGCCATCGGCCTGTTCATCGCCGCGGTGGCGCCGACCGGCAATGTCGCCCGGGGCATCGGGGCCATCGCGTTCTACCCGATGATGTTCTTCGCCGGGCTATGGCTGCCGATCCCGAACATGCCGCGGGTGCTGCAGCACATCAGCCACGCCACCCCGCTGGGCGCGGCGGTGCCCGCACTGCAGAACGCGACCCTGGGGCACTGGCCGACCTCGCTGCAGCTGCTGACCCTGGCCGCTTACGCGGTAGCGTTCGGGCTGGCCGCGGCTAGATTGTTTCGCTGGGAGTAGGTTCCAGTGGCGGAGGCGCAGATGACCGAGCAGATGCCGCTCGACCGCGAGCCGGACGCGGCCGAGCGGCGCCTGCGTCCGGTCCTGTACGTCGGGCCCTACATCCTGCTGGTGGTGCTGGCCGCCTTCACGGTCACCCAAAAGCACTCCCACGGCGGTTCCCTGCGCATTGACCTGGGCCTGTGCGCGCTCGCCGCGGTGTGGATGCTGTGGATGTTCACGCTGCACCCCGCGTGGCGGGTGCGCCCGCGGGTGATGGCGGTGTTCTTCACGGTTTTTGTCGCGATCATGGCGGTTCTGGTCATCCGGGACCCCTGGTTCGGGTTCCTCACCCCCGCCGGTTACTTCTACGCGTTCGGGGTCCTGCGCTGGCCGTGGCGACTAGGCGGCGTGGCCTCGGTCGCGGTGGTGGCCGGCACTGGGCAGGCGTACGGCGTGAATAAGGACACGGCCCTGGGCGTGATCGTTTACGTCGCTATCCTCGCCGTGAACGTGCTCCCCCTGGGCGGCCTGGCCTGGTTCGACCACCGGAACGACCAGCAGAGGGACCAGCGCGAACTGGTCCTTGACGAGGTCAGCGAGGCCAACCGCAGGCTTGAGGCGACGCTGGCCGAGAACGCGGGCCTGCACGAGCAGTTGCTGATCCAGGCCAGGGAAGCCGGGGTCCTGGACGAGCGGCAGAGGATGGCGCGGGAGATCCACGACACGCTGGCCCAGGGGCTGACCGGGATCATCACCCAGCTGCAGGCGGCCGAGCATGCCAGTGACGATCCGGCCGGGTGGCGCCGGCACTTCGAGGCCGCGACCAGGCTGGCCCGGGAGAGCCTGTCCGAGGCGCGGCGGTCGGTGGACGCGCTGCGTCCCGAGCCACTGGAGATGGGTCGGCTGCCTGCCGCGCTGGCCGACGTGGCCGGCCGCTGGTCGGCGCTGCACGGGGTCACGGTCCAGGTGACGACGACCGGCACCGCGCGGCCGATGACGGCCGAAACCGAGCTCACGCTGCTGCGCACCGCCCAGGAGGGGCTGGCCAACGTGGCCCGGCACGCGCAGGCGACCAACGCCTGGGTAACACTGTCCTACATGGAGCAGGAGGTCGCCCTGGACGTGCGCGACGACGGCAGGGGCTTCGAGCCGGCCCAGGCCGACGGGTTCGGCCTGGTCGCGATGCGGCAGCGCGTCGAGGGGCTGTCGGGAACGCTGCAGATCGAATCGGAACCGGGAGCCGGCACGGCGATCTCGGCCTGCGTCCCGGTCGCGGGCGGGCAGGACCGCACGTGAGCCGCCCCGAGGCCGTCCCGCCGACGCAGCCGATGGCCGGTGCGACCGGTGACGGCGGTGCGGCCGAGGCCCCGATCAAGCTGCTGATCGTGGATGACCACCCGGTGGTCAGGGACGGGCTGAGCGCCATGTTCGCGCGCGACCCGGAGTTCGAGGTGCTCGGCGAGGCCGCCGACGGCGCCGAGGCCGTCCGGCTCGCCCTGGCGCTCGCGCCCGACGTGATCCTGATGGACCTGCGGATGCCCGGCATGGACGGCCTGACCGCGATCACCGAACTAGGCAAGCGAGGCAGCGCCGCGCGTGTGCTGGTGCTGACCACCTACGACACCGACAGCCACGTGCTGCCCGCGATCGAGGCGGGCGCGACCGGCTACCTGCTCAAGGATGCTCCCCGCGCCGAGTTGCTGCGGGCGGTCCGGGCCGCGGCCCGGGGTGAGGCTGTCCTCTCGCCCTCGGTGGCCACCCGGCTGATGAGCCGGTTCCGGGCCCCCTCCGGCGCGGGGCCGCTCAGCCACCGGGAACTCGAGGTCCTCGAACTGGTCGCGGGCGGGACCACCAACCGGGAGGCGGCCGCCAGGCTGTTCATCAGCGAGGCGACGGTCAAGACGCACCTGCTGAACATCTACGCCAAGCTCGGCGTCAGCGACCGCGCGGCGGCCGTGGGCGAGGCGTTCAACCGGGGGCTGCTCACTCCGGACACGCCAGAGCGGCCATAACGGGCAGGCTAAGGTCCGCTCTTTCCGGCCCGGGCGTACTCGGCCAGGGCCGAGGCGACGGCGTCGTCTGGCGACGGCAGGGCGCGAGCACGGTCAAGTGCGGCCTGGCGCATCCGGGCGGCCAGGGCAGGATCGGTGAGCACCGCGCGGACCGCGGCGGCGAGCCGGTCCGGGTCGCCCGGAGGGACGAGGAGGGCGGCATCCTCACCCGTGAGTTCCGGTGTGCCGCCGACGCGGGTGGCCACGACCGGTACTCCCGCGCGAAGCGCTTCCTGCAGGATGAGCGGCTGGCCTTCCCACACGCTGGGCAGCACGAAAACGGCGGCGGCGGCGAGCAGCGCGGGCACGTCGTCGCGCTGCCCGGGGAAGCGGGCGTCGAGGTGCAGCGCGGCCGCCTGGCTCTTCAGGTCGGCCTCCAGGGGTCCTTGGCCGACGATAACAAGCACGGGCTCGGGCTTGATGTCCTGCCACCTGGAGGCGGCCTCGAGCAGCGTGCCGAAGCCTTTCTGGGCGGCGAGGCGGCCAACGGCGAGGACAACGGCACGGTCCGGGTCGGCGTCCGCCGTCGCCGGCCTCCGCGGGGGTTCGGGGGTCGTCCCCCGGGCTGGCTGAGCCGCGGAAACGCCGGGCAGTGCGCGAACGGGGTGGGTGGGCACCGGGTAGGCGGGGACCGGGGCGTGGGCGACCCGGCGGGCGCCGGCGGCGCGCATCCGCTGCTCCAGGTCCGCCGAGACGCACAGCACGGAGTCCGCACGGCGCGCGACGATCAGCTCGAGCACCCGGTAGATCGCGCCGGTGACACCGCCCGCGGCGGGCGCGTTGTGCACGGTGACGATCAGCGCGGGCCTGGCGTCGTAGACACTGGGCCGGACGAAGGCCGCCGCGATCGCGGCCAGCGCCCCGGCGCGCAGGCCGTGCGCGTGCACCACGTCCGGCCGCCAGGCCCGGACCAGGCGGCGCAGCCGCCAGATCGCCTTCAGGTCGCGGAGCAGGCGCGGGCGGTCCGCGATGTCGATCGCGGTGAACCCGGCACCGGGGACCGCGCTGAAGCCGAAGTCGCGATCGGTCTGCGCGGGCCCGAACACCTCGGCCGCCACGCCCCGCGCCGCGCACCCCGCCGCGAGCATGAGCACGTGCCGTCCGGTGCCGCCCGTGCTGGTGCCCAGCACGAAGGCGACCTTCACGTCCGGACCACCCGGCGGACCACCGCGCGCAGGTCCCCGCCGTCCGCCCATGCCACCACCGCGAAGAAGGCCACCAGCACGGCGGTGCTGGTGAGCAGGGTGCTGGCCACGTTCGGCAGGAACCCCGTGGCCGGGAAGCCGAGCGCCACCCCGAGGCCAGCCGCCGTTCCGGCCACCGCGCCAGCCAGGCCAGCCAGCGCGGCGCGCGCGCACCCGCGCAGCGCGTCGTTCCCTCGCGCCCGGCGGACCAGCACGAGCAGCGCGACACCGGACACGGTGAGCCCGATGGTCGTACCGGCGCCGAGCCAGGGCACGACCGAGTTCCGGGCCACGAACGGAACGATGAGCAGGTCCGCGGCGATTACCAGCAGCCACCCGCCGCTGACCGCGACGGCGGCGGCCCGGCTGCGCCCGTAGGCGTACAGCACCCGGGACAGGTTGGCGGTCAGGCCGTACCCGACCAGGCCCGGCGCGAACGCGGCCAGCGCGATGGCCAGCTGGCGGGCGTCCGCCGACTGGCCGACGTGGGACTGGAAGACACGGGACAGCGGGACGCAGGTGCCCGCCATTCCCGCGACGCCCAGCCAGGATGCCACGATCACAGCCCGGGTGGAGGTGGCACTGGTGGCGTCGAAGCGGTCATCACGGGCCGACAGCTCGGGGAACGCGCTGGTGGCGATGGGCACGGCCAGCACGGCGTAGGGCACGAAGAACACCGCCCAGGCGAAGCTGTAGAGCACCAGTGCGCCGCTGCCGCCGCGGGAGTTGGCGAGCACGATCACCACGGCCACCGAGGCGTCCTGGGCGATGAGCGTCGAGATGCCCGCGGCCGCCAGCGACCGCACCCGCGATCCCACCCCGGCCGGGAACCGCAGCGTGGGCCGCAGCCTGAGCCGGAGCCGGACCGACGGGATCAGCGGGGTGGCGACCAGGGCCGCGACGCCGACGGTCGTTCCCGCGGCCAGGACCACCCACGCCAGGGTGGGCACCGGCCTAACCATGTTCTGGTCGCCGTGGCCCACGGCGCCGAACCAGAAGTACGCGCCGATCACGACCGCGCTGGACAGCACCGGCGCGAGCGCGGGCGCGGCGAACCGGCGGTGCGACTGCAAGATGCCGTACAGCACGACGGCCAGGCCGTACAGCAGGATCTGCGGCGCGAACACCACGAGCATCCGCGCGCCCAGCGCCACCATGGCGGCTCGCGGGCAGCCGGGCGTCCCGCCGAGCAGCACCGACACAAGCGGCTGGGCGATGACCGCGACCAGGGCGCTGACCGGGACGAGCAGCAGCACCGCCCAGCTCAGTAGCGCGGAGGAGGTCTGCCGTACCTGCTCGCGGTCGGCGGCGGACGCAGCCGCCAGGCCGGCTGCCGCGGGACCGGCCAGCACCGGCACCACCACGGCCGTCAGCGCGCCGCCCGCGACGATGTCGTAGATGATGTTCGGCACCATGTTCGCGGTGGTGTAAGCCGTACCGAGGCACGAGGCCTGCACCGTGTGCGCGAACACCACCTGACGGCCGAACCCGATGACCCGCGCCAGCATCGTGATGGCGCCGATCAGGACGGCGGCCCGGCCTATCCCCCCGCTCCGTTGCCGAGCACCCCCCCGCTCGGCCACGGGCACGGTCACTCGTCCGGCGGCGCTAGGTCGGGTGCCGGGTTCGCGGGCCGCCTGCCCAGCATGTCGAGCCAGTGCAGGGCCGGGGTGCGCTCGATCACCTTGGTGAAGCTGATCTTCTCGCTGGCGGCGGTCAGCCCCGCGATCCCGGCGAGCAGGGCGACCCTGGCCGGCCGGGGCAGGGCGGCCGCGCGCGCGCCGAGCAGCGCGCCGAGGGCGTTCGCGCCAGCGTCGCCGAGCATGGCGCGCTCGCCGAGGTCCTCAGGGAGCAGGGCCAGTGCGGCCGCGACCGGAGCCGCGGTGCCGATCGCCCCCGGGGCCCCGATCGCGACCGCGACCTTGATAGCCCGCCCGGGCCGCAGGTCGAACAGGTTCAGGAGGTTCGCGCCCCCGGCGACGAGCCCGGCGTTGATGATGATGTCCGCGGCCGGCCCGCCGGTCGCGACGGCGCTGAGGATTCCCGTGACGCCGATGCCGCCCAGCTTCACCGCTCCGGTGGTCACCTCGCCGTGGCGCAGCGCGCCGAGATGCCCGCGGAACCCGCGTCGGTCCCCCGAGCCGGCCAGGTCGTCATAGGCCCCGAACGCCGCCGCTCCCACCGCGGCCACGATCATCGCCGCGTCGGCACGATGCGAAAAGCCCTTTCGCGTGGTCCGGCGCTGACCGGAGCCCACGGCCCGCACGCCTGCCTGGGCCAGCACGCCCGCGATCGCGCCGACCGCGACGGCGGGTCCCTCGAGCAAGGTGACCGGCTCACCCCGGTGGTTGGTCCGCGACCACGTCTTGACGCCGCCGGGAGGGCGACGGTTCAGCGCGGAGTACGCCAGCCGGGCGGTACCCGCCGCGGTCGCGCCGGCCGTAAGGGCCGTGAGGGCCGCGAGCCGACCAGGCCGCTGCTCGCTCACTTTTTCTTCGCCTTCTTGGTCGACGAGGGGGGCGTGGGGGTCGGGGATACCGATGCGGATGCGGATGCGGATGCGGATGGCGTGGGCGCGGGACTCGGGGCGACGGCGCTGGCGCCGTTACCCGCGTACCCGTAGCTCCCGGCCTTGCCTCCGCCCAGCAAGATGGCCAGCGCCTGCATCACCACGCTCTGCCCGGACGCCAGGTCCGCGTCATCGACGGTCGACACCTGGTTGGCCACGTTGTTCGACCGTAGGACCGCCATCGGGCTGCCCGGACCCGAGCCCGCCGATGAGCCAGCCACCACGGTGGCCGCGCTTGCCGCCGCCAGCTCGGTGACCATGGGCGGGAGCACCTGGGCCAGCGGGTCCGCGCTGCCGTCGGACGGCACGTTCTGCGGGGTCACGACGACGACAAGGCTCGCCTGGGTGGCGGGCTGCCCGGTGGTGTTGAGGAACCCGGACGAGGCGTAGGCCGCGAGCATCGTCTGCGCGTTGCTGGTCTGATCGGCGCTGCCCGTCTGGGAACTGTCTGGCTGGGTGCTGCCTGACTGGGTGCTGCCTGACTGGTCCGCGGACGGTTTCGGCGAGTTGGTCAGGATCTCGCTGGCGATCACCTGAACGGCCTGCTGCTGGTAGGTTCCGCTGTTGGCCAGCGAGATCCCGGCGGAGTGGGCCACGTCGAGGTTGGTCTGGTTCAGGCTGTCCTGGGTGGTGCTGCTGGTGGCGAAGAACTCCGGCTGCAAAGCGATCTGCCCGGTCACGCTGGCGCCCGCGTCGGCGGCCGCGGCGGTGATGCCGCTGACGACCGAGGACTGCGCGCCCGGCTCGGTGATGACCAGGATCCGCTGGCCGGTCAGCAGGTCCCGCAGGACCGCGGGCTCGACCGCCTGGGCGTAGGCCTCGCCCTCGTTGGCCTGCGCCTGGGCCGTGGCGAGCTGGCCGCGGGTCTGGTCATATTCGTTCTGCAGCTTCGCCGTGGTGTGGTTCAGGATGTTGTAGGTGGGACCTTGCAGCTCGGCGGCGCCCAGGACGATCCCGATCGCCAGCGCGAGGAACACCGCCACGATGGAGACAAGGTGATAACGAAAGTCGATCACTAGAATTTCCCGGTCAGCCAGTAGGTGAATGAATGCCAGGTCGCCTCGACGTACCTGACCAAGATGGGGTCGGCGGGCGAGAACACCACGGCGACGCATACGGTCACCGCCGCGGCGAGCACCAGCACGAGCAGCGACCAGCTGGAGATCCGGCTCTGGTAAAGCTGATGCACGCCCCGGGCGTTGACCAGCTTGCCCGCGACCCGCAGGTGCGTGATGAACGTACTCGACATCCCCGGGCGGCCCTTGTCCAGGAACTCCTCGAGAGTATGGTGCGTGCCCACCACCACGATCAGGCTGGCCCCCTTGGCGTCGGCCACCAGCAGCGCGACATCCTCGCTCGTGCCGGGGGCCGGGCAGGTGACGGCGTCCAGGCCGAGCTCGCGAACCCGGGCCAGCCCGGGCGCACGGCCGTCCGGATAGGCGTGCACCACGAGTTCCGCGCCGCAGCACAGGGACTCATCCGACACCGAGTCCATGTCACCGAAGATGGCGTCGGGCTGGTATCCGGCCTCGATCAGCGCGTCCGCGCCACCGTCCACAGCCACCATCACCGGCTTGTACTCACGGATATAGGAGCGCAAAGCGGCGATGTCCTCGCGGTAGTGGTACCCGCGCACCACGACCAGGACATGCCGGCCGTTCATGTCGGTTTCCATCTCAGGGGCCGGGATGCCGTGGGTGAGCAGTTCATGCTCGCGCCGCAAGAACTCCAGGGTGTTCGCGGCGAACGACTCGATCTGCACCGCGACCATGTCCTTGGCCTCGGCCATCGCCGTCGCCACCAGCTCATCGGTCAGCGGCGTTCCCTTGGCGACGACCGTCTCGCCGACGTACAGGGTCTCGCCGTCCAACCGGACCGAGGTGCCGTCGGTGACCTTGGCGAGCACGTCCTGCCCGACTCCGTCCACGACCGGGATGCCCGCCTCGAGCAGCAGCTTGGGGCCGAGGTTGGGATAGCGCCCGGTAATGCTGACCGAGGCATTGACCACGGCGGCGACCTTGCGCCTGATCAGTTCCTCGGCGCTGACCCGGTCCAGGTCAGAATGATCGATAATGGCGATCTCGCCGGGATTGAGCCGCTTGGTGATGTTCTTCGTCCGGCGGTCCACCCGGGCCACAGCGATGATGCCGGGCGGCTTTTCCTCAGCCTTACCCCGCATCAGCAGTGGAATCTTCACGGACGGTACCTTCATCGAGTTACATCCTGCCAGAGCCGTCAGCCCCCGACGGCCAGGTTCGCAACTACGGCGTGTCACTCATCTGACGACGAAGCGTCACTATGTACGCGAACGGTGCGCCGAAAGGTACCACCCGAACCTGAAACTTAGCTGTGAGGATGGATAGCCGGAGACACCCGGGGCAGGCCGCCGGACCATGGCGCAGAGGCAGCGGAGCCTGGGGTCCGGGGAACGATCGGGTAGTGTTGGAATCGTGATAAAGGGGGCGCGGTTTACCGAGGCCGACGCGGAAGCGCAGGTCCACGGTATCTGCTTCAAGACAGGCCCGCCGGAACGAGTGGGCGTCGAACTCGAATGGCTAGTGCGTGATCGTCACGATCCCACCCTGCCGGTACAGGCAAAACGGGTCGCGGCGACGCTGGCCGGGTTTGGATCCTCGAACCCGCCGAATGACCAGGATGACCAGGAACAGGCCAGCAGGCTCGTTCGGAATCCTGAATTTCCTTCTCTTCCCTCTGGCGCCTCGCTCACGGTCGAGCCTGGCGGGCAGCTTGAGCTGAGCTCGGTGCCCGCGGCTACGCTCGGTGAGCTCCTTGAGGTGACCGGGCGTGACCTGGCCGCCCTCCGCGATGCGGCCGCTGGTGTCGGGCTCGAGCTTTGCGGCTACGGCCTCGACCCGCTGCGGCCGCCCCGGCGCATGCTTGACCTCCCGCGCTACGTCGCGATGGAGAAATTCTGGGACCGTGACGGCCCGTGGGGCCGCCAGATGATGTGCGGCACCGCGTCCGTCCAGGTCTGCGTGGACGCCGGCGACGACAGCGCGGGCGGATCCGGGTACCGTGCGCGCTGGCGGCTGCTGCACGCGATCGGGCCGGTGCTGGTCGCGGCGTTCGCCAACTCCCCGCTCCGTAACGGAAAGCCGACCGGCTGGCGTTCGTCCCGGCAGCAGGTGTGGGCGCACATGGACCCGGGCCGCACCCGGGCACCCGCGGAGAACGGCGACCCGCGGGACGCATGGGCCACCTACGCCCTGGACGCCAAGCTCATGTGCGTCCGGGAGCCCGGCTCGGCGGACTGGACCGCGCCGGCCGGGCTGACCTTCCGCGAGTGGCTACGTGGTGGCTCGGCCACGCTGCGCCCGCCGACCCACGACGATCTCACCTATCACCTGTCCACCTTGTTCCCGCCGGTCCGGCCGCAGGGGCACCTGGAACTGCGGATGATCGACGCTCAGCTCGGCGACGGATGGATCGTGCCCACGGCCGTCGTCATGGCGCTGACCAGCGACGCGCGAGCCGCCGAGGCGGCGATGGCCGCCGTCGAACCGGTGTGGGCGCAATTCCGGGATGCCGGGGACCACCAGATGGGGTCGTTGGGGTCGGTGGGACCGTGGCTGCGCGCGGCCCGGTTCGGCCCGGGCGACCCGACCATCAGCCGGGCCAGCAAGCAGTGCTTCGAGGCGGCCGAAGCGGCGCTGAGCCGCTCCGGCGCGCCGGCCCCGATCCGGCAGGCGGTCGCCGACTTCACCGAGCGCTACGTGCTGAAAGACCGATGTCCGGCCGACGACCAACTCGAAGGAGTTCCAGCTCTATGACCGAGCTTGACACCGAAACCGGCACCGCCGAGAACCTGCGGGAGCTGATCAGCAGGGAACTGACGGGCGCGCGCGAGCGGACGTCGCTGCTCACCGACTGCGTGGACGAGGCCGACCTGGTCCGGCAGCACTCGCCGCTGATGTCGCCGCTGGTCTGGGACCTCGCGCACATCGCCAACCAGGAAGAACTCTGGCTGCTGCGCGAGGTGGGCGGCCGCGAATCCCTGCACCCGGAAATCGACCCGCTCTACGACGCATTCGAGCATCCCCGCTCGGAGCGCCCGTCACTGCCGCTGCTGCCTCCTGATCAGGCGCGGGCCTACGGCCATGAGGTCCGCGGCCGGGTCCTGGACCTGCTCGACC
>Ga0302325_10015393_pt1 | contig 16256 bp, 14 predicted proteins | sample Palsa_T0_2_FD_201948 | JGI IMG/M metagenome (GOLD analysis project Ga0302325, IMG submission 201948) | Peat permafrost microbial communities from Stordalen Mire near Abisko, Sweden - Palsa_T0_2 | ecosystem: Environmental > Terrestrial > Soil > Palsa > Peat permafrost | place: Sweden: Abisko... | reverse complement strand
AATTCTTGAGATTCTCACCCTTGCGCAGCGACTAGACGTCCTTTTGACTCCTTAGTTGAGGGATCTTCATCTCAGATGGCTTGCGCCAATCTCCCGGTGGGCAGCGCCAACCTGTACCCTTCTCCTACTTTCACAGAGGTCGCAGAAAAGCAATCGCCGTCCGAGCCAGGCTGAAAGAGGGGTGGCATGTCCCATTGACGCAGACACCACAACATCCCAGACGTTTCGGTCTCCAGTTACTCTGATCACTTCCGACAAGCCGACTTGAACGAAGCCGCTAGCGCGGCAGACGCTTTCGCGTGCTCGAAGGAAACAATCTGGTAAGTTCCAGACTTTTCAGACCGGAGAGGCTTGAGGAAGGATCGGTCTTGCGCTACGATGAAGCCGACCTCAGGCGACGGATTCATGTTTAGATCGATGAGCATCAATAACTGCCTTTTTGACAAAAGCCGCTACTGGCAAGGCTTTCAAAGCGAAAATCGATTGAAATCCCATAGGGAATCCCGCATCCGCCGCCACCGCTAGCGGCTTCCTTCAAGTCGTTGTATCAGAAGCGACCGCCGCAGATTCTGACGAGGCTACTAACTTCTCTTTCTGCGGTCGCTTCTGATAAAACACTAGGACTTGTCGGTACTAACCGCGGTGGATGAGTGCATTGGCGATTTGGCACTCGTCCAGACGCATCCCCGCCGAGAAGTGCGTTAGATTTACTTGCCAAGAATCAGGGCACATAGCTTCGGGCGTCTTGCAGCATCTCTCGTTATTCCAATCTGCTGGAGGAATATAGTGATGGAAAAATTTCCGTAGTCGCTTCCGCCCTAGTCGCCGTCAGGGTGATAGATCGATGCTCTCGTTTAAACTGCGGTTAAGCCGCCGTCGACCGCGAGGTCGGCCCCGGCGACGAAGCTGCTTTCACCCGAGGCAAGAAACAGCGCCGCGGCCGCGATCTCTTCGGGCCGGCCGAGGCGGTTGAGCGGGGTTAGCGAAGTGATCTGCTTGCGGGCTTCGTTGGCGGCGTCTGCAGACGGGAACTGATCGTTGAACATCGGCGTTTCAACGGCGCCGGGGCTCAGGACGTTGGTTCTGATCTTACGATCCTTGAGCTCGCTGGTCCAAGTCCGGGCGAACGAGCGCAGCGCCGCTTTGCTAGCGCTATAGGTGCTGCGGCCCGGGAAGCCTTTGTTCTTTCCGGCAGAGGCCACGAGGATGACGGAAGCCCCGTCATTCAGGTGCGGCAGCGCTTTCTGCACCGTGAAATACGTGCCGCGCGCGTTGGTGTTGAAGGTCTTGTCGAAATGCTCCGGCGTGGCGGTGGGCGTCATCGCCTTTTCGACGAAGGCCGCGCCGGCGAAAATCACGTCGATCTTTCCTTTTTTCGCGACGGTCTCGTAAAGGCGCTCGAGGTCTTCGAGCTTGGATATATCTGCTTTGACGCCGGTGACGTTCGAGCCGATCTCTGCGACGGCCTTATCGAGCTCGGCCTGACGGCGGCCGGCGATAAACACGTAAGCGCCCTCTTGGACAAATCTCTTGGCGGTCGCGAGGCCGATGCCGCTGCTGCCGCCCGTGACGACGGCAATCTTTTTTTTCAGTGCAGGCATGTTGTTTCCTTCTCGGTTAGGCCGCGCGGCAGGAGTACCAAGTCAGCCGCTTCCTGAGCATCTTTGAGGAGCGTCTTGCGCGGCGTGCCTATCTGCTAACGCATGGTGAGGCCACGAGCAAAATCCGTGACTTGGATCGCGCGCACGGCTACCGGAAAGTCGGACGGGATTTCGCCCGCGCTGATCGCGTCCCGGAAACGGCGCTCCAATGGTCAACTCCGGATACGAGCAGCGTGGCCAAGTGTTCTCGGCTGACGACTTCCGGCCGATGCACTCATCGAGTCTGGATTAGTCCTCATGAACGCCCTTGTGTTGACCAATCCGATCAACTCCCGGCGTGTCGGCAACTCTTACCTATGGGATTGCTTTAGAGGTTTGCCGTGACTCATCCGGGACTGTCAGCCTTCGCCCAAAAAACGTCGAAGCCGAAGTTAAAAGGCGGTAGCAAGAAATGGCCTAATCTTGCATTTCAACGGAAAGTGCTCCTCGCAGTGGCGGTCTCGTGGCAAAAACTCGCGGTACAAGGACGGTACAACTTGAACCTGTTTCTTGGCGTTCTCCCTCGTTCCTTACAGGGCGTTGGAGTGCGACCGCTGCCTTGTAGTTACTACGTGATCCAATAGATCCGCGCCCTTTCACGGCGGTAACACGGGTTCAAATCCCGTCGGGGGCGCCAACAAAATAAACGGGTTCCGCACAATCACTGCATGATCCAATTTGATCCACTTAGGCGGGCTTAATTTCCGAAACCGCGCCCCGCCTTACCAATTTGACCAAATTGCTCTGCGCCTCGCGCTTCTGCGGACCGACTGCCTGCATGTAAACGTCCGTCGTGACTCTTAGACTCGCGTGGCGAAGCAACTCCTGTACCACCTTCGGATTTTCTCCGTTCGCGTTCAGGAGCGTTCCAAACGTGTGCCGGAAGGTGTGATACGAGACTTGCTTCGTCACCCTGGCACGTTCCAAGGCCGGCTTGCCGTAATACCGCCACAGCGTGCCGGGCCAATAGGGCTGTCGGCCTTTCATGTGCGGAGAGGCAAACAACCAATCGCCTAGGCTTCCGTATGGAGAAAGGTGCTTCCATACCCATCGAGATTCGGCCGTTTGCGCGTCCAGCGGAACGTCTTTTAAAGACGCTTCCGTTTTCGGCGCACCCTCTACCATTGCCACTACAGATCGACGGATATGCAAGACGAGATTCTCGAAATCCACGTCCTCCCACCGAAGTCCTATCAGTTCCCCTCGGCGCAGCCCAGTGAAAGCATCCAACTCGATCATCGTCCGGAGTGGATCTGGCAATTCCTGGAGGAATGCCATGATTTCTTCCGGAGTCAGAACGTCTGGTGCTTTCTGCCGTTTCGCGCTCTGGCGAACACTCGTGATTGGATTCTTCTCGGTCCACTCCCACCTGATCGCATGAGAATAGAGCGCACTCATAATGTTTCTGATCTTCGCCCTGCTGCCCCGCGCTAGCGGAACACCAGTTCTCGGAAAACAGAGACTCTTGAGCCATTTCTCCACGTCGGTCGCCTTTTCGTTTTCAGCCCGATGAGGCTCTCGGGGAAGCGATTCACAGCCTGAAGGCACAGCCTTCGTTGCCTGCAGACGCCGGCAGTGTCATCACGCCACGCGGGGAAATTGACGATAAAATCGTCCGCGCGCTGCATAGCTGGATTACGCCCGCCTTGGCGTTGAGCGGAGCCCTCAAGCGGCCAGGCGAAAGTCTCGCAATGTCCACCTGGTACTACGGGCAAGAACCATCCACGCCCTTCGCCACGAGCATAGGCAAGTATTTTCAGAACAGTCTGCGCGAAGATGGACTCATTACAATCGCGGCGCACGGGGTTATCTTCGCGCCGGGCAAGGCGGGCACACTGCAGGAAATCTTCCAGGACGGCGTTCGCAACTACTATCGCGCCCAAACTGTTCCCTTCAGCCCTATGGTTTTTTTCGACAAGACATACTGGACGAGGAAGCTTCCCGCCGTCCGTCTTCTTGAGAATCTTTTCGTGAGAAACAAGCGCGGGGGCGATTACAAGGAGAATGTTCTGGTCACAAGCGACGAGGAAGAGACAATAGACTTTCTGCTTCGAAAAGCACCGCCCGCGAAGTCACATCTCCGGCGTCTGAAAAGTCTGGGTATGCTGCGCCAAGACCTTCAGGGTCTGACCCGGCACCATCGAGTAGAGGGCCATCTTTAATTGACGCGGTGTCGTAGATGATCAATTCCCTGTGGTCAAAGCCGAATTCTTGCTCCATTTATGATCCACGAACCGTTACCGTTCCGTACCGAAACCGCTTTCCTGCGGCAATAGCTAATTCTTGGCCCGGATTAGTTTTAACGATTAGTTAGTAGAGCGCGGCCCATACGGCTTGGCCTCTACCGTTGAATCGGCAATAACCCGGGGGATGTGTTGTGGTCGGCAAGGTCCCCACTGGAATAGATACCAGGTCCATACAGCCAGAAAAGTAGGGTTCTGGAGCGCTTCGATCGCGCGTGCACGATTGCTGTTCACCTCGCGGCCAAAGATCAGAGACGGCTGCGCCTAGAATCTCTTCCGAAGAAATTCAAAAACGACATAGCCAATGAGCCCGGCTCCCGCGGCAATTTCGAAATTGGCAACGGTAAACACATCTTCGATTGCCCATACTGCACCCCTCTTCATCCCCATACCTGAACGCTCAAATTCCCCCATCAACAGATTGGAATAAAACAGGAAGATGATAAATCCCACCTCGATTGCCGCCCTCCAAACATTCTTCTTCATGGCAAGAATCATCCCCTTTGCCGCTTCGATTGGAGAGCGACGGGAACATTTCCGGGTAACGTGGCTGAAAAACCCACATCGATGTCCGTTCCAGTGAAAATACTAGGCTAAATAGCACAAACAGTTGAAGTGCTCAATATTGATCAGTAATAACCCGTTAGTAACGCCTAAGATTCTCTCAAAGGCCGCGGTTGTTACGGAAAAAACGAATAACGACCAGTCTAGTTCGCGCTGCTGGGCGTTGGAATGATTTGAATTTTGGCAACCGAAAACGGTTCTGGTCTACATTTGAGCAGACCCTTGCCTCAACCGATCAAAATTAAATGGAGATAACAATGTTGAAACGTATTTTGTCCGTAACAATTCTGATAGCGATTGCAAGTCTAGCCGCTGTCGCCTCGGACCGCGAGGATGATGTGAATCGAACCCAAAAAGCTGCCCAGGTCTTCAAGGAGATCATGAATACTCCGGATCAAGGCATTCCTTCGAATCTGCTGGAATCGGCGAAGTGTATTGCCATCATTCCAGGGGATAAGAAGTTCGCATTCATATTCGGTGGCAGCTACGGCAGGGGACTAGCAACCTGTCGCACCGGGCATGGCTGGAGTGCACCCATGTTTGTCGCTATCGATGGGGGAAGTGTGGGTTATCAGATCGGGGGTTCGTCCACCGACCTTGTGATGCTCTTTATGAACGATCGCGCGCTACAAAGCCTGATGAGCGACAAATTCAAACTCGGAGCCGACGCTTCAGTAGCAGCCGGACCGGTGGGCCGGAGCGCTGCTGCTGGCACTGACCTCAAAATGAATGCAGAAATTCTGTCCTACTCACGGTCCAAAGGTGTTTTTGCCGGCGTTAGTCTGGATGGTGCCGTAATGCAAGCCGATAAGAGCGGAGACAAAGCCATGTATGGCGATGACGTAAATCGCCAAGAAATTCTCAGCGGCAAAGTTGCCGTACCAGCATCGGCTCGAGGGTTGGTAGAAGAACTTGGCGGATACGCCCACGTGGCAAAGGCTGAATAACGGCTACACACGGTGAGAATCGAAGGTGCCGCTGTCTTAACAACAGCGGTACCTAAGCAACTTCTGTTTAGAAATTACAAACTTCGTTCACAAATTAGATTGGAGCAAATATGGCAAAAACTGCAGTGGGTTTGTTTGAAAGCTCAGGATCGGCCGATGAGGTCGTTCGCGACCTCGAGGCCAACGGCTTCCTTCGGAAGGACGTCCGGATATTGAAAGAGCCTTTGGAAATGGCGGGCAGCGGACTTATGAGTACGCCACACACCGATTTTGAAGTGGGGTTGACTCGTGATCTCACGGCATTCGGGGTCCTCGAAGCGGACGCAGAAGACTACGTTCAGGGAGTACGGCGTGGAGGCGTCATGGTCTTCGCTACCGGTTCTGGCGACAAGGCTCAGAGGGCAACTGAGATTATGAACCGCCACGGCGCAGTAGAGATCGAAAAGGTCAGCGCTTCGCGCCCAGAGCTCCCGGGCCCGGACTCCAGTAGTGCGCCTCCCATACGGGAACAATCCGTCCAAACAGGGAGGGATAGGTCCTCCGGTTCCGGTGCTCGCTTGTTCGTGTGGTAGCGCTTTTCACCACACATCAGCGAGCCGTTAGTTGCGGTGCGCTAGAGACCAATTCTATCCGATGTGTACAGCACCTCTCCGAAAAGTACCGCAGGGATTGTCATTCCAACCGGGCCACTTGCGTCCCGAAGCATCGATTCAAGCTGTAACGGTGAAGTGACTATTGAACGTTCCGCATACTTACTCAGCCGCGCTAACTCTCATGCTGGTCAGCATGCTCTGTTGGGGTAGTTGGGCGAATACGCAAAAGATTGACAAACGGTGGCGCTTCGAACTCTTTTACTGGGATTACATCTGGGGCCTGCTAGGCTGTGCGCTGGTATTCGGTCTGACCTTCGGCAACAGAAACCCGGTTGCTCCAGACAGTTTTTTTCACAATCTAGCCAGCGCAAGTCATCGCAGCATTCTTGAGGCATTTTTCGGAGGTGTCATATTCAATCTCGGGAACCTTCTACTCGTGGCGGCGATATCCGTCGCGGGCATGGCTGTAGCGTTCCCGATCGGCGCTGGCCTGGCGCTGGTGATTGGGGCTGTTATCAATTACATCATTTCGCCCAAAGGCAACCCGGTTCTTTTGTTTGGTGGCATTGGGCTGATTTGTCTCGCCATCGTCCTCGATGCGCTGGCATATCGGGGACTGTCTCGGGGGGCGAAGGCAAGCACCAAAGGCGTTGCATTAAGCCTCGCTTGCGGAGTTGCGGTTGGACTCTTCTATCCGCTCGTTGCTAAAGCGATCACAGGCCCCAACCACCTGGGGCCTTACACCGTTTTTTTCGTTTTTGCCTTGGGTGCCGTTGTTTCCAATTTCCCCATGAACTACGGATTGATGAGTCGGCCCGTGACTGGCAATCCGCTTCGAATGAGAGACTATTTCAGCGGAAAGATGAGCTTGCATGCGTGGGGAATATTAGGAGGAAGCATCTGGGGCATCGGCACAATCGCTAACTTTGTAGCGTCTTATGTGCCTATGATCGGCCCCGCCACCTCATTTTCTCTTGGTGAAGGCAACACGATGATCTCTGCCATATGGGGCATTTTTGTGTGGAAGGAATTTCATGGCGCGGGAAACCGAGTGAAAGGTCTGCTCGCCACCATGTTTTTATTTTTTGTGTTGGGACTGACCAGCATCGCGCTCGCTCCGTTGATCCACTAGCAGGGCAACAGGCAGAGCCAGAGAAGAGAATTTCATGACGACATCAAACAACAGTAATAGTAATAAGGATGCGTTCGGACACCCCGGGATTAGTCCCCGGTGGACGCACGGCGACAAAGACGGAGTGGGAACTGCATATGCGGCTTCCAGCCAAGTCTGGTTTACGCTTTGGAACGGAATTATCACCGAAGTTTATTATCCGACGGTGGATCGCCCCCAGGTTCGGGATCTTCAATACATGATTACCGACGGCAAGAGTTTCTTTCATGACGAGAAACGCCTCAAATCCACAACCGAACGACTGTCTGATCACACTTTGGGATACCGCTGCATAAATTCTGATCCAGATGGCCGCTACACCATCGTTAAGGAAATTATCACGTCTCCTCATTTGGCCTGCATCCTTCAGCGCACCAAATTGAGGGGTGATGAGTCGTTCATTTCGAAGCTCCAACTTTATGCGCTATGCGCTCCTCATTTGGAGGTTGGAGGATGGGGGAACAATGGCTATGTAGCGGAGGTGAGTGGCCGCAAGATTCTTATGGCGCAGAAAGACGGCACGTGGCTGGCGCTTGCTGCCACGGAACCGTTTTCTCGTACTTCTTGCGGCTACGTCGGACACAGTGACGGATGGACAGACTTAGCTCAGAACTATCAAATGGACTGGGAGTTCGACCACGCGAATGACGGCAACATCGCACTCACCGGAGCCTTGGAGCCGAAGAGCCACCGTGAATTCACTCTTGGACTCGCTTTCGGCGACACCCAACACCATGCGATTGCAACATTATTTCAAGCGCTAGGCACGCCCTTCGAAGTACATCACAAACGATACACAGAACAGTGGGATCGCACTGCTTCACACCAGCTTCCCTTAGAAAAGGTTTCAAGTGACAAGGGAAACCTCTACCACAGCAGTTGCAGCTTGATCCTCGCTCACGAAGACAAGTCCTATCCGGGTGCTCTGATTGCGTCTCTCTCGATCCCCTGGGGAGAAGCGAGGGGAGACAAAGACCAGGGCGGATATCATCTGGTCTGGACCCGAGATATGGTCAACAGCGCTTCCGCCTTGCTTGCCTCCGGCGAGAACGCCACACCTTTGCGGGCGCTTATCTATCTAGCGGTTTCCCAGCAGGAAGATGGTGGATTTTCTCAGAATTTCTGGGTCAATGGGAATCCGTACTGGCGGGGAATTCAATTAGACGAGGTCGCATTCCCGATATTGCTGGCCTGGCGACTCAGCCAACAAAACGCCCTTCAGGACTTTGATCCCTATCCGATGGTTTTAAAAGCCGCCGCCTACTTGCTTCGGCACGGACCAGTAACTCAAGAGGAACGATGGGAGGAAGCCAGTGGCTATTCCCCATCAACGTTGGCTTCCAATATTGCGGCCTTGATTGGCGCGGCTTGTTTTTGCCGGCAGCGCGCGGACAAAGCCACTGCCGAGTTTCTCGAGCAATACGCCGACTTTCTGGAGTCGCATGTCGATGCATGGACGGTCACAACCGAGGGGACTTTAGTCCCAGGCATTCGCCGCCACTACATCCGAATTCGTCCAGAGGGCGTGGACAATCCAGATCCTGCGGAAGAACCCAACTCGGGGTTCCTTAAAATCGCAAACCATCCTGCGGGTGCGCAAAATTCCTTTCCGGCGAAGGAGATTGTCGATGCCGGATTTCTTGAACTGGTTCGATATGGCATAAGAAAGCCCGACGATCCAATCATTGTCGATTCCGTTAAAGTCATCGATGCGGTATTAAAGGTTGATACTCCGCTGGGACCAGCTTGGCATCGCTACAATCACGACGGTTATGGCCAGCGGGAAGATGGAGGGCCTTACGGGGGATGGGGCAAGGGACGTGCATGGCCACTTCTGACAGGCGAGCGTGCACACTACGAACTTGCTGCGGGACGAGACGTGAAGCCGCTTATACATGCTATCGAAAAATTCGCCTCAGCCACAGGCTTGCTGCCGGAGCAAGTATGGGATGAGCCGGACCGGCCAGATATGTTTATGTTCCTTGGAAGGCCGACCGGTTCGGCGATGCCTCTCATGTGGGCTCATGCCGAGTACGTCAAGCTATTGAGGTCCGTATCCGATGGACATGTTTTTGATCTGATTCCTGATGTTGCTGGCCGCTACCTCGGAGATCGGAAGGCGTGTCAGTTATTCGAGGTTTGGAAAACAAATCGCCGGGTCCGTATGGTGAAGACCGGTTATACGCTGCGAGTTCAGGCTTCAGATCCCTTCCGTCTCCATTGGACGAGCGACGAGTGGGGTACCGCCAAAGATACTCCGTCCTCAGGGACCGCTCTCGGAATTGAATTTGTCGATATACCGATCTTTCCGGCGCAACGCGCGCCAATTCGATTTACCTTCCTTTGGACCAAAAACAATTCGTGGGGAGGCCGTGATTACATGGTCGCGATTAAACAGTAGAAGTTGCCTTTCTACGTTTTCCCAAATGGTCATCCAAGAAATAGCGGGAGTCAAAAGGTAATGCAAGAAAGGTGACACGGTGCCGCAAGAGAATCGTTTCGACATCATCATCATCGGCACTGGGGCCGGCGGTGGAACGCTCGCCTATCACCTTGCTCCATCCGGCAAGCGGATTTTACTTCTGGAACGGGGCGACTACCTACCGAGGGAGAAGGACAATTGGAATTCCAACGCGGTTTTTATTGAATCGAAATATAGGGCCAAGGAAATGTGGCACGATAAAGATGGAAACCCATTTCATCCGGGCATCCAGTATTACGTCGGCGGAAATACGAAGGTCTACGGCGCCGCGTTGTTGAGATTTCGCCCCGAAGATTTTGGGGAAATGCGGCACTTTGGAGGTATCTCCCCGGCATGGCCGCTCAACTATGGAGACTTCGAGCCTTATTACACCAAAGCGGAGCATTTGTATCAGGTCCACGGCGAACACGGGATTGACCCTACGGAAGGCCCAGCCAGCGCACCTTATCGATACCCGCCCGTTAGCCACTCGCCGCGCATTCAGCAGCTTTACGACGATATGCAGCGGCGCGGCCATCATCCCTTTCCATTGCCCCTCGGAATCCTGCTGGAAGAAAAAGATGGGAAGGCCCTGCACACGAGTGCTTGCGTGCGGTGTCCCGCATTCGACGGGTTTCCCTGCCTGGTCAATGGCAAAGCCGACGCACAGGTCATTTGTGTGGATCCTGCTCTGACCCATGCGAATGTCACGCTTCTCACCGGAGCCTATGTTAAGCGCCTGGAGAGCGACGCGTCAGGACGCGTAGTGAGCAAGGTCATGGTCGAACGTAACGGTCAATCCGAAGAATATTCCGGCGACATCGTTGTAGTTTCTTGTGGCGCGGTCAATTCCGCCGCTCTTCTGTTGCGTTCTGCTAGCGACAAGCACCCGAAAGGCCTCGCGAACAGTTCCGATGTGGTCGGGCGCCATTACATGAGACACAATAACTCGGCCTTTATGGCCCTGTCCAAGCAGCCCAATCCGACGGTGTTTCAGAAAACGCTGGGCTTGAACGATTACTACTTTCGCTCCGATGATTGGGAATATCCGCTGGGCGGAATCCAGATGCTGGGCAAAACCGACGGCGAGATGCTCAAGGGAGAAGCCCCGGACTGGGCAATCTGGAAACCCGAGTTTGCCCTGGATTACATGGCCGAACATTCAATCGATTTTTGGGTGCAATCCGAAGACTTGCCCCATCCCGAGAATCGCATCACCCTAAACCACAGTGAAGAAATCACGCTCAGCCTGCAAGAGACCAATACTGAAGGCCATCAACGCTTGATCGCGAAACTCAAGGGCATGCTCAACGATCTTGATCTTCATGAGCACCTGATGTCACGCTCGTTGTATCTGGGCAAAAAGATTCCAATTGGCGGTACCGCTCATCAGGCTGGAACGATTCGCTTCGGTCAAGATCCAAAGACATCGGCGCTAGATCTGAATTGCAAAGCTCATGACTTGGATAACCTCTATGTCGTCGACGCGAGCTTCTTCGTGTCGATTGCCGCCGTGAATCCGAGCTTGACGATAATAGCCAATGCCCTGCGCGTGGGAGATCACCTCCTTGAACGGCTCGGTTAGTACGGAACAATCAACCTTGCTTCGGCATTACGCGAGAGAGCAAGAGCTTATACAGGAAAAACAATAATGAAGGCGATTGCGATTGTTCCCGGAACAGCTGGCTCGCGAATTGTGGACAGGCCTGAGCCGGGCATTACGAGCTCAGATGAAGTGAAGGTCAAAGTCAAACGCGTCGGCATCTGCGGTACAGACAGGGAAGAGGTTTCGGGAGGACGTGCGGATGCCCCGGAAGGTCAGAAAGAACTCGTGATTGGCCACGAGATGTTCGGTCAGGTCGTCGAAATCGGTTCCTCGGTCACTCGCGTAAAGGTGGGGGATTTCGCCGTCTTCACCGTCCGGCGGGGATGCGGCCAATGCCAGCCCTGTTTAATGGCACGCTCTGATATGTGCCAGACGGGAAACTACAAAGAGAGAGGGATTCGTGGATTGGATGGCTATCAAACTGAATTTGTAGTCGATAAGGAGCAGTACATCGTGTCCGTGCCGGTTGAACTGGAAGCTGTTGGCGTTTTGATGGAGCCACTTTCAATCGTCGAGAAAGCAATCGACGAAGCGCTGCGCTTGCAAGCCGTGCGCTCCCCCGAAGCGGCTATCACGCCGGCGTGGATTGTCGGGCGCCGTTGCCTCGTAGCAGGACTGGGGCCAGTAGGTCTGCTAGCCTGCATGGTCTTGCGACTTCGAGGAGCCGAGGTTTACGGATTGGATGTGGTCGATGCCAGCAGCGCTCGCCCAAAATGGCTTGATGTGATTGGTGGGCACTATGTGGATGGACGGCTGGTGCCAGCCGACCAGGTCGAGAAAAAGATTGGTCCAATGGATTTGGTAGTCGATGCCAGCGGAATTGCGGCACTGGAGTTCAATCTGCTCGACGCTCTCGCACTTAACGGTGTCTATGTGATCACAGGCATTCCCGGCGGCGATCATCCGTTGCAAATTCAAGGCGCGGAACTGGTCCGCCAGTTAGTCCTCGACAATCAGGTAATGCTCGGCAGTGTCAATGCTGCGCGCGGCCACTTCCAAATGGGAGCGGACGATTTGTTTCAGGCCCACCTGCGTTGGGGTAATCACATAGCCGCTTTGATTACCAATCGTTATACGTACAGCCAGTTCACAGCGTCTGTGAGCCATCATTCGCCCAACGCAATCAAAGAAGTCGTAGAGTGGGACTAAGCACGGGCGACTCAAGCGCCCTCTACGTGCTAATTCCTACCTTATCTATGCGAACTTCCTGTGCTCTTCAACTTCTCGCTGGAGGCACAGCATCAATCGGCAGTTTCGATCTCTTCGTTGCTTCTTACGTTGCTTGTCATGCTCGAGTCCGGGATGCCTGTTCCGTTCTCACCCGCTGCCTTCTCTACGTTGTCTTCCTCAATCTGCTCCTCAACCTCTTCCTCGTTGGCCGCAGCATTATCCTTAGTTGCGATCTGTTTGCTCAATCGAGCGTCCGGGATCGTTGCATACTTTCTCAAGGTCGTCATAATTCTTCGACTCCTCTTCTTTCGCGTCTTGCATAGAGTGGCCCATTCTCCCTTCAAATGCTGATCAGAAGTGATCAGCCAATCTCAAGAATGCGCGTCTTGCAGAGCCGCACGGGTGCCCACAGGTGAAGCAGGCTGTAAAACTGGTATAGCATTACCAATGTCCAGAGGAGGAACGATCATGCGTGTATCAGCCATCTGCTTCTGGTCGCCGAATCAGGTCATCTTTCCCGTATGGGGCACGACGGAGGAAACTCGAGTCAATCCGAACCGACGGAATCGACAACGTGTGGCTGCAACCGTTGGATGGTTCGCCAGGCCGCAAGATCACAAATTTCAATTCCGAGCAGATCGTCGATCTCCGCTGGTCGCCCGATGGCAAGAACCTGGGCATACTCCGAACGCATTCCGATTCCGACGTAGTGCTCCTGCAAGAATCGAAGCCGTAAGTGGGCTAAGAGAATAGTGTGGCAACGGGCGTCTAGCCCGTCCCGCCCGACAGCGAGTGGCCGGGCAGGCCATGCATGTGCCCGTCTAAAGTGTCGGGATCTCGTATCCGCTTTTATTTCGCCAATGCTAAAATCCCTCGTCATGGCCCGGCTTCCCCTATAAATAATAACAACTTTGCTCCGACAGTCAGTGGTCGTTTTACTTTCTGATCGTTTTCGCGCGGCGGGCTCAGTTCTAATGATGACTTCGATCGATCACTCTTCACGCGCTTCAACAATTTACGCCCGGTGGTACTGAGAACTCCACTCGCTACTAGGCGACGGGCTGTGGCCATTGGCGTTGCCGAGGTACTTGATTTGGGAGTGTCTCTGAGACCATCTCTCTCCCTTCTCCCACCTTCACTTTGACCTTGCATTTATCGCGGCTGTAAGATCGAACAATTTACGGGGGACTGTCTCTCTCGCCGATCGCGTCTGTCGGCTGAAGATGGAGTGATACCGCTGATACCCTTTTGCGGAAAACACAGTCAGTAGCGGAAACGATAGAAACTGTACCAGAAGGTCGGATTCGCTTGTAACCGGCTTAAACACAGGGTAATATCTGGAAAGTGTCGGTATCAGCGTGACTTGCGAGTAACGGCGGTAATAGAATCCCTCCCTATCTGCCACACAGTCTGAAGCGTACAGAAATCTGCGCATCTTCTTTGTAAGAACCGGCGAAATCCCCGCCAAATCGCGACCTTTCATATGCAAATCGGACCGGAGACGATGTCTTACTCATCGCCGCCGAGCGGCTTCGCAGCGTTTTCTTTGGGAGGCTGCCGCGGAGTCCGGTTTCGACGAATCCGACGAAGCGAATGCTATGCGATCATAAAGCGATTGCGTGGCGAAGGGGACTTGACTTCTTCTTCTTCTTCTTTACGCTCACATCAACGGCCCGTGGGAAGGAAAATATCACTGCCGTTACAACGTCGGAACGAGAAAAGGCCGCTGATATCTCAGCGGCCTGTAAATTCCAAGGGTTAATCGCCGATCTTCTGACCCGCCTGCGAACTATGCGAAGCCGCCATCTTCCAGACACCATTCTCGTTGACCCAGGTGTCCGTCGTTAGAACCGTCCGCGTGCGATGCTCCCCGTCGATCATAAGATCGTAGGAATCCTTGTACCTCGCGATCGCCGTGTGGTCGCCGTAAACGCTAACCTTGATGTCCGAGATATTTCGTTTGTTAGTCTTATTCTTTGCGGTATCAGCGGCCTGCTTCTGTAACTCCGTATTGTCTTCCCAGGCTCCCCAACTCGTCCCCATCGTGTAACCTTCGGCGTTGTGCGCCTTCATCCACGACCCGGTCTCCCCTGCCATATCGGCCTTCGCCGAGTCCATCTCCATCTTAGTGATGGCCTCTTCAATACTCTTCTTGCTCGCGCTCTCAGCGTGCGAAGCTTGCGTCATCATCGCCATCACCAACATCACGCCCGCTACACTTGCTGACCACTTCCATTTATTCGTGAACATGACCTCTCCTTGTTTAACGTTGAACTGGATGGAACCCTGCGGACTCTAATTCAAGTGTCTGAAAGAAGCAAGTCGAATTAGGGTTGATCCAAATGTGAACGTCACATGATTGCGTGCACACTGTGCTTGTCACCGGCCGAGTATGGGTACATTCTGAAGGCTCTGAAAGAAACCGGTTGGGTCGTGGGAGGCCCCAGGGGTGCTGCGAGAAAACTCGGGCTCAAGCGGACAACTCTCATCGGACAAATGCGAAGAATGGGAATCCTGCGATCAACGGAAGCCGCCCTTGCGCCTCTCCCACACAGTCTCGCGTTGCAAGAACAAGATTATTCACGTGGGAAGGGGTTATGAGCTGTGCACCGGCATAGAAGCATTTTCATGACCCTCGGGAACAATCTGTGGGTTGCTGACTGGACCGTAATTGCGAACCTGCTCCAATTCGCGGTTCACGAAGAACCCCGGAAAATGCGCAGACTTAATTCTTGCTCCATTTATGATCCACGAACTGTTTCCATCCCTTACCGAAACCGCTTCATGTAGCCATCCGTGTTGCGTCGTTTCAGTAACTTACCATCGGCCCTCGTACTTTCACGGCGGTAACACGGGTTCAAATCCCGTCGGGGACCCCAGACTTTCCAATCCCTTGAAAAACGCAAGCCTAGCGAGTCCAGCTACGGTTGAAGTGTCGAAGCAATCAACATCGCATGAGACATGGCGGTAAGACAGAGACTGTTAGACATGCGTGCCCAAGGGCAACGAGAGGGCAATTACGATTCCGATAGGTTCCAAATAAGGACATTACGTTACTCTCTGCGCCGCGTAAGTCCATTAGATTCTGTTAATTGTCGCCCTCATAACCCAAAGGTCGGTGGTTCAAATCCACCCCCCGCAACCAAACCTAAACGGTCCGGCCCGGGGACATGGGTAACACAATGTACCGGCTACATGGGTAACACCTTTTGGGCCAAAGGGATTTTCCAGCGGTTCCAACACACGGGTCTCCAGATCAAAGTATCCTAAGTCATAATCCATAAAACTTACCAGCCAGATATCGTCATGAACTTCCTTGATGCCGACGGCTTGGCCGGCAAAGACCTGACTGAAGTTGATTTTCTTGGCGCCCAAACCGATTCTGCCGCAACGGGTAACCACGATAGTTTTGTCGTGGAGGGGGTAGTCGATGTCGGGCAATCCCTGATAGAGGCGGGTGGAGGGCTGATAGATTTCGGCCGGATACTTCATACCGAGGGCTTCGTGAGGGCGCTCATTATTAAAGACTTCGATGAATTTGTCGAACCTGGCCTGCTGCTGCAGGAAGTTTGCACTGGCCGGCTTGGTGGCTTCTTTTTTGAGGGTGAGATGCATGCGTTCGCGGCGGCCATTTTGTTGCGGATGGCCAGGCTTGATGCGTTCGATGCCAATCCCCAGGCGCGGCCACCAGACGGCGAGTTTGCTCAAATTAAATAATGCGCGCGGAAGCGAAGGGCACGCCGTTATCGCTGCGGATTTGTACGGGCAGACCACGCTCTTTAAAAAGGCGCTCAAAGATAGTAAAAGCGTAGTCTTCTTTGGTGGAAGAGAGCGCCTCGCAGGTCAGCAGATATCGGCTGG
>Ga0302325_10015391_pt1 | contig 16258 bp, 20 predicted proteins | sample Palsa_T0_2_FD_201948 | JGI IMG/M metagenome (GOLD analysis project Ga0302325, IMG submission 201948) | Peat permafrost microbial communities from Stordalen Mire near Abisko, Sweden - Palsa_T0_2 | ecosystem: Environmental > Terrestrial > Soil > Palsa > Peat permafrost | place: Sweden: Abisko... | reverse complement strand
TACCCTCTCCGGTGGGCGCCTGAGGGAGGGCTGGGTGATCCCCACTGTCGCACCCGGTCTCTCCGAGGGTGCCGCGGCCTGAGTAACCGGCCGCGGCACTCTCACCTCTATCGACAATCAGCCAACATGCCGTAAACCGTCGTGTCTCTACAACCAGCCGCCGGCAAGCTCACCAACCCAGGGGTCCCCACGGCCCAAGTAGCGTAGCCATAGTAGCCATAAAAAATCCGCCCGAGCTTTCTGGCATCTGGTATCTTCCCGGCTCATTGTCATCGGATGAGAGGGCGCGGCGCGGTGAGGAGTCCTGGGCGGCTGGGCAGGGTCGGATTGAGCGGGGCGAGGGCCGGCGGACGAGCTGGGAGTGGGCTCGCGTTCAGCGGCTTGTCAGTGCCCGCGGTTCAGCATGGCGACTCGTTGGTCGCCCAGCTCACGGTCGGCCTGTCGGGGTCCAGTGTGGAGGTTGAGGTCACCGCCCCCGCGGGCCAGGCGTTCAGTGCCGGGAAGCAGCCCAAGCCAAAGCCCAAGCCAAAGCCTGTCGTGGTGGCGCGGGCCGTGCGCAAGGGTGTCGCGGCCGGCAGGTTGAAGCTGACGGTGCCACTCAACGCCGGGGGGAGACGAGAGCTCAAGCGCCGTAAGCATCTGAGGGTGACGGTGACGATCGTCGTCACACCGCCAACGGGCAAGCCACAGACGGCCACCAGCACGGTCACGCTCGAGAGCCGATGACCTCTCGAAAGCGGACGGCGTGCATAAATGGATTAGACCGCGACGGGCCGCAAGCTGTTGCGTAGCTTCGCACGAGCAATCACCGGCAACTCATATCGCTGATGTGACATGTACTCCGAAAATTCCTCAAATAGGGGAAGCTCTCCCAGTAGCGCGTCACATTTCACACACCCGTTGGACCAGTAGCTGCATTTAGTAATCTTCGAATAGCGTGGGCGCAGGGGACCGGCGCCGACCGTGGCGAGCTCCGCGGAGGAGATCTGACTCGCGAGCATCTCGAGCAAGCCGGCGTTTGCGAAGATCCATTCCTCGAGGGTGTCGTCCTTGCAGGCGATGACGGCCACCGTCGGGGCGCCGCACTTCCAGCAGGGTTGCGGCAGACCTGCAATCGCCAGCAGCGGGTCGGAGGAGGGCCTCGACGGCAGCCACTTGGCGAGAGGTCCGAGGTCTGAGCCGGGCGGCACATGCCAGGAGTGCGAGTGTGGGTCCCAGCGCAGGCCCAGCGCCTTTGCCTGATCGGTGTCCTTGTAGGGAATGTCCAGCTCCATCTGTCTCCTCCATGTCAGCCGCGGATCCTCCATGTCGCAGCCCGCGGATGTTGTGTGTGATCGATCGGTCGGCGGGACCCTTTCCAGCGGCCCGACGGCCATTGGGTGTGGCGCCCGCCTACCTCCGCCTGGACCCCCGGGCGACCAGCTCGCCGACGCGTCCCCCCACGGCGAGTGCGCCCTCGGGGGAGTCGAAGAGGAGCTCCACGCGGAGCTTGTGGTGGGGGAGGGTGCGAACGAGCACCTCGGCGCCCAGCGCATCGCCCCACACTCGTGCGATGTTCATGACGGTCATATCCTGCGCTTGCTCGGAGTCCCGCTCTTGCTCCGGATCCTCTGCATGGTCGTCTCTCGACTCGGGCTCGTTGAGGTTGCTTTCACGGGCACGAGCCTCGAGGGTCCGTGTCGACCATTCCTGCTCGATCGCTTCACGAGCCAGCTCCTGGTGGGACTCGGGATTCTTTGCCATCAACAACGCGCGTCCGTGAGCCCCGCTGAGCTCGCCATGCTCTAGGAGCTCGAGGATCTCCTCGGACAAATTCAAGATACGCGTCAGGTGCGCTATCCCGGCGCGACTGCGCCCCACAAGGTCCCCGATCTGCTGCTGGGTTAGGCCAAATTCCTGCGCGAGCGTCACATACGCACGAGCCTCCTCCACCGGGTTTAGGTCCTTACGCGCGATGTTCTCGATCAGCGCCGCCGCGAGCGCCTCGAGATCGTCATAACTGGATATGAGCGCTGGGATCGTCTGAAGGCCCGCGATCCGAGCGGCGCGCCAGCGCCGCTCCCCCGCGACCAGCCCGTAGGAGCCGTTTTCGAGGGGACGCACGAGCACCGGCTGCAGAACCCCACGCTCCCTGACGGAGCCCGCCAGCTCCTCCAAGCTCGACTCGTCGAAGTGGCGACGTGGCTGGGAGAGGTTCGGTGAGATCAGGGCAACCGACAGCTCACGCAACTCCTGGGATGGGGGCATCTGTGATGGGGGCGTCTGTGATGGGCCCATACCTCCTATACCGACCGTCGGCAGCAAACGGGACAGTAAGCACTTCTGCTCGCCGCCGATGACAGCGTGAACGTAGCCGGCACTGCAGGTCTCAGGCCGCTGAGGGCGGCTTCGCGCGTGCGGCGGGAAAGACCGTGCCGAGCAGGCCGCGGGCGGTTGCGACCCAGAAGTTCATTTGATCGAAGTAGTCGCGCCAGAGCACAATCTGAGCGTCGTGCACGTCGAAGCGCCCACAGACCCAAATCTGGATGCGCAGCCGACCAAACTTCAGGACGTCCGTGCGCTCGGTCAGAACCGTTGACCCATCCGCCGAGATGGCATGCACGTAGACCTCGAACCCGGCGCCGGCTCGGCCAAGCGTGGCCTGAAAGAGCCGGCGAGTGCGCTCACGTCCGTGCACCGTGGGCAGCCCTACGTTCTTGTACTCCACATCCACCGCCAAGAGCTCCACCGCCCCATCGACATCTCCCAAGCGAAGCAGCTCCAAGAACCGCTCGACCACCAGGGTTGGCGCGGAACTGGTCCCCGTCTGGTTGACCCGTTCCTCGCTTGCAGGCTCAGGCATGGCTGTAAGCATATCCCTCGCAGCGCTTATAGTTCGTGATCGCCACGCCTTCGCGCTCAGTGATATGGCCAGACGGCATGCTCCAACGCCATGTTGGAGTATTTCTCTCTCGGGTCACGCGGCAGTAAAACGCGCGCACGAGCGTGCGCCATCTCACTCGCGCGGGTTCTCGAGTTCTTGCTCCGCGTGAGTCGCGTCGCGCTCTGCTGGTTCTCTCCACATCACGACGGTGAGCGCCACGACTGCGCCCGCCAGGCCAGCCCAGAAGTCAACTGGCCGTACTGGGCTCTTACGTCTAGCTACAGCGCTTACCTTGAAGTCATGGCTCAGGCCGCGAGAACGCGGTAGGCCGCGCGAGCCGCACGCAGGCGAGTGTCCTGGAAGCTCTCACCGAGCGCGGGATCGTCGATCGAGAGCCGCTCGGAGATCGACCGCATCCATCCCACTTCCTTCGTCGTGATCTCGGCGCGCGCCGTGCGGGGATCATCGAGCAGGCTCAAGAGCGTAACGAGGTCGTGGCGCTGATCTTCGGGGCGTGAATGGACGCGCAGTGCCCGTGCCTTGAGGAGAATCGCCGCGATGAGCTTTGGCCGCCGGAGCGTCACGGCGACCTCATCGACCACGATCTCGACGATCTCGGTGCGGTTCAGCGCCTGCGTCCCCCCGGGGATCTGGATTGTCTGGAGCTTGCCAGTCGTCCTCGCGCCCGGTGGGCCGAGGCCGTCGGGCGCCAGCACATCAACTATCTGGCCATCAACATCGAAGCGAAAGCCGCGCTCTAGCTCCGACTCCTGGGACTCACGTAGGGTTGCGCCAAGCTCCTCGAGGCGTCCGGTGGCCCACACCGTCCCGCTCGGACGCGCTCGGGCGTCCGCGAGAACGTCGATGTCAGTCGTCGCCCGTTGGGTCTGGCGCGCCTCGATCGCAAAGAGGGCGACCATCAGCCCCCCGACGAGACACCAGCGACGATCTGTGCCGAAGGCCGCTGCGACCTTCGCCACCGTGCGCCACAGCTTCATCGCATCGGGGTCGACGAGCTCGATGTGGATGGACACGACGGGCACACCGTTGTCGATATGCGGTGGAGTCACGCGGCCTTCCTGTCGCGATCGATGCGGGCGAGCGCGTCAGCGCCAACGCGTGCCGCCCGCGGGTCGGCGTAGGTGCAGAGATCGATGGCGACCGCCGCCAGGGGAGCGAACCGTCGAGAACCGAGAAGCCATGCGTCATCGGGGACCGCGCGCAGAATGACATTGCATTCGGGTCCGGACATTGGCTGAAGCGCGTGTTTGCGTCGCAGCACCTTGAGCAAGCGCACGGGCACATAGGCGTCGATGGCGTCTGAGCCCACTAGGCCGAGATCGTGTGCGGCCGCGGCCGACGGGCCGCTGAGGACCAGATCTGAACGATCGTGCAGAGCGCGCAACTCGCCCGCCGCTGCCCAATACGAGGACGGCTCGGCACGCCGCGCGAGACGCGGGCGCAGGACGCTCAGACCGTAGAACGCGAGAGCTCGGCGTATCCGCCAACGCGCCGATGCTTGAAGCTCCGACGGCAGCTCCTCGCCGGAGGCCGCGAGCAGCAGCGCCCAAGCGTTGCCCGGCGAGAGTGGGCGCCCCGCTGAGGCCTGCTGACGATTGCGGCCCGCGACACTGGCACGATCGACCAGCCACACGCCGCTGACCTTCTCAGCCGCGAGGGCACCTGAGGAGATCAGTGCCCGCACCCTCGAGGGATGCACGCTCAACTCCTCGGCGGCAGCGGGAACAGACAATAGATCGAGCATCACTTATTTATAGCATAGACGCTAGTATTTCGCTATATCGAGGCTCATGTTCTATATTAGGCTTCTTTCTGCCTAGTTTGGTGCTAGGATGATTACACGATGGCAAGAACCCAAGATCAGCCAGCCAAGTCGCGCACCAAACGCAAGGTCGTCAAGCTGCGCCCGCCGCACAAGTCAACGAGCACCGATCGCGCCACGACCGTGGCCGGTAGGCCGCCTAACTTTCAGCGGCTGGAGCGCTTCTTCGCTTCGCAGACGGCACTGGCGCGTGCGCTCGGTGTCCACCGAGACACTGTTCGCGCGTGGGAGCACGGACAGTCCACACGGCTGAGGCACAGCTCCCTCGAGCGTGTGAACACGATCTATGCGATCGCGGAAGCGGTGGCAGGCTATCTGCCGCGCGAGAAGCTGGTGGGCGAGTGGCTGCTTGCGCCGCAGATCGGCTTGGGAGGTGTCTCCCCGGTGGCATTCATCCGTAGCGAGCCGGATGCCTACCAGAGGGTTCTGCGTCTAATCGCGCGTGAAGCACAGCCTGTGTCGGTCGGCGACATCTCCGACTTGCCGCCGATCGGAGAGCTCGGCGTCACGCTTCCCGGACTTCCCGAGCCGGCACCAGACCCCGACGCCGACCCCGGCTTTCTCGCTTCGCTCGGCTAGCGCTCGATCCGCCGCAGGTAATGGCGGCTCATGCAGCTTTCTGGCCGGGCTGAGGACTTCAGGCCGACGAATCCCCAGTCCTCATAAGCGCGGCGGGCAACCTCGTCTTCGTCGGTCATCCACGCGAGACGATCGCCGGGCCGATCCAGCTGCTTATGGGCGCCAATGGCGCGTAGGAGCGCCATAAGAGACGCACCACAAGGACCAACCAGGTCAGGACGCTCCTCACGCACCACCAGCGCAACGTCCAGCTCCAACAGCTCCAGCGGGCCACTGTCCGGCAGATGCCATGCCGCAACCGCGAGCGGTGCGCGCTCGTTAGTCCTAGTGCGCTGGCCGATGTAGAGCACGCGGCCCTTCTCGCCGCCGTGGTTATCTGCCGTCCGCCGAGCGATACGAGCGGCCAGCCCGTCAGGCCACTCCTCCGGGATCAGTGGCCGGCCCTCGATCGCTGAGCTGTAAGCGCGCACACTGGCCGCACGCGCCTTCCACACCGGAGCATCGACCGTCGTACGGGTATGCCCGCGGTAGCGGTCGATGACCATGTTCCAACCGTTGACAGGTGGAAGGGGCCAGGGTGTCGGCGGCCAGAGCATCGCTTGCAACCTAACGGAGACGCATGATGCTCCTACATGGCGCCGTTGGTCCTCGGAGGTGCCGCATAGCCGGACAAAGCTGAAACCGACGAGCGATCTCGCGCCAAGTTTTTGGATCCAGGACACGGGACCAGCTCTTGGATATTCTCGCGTGGTGGGTTCGATGAGCAAGCGCTGAAGTCGTCATCCACCCGCGCGGGTCTCACCCCTTCCTGCGCTGCGCTGGAATCCCTGCGGCCAAGATGCTGCTGGAGATCCATTCGACCATCCTCAATGCCCCTTATTGGTGGATGCGTTCCACCGTCGGACTGCTGCCGAACGACGCACTTGCCGCGGCCTACGTCTCGGTTCTCGGCAGCTCGCGTGGGCGTCGCTGCCTCCTCATGAGGGTCCCAAAACGAGCGGACATGACCGTCAGTGCTATTGCGGTTGCTTCACCGTTTATAGGTATTCGAGTGACTCAGAACACTGGCGTGCAATGGACCCACAGCGACGTCTTTGCCTTTGCCTCCGGGCGCGCCGTGATCACGCTGACGGCGCAAGGCGAAAGAACGCCTGCACTTGCAACTGAGCAGCACCTCATCTCCCTGCTCTACAGCCGCGCCAAAGAGCACCAGCTCTAGCTGATCGCGCATGTTCAACCGCGGCTTGCGTCAGCCGACTACCCGGCGGTCAGCCAAGCATGAAGATGCACCTGCCGTAACCCGAGTGCAACAACAACCAGCTGCCGGCAAGCTCACAAGCCCAGGGTCACCACAAGTAGCGTAGCAATAACACCACAACCAAGGGTAACCACAACCCCCATTAGCGTAGCCATAACAACACCAACCAAGGGCAACATCCACACACCTTGCTCAGGGCGACGGCGAGGGCGAGGGCCCACTCTGTTCGCTACCCATCGCCGTTGCTACCCTGACCGGGAACGCCCCAGTACGCCTCTCGCCTTCGGGATGATGCGGCTGGGGCTCTTTACGTCAGGAGGGTGGGGAGGACGTTGCGAGTAGCCAAAGACTCCTCAAACATGAGGCCACAAACTAACTCCATCCTGCACTGACGCTAATGAACTCGGCAAGTGAGAGCACGGTCCCGATCTTTCCATCGATGTAGCGAAGCGTTACCTCGTGATGCTCCAGGTCATAGGAGCCGACGCAGTCGCTGATCACATACACCGGGTAGTCATGCTGATAGGCGTCAATCGCCGTCGTCCGAACACACGCGTGTGTGTTGACTCCTACAACGGCGATGCTACGTATACTTTTTTCTTGCAGATATTCATAAAGTCGCGTCCCAAAAAACGCGCTGTAGCGCTTCTTGATTACCTCAGTGTCACCCGGCGCGCTGTCGAGCTCTCCTAGCAGCATGGCGCCAGGTGTTCCAACGATCGTCCGGTGGATCTCCTCGAGCCGGAACTGCAGCGGCGCATCGGAGAGATCCTCTGCAAGCTCCTGACGAACCCACACAATTGAGTGCCCGGCCTCGCGCCCGTGTGCGAGAAGCTCGTTGATGGCCGTCACCAAGCTGTCCCGCTGAACAGCGAGCTCGGATGGGATGAACATGTCCCCCACCATGTCGATGACCACGATCGCGCAGGGCTTTCCTCCACCAGCCGCTCCGTGTGGGTTGGGCTCGAGATGTGCGGTCATTACTTGTACCCCTTCGATGGAATCCGCCATCCGCCGTTTGGTCATATCCCAAACGTACGTTTGACGTAACGGCGGCAGTAAACGGAGGTAGAATCTCAGATGTGGCGGAGCAGGTTCCAGCCGGCGAACCAAAGGAAGCTACGCGAGCAGGGCGGTAGACTTCAGTCTCGGGATGAGCGGCCCGTCGCAGCCAGGGTTGGGAAACGTCGGTGATCGGCGCGGGGGCTCGTTCTATGAGGACCCGGAGTTGTTCGAGCGTTACCGCCAACACCGTGCCTGGCCGCTGAATCCGAACATCGTGATGGAGGCCCCCGCGCTCTTTGCGGAGATCGGCCCGGTGTCTGGGTTACGTGTGCTCGACCTCGGCTGCGGCAACGCGGAGATCGGACGCGAGTTGTGCAGCGCCGGTGCTGCGCGCTACCTGGGCATCGACGGTTCCGCACGGATGATCGAGGCCGCGCGACGGAAGCTCGAGGGCACGACGGGAGAGGCCGTCTTATGCGACATCGAGGACCTCGCTGAGCCGGCCGGATCCTTCGACCTGGTGCTCTCGCGCATGGCGCTGCACTACGTCGCCGACCTCGGAGGCGTACTGCGTGCATGTCGCGCGTGCCTCGCCCCAGGTGGCCGCGTGGTCTTCACGGTCGTGCATCCGGTCATCACCTCCCACGACGCCCGGGAGAGCTCGACGGAGCCACGTCAGAACTGGGTCGTGGACGGCTACTTCTCTACCAGCCCGCGCGAGCAGCGGTGGCTCGGCACCACAACGGTCTGGCATCACCGCACGATCGAGGACTACGTGACCGAGCTGCGCAATGCCGGCTTTGCGCTCACCAGCCTGCGCGAGTGCGCACCAAGCCGCGAACAATTCGCCGACGACGCCGAGTATGAGCGCCGGCGCCGCATCCCGCTGGTGCTGCTCCTCGCCGGTACCAGAGCGCCGGGCTAGAGCGAGAGCCCGGTACGCGATCCATTGAGAGCCGTCCTCCATGGACTATTGTTCTATATACTAAAACTACGCGCATGCCGATGAGGCTGTGATGTCTAGCTCCCGCCACGCCCGCAAGCTGATCGTCGCCATAGCCATCGCTTGTGGAGCCTGGGTGTCGATCACCGCACCAGCTGGAGCTACGGGCGCAAGCACGATTGCCACGGCAAGCGAACTTCCGCTGGACAGCCTCGTGGTGGGCGGCGGGCAGCCGATCGATTTCTACCGGTTGGAGCTCTCCGCGGGGGATCAGATCGACATCGTCTACGACATGCTCAGCCAGCCCAACTGTGGCTACCTCTACCTCTTTGACCCGACGGTCAGCGACTTCAACCTCGCCGAAGTAAAGGCCGTGTCAAGCGTCAACGTGGGTCCAGGCCAGCAGTCTGTGATGCTGACCTCGAGCTTCAACGGGCTCGGGACGTTTGCAGTCGCGATCGATGGCCCGAATAACTACCAGCTGCGTAGCTATCCACCGCTGCAGACTCCTGTCGGCCAGTGCACTGTGGTGACGCCATTCAGCCTCACTGCGACTGTCGAGCACCTCACGCAGGCCTCCTTTGGAAGCTTGCCAGGTCACCTCAGCAGCCCGCGACGACGCCTACGTCTACAAGCGCACGTTCAATCTCCCGCAGGAACACCGATAGGCACCTGCCTGTTCGAGCGACTCGAGGGCTCTCTGCCAGTGCGTGTAGCGCAGACATCGACACGAAATGGTGTTTGCACAGCCAGCGTACGTGCTGGTCGGACTGGTTCATTTGCGTACAGAGTCACGTTCACCGGTGCTGGGTGGCAAACTGCGCAAGCGAACAGCCATACAGTCATTGTGCGCTAACCCCCCTGAGTTACCGCCACAGCAGACAAACATCTGCCCTGGAGCAGGAAGAGGTACACGGACACCCTACCCAGAGCATCTCTCATGAAGGACGGCGCCGATCGAAGAGTTCGGCCCAGGCTTAACGCCCAGCTCTCCGCGGACGGCGGGCAGTTAGATATGGCCTTGATCGACGGGGACTACACGCCTCTGTGTTCGGATTGGTAGGATTTGCCGTTCTTCTAGTCAAGGAGGAAGGATGGCCGACACATACAAGCCGGGAGATACCGTTCCCAAGACCGGCGAAGTCCGATGTACGCAGAAGAATGGTGTCAAGGACAAAGTCACCGCTGGCACCAAGTTCGCCCCGTGTGACCATTGGGGGGAACACAACGGCAAAGAATGCACGTGGGAATACGTCTAGCTAAGTGACGTAGCGCTTGACACGGGAGTCGTTCTGACCTTGATTACGACTGGAACGTCTCCTGTGCAGCGCATTCGTGGAGCGCTAAGCATCACACCTAGAAAAAGGAAAGGGTATTAGGATATAGCGGCTTCAAGGGACTGTAGACCAGAAGCCGTCCGGGTTCTCCCTGGCCTTCCGCCGGCCATGAGCTCTTTTGACCACGCTCACAACTACATTCGCCTGACCCCTGCGGAACCCTTAGCGCAGAACTCTCCGCAGACGTCAGGCGATTAGAGGGGTCGATTGGTGGCGATGTCGACGAGCTCGCTATGCCCCGGGGGCGAGTAGTGAGGCCGATTGTTAAGCGTTGGCGTATTGTGGGTTTGGAGACCGGTCGCCTTGATCCCTTCAGGCACTCCGCTGCTCCGCTCGCAGGTGAGAACGTCGACAAGGTCGCGTCCTGCTCGGCCACAAGGATGCCAACGTGACGCGCGCCGTTTACGTGCGAGAGATTGCCGATGCGCGGAGACGCACGATGCGGCGTGATCGGTTGGCCGTTGAGTTCGCTGGCGTCCTTGATCAAAGCGGCGGGTAGATGTCTAACGCCGGAGTCGGGGAGTATCTCGGCAGTGAGTACGCAGCCGTGATGAGGATTGGTGATAGGTGGTAAGGAGTGCTGCAACCGAACATCCAGATCTCCCTCCACCCCAGTGTTAGTCCTGCTCACGACGCCAGGCGTTCGTATCGAACACCCGCAACCTGGTGTCGCGCAGCGCCGCGACAAACTTTTCCAGATCGATTGTGTCGTAGATCCCGGCAGCCACTGGCCGCTCCCGCACTGTCTCTTGCTCAATCACCATCTCGACCCAACGCAGCGTGTCGTCCGGGTGGCGGGAGAGTCCTAGATAGCGGCTGATGCATATGGCCACGGAGCCGACCGTCTGTCGCCCGGTGGCCGTCTCTGGCGTGTCTTCTGCGACCTGCCGCGCGAACTCCGCTATCGGGCTGTCAGCAAAAAGAAACAGCCGTCCATGTGAGCGAACAGCGACCTCTTCGTCCCGCCCGTCGATCGTCGGGTTTTCCGACGCGACTACGATAGCCCCGCTGTTAGCGAATCTGCCGGTTTCCGCGGCAAGCGAAACCCAATGAGGCCCTGCCTCATCGTGGTCCCACCCAAGATCCAATCGTCGTTGCGCGCGTCGAATCACCACATGCCCAATTTCGCGCCCCGACAGCAGGAAGCTCCAGATCGAGGAATACGCACGGAATCCCACCAGCGTCGTGCCCTCGGGCAGCGTCACGGTATCTGTGCCGAGAGTCCTCGCTAGATCGCCCAATGATGAGTCGTTCGGAACCTCACGCAAGAGACTCTCGCCCGCTCGGACGAAGGCCGAATCCACGGTCCAGAGTCGCGGCTCGGCATCGAGCTCGGCACCCGAAGCGAGGCGTCGTCCCTTGGTGTCCTCGACGACCACGAGCGGCTTCGCGGCTAGCGCACTGCGCAACGCGAGAGGCTCCATATGCGCAGACTGTTCGAGACCCTGCCGTGGGTCTACTACAAAGGGCCTCAGCATGTACTCAGCCTCTTGTGCAGCCCAGGTTGACGAGAATCCACGCTCACTTGTGAGCTCGTGCAGCTCTCCTGCTACCTGACCGATATAGGCGTCGTACACGTGGCGCATCATCGCTGCACGGGCCGGAGTCTGCTCCAACCCCGATCGCGCCACGTTTGTCTTAGGCGCCGAATTGCCAACTGCATTGCAAAGCCCCACAATTCCAGGACTGGTGAAGCCGGGAGACCCGTCCTCGACTCGAATGCCCTCTATGCACGCGCCAATAGCCATCTGGAGGTCCGCCCCCGGCGCCGCGCGGGCGAGGCCAAGGCGGTCAAACCGTGAGATGGACCACTCGCTGAAAGCCGAACTCCACGTCACGGCAAAGGCCGTCTCCACGCCGCCCGCATTTTCTGACACGACACGTATCAAACCCGACGACGGCTCGCCGGTCCCCTTGTACAACTCGGCGCCGAGCGATACGAGGGTCGTCTCGACGGCACGCGCGCATGATGCGAACCCGACCGGTTCGGGATCCTCCCCATTGACTGAGACGGTCACGGTGCACCGCGGCACTACCGCCCAGTACCGCACTGTGCTCAGAACATCGGGAAACTCGGTTGTGTCGCGGACCCTAATGCGCACCTCCGTCCCGTGAGGCCCGATCCGTTGCGCGTCTGGGTCTGTCGTCTTATCCAGGAGGCTGACGAGGTATCGATCGTGCACCGATCGCAGTTTGAGCCGCGTGGCTATGTCCTCGTCCGGTGACGCGGTGATGATCTCCACCTCGTTGGCGACCATAAAGGCCGACAGGACTCCAATACCGAATTTGCTGATTGGGGAAAAGCTAGGATGCCGTTCGACGAAGGTCTCCTCTTGGTATCGCGACGCCCCCGCCTTGAGCAAATTGTTCTCGATGACGGTCTGGGTCATGCCGGTTCCGTTGTCGCGGACGACTAGCTCGCGTGTATCGTCGGACCACTCGACTGTCACAACGCCGTCCTCGTCTGGGCGCTTGTCGATTAGTGTCTGTAGACGAACAGCGTCGAGCGCGTTCTGCAGCAGCTCGCGTGCGACAACCCGGCTGTCGTTGTAGAGCATGTGACCCGTGAGGAGCTCGAGGATGCGGCTTTGATCCAAAGTAAACGCCAGCTGCTTTGGCAGGAAGCCCTTAGCGGATATCTGTGAGTCGTCTACTCGACGCCATGGGAATTCATGGACGGCGGCTTGCTGGGCCTGGGAGGCTCTCGCCCACTCGTACGACTGTTGAAGCTGCTCGCGTGCGAAGCGCAGGTAGGACATCAGACCGAAGAAACCATCAGCATCGTCAAATACGGCGAACACTGCGAGGGTGTTTCGCTCCGCCGTCTCGCTCAGGTTGCCGTCCTCGTCGGTCCCGAGCTGCGGTTGCACACTCCTAACGGCTTTTTGCTTCGCCCACTCGCGCTGGCTCAGAGGGTTTTGAGGGTTGATAAACCGGAAAGCGATCGATGGTGTGCGGTCGGAGGTGATGTGGAGCAAGTCGGCGCTACGCAAGATAATCGCGGCATACTGGACGTTGGCGGTCGCCTCAGGCACGTTGTCATACGGTTGGCGGATCGGATACTTGGCAACGTCGTCGAGGTCGTTCAGATGATGACTCTCACAGACGACGGCTAGATCGTCCCGAAACACCGACGAAAGGCCGGCGAGAAGCTCGTTGAGCGTCTGAACGGCATCCGTCGCGACTCCGAGAAGTGGATTGTGTCGTCCTCGGATCCAATCCCCAATACGCGTGGCATGGTTGGCGCGGACGAACTCTTGGTAGAGAAAGCGCTCCGCGGCGTCGGAACCCATTCCATCGATTTGACTTTTGTACTCGGCTCCATCATCGCCGCCAAAGAAATTGGTCTCACAGTATTCGGCGAATCCAGAGTTGCCGCGCGCCTCGTACTCGTCGTGGCTGACTAGGAGGCCCATGTCGTGGAAGTAGATTGCGAGGACGATCAGGAGCCAATCGGCCCCTGTCATTCGGTCTTGGGTCGACGCGGGAGTGAGCTCGTCCGCGAGCGCAAGCATGCTTTCGACATGGGTGATGTCGTGAACCGTGTATTCCTGAAAAAGTCCAGAGGTGCCGATCAGCTTCAACAGTTGGCCGACAGAATCCTTGATGCCGACGAGGTTGATCTTGTTGAAGACCTGGAGATCGGTCGCGGCGGCGGCACGCTGCTCTGGGACTGAATCCAAGGTCATTGTGGGCATCATATAAGTGCGGCTTGCGGATACAATCCGTCGCTAATTGTGACGATCCAACTCGCATTGAGATCCGTGTTCGACTGGTGTCGGAGTTTCGAGTTTGGCTCTTGGCGCAGGATCATCGGTACGGCGCCAGCGAGTGCCTCTAAGTCGAATGCACCAGACGCATGGAACTCTTTGGCCAAAGGTGCATCCAGGAAGCGCAGCCAGTAGCGACGCGCTGGTACCTCCGATCGGGCAACCCGCCCCATCAAGATCGCGAACCGCGAGTCCGGCCAAGCAGCGTTAGTGGAGTCCTCTGCTGGCACACTGGTAGTCAGAGTCGACTTCCCCTCGGTGTCGTCTTCTGCATCCATGTTGATCCCAGTCATGTTTAGCCCTCCTGGCTCATTGACGCGAGTCGATTCCATTCCAAATTGCGACATCGCCGATATTGAAGACGCCCGATTGGACGGAAAGTGCGACATAAACGTCCTAGGTCTTAGCTTGGCGTCCACGACACGACCTAAGATCGCCTCACAAGCCATTCTAGGACAATCAGGAGGACACATTGGGCAAGGTCGAGGTATCCAACGACGAGCTACGCACGATCCGCGACGCGATGCGATGCGAGAGCTCAACCGGATGGTCGACCAGCTAGAGCACGGTGACTCCGAAAAGTTCGTCCTCACCAAGCACGGACAAATGCGCGCCGTCGTCATCTCAGTCGAGACCTTCGCCGAGCTACGCCAGGCCGCCGGCAGAGCGGATTTGCAGGCTGCGGCGTAGAGCGTGTTCGGCCTCTTTCGGGCTGAAGCAAGGGCGAGAGTCACCTAACACTCCCAGAAACAGGCGTCGAACTCCACGAGTGCTATCCGACGCTGGGTCCTAGGCCGCCGGTAAGACTCCGTATCTGACGCACGGCGGCGCGCATCGATCCGACATCCATCTTGGCGATGTCCTTGCCTAGCAACCCGGGAGCGGTCACCCCTTTCTCTGCCGGACTTATCGCCTGAGCGACCGAATCGTCAGGGAACTGCTGCTTGGCATCCGCAAGTAGCGCATTGAAAATCTCAGCCGTCTGCCACGACGGATAGGTCTCAGCCTTGAAGTCCTTGAGACTTCCGTCGAAACCGCGAAGGCGATCACCAAGGTTGTTCATTTTATCCTCTCTTCTTTCTGCTCTAGGACGTGGGCGATAGACGCCAGCGGCCTCAGGGAGAATGCAACGTTTTCTCTACTTCCGCCTGAGCCTTGGCGGGTTGTATCGGGTGCTGCACACGAACCCATAGCGTTCGTACTGGCGCTCGGCTTGCAGTTTGCAGTACTCGCCCGGACCGAGACACTTGTGCTGGCCTTCAATCGTCGCGGACACGTCTTGACTACACGCAGCCCTTGCCACTGGCTGAGCCGCGCTTCCAGCAGGCACAGCTAGTGCAAGCACCACGGCCGCTAGTGCGATCCACGCTCTCATTGCGCTCCCCAATCATCCAAGTTGGTTCTGGGCATTGCTATCACTTAGATTCATCCGCAGACGCATGCCCCAAATTCGTCCCCAATTTTGCTGGCCGGGATCATACCGAGTTCCAGAGATTCGTGCCTGCCGGATTACTGGCCTATGAGAGGATCGGCCAAAACGGCTGAGGATTGGGGCTTTGTGCGGCCCCTGCATCTAGGCTGGGCCAACCATGACCGCCCTCACTGAACATCAGGTCGTGGAACTCACCCGGCCCGCCGACAGGGACGAGGTGCTGACGCGAGGACCTGAGGAGCCCAGAGGCATCGGTGAGTGGCCCGCCGGAACCACGGGCACGATCGTGATCGACTTCGGCGAGGACAAGCTGGTCGAGATCTACGACCGGGACGGGATCGCGCTGGACTTCGTCACCGTGCCCGCGACCCAGCTCGAGCTCTTCGTCGACCACAGCGGCGGCGGACCAAAGGCCAGAAGGTTCGAGCGACTCCTGGGCATCACAAACCCGGCGGCCGGCTACCTCGAGGGGCAGATCAAAGCCCGCCTCCTCGACACCCCCGCGATCGCCGTTCGCGAGAATCCCCCACACGGCGTCAACTGCGCCGTCGATGTCCCCGTTCGCGGGATCGGCGCCAAGGCCGACCGCGTGATCACCGTCAGAACGATCTGGATCTACGAGACACCCGATGCAGCGCCGCGACTCGTCAGCGCATACACGACATCCTTGGATTAGGGGAACCGTGTGAGCATCAAACGCACTTGATGCATTACCCACCAACGGCCCATCAGTGATCTCGGTCGGCTCCCAGGCCTGTTCCTGATCCTTGGGCTCGAGCATCCCAGCTCTGTGACCGGCGACACTCACCCTTGTTCGGGCGGGTGGTGTTGTTGTCTCCCATCCAAAACACCCCCTGATCCACATCCCGAGATGTCCTGCCTACCCAGGGCGTGAGGGGTCTTGGGGTTGGGCGGAGACTGTCGTCAGATCATTTAGTCTGGTGGATCGCTTGGCGTAGCGGTGAGTTCTTCGTATCGACATACGTATTGCGGTAGCCACGCGGGACGATGCTCTCCTGGCTGACCGAGCAGCTCCAGTAGTTGCTTGAGTGTCCAGTCGTGAAAGTCGGCCTGGTTCGCGAGGGCTGCCGAGCACAGCTCAACTGCTTGCTCGTCGAGCAGCTTGGTGAGGAAGGCGTCCGCGCTCAGCGCCTCTACGCCGTGCGGGCCCGTGTCTTGGGGACGGAAGTCCTTGAGGTTCGCGGTCACGACGAACTGTGATCCGGCG
>Ga0302325_10015388_pt1 | contig 16261 bp, 10 predicted proteins | sample Palsa_T0_2_FD_201948 | JGI IMG/M metagenome (GOLD analysis project Ga0302325, IMG submission 201948) | Peat permafrost microbial communities from Stordalen Mire near Abisko, Sweden - Palsa_T0_2 | ecosystem: Environmental > Terrestrial > Soil > Palsa > Peat permafrost | place: Sweden: Abisko... | reverse complement strand
CTTCGCGGCGAAGCGCGACGCGAGATCGGCCGCCTCGGGCAGGTTGGCGCGGGGCGCGGACGCCGGGTCGTCGACCTCCGTGTCGAGCATGCGGCCTCCAAATGGCATGCGCCTCAGCTTGAGCGTAAGGCTCTCGTCGAGCGTCCGCATGTACAGCAAGATGGCCGTCTTCCTATTCTCGCCCGCGAAGAAGGTGCGCGCCCACTCGAGCGGGTGTGCGGCGTACGCCTTCGCCACGGCCCCCAAACGACCGAGGGTGGTCGTCTTCGTCGAGTGCGGGAAGACCAGCTTGCGGAAGAAGTTCGAGCCGTCACCGTAGCGGACCGGCTCGATATGGCTGTCGGCGTCGGTGTGCAGGATCGAGGTGATGGCGATGCCGCGCGAGAAATCGTGAGGCGTATTCTGGTTGGACACCGCCGTCAGCGACTCGTTGTTGGTGCGCACGGAGCGGCCCACGCGAGGCGACAGCAGAGGCAAGCCGTTCGCGTCTTCGCGCATCGCAAGAAGGAGCGGAATCGTTCCCATCACGCCGCCCGCGAACACGATCCGATCGGCCTGAAAGAAGCGTTTTTGCTTCTTGTCGAGCGAGCCGCGCGTCTCGATGCGGTAACCGCTCGACTCCGGCCGGACCGCGAGCACCTCGGTCTCCGCGAGCACCTCGGCGCCGAGCCGCTCGGCCAGGTAGAGATAGTTCCGGTCCAGCGTGTTCTTCGCGCCGACCCGGCATCCGGTCATGCAAGCGCCGCACTCCGTACAACCGACGCGCTTCGGGCCCTTGCCCCCAAAGTAGGGATCCTCGACTTCGACGCCCGGCTTGCCAAAGAACACCGCCACGTCGGTCGGGTGAAAGTGCTCGGATCGTCCGATGTCCGCGGCGATCTGCTTGAGGATGCGATCGGGTTCGGTCTCGCCCGGATAGCGCGTAGCGCCGAGCATCTCGAGCGCCTTGTCGTAGTGGGGCGCGAGCTCCTTCTCCCAGTCGCCCAGGTGGGCCCATGTCTTCGCCTGGTAAAATGGCCGCTTGGGTCTGGGCAGCGTGTTGGCGTAGACGAGCGAACCGCCTCCGACGCCCACTCCGTGCAGGATGGTGACGTGACGCATGAAGGTCATCTGGTAGATGCCCCGGAGCCCGGCAGCCGGTGCCCAAAGCCAGCGGGACAGCTCCATGTTGGTCTTCGCGAAGTCGGCGACCGCGAAGCGACGCCCCTTCTCGATGACCAGCACGCGATAGCCCTTCTCTGCGAGACGCAGAGCGGACACGCTGCCGCCGAAGCCGGAGCCGATCACGATCCAGTCGTAGCGGTTGTCGGCGCTCTCCATGGCGACGACCCTACGACGAAATTGGGCTCGCCGTCCCGAGCGAGTGGCAGAGCACTACATGCTGCACGTGACGCCGAACGCAGAGCCCGCGCTCTTGATGGCCGAATAGTAGGCCGCGCATTCGGCGGTGTTGTTGCTGGAGACGGCGGCGCTGCACCCCGCTCCGGCGTCTGCGCTGAGGAAGCCGACCGCCGTGCAGCCGCACTCGACGCTGAAGGCGCAGCAGCTCTGGATCTGAGTGCATGAGTTCGACCCGCCGTCGGAACCGCTCGCCCCGCCACTCGACGATCCGCCGGAGGAGCCGCTCGATGCGCCGCCCTCCGAAACCGGGAAGCACTCCGAGCTGCAGCTCGCCTGCGCGCACGCGTAGAGCGTAGGACCGCACGTGAGACAGCTGCTCGTTTGGCAGGCGGTCAAGTCCGAGGAGCAGCTGCTGCTCACGCAGGTGTCGCAGCCAGCCGGCAGCGACTTGCCGGTGACGAGCGAGATCTCCTGGAACGGATTGGCGCAGCTGCTCGTGGCTGTCGTGGCGTCCATCGTGCCGTTCGTGCTCGAGCCGCCATCGCCGTTGTTCTCGTTGTTCTGGCCCCCGCCGCCTTCGTTCTCGCCGTCGAATCCCGTGTTGCCGCCACTGGTCTTCGACGAGCACGCGAACGTCGCCGCCAACGAGCCGACCACCACTACCGTCCACGCCATTGTCTTGACCATTGACTGCCTCACACTTCGAGATCTCAGAATGCGGCCCGATAAAGCTGCTCGATTTCGCCCGGCGAAGCGCGCCGCGCCGTCGCTGCAGCCGCCATGTCGGTGACGGCGACTTCGGACAGTCGCCCAAGCTCCTCCTTCGGCACCCCGACTTCGGACAGTCGTGCCGGGTGGGCGCAGACGCGTAGAAGCGCGGCCACCGCGTCGGCCGCAGCCGCCGTAGCGTTCGAAGGATCGACGGAGACAGCGCCGAGGGCCTGTGCGACATCGACGTGCCTTGCGGCCGCGGCGGGCGCTCCGCCATTGAACCGAATCACGTGCGGCAACAGGATGCCGTTGCCGATTCCATGGGGAACGCCGTGCCGGGCCCCGATCGTGTGGCTCATGGCGTGAACGAGGCCGACGGTGGAGCTCGAAATCGCCCAGCCGGCCAGCGTGGCCGCCGTCTGCATCTGCGAGCGCGCCTCGAGATTGGTTCCCTCCGCTACGGCGCGCGGCAACCACTTCGCGACGAGCCGGATCGCATGAAGCGCCTGGGCGTCGCTCATCGCGTTCGAAGCGCGGCCTGTGTAGGCCTCGACGGCATGCGTCAGCGCGTCGAGCCCGGTGGCCGCCGTCATCCGCGGTGGCAGACCGACGATGAGCGTGGGATCGAGGATCGCGAGGTCCGGGGCCACCAGCGGATCGAGCACGTAGGCCTTGGTGCCCGTGTGCTCGTTCTTGATCACGGCGACGTTGGTCACCTCGCTCCCCGTGCCCGCCGTGGTCGGGATGGCGACGTGGGTCGTGGGCGCGCCCGGCAAGTGGTGCATCCCGATCGACTCGATGGCCGACCACCCGTTCGCGAGGCCGACCGCGGTTGCCTTCGCCGTGTCGATGCAGCTGCCACCGCCGAGGCTCACGACGACGTCCGCGTCCACGCTCCGCCCGAGGGCGATCGCGGCGTCCACGATGCCGAGGCCCGAGTCCTGCTCGACCCCGTCGAACACCGCGGCGATGCGCAAGCCGAGGACCTCGCGCAGGCGCGCAAGCAGGCCCGCGCCGACGACGCCCGCGTCGGTGACGACGAGCGCGCGCTTCTTACCCATGGCGTCGAGCTCTGCGTAGAGTTTGACGATGCTCCCGGGACCGGAAAGAACGCGCGTCCGTGGCTCGTACTGGTACGAGATCGACCGTCCGCCCTGCACGAGCATGCGATGCCCGCGCTTGGCGTCGGGGTTGGCTTCGACGCCGACGTGAACGTGCTTCGTCTCGGTGTACTCGGCGAGGCCGAGGTGACCCATCTCGCGGCCGATGCCGCTCTGCTTGTACCCGCCGAACGGTGCGAGGTCGTTGAAGTAGTGCCAGTCGTTGATCCAGACGGTGCCCGTGCGGAGCCGCGACGCCACGGCCTTGGCCCGTTCGAGGTCACGGGACCAGACGCCCCCCGCCAGGCCGTACTCCGACTGGTTCGCGATGGCCACGGCCTCGTCCTCGTCGCGGTACCGGATGATGGAAAGGACCGGGCCGAAGATCTCCTCGCGCGCGATCGTCATCTTCGGGTCGACGTTCACGAACACCGATGGCTGCACGTAAAAGCCGCCTTCCATGCCGGGCACCACGGGCCGCTCGCCGCCGCAGGCCAGACGCGCTCCTTCACGCTTGCCCATCTCGACGTAGCGCTCGATGCGATCGCGCTGGGCCGCGTTGATGACGGGCCCCACCTTCGTGCGAGGGTCCATCGGGTGCCCGATGGACAACGCGCGCACGCGCTCGACGAGGCGTGCGACGAACGCGTCGTGAATCGCCTCCGGCAGGAGCAGCCTGGTTCCCGACTCGCAGACCTGCCCCGTGTGCAGGAACGCGGCCCATACCGCGCCGTCGACGGCCATGTCGAGATCGGCGTCCCGGAGGACGATGTTCGCGCTCTTGCCGCCAAGCTCGAGGCTGACCCTCTTCAACGTGGCCGCCGCGTTCTTGAGGATCTCCCTTCCGACGGGCGTGCTTCCGGTGAAGGCGACGCGGTCGACGTCCGGATGGCGTACGAGCATCTCGCCGACGGCACGGTCGGGGCCCGCGAGGATGTTGACCACGCCCGGCGGCACGCGGGATTCGGCGACGATCTTCCCGAGCGCGAGCGCGGACAGGGGTGTCTCCGGTGACGGTTTGAGAACGATCGTGTTGCCGCTCGCAAGCGCTAGCCCAATCTTCCAGATCGCCATCAGGAGCGGAAAGTTCCAGGGCACGATCGCGGCGCATACCCCGATGGGCTCACGCCGTACGACGCTGCGTCCCGGGAAGAAGGGGTTCTTGCCGGGTATCGTCTCTTCCCAAGGGAACTCGTGAGCGGCGAAGCGCGCGATGGTGCGCAGGAAGCGGGCGCCCATGAACACGTCGGACGTGGTCCGCGCGAGCAGCCCCCCGGAGTCGGACATTTCCAGGAACCCAAGCCTGGCGATCGCCGCCTGCATGCGATCGGCGAGGTCCATGACGATCTCCGATCGTGCGCCGGGCGCCATCGCGCTCCAGCCGACGAAGGAGCGCCTTGCGGCAGCCACCGCGGCGTTCACGTCCGCAGGTCCCGCCGCAGCGACGGAAGCCAGTGGCTGGCCGTTCGCGGGATCGATCGTCGTGTAGCGCTCGCCGCCCGCGGCGTCGCCGAAGGCTCCGTCGATGAAGAGTCGAAAGTGTTCCATCATCACGAAGCTCCCGTCGCGGCGGCGGATGCTCGCCTACGGCGACTAGCGTCGGGGGACAAAGTTCCGACAGTTCGGGCCACCTTGGGAGTTCACCGGCCAATGGGGCGGGTGTTGCCAGCGCGCACTGGGTGCGCCAAGCTTCGCCCGTTGGACTTGCTCACCCCCGACCCGCCGAGCTTTCCGGTCGCGAACGTTCTTCATCTTCTCGCGTTGGGTGAGCGCTTCGGCGTCAGCCGCGCCGATCTCCTCGCCGGCGCAGACATTCCCCTCGAGATCCTCAGCGCTCCGAGCGCGCGGCTGCCCGTCCCGGCGATGACGAGGCTCCTCGAGCGAGCGCGCACCCTGACGCGCCAACCGGCGCTCGGCCTCCACATCGGCCTCGACATCCGCCCTACCCTTTACGGCAATCTGGGCTTCGCGCTCATGAGCTCATCGAGCGTCCGTGAGGCCATCGAGGTTGCCATCCGCTTCGGGCCCATCATCACGACCGCCCTGCGGCTCCGCCTGCGCGTCGAAGATCGCACGGCCTCGGTGATTCTCGATGAAGAGGCGGATTTCGGGAGCGCTCGCGACATCGTCGTCATTGCGACGCTCGTGTCGTTGCGGCAAGTCGGGACGCTCTTGGCCGCCAGCACCGTGAATACCACGGTCGTCGAGCTCGCTCTGCCCGAGCCTTCGTACTCCGCGGAGCTGGCGGCCGCGCACCTGCCCATGCGATTCAACGCCCCGGCGCACCGACTGGTGTTCGACGCAAGTAGCCTGGACGTGCCCTACACGATGGCGAACCCGACGGCGCTTTTGGTCGCCAGCGGCCATTGCGAGCACGAGCTCGAACGCATGGCCCGCCCGGCTCGCCGCGTGGATGCCGTGCGCAGGCTGCTCGCCCGGGCCGACAGCCGGTGCGACTCGCTGGAAGAAGTGGCCGCCGCGCTGAACCAGTCGGCCCGCACTCTGAAGCGGCACCTCGCGGCCGAGGGTGCGTCGTTCTCGGCGCTTCGCGACGTTGAACTGCGAGATCGTGCGATCGCTCTCGTCCGCTCCTCGACGCTGACCTTTCCGCAGATCGCCCAGCGCCTCGGCTATTCCCACGTGACGAGCTTCGAGCGCGCGTTTCGCCGCTGGACATCGACCACCCCCAGCGAGTGCCGGCGCGCGGTCTACCGGACGGCTCCCCGATCGCCCGCGGGCTCTCGCAACGCAGGATCCTCCACCAAGTAGCTTCGCGCGCGGCCCGAGGTGGTCTGCGGACAAGAGATTGGCGCCCATGGAAAAGGCGCCTGCCCGACGGGGTGATACCGTCCGGCGACCCGGGACCGCATGCGCTGCCCGGGAAAAGGATGACCGTGGACATCGCATTTACAGCCGAGGAACAAGCGTTTCGGGACGAGGTTCGCGCCTTCGCGAGCCAGCGGGTTCCCGCGACGATCCGCGAGAAGGTCCTCACCGGCCGGCACTTGACGCGCGACGAGCACGTGACCTGGCAAAAGGTCCTGCATGCACGCGGGTGGGCCGCGCCGGCGTGGCCCGTCGAATTCGGCGGCCCCGGGTGGTCGGCCGTCCAGCAACACATCTTCGACGAGGAGATGGCCCTCGCAGGCGCTCCGCGGCCGATCCCCTTCGGCCTGACGATGGTGGCGCCGGTAATCATGAAGTTCGGCAGCCCCGCGCAGCAGAAGCGCTTCTTGCCCCGCATTCTCGCCATGGACGACTGGTGGTGCCAGGGCTACTCGGAGCCGCAATCCGGCTCGGACCTGGCCTCGCTGAAGACGCGCGCCGTCCGCGACGGAGACCACTACGTCGTCAACGGGCAAAAGACGTGGACCACGCTTGCGCAGTACGCGGACTGGATCTTCTGCCTCGTGCGGACCCGGACGGACGGAAAGCCCCAGGCGGGCATCTCGTTCTTGCTCGTCGACATGAAGACACCCGGCGTGAGGGTGCACCCCATCATCACGCTCGACGGAGCCCACGAGGTGAACGAAGTATGGTTCGAGGACGTCCGGGTTCCGGCCGGCAACCTCGTCGGCGAAGAGAACCAGGGTTGGACGTACGCCAAGTTCCTCCTCGGTCACGAGCGCACGAACATCGCGGGGATCGGCGCCTCCAAGCGCGAGCTCCTGCGGCTCAAGAATCTCGCGCGCGTCGAGATGCGCGACGGGAGACCGCTCCTCGAGAGCCCCGTGTTCGCGTCCCGGGTTGCGCAAGTGGAGGTTGATTTGATGGCCCTGGAGGTCACCAACCTGCGCGTGCTCTCGGCGGGCCGCTCCTCCGCCGATCGATCGCGACGCGACCTCGGGACCGTCGCGTCGATCCTCAAGATCAAAGGATCGGAGATCCAGCAGGCCATCTCCGAGCTGCTCCTGCTCGCCGGCGGACCGTACGCCGCCGCCGACGTCCGCGAGGCCCGGGGCCAGGATGGAGGCGGCGCCGGGCTCGTCGGACCGGCGCATGCCGCCCCCCTGGCTGCGAGCTACTTCAACCTCCGCAAGACGACCATCTACGGCGGCGCGAACGAGATCCAACGAAACCTCGTCGCCCACGCGGTCCTCGGGCCCATGGGGGGCTGACATGGACTTCGAATTCACCGAAGAGCAAAACCTCCTGGCCGAAGCCGTCCGGAAGTTCATGGCGGCTCGCTACGGCTCCGAGAGCCGGCGCGCGTCGCACAAGGCGCCGGGCTCCTGGAGCCGCGCGATCTGGCAGAGCCTCGCGGAGATGGGACTGCTCGCGATCCTCGTCCCCACCGAGCACGGCGGCCTGGGGGGCGGTCCGGTCGATGTCATGGTGGCGATGAACGAGTTTGGCGCGGGCATCCTTCTCGAGCCGTACTGGTCGAGCGCAGTACTCGCGACCACCCTCGTCCGGAAGCTCGGCGGACCGAGCGCCGGCGCACTGCTCGAGGGGCTGGGCACCGGCTCGCGGATCGCGGCGGTGGCGCATGCGGAGCTTGGCACGCGCTACGACCTCGACCGCGTCCGCACGATCGCTCGGCCAACGGCCGACGGCTGGGCCCTCGTAGGGACCAAGGCCCTCGTGCTCGGAGCGGGAGCCTCCGACACGCTGCTGGTGTCCGCTCGAGCCAGCGACAACGGCGGCCCATCCGTCTTCGCGGTGCCGTGCCGATCTCCGGGCGTCCGTCTGCGCGAATACCCGACGATCGATGGCCGGGGCGCCGCGGACGTCACCCTGGAAGATGCGCGCGTGGGCGCGGATGCTCTTCTCGGCAAGGAAGGGGCGGCGACCGCTTCGCTGCGGGATGCTCACGACCTGGGCTTGGCCGCGCTTTGCGCCGACGCAGTCGGAGCCATGAAGGCCCTCGTGGATACGACCGCCAAGTACCTGCAGACCCGCACGCAATTCGGACAGCCGATCGGCAAGTTCCAGGCGCTGCAACACCGCATGGCCGACATGCTGATCCACTTCGAACAGGCAAAGTCGATGGCGTACCTCGCGTCGATGAAGTGCCAGTCCTCGGATCTGGGGGACCGGCGAAAGGTGCTGTCGGGGGCGAAGGTCGTGGTCGGCCAGGCGGCCCGGTACATCGGACAGCAGGCCATCCAGCTCCACGGGGGCATGGGCATGGCCGACGAGCTCGACGTCGGGCACTACTTCCGACGTCTGACCGCCTTCGAGCTGACGCTCGGCGACACCGACTACCACCTGGAGCAGGTAGCCTCCGGCTACGTGGTCGCGCCCGGACAGGGAAGCGCGGCCTGAGTCAGGCCGACCCCCTGCCCCTCGTCACCAATCGACGAGTGTCGCTCAAGCCGTACGGGAGGTGGTGCGCGACCGCTGATCCTCGCGGAACTCGACCCAGCTGATGCCGCCGGTCCACCGCCGGAAGGCCTTCGAGAACGACGACACATCGCGGAAGCCGAGCAAGAAGGCGACATCGCTCGTGGTAACCGCCTGGTCCGCCACGTACTTTCTGGCGAGGTCATACCGGACTTCGTCGAGGACCGCGGCGTACGTCGTGCTTTCTTCCTGCAGTCGCCGTCGCAGCGTGGCGATGCTCATCGCGAGCTTGCGCGCGGTGGTCGCCATCGTGCCGCCCCCCGTGCGAACGTTGGCAAGGAGCGCCCGCCGTACGGCCACCGTGATTCCCGCGCTGCCGCGAACCCGCGCCAGCAAGTCCTCGGCGTGCCTCTCGTATTCGGAGCGCGCTTCGGGGTTACTGCGGGTCAGTTTCGCGTCTAGCTGTTCGCGGCTCAGAACGAAAGCGTTGTGGGGTGCTCCGAACCGCACAGTCGTGTGAAAGACGTCGCCGTACGCCGGGGCGTACGTTGGCGCGGGGTGCGCGAAATGCACTTCGAGGGGCGGCTGATAGGCGTCGCAATACGTCTTGCGAAACGCGTCGGCCGCCGCCATGACGAAGTCATTGGCCGCCGGCAGCTGGGGTACGCCGTCGACGACGTGGTGGTGCAACATCGCGCGGCCCCCGTCCTCGACCAGCGAGAGCTCAGCCGCCTCGTTCAGGAGGCCGAGGTAGCGAACGAAGCAGCCGATCGCCTCGCGGACCGTGAAGCAGCTGCGGGCCGCGTATTCCAATATGGCGAAGTCGCCCGGTTGCAGGCCAGCCCCGGCCCGCAGCCCGATCTCGGGATCACCGCCGTCGACGCTGACCCGAAGCAGCTCCATCGTGACGCGGTGGCTGACGCGGACCTCGGGATCGAAGTACTCGGCCGGGCCGATGTTCTCCCGCGCGAGAATCGCCTCGGCTTCGGCGCTGTGACGACTCGTCCGCGCGCAGATCCACACGAGCCGTATCGAGAGGCACGCCTCGCGTCCTCGTACTGCGGATGCCATGCGTACTACGCCAACGGAATCATACGGTTGTGCGGTCCGTCAAGCGACGCGTCGCGCACGGCTCTCGTCGCCATCCACCCCAGCCGCATGGCCTGAGCGCTCGGAGACGTGTCCTCGGCGCTCAGCCCTTCGATCCGGCGTGGCACACGCGAATACCCGGCCATAGGGTGCGCTCGCGCGCGCTCTCCGATGCAGAGAGCCACGAAAGGCCCTCGCACACGATGACGCTTCGTCGCCTCTTCGCCATCGCCGCCCTCGCGCTCTATCCAATCCAGAGCTGCGCATCCTCGCCCGACACACTGACGCCGCCGAGCGGCACACGCGCCGGGTCGTCCGGCTCGGGTGGCGGGAGCGGGTCGAGCGGTTCGGGCGGGGCACCGGGGTCGAACGGTTCGAGCGGAACCCCCGGGTCGAGCGGGTCCGGAGGTGGGCCCGTCGAAGGGGACGGGGGCTCGGACGCCACGCTCGACGACGGCTCGCCCTCTCAGGGCGAATCGAGCGACTCGAGCTGTCCGCCCCTCGTGACGACGCAGACCTCGTTCGTGAGCCTCGCCGTCACGCAGGGCACGCCGTTCGACAAGAGCGAGAGCGACCCCGTGCCCGGCGCCGACGCGGGAATGAGCGCGCCCGCGGGATGGAACTTCTACAACTTCCCTGGCGCGGAGTGCCGCGACGGCTCGCCCCTCGGCATCTACGTGCGCTACGGGTCCGTCAACAAGCTCATGATCTACATGGAGGGAGGGGGCGTGTGCATCAGCCCTCACTTCTGCGACCACAACCCGGCCAACATGAACCAGGTCTTCCCGGGCGGTTCACTCAACGGAGAGTCGTTCAGCGGTTCGCTCGTCGTCGAAACCGGCCTGCAGGCCCCGTACACGACGGGGATATTCGACACGACGAACTCGACCAATCCCTTCTTGAACTGGAACCAGATCTACGTCCCGTATTGCACGGGTGACGCCCACATCGGGACGAACGCGGGCGCGAACGTCCCGGACGACTTCGGCTTCGCGACGACGCAACGATTCGTCGGCGCCCTCAACATGCAGCTCTTCGTCAGCCGAATCGTGCCCACCTTCAAGAGCGTCGATCAGGTCGTGCTCACGGGCTCGAGCGCGGGCGGCATCGGAGCCGGCCTGAACTTCGGGATGGTCCAGGATTCGTTCGGGAGCGTCCCGGTCACGCTGGTCGACGATTCGTTTCCGCCCTTCACCGGGACGCAGGACATCACGCCGTGCCTGCAGGCCCTGTCCAATAGCCTCTGGGGCCTGCAGGCGGCGCTGCCGTCGGACTGCGCGGAGTGCTCGGACCCGGACGGCGGATTCACGAACATCGTGCCTTATTGGCTGCAAAAGTACCCCCAGGGCCACTTCGGACTCGTGTCGAGCATCCACGACCAAGTCATCCGTCTCTTTTTGGCGGCAGGGACGGACAACTGCTCGGACACCGACCCCAACTTGCTGACCACCCTCGGCCTGCAGGGCGGAGACGTCCCCGAGTTCGACGGAGGCCAGTACGAGAATGGCCTCATGAATCTGCGCTCGACGTACCTGTGTACCGGCCGCATCTCGTCCTACTTCATCGGCACCGCGGACCCCGACGCGTCCGACTCCAACGGCTCGATCGATACGCTGCACGAGCACATCTTCCGCGCGCGATTCTACGACCCGCTGGCCGGTCCCGGACAGCCGACGCTCGCGCAATGGATGGGCGACCTCGTCGCGGGGCAGGTCGAACAGACCGGACCGTGAAGCGCGCGAGCGACATTCGAACTCTGGTCATCGCGGCGATGGCGGCGGGCTGCGCTGGCACCCAGGCCACTCCGGCAGCGTCCCCACGGAACGCCCCGGTGGAGACCGGCGCCACATGGCGGGCCGCTACCCCCGAGACCTACGACCCTGGCTCGATGTGGGTCTGCCGTCCCGATCTGCCTGCGGACGCCTGTCGAGAGAATCGCGACTCCACGGAGCTGCGAGCCGATGGCAGCACGGTCGTCATTCCGTTCGTCGCCCGCGCCGGTCCCGCCGCGGACTGCTTCTACGTGTACCCGACGGTGGACCTGGCGATGACGCCCGGCAACCACACGGATTTCTCGGACACGGACCGTATGCGGGAGTGGACGTTCGGGCAGGTCGCGCGGTTCGGCGAGACGTGCCGGCTTTTTGCGCCGCTCTACCGCCAGATGACCTTCGGTACGTACTTTGGCTCCGACGAGGAACATGCGCACGGGTTCGAGCTCGCTTACGCCGACGTCCTCGCGTCGTTTCAGTGGTACCTCGCGCACGCGGACGCAAGCCGCCCCTTGGTACTCGTCGGCCACTCGCAAGGTGCGCAGCTGATCGAGAGGCTGCTGCAGTCGCTCTTCGACGGTGAGTCCGACCAGGCGAGGGCGCTGCGCGCGCGCTTGCTCGTTGCGATGCCGATCGGCGGCGACGTGCAGGTGGCCGAGGGAAGCACGACGGGCGGAACCTTCCAACACATCCCCCTGTGCACGGCGCAGGCCGATCTCGGATGCGTCGTGGCGTTCGGGACGTTCTTGCCCAAGGGGTCGAAGAATCCGTGGCCGGGTGCGCCACCGAAAGGCATGCGCGAGGCGTGCGTGAACCCAGCGGCACCGGGCGACGAGGGGCCGCACCTGCTCTCGGGCGCCGTCTACCCGACCCGTTCGCGTTTTCGCGATGGGATGCCCGGGTCAGCCATCGCGAGCACGCCGTTCGTGGCCGTGCCCGATTTCTACACGGCCCAGTGCGTCGACGGACGCGACGGCTTTCGGTACCTCGCGGTGGACGAGGCGCGCACGCCGGGCGACGCGCGCCCGAGCCCGGTGAGCTTTGACTGGTACGGCTGGAAGACGAGGCTCGGGCTGCACGTGCTCGATTTCCAGCTCGCGCAGGAAGATCTGATCCGGGCTGTCAGGAGGAGGCTCGAACGCTTCAGACAGATCCAACCGCCGGCGCTCGCCGGCTTCCCGGGGAAAGCGATTGGCGCACAGAGGTAAGAGAACCTCCGCCCCGCTTGCTAAACGCTGATGTGGAAGCAGCCATGGGTGCATCGCTCGCGCTTTCGCTCCGCGTCGTCGGCGAGACGTTTGCCATCTCTTGGCCCACCGTCTTCGACGCCGTCACGGGCAGGGTCACCAAGCAGCGGTGCGACGCGCGCCTCGACGCGTGGTCGCGCGCCGTCGTGGCAAGGGCGGGGATCGTCCTCGAGCTCGAGGGGCGCGAGTGCCAAGCGCCCGGCCAGCCCTACGTCGTCATGAGCAACCACCAGTCGCTCTACGACGTCCCGGTTCTCTTTCGCGTCTTTGGACCCGACATCCGCATGGTGGCAAAACGCGAGCTGTTCGAGGTCCCGGTGTTCGGGGGGGCCATGCGCGCGGCGGGCTTCATCGCCATCAACCGCGCCGACGCACGCGCTTCGGTCAGGACCTTCGGCGAGGCCCGCGAGCGGCTCGGCGAGGGCACCCTCGTGTGGATCGCTCCGGAAGGTACGCGCAGCCCCGAGGGCCAGGTGCTCCCCTTCAAGCCCGGCGCATTCCAGCTCGCGATCGACGCCCAGGTCCCCATCTTGCCCGTGACGCTCGACGGCACCCGGCACGTCTTGCGGCCCGGGTCCGTGCGCTCGAAGGCCAGCGCCACAGTGAGGGTCACGATCCATCCGCCGGTGCACCCGCCGGCGATGGGGAGCAGCCCTGCCGCGCGCCGCGCGCTGATGCTCCAGGTGCGCGGCGCCATCGAGAGCGGGTTCGGGCGCCGGCGAGACCCCGACGACGGCCACGGCCAATGCAGGAGATCTGCCTGACCCAGACGACCAGAGCGACCCCGAGCCCGTGCAGTGTCGACGGGAACACCCCCCTCTAAACGCGCGAGTGCCATGTCTACCCTCCGCAGCGCCTTCGTCGTCGACGCCGTCCGCACCCCGATTGCCCGCTTCAAAGGGGGTCTCGCACCAGTCCGCGGCGACGATCTCGCCGCGCACGTGCTGACTTCGCTCGGCCGGCGCAACCGCGCGGTCTTCGAGCGGGTGGACCAGATCGTCTTCGGGGCGACCAACCAGGCGGGCGAAGACAACCGGAACGTGGCGCGCATGGCGGGCCTCGTCGCCGGACTGCCCTACGAGGTCCCCGGCGTCACGGTGAACCGCCTCTGCGGCTCGGGCCTCGAGGCGGTGTGCGATGCCGTCCGGCGCGTCGTCACGGGCGAAGCCGACGTCGTCGTCGCGGGCGGCGTCGAGAGCATGACGCGCGCGCCATTCGTCTTCGGCAAGACCGACGAAGCCTTCTCGCGCACGCCGCCGAAGATCTTCGACACCACCATCGGCTGGCGCTTCGAGAACCCCAGGATGGCCGAGCGGTTTCCGCTGCTGTCGATGGGCGAGACCGCCGAAGAGGTCGCGACCAAGTGGAAGATCGCGCGCGACGAGCAGGACGCGTTCGCCGTCTCGTCGCAGAAGAAGGCCGCCGCCGCGATCGCCGCAGGCAGCTTCGACAAAGAGATCGTCCCGGTGACGGTGCCCGCGAAGGGCAAGGGCGGCGATCCCGTCGTCTTCGCGAAGGACGAGTCGCCGCGCGGCGACACGACCCTCGAGGCCCTCGCGAAGCTCGCGCCCGCGTTTCGCAAGGGCGGCACGGTTACCGCCGGCAACAGCTCACCCATCAACGACGGCGCGTCGGCGGTGCTCGTCGTCAGCGAGGACGTCGTCCGCGCGCACGACCTCGAACCGCTCGCGCGCGTCGTGTCGCATGCCACCGCCGCAGTGCACCCGAACGTGATGGGCGAGGGACCCATCCCCGCGGGCGCCAAGGCCCTCGCCCGCGCCGGCTGGAATGCGAACGACCTGGACGTCGTCGAGCTGAACGAGGCCTTCGCGGCGCAGGCGATCGCTTGCCTTCGCGGCCTCGAGCTCGACCCGGCCAAGGTCAACGTCAACGGCGGGGCCATCGCGCTCGGGCACCCAATCGGCTCGAGCGGCGCCCGCATCCTCGGCACGCTCGTCTGGGCGATGAAGGCCCGGGGCGCCAAGCGCGGCATGGCGGCCCTGTGCATCGGCGTCGGACAAGGCATCGCCATGACGGTCGAGCGCTAACGCGGCCCCGGATCCCTTCCGGCGGCGAGCTCGTCGCCGTCGGGATACCCGTCGCCGTTCCGATCGATCCCAATGCGCCAGCCCGAGCCGGGCGGGACGGCCGTGAACGTCAGAGACGGTGACACGAGCCCCACCAGCCCAAGGAGTGTCGACGTCGGGAGCGCCGGAGCCTCGCTGAAGTCCTGGACGAATACGCCGTTCGAGAACACGAATCCGTGTTCGCGCCCGGCCAGCCAGCCGTGCACGACGAGGTCGCAATCGCCCGCCGTGGCCTGCGCCTCGAGCAGGGCGATGCGCGTTTCGGCTGCCGACACGTCCCACGGTGAGACCGTCACTTGCTGTCCGACGATCGGGAACATGTTGCTGTCGAAGGCGAGCACGAAGGACGCCAGCTCCTGGCGCAGTTCGATCCCGGCCGTCGAGATCCCGCTCGACGAGTCGAATGGATTCGCCGTGTCGTTGAAGACCGGAATTCCCTCGGGGTTTGGTCCCAGGTTGGCGGTCCCGAGGGAGAGGTTGCCGTCCCGGAGCAAGAAGACGATCGCGGTGAGAAACTGCTCGACGGTCCCGACGGTGCCATCGTGCAAGAAGCCGAAGCCACGCACGGCGGCGACCGGACCACCCGAGGCGGGTTGTCCGTTCAGCGGAGGGATCTGGGATCCCAGATCGCGCGACGGCGCAGGAGACGACGCGTACATCCCGAGCTTCTGGTAGGCATTGCGCAGGTGGGCCACCTTGAAGAGCTGGGGCTCGCCTTCGAACGACAGCCGCCCGTCCGTTCCGAAGAAGCCCGGGTGCGCCGTGGCGCCCGCGTTGCCCGCGCGATCCAGCACATGGCAAGTCGTGCAGTTGTGGACGGAGTCGCTCGGAGCCTCACCCCCGTCCGCGAGCTTGTTGAAGAAGAAGTCGTGGCCGGCCTGCTGGGGCGTCGTGTACGAGTTGTCCAGGTTGCGGATCGGATTCGGTGGATAGGTAACCTGCAACGTGAACGTCGCGAACGCCGTCATGTCGGCATCCGATAGCTCGGCCGCGTTGCCGACGAGGCCCGGGAAGGCCACGTTGAACGACTTGAACGCATTGACCTCGTCGAACATCCCGCCGTTCGGCTGCGCCGAGACGACGGGATTGCCGTTCCCATCGAGAAAGGGAACGCCCGTCTGCTGGATCGCGCCATTCCGGTCACCTCGCCAGTGCATCGCGCCGTGGTTGTCGAGCCCCCGGAGGCTCTGCGTCGTCATCGGCCCCTTCAGCGGCTCGTAGTACGCGAACTCGTACGCCGCTGCCTGCGGGCCGATCGCGGCTGCGGTAAACGCCTCGGTGATCGTCTGCAGGTCGCTCTCGTTCGCGTAATTGGTCGTGATCGGGAGCGGAATGTTCCCCGGATTGCCGAGGTCCCACGCGAGGCCGTCGAAGTCGCCGCCGATGTGGCAGCTCGCGCAGGCCTGGTCGCCGAGAGCGGACGTCGTCGTCGCGTCGTAGAGCTCCTGCCGGCCAGCGGTCACGCTCGCTGGCTCCGGGCTGAACATCGCGACGTGCTGGAGCTCCCGGCGCGATCCGAGGTCGACGACCGAGATGGCGTCGTCGAACCGCGTCAGGACGAACGCGAGCCCTTGCGGACCGTCGAGCGCGAGCCCCGTCGGGCCGCCGCCCGAAAGCAGGACCTGGCT
>Ga0302325_10015384_pt1 | contig 16262 bp, 17 predicted proteins | sample Palsa_T0_2_FD_201948 | JGI IMG/M metagenome (GOLD analysis project Ga0302325, IMG submission 201948) | Peat permafrost microbial communities from Stordalen Mire near Abisko, Sweden - Palsa_T0_2 | ecosystem: Environmental > Terrestrial > Soil > Palsa > Peat permafrost | place: Sweden: Abisko... | reverse complement strand
ATTGGAACCAGCGAAAGGGCGATGGTCGTGAAAGCGCCCATTGCGACGGCGGTGCTCACGCTCATGGTCCAGAACTGCGGCATTCGGAGTATCGCGAGCACATTCATCGGCGAAGGCGCGCGCCGGTTTTCCTCGGCAGCGCGCAAGGCGGAAACCGGCTCGCGCGTCGATTCGACGTCATTCGGACCGGGCCGCTCGCGCACGATCACTGCCAGGCTCGCCAGCAGCGCGCCGAGCCCGACGCCCAGGATGAGCAACGAGGTTCGCCAGCCGTTGGCTTCGACGAGCAGTCCGATTGCCGGTGGGCCGACGAGACTCCCGAGAGACAATCCAAGGCCGGTGAGCATCATGGCTCGGCCCCTTCGAGCGGTGAACCAGCGAGCGACCAGCAAAGTGGCGGACAGGCTGCCCGCGCCGAGATAGGCAAGTGGGATGCCGAGTGTCAGAGTCAATGCGCTCAGCCAGAGAGAGTGGGTGATTCCCAGCGTCACCATGCTCACGCCGTACATGATCGAGCAGACGAGCATCACTGACTTGGCGGACACCCTGTCGAGCAGCCATCCCACGAAAGGCGCGAGGGCGGCATTGCCAAAGCTCACCAGTCCGATCGCAGTGTTCATCTGCGCACGCGAAAGCCCCAACTCCGCGGACACCGGCAAGACGAATACGCCGAACGCGGAAAAGATCGAGCCGACCAGCACCATGAAGATAACGATGGTGATCGCGACGACATACCAGCCATAGTAAACTTGTCTCACCCAAGTCCCCCGTTCCAGCTTAGTCCTAAGGAACAGAACATGTCAGGGAAAAAAGCCATTGCGCTCGTGACCGGAGCCAGCCGCGGGGCTGGGCGGGGAATCGCGATCGCGCTTGGCAGCTACGGCTGTACCGTCTATGTCACCGGGCGTTCGGAGAAGAGCGGCGACGCCTCGCTGCCGGGCACGATCCATGAGACGGCCGCGGCCGTGACCGCCGCCGGCGGCAAAGGTATCGCCGTTCGGGTCGACCATGCGGATGATCGTCAGGTGATCGCCCTGTTCGATCGGCTGCGGCGCGACGAGGGTCGGCTCGACATTCTGGTCAACAACGCCTGCGCGCTCCATGACGAACTGACGGCGCCCGGAAACTTCTGGGAAAAGCCGCTCGAGATCGTCGACATGCTGGACGTCGGCCTGCGCAGCAGCTACGTCGCTACCTTTCATGCGGCACCGATGATGGTCGAGCAGCACTCGGGACTCGTGGTCTTCACCTCCTCGCCCGGCGGGGTCCACTATGTGTTAGGGCCCGTCTATGGCGCACACAAGGCTGGGATGGACAAGTTCGCCGCCGATATGGCGGTCGACTTCAAGGAACATAATGTCGCGGCGCTCTCCATATGGATGGGGGGCCTCAGCACCGACCGCCTGAAAAGGATGATCGCCGCTGATCCCTCGAAGTACGGCCATCTGACGGACGTCTTGGAGACACCGGAGTTCACCGGCCACATCATTTGGGCGCTCTACAACGATCCCAAACTCATGGAAATGAGCGGCGAGACGGTGATCGGTGCCGAAATGGCCGTGAAGTATGGAATCAAGGATGAGGGCGGCAGGCAGCCGCCGTCGTACCGAGACACGCATAAGGTCGCGCCGCGCGTCCAATATCCAGGAGTCGTCCGCTAGAAGCTGTGCCTCAAAGGCCGCTTGCCTCACGCACGCTTCGCTCCGAACACAGCACCCGGGGACATCTTCACGCTGATGCGCTTGAGCTTGCGGGTGGTGAACACCCACTGCCCATTCCGCTTTTCGTAGGTCTCGTGATAGAACCCGAAGCCACGCAGCCAGTGCTCCTGGTCGCCTTGCATCCAATAAAGATTGTCTTCCATGGCCCAGATCCCGGTGGCTGCGACCGCGGATTGGAACGTGATGTCCGGGGTATGCGAGTGGTGGATGGTGGTGACGCCCTCCAGGTTCGCCTTGATATTGGCGACCAATTGAGCCGCGCTCGTCCATTCCTCGAAACCGTCAGCGTGAGAGCGATGATCCGGCGCATGAAGTGCTTCGAAGGTCGCCCAATCCTTCATGTCGACGGCGCGATCCCGCCTTGCCTTCAGACGCTTGATCTCCTCCAGAGCTACCAGCCGTTCGATGTCAGACATCTCGCCCATGAGCACCCCTCCTCTGTTATGCCCTGCATGATAAAGGGTCCGCTCAGGCGCCGCCGTGCGGAGCGCATTCAGGCCTAAACGGTATAAGGCTATACTGAGATGCGATTTCCTATGCTAATGGCAGCAATTCAAGATGCGTGAATGACCCGGTCTAAGCCCCATTGGCGATGGAAGTCAATGAGTCTGCTGCTCGGACTTTTGTCGTTGCTGGGCGGCTGCGGCGGTCATGTGAATTCCGGGCAGGTCGTACTGCGCGTGGGCGACCAGATGCACGGTCTCGAGACCTTGCTGAAGGCCGCCGGCGAGGACAAGCCGGGCGACGGCTATACCATTGAATGGTCAAACTTCGTCGGCGGCCCGGCGGTGATCGCGGCGCAGACCGGCGGCTCAGTCGATGTCGGCTGGATGTACGAAACGCCGCTGGTCTTCGCCCAAGCGGCCGGAAGCCCGATCAAAGTGATCGCCGCCGCGCGACCGGTTCGGCCCGGCACCTCGTCGGTAGCGCTCGTCGTGCCGGTCGGCTCGCCGGTCCACGGCGTCGCCAACCTGCGCGGCCGCAGCGTCGGTTTTCTGCGCGGCACGGTGACCCAGTATCTGCTCGTGCGGCTCCTCGAGCAGGCAGGAATGTCGCTTTCGGACATTCGATCAGTGAATCTCACCACCTTGAGCACGGCCTTGCTCGAGAACGGAACGATGGACGCCGCGCTGACCGTCGATCCCTATCTCTCGCAGATGCTGGCAGACGGTAAGGCACGAATCGTGGCGACCGGAGGGGAGCAGTCGACGTAAGTTGGGCTCAGGAAAATGCATTTGAGTCCAGACTCCGGATGGACCAACACGGCTGGATGTACCACGGAGGGATACCGCGCCGCCCCCATTGCATCGTCGTCACTCACAGTGCCGCCGTCCGGATCCTCCTCTTTGGTTGCGGGTCGCGCAGTCTTCCAGATCGCACCGGGCCGTGTTTGCGCCAAAGCACTGAGGCGCAGCGTCGCCTTGTATTCCAAACCATTTAACCGAGCTTTGACGTCCGCCGGCAGATCTTCATAGGACAACGCCGTATCCGCGAACAGGGTCTCGCCGCCGATGGAGGGAATCTCGAGCATTCGCAGCATGGCACCCTTGCAGATATCGGGCGTGTAGGCCGTGTCGCGGTGCCAAGGAAGCCTGTTCGCCCTCAAGTCGGTGCCGTCGTAAACGTACGCAGGCCCTCTCTTACGTCCGCCGATTTCAACGAGTAGGGGATTTTCCGGGCTGCGGATCTCTGGAAAGGGATGTATCTCCAACTCGCCAAAGCAACGGCTGAGGGCGAGATGGCGTTCCGTTGTCTCGATGTCCTCGAAGAGAAGGATTCCGTGTGCAAGCCACGCAGCGTAGAGGGCGGCTTTGATCTCGGGATCGTTCTCGCTACCGGGCGACAACCCAAGGATTTGCGCACCGACAGTCATGGTGCGAATGGAAAATTGTTTATGGGGCACGATTTAAGCTCCAGCCCTCAAAGCGATCGATCTCAGGTGTAGCGCTTCGACGTCTTTTGATCGGCCTCATTCGGCTCTTCCGTCCGCGCGCCGCCATAGCCGGTGAGTTTGTCCGCGACGAAGGGATTGGTCCTGCGCTGCTCACCGAACGTTGACGTAGGGCCATGGCCGGGGATGAACGTGATGTCATCGCCCAATGGCCAAAGCTTGCCGGTGATGGAATCGATCAGCTGCTGATGGTTGCCGCGCGGAAAATCGGTGCGGCCGATCGAACCGGCGAAGAGCACATCGCCCACGAAGGCGATTTTCGCAGCCTTGCTGTGAATCACGACATGGCCGGGCGTATGCCCCGGCGTGTGCAAGACATCGAACCTCGCGCCCTCGAATTCCAGCTGATCGCCCTCTTTCAGATAGCGGTCGGGCGTGACGTTACGAAGGCCCTTGAGGCCGTAACGGCGCGAGCCTTCTTCAATCTGGTCGAGCCAGAATTGGTCGTCCCCGTGCGGCCCTTCGACCGCCACTCCCGTGCGCTCGCGCAGCTCGGCGGCAGCGCCGGCATGGTCCGCATGGCCATGCGTGAGCCAGATGCGCGTCAGCTTCAAATCGAAGTGGGAGAGCGCGCCCATCAATTTTTCGACATCGCCGCCCGGGTCCACCAAGGCGGCATGCTTCGTGGCGGCGTCCCACAGGAGGGAGCAATTTTGCTGCAACATCGTCACCGGCACGATGCGGATTTGCAGCACGGCGGCTCTCAGCGCTCGGGAAGAGAGAAGGCAGGCCCGGTATAGAATTGCGGATATGCAGTGCCCACCAGCACCCCATCTTCCGCCCAGCCGCGGCAGCTGTTCACGATCGGCGGCGGCGACTTATCGTCGCCCGACGCTCCGGTCGCAGGCCGGAACCTCTTGGCCCAAATAGTCTGATGAGCCGTTGTCGCCATCGGCCCCAGCAGATCGATCAGATGCGTGCAACCGAGGGTCCCATCGAGGACCGTTCGAGCCGTGCGGTTGAACCCTGGGACCAGCTTGAGCCCGATCAACCTGGCGAAGTTCGGCGCAGCGCCCAAGCAATGCTTCGACGGCGTCGCATCCATGACAGTAATCACATTCTTGATCATGAAGTCGGGGTCGATGGTGACCCGCATACCAAGACCATGCTGGAATTCGCCCGCGGGCAGCTCGCCGCGGATCGGCGTTACAAAGGTGAACCCCTTGACGTCCGTCAACCATCCGTCGACATCGTAAAGCCCATCTGCGCGCTCGAAGCCTTCGCAGACGATCCGGCGCGTGTGAGAGGACGTGCGCTCGACGGTGGGAGGGGGAAGGGGCATGCTGCAGACGAGATTGGGCGATAGAGCCCTACTGTACCCGCCTTGTGTGCACGATGGTAGTCCCGAGCAACGGGCCCCTCGCGCGAAAGGCAGCTAAATCGGAACCTCCACCTCGGCCTCGCCGGAGACGCTCAGGGCGCCTTCTTGGTTGGTCAGTTGGACCTTGATGGTCACGAGCGCCCCACCCCACACCGAATCAGTCTGCTTAGCCGTGACTTCGCCATCCACGTACGTCACATCGCCTTCGAACACCGGCGTACGGAATGACATCTTCGAGTGCCGCACCAGACCATCGTGACCGGCCCAGTAGGCGAGATAATCGATGGGCCAAGCACCCATGGACGTGCCATAGCCGTAAGCGCGTGGAAGGCCGAGTTGCGCACCGGCCGAGGTATTGACGTGGCCGGACGCCGGGCCCGAATACAAGCCATCGATCACGCGCGGATCGATCTTTGCCTCTTCGTAATCCACCGGCAATGTGAAGCCGGAATTTTGATTGATCCACGCGTCCTTCACGCCGGGCGGCCCTACCCATTTATAAGCACCCCACGTGGTGAAGGGGAATCCACGCCATTCGCTCGCGAACGTCGTCAGCGTATGCGGACCAATCACGCGACGCGGTAGCTTGTCGCCGACGGCTATTTCCTCAAAACGCGGCGAGGTTCCCTGGCGGCCGGAGAGAATCCAATCGCGACGAATCTTCGCGATCTTCTTCAACTCCTCCGGCGTCCAGACGGGAGCTTTCGTCGGATTGGTCTCGTACATCTTGCGCTTCTCGGCCTCGGCAACTAGATAGCGCACCGAGGTTGCTCGTTCCTTGGCAACGAGCGTGCCGTTCTGATTGCGGTGGATGGTATCACCGCGCGTAATCAGCGATGGGCCGGCAAACTTGGTGTCCACATGTTTGTAGTCATGAAAACGGCGCTCTTGGAACAATTGATCGCCGGGACGGATCGTGTGTCCGTAGAACCACCACTCCTCGCCGCCGAAAAGCATGTGGGAATTCGGTATGTGGCCGACGAGAGACGGCGAGACGCCGTCACCCCAATCCAAGCACACGCACATCGTCTGCGGCGCCACGATGCCCCCGAACTTGGAACCACGGGCGAATTCCTCATCCCAATGGATCGGATTCGGGTAATCCAACCCCATCACCCAACGGCGAATATCCAAAGCCGTGCACGGCTCCAAAAGCTGGCCGCCGCCGACGAGCTGTCCGACCCGAGGCTTAACGTCGCTCAGATCTATTTCGGCTGTCCCGGGTTCTTGATTCGCGCGAATTGACATGAATTCTGTCTCCGTTCTCGAATTTGGCGGTTGCCCAGCAAATTATACTTACAATTCGCGGCCGTTTCTGCGGTTCCTGCATTGCATCAAGCCTCGATCACGTATGAAATAGTGCTGGCGCCGGGCCAGCACCGTTCGTATGCTTCGGTAAGGGGAGGTCGCCATGCCGCTTCACAAGATCGACCACATCACCATTAACTCCACCGATCTCGACAGGACCTGCGCGTTCTATAGCGATGTTCTCGGCTTCGGCGTGAAGAAGATGGAAGGCCGCGGATATACGGGGGCATGGCTCTTGTTGAGCGGCCATCCGTTCGTGCATGTGGTCGCCCGCCGCGCGCAGCAAGCCCCCGACACCACGGGAATCCTCGATCACTTTGCCCTCGAGGCCACCGACATTCCCGGCATGCGGGCTCACTTGAGCAAGGTCGGTGTTCCCTTCCGCGAGAACGCACTTCCCGAATTCGAGCTCCACCAGATTGTCGTTCGCGATCCGGACGGCGTGAAGGTCGAGCTGAACTTCCGCGGACAATCTGCTTGACGTCAAACGCAGCGGTAAATATCGACTTCGGAACGTGAATCTCGGACGACTTGTCCGATACCGACGAGATGATTCAGTCGGGCCAACACCTCCGTCAGGCCCAAGATCATCTGCCTGCTGTTCAGCTTGCGCCGGAATAAGGCGGCCAACACCTCTGCGGCGGTGGCGCCGTCGGCGCAGGCCGTGCGGGCAATGTCGAGCCGCGCCCTGTGATGGCCGGCGATACTGTCCACCCGGGATCGCACGCCATAGAAGGGAAGATTATGTGAAGGAAGAACCAGGGTGTCCTCCGGCAGGCTCCGGAACGGCAGGACCGAGGCCAAATACTGGGATAGCGGATCTTCTTCAGCACTCGGCTTGTAAATGGACGCGCCGACGCTCGGCAGTATGCCTGGCAGTATTTGATCGGACGAGATCAGCACACCCAGCTCCGGCGAATGCAGCGCCACGAGTTCGGGCGAGTGCCCGCGCCCGACCAGGATGTTCCAAGACGTGCCTGCTGCTTCCAGCGGGGCGTTCGGATCGAGCGGCTCGCTATCTTGCGGAATAGCGAAAAGGCCGCTGTACTTCATGTTCAGGTCGATATATTCGCGCACCAATTCGGGAGGTAGATTGGCGCGCGAAAATGCGGCGGTAACGTGCCGGGCCATACCCTCTTCACTCCTCGCCCCCCAGGCGCGACCCGCCTGCCACTCGCCGGCGGTAGCGTACAAAGGTGCGCCCGTACGCTCCACCAGCCAGCCGGCGAGGCCCATGTGATCGGGATGATGGTGCGTGCAAAGTATGCGTCGCACGGTCTGACCTTTCAGCGGGCCGGTCAACAGCCGCTCCCAGATTGATTTCGCCTCCGCCGTTGCCATGCCGGTATCCACCAGCGTGACGCCGTCGTTATCCCTCAGAATCCATAGGTTGATATGCGAGGGCAGCGTAGGTATCGGCATGGACAGCCAACCCACGTTCGGCGTTATGTCGCGAATTTCGCCGGGCGCCGGCGCTTCGGCATGAGGAAAAATCAACGGGTTGTCGGCCTCGTACTTCGATCTGGACATGTATTCCTGCTCAGTGGATAGTGGTTTGCTTGCAAGCCATTGTAGACGTGAGCTCGCGAATTCGAGCGAGTTGCAGAACGAATCGCGACGAAGGGGACGCTCCAATGCCGGAATTGAGATTCGACGATCGGGTCGCCGTCATCACGGGCGCCGGCAGAGGACTCGGGCGCTCTTACGCCCTGCTGCTCGCCTCACGGGGAGCGAGAGTCGTCGTCAATGATACGGGCGCCAGCCTGCAAGGCACCGGTTTCCAGGCGAGTCCCGCAGAAGAGGTAGCACAAACCATAAAGGCAGCCCGAGGCGAAGCCGTTGTCTGCACGGAGTCGGTGGCTACGCGTGAGGGCGGCAAGGCGATTATCGAAACGGCGCTGGACTTCGCGGAGCATTTCACGTGGTGCGCCCGGCCTTCCCGCTGATGTGCAAGTCCGGATATGGCCGCGTGGTTCTGACTGCGTCGGATGTGGGTTTGTATGGCAGGCCTCACCGGGCGAATTATGCCGCGGCCAAAGCGGGCGTGATCGGATTATCCCATGTGGTCGCGCTCGAGGGAGCTGCGGAAGGCGTGAAGTGCAATGCCATTCTTCCCGGCGCCGTGACGCGAATGGCCGAAGGACACGACACCACAGGTCTTCCCCCGACCCTGTCGCCGGACACGGTTGCGCACGCGGTCGGGTGGCTCGCGCATGAGTCCTGCTCGATCACCGGTGAAATGTTGATCTCCGTGAGCGGCCGGATCGCAAGAGCCTTTGTCGCCGAAACGCGAGGCACGTGCAGGGGCACATGGTCCATGGAGCAGATCGACGAACAGATGGATGCCATCCGCGCTACCGACGGATTCATCTCCTTTGCGCCTGCACCCTCCGGCCATGACGACCATCTGCGCTACACGATCGAGATGAGTCGCCGTGTGCTTTCTCACTGATCGAACGGAACGCACGCAAAAGCCCGGGCAAGGGCAGCATTTTTCAGGGTGAGCGCCAGGTGGGCCTGCGGGGCCTCGCCGCCGACTGAGGTGAAGCCGTGAAACGCGCCTGGGATAATATGCAATTCCGTCGGCACGCCGGCACGGATCAGCCGGCGCGCGTATTCCATATTCTCCTCGAGAAATAAATCGAGCGAACCGACGAGAATGAATGCCGGCGGCAGCTTGCTCAGATCCGAAACTCGCGCCGGTACGGCCTCGGCCGGTATCTCGGGGCCGCCGGGCTCCGCACCAAGCAGCGCCCGCCAGCCAAAGCGGTTCTTGGCCGGCGTCCAAGCGAATTCACCGCAGTAAGGATGGGGATCGGCCGTGCTGCCGGTGCGGTCATCGATCATCGGCGAGTCGAGCATCTGCAAGCAGAGGGGAACCTCGCCGCGATCGCGCGCGCGCAGCGCGAGCACCGCGGCATGCCCGGCGCCGGCACTCTGCCCTCCGATCGCAATTCGAGCGTGATCGATACCTAACGCCTTGGCTTCTCGATGGAGCCAAAGCAGTGCGGCATAGGCGTCCTCAACCGCGCCCGGAAAATGCGTTTCGGGCGCCAACCGGTAATCGACCGAGACGAGGATGCAATCGAGCCCGGCCGCAAGCATACGATTGGCGCCATCGTTCATCTCCGGTGCGCCCATCACAAAGCCTCCCCCATGCAATTGGAGGTACGCCGGGCGAAGCGAGATGTTCTTGGCCTGCGGTGTATAAAGCAGCACCCGCACATCGGGGGCACCTCGCGGCCCTGGGATGAATTGCTCTTCGCACCGCACCGCTTGCGCTACGGGAGAGAGCGGCGGCGGCGGCATCGCTCTCGCCGCGGCGCGCATCGACGCCAGGGTGTCATCGTTGAGCTCGAATTCGGCAAAGCGGTCGAGCACAGGCAGCAACTCGGGTGCGACCAGGCCTCTGGTATCCCCCGGAGCAGACATCTTAACAGGCACTCACCGTGACGATACCTGCCCTGAGGGCGCTAGAGGAGAATGCGCGGCCGAAGCAACTCCTCAACCATGGGAGTTACATTTGGCGAGCCTGTCGGAGTCGAATGGCTTTCCACCCGCGACATAGGAAGTCAACGTCCCGACTTCGCGCTGCAATGCACGACACGTCGTAAGATCGCCCGCGTCATTGGTTGGATGGGAGACGAGAATGCACGTCGAACCGTCGCAACGGAACAAATTGCCGTGGATGATGAATTCCTTTTTGGCGGTCTGCGGCTGCGCGACGGTCGCGCTGTAACCGGCCGTGTCGGCGACGGCGGCGCCGGCCATGATCATGGCCACCGCAATTAACGTCAGGGTGCGCAAATCGAGTCTCCTTGAAACAAACGACGAAGTTGGACAGATGTCCATGTTGACACGGACATTTGTCCACGTTTTGCCGCCAATTGTCAAGTGAGATTATCTGTACTGGACGTGAGATTGGCCGTTCCGCGTCGTTTGCGGCCTCTATCAAATGCCCAACATGCGCTCGAACATGAGCACGATATCGTGCGTGAGCGCCTCATTGCTGGCTACCCTGCCCCGGGTAACCTGATGATAAACAGGGCGCAACTTCACCATGCCATAAATACCGGCGAACACCATGCGCATGAGCTGATCCGCGGATATCGATTCTAGAATGTCGGATTTCGTGTTCTCAGCGAGATCCGCGATGAACTTTTGCGATTCCATGGATACCCGGTCTCTGGAGGTTCGAGCCATCAAGTCGAATGTCGAACGCTTATCGAGTTCCTGAAATTCCCTGTCCATCACCTTCATTTCCGGCAGATCGCTTAAAAACAGTTCAACGACGTTGACGAGGTAGCGTCTAAATCGTTGCTTCGGGCTCCCAGTCGCGAGCCTCGAGGTCAGATCGCGTTTAATGACGATTTCGACGGCCCGCTTGAACACCACCTCTTGAAGATCTTGTTTGCGCGGGAAGTGCGAGCTGAGAGTCGATAACGGGATATCACAGGCTTTGGCAATATCTCGAAGCGCCACGCCGCCGAATCCCCGTTCCCCGAAGAGTCTCGTCGCTTCGCAAAGAATTCTTTCTTTGACGACGACACGCGTTGTTTTTTTTGCTTTGCTCGCCATTCAACCGTGCCCCCGAAGCGCGATCGCAGACCGTGCGACGCCATTGGCATACAATATGTCACTTCTCTTGCCTAGACGAGTGCATCCGCACGGCGCGCCCGTGCTCATTCCGGTGAGAGCGCCTACTTTGCCGGCAGCTGCGGCTCGCCGTCTTCGCGGTCGAGGGGACCACGGAGAAGCTTGCCGATGCAGGATTTGTACGATAATCACTCGGCTGGGGGGCGCAAATTCGCACGCTGAATGACAATTATGGCAAAATCAAGGCCTGGTTGAGAGAGCTCCCGAGTTCGTCGACTGAACTGGAAACGTGGTCGATCGACGTGCGCAAATTGAAGCCGGACGACGGCTTCGCGCGACGCAATGAAGAGGTGTCCGATGCCAAACGATTTTCGCACCCAACAATCGGTGCCGTTCCCCGTCCTCGACCCCGAGCGCATTCCCGCGCAACGCTACTACGATGAGGAGTTCTACAAGCTCGAATGCGAGCGCCTCTGGCCGCATGTATGGCAGATGGCGTGCCGACTCGAGCAGATTCCGAATGTCGGCGACTGGGTGGATTATTCCAATCTCGGCAAGTCGGTGATCGTCGTGCGCACGCGCGATGGAGTAAAGGCGTATCACAACGCCTGCCGCCACCGCGGCGTGAAGCTCGCTGAGGGCCACGGCAACTGCACGGTTCAGGGTTTCATCTGCCCATTCCACGGCTGGCGCTGGAACATCGAGGGTAAGAACACCTTCGTCTACGGACGCAGCAAGTTCAGCGAGCACCAGCTCGATCAGGCGGATCTTGCGCTGCGGCGGTGCCGCGTCGAGGTTTGGGGCGGCTCCGCGTTCATCAACTACGACGACAAGGCGCCCTCGTTCCGCGAGTGCATTGGCCCGCTCGCCGACCGTTTGGAGCAATACCAGATCGACAAGATGCGCAGCGAATGGTGGTACGCCACCGTGCTGCCGGCCAACTGGAAGCTGGCCATGGAGGCTTTCATGGAAGGCTACCACACCATGAGGACTCATCCGCAGCTGCAGGCGGCCAACCCGGCGGTCTACCAGTTCTTGTACGGACCGGGCACATCGGGCATCGGCGCACCCATCAACCTGCGAGCCACGACGCGCGAGAACGTGGCCGCGCACATCAAGCATCTGGAGATGATAAGCGCCGGCATGGCTGGCATGTTCCACGCCAAGGACCTCGAGGTCGCCCGGACCCTGGGGGAAGTGGAGCTTCCAGATGATCCGGCCCAGGCTATTCCCGCCTGGTACGGCATCCTCAACGCGGAGATCACCAAGGCGGGGCGCGCGCGCGGAGAGCCCACGCCGGACCTGAACGCGGTGGCTGTCAGTCACCCCGTCAATGCGGTGGAATTTCTCTTCCCACACTATTTCCTGCTGCCGTGCTTTTCCAGTTTCGCGTCGTACCGCATCCGGCCGCTGAGTGCGGAGACCTGCCTGTTCGAGATCTGGTCGCTCACCCTGTATCCGGAGGGCAAAGAGCCGCCGGTCCCGATGAAGCCGGTGACGCTGCCCTATGACAGCGACCAGTTCCCGCCGATCCCGTGCCAGGATTACTCGAACATTCCGCGCCAGCAGGTCGGCCTACATTCCGAGGGTTTCGAGTTCATGCGGTTGAGCAAGGACTTGGAAGGCTTGATCAGCAATTACCAACGGATCATCGACGGCTACCTGGCAGGCGTGCCCGCCGACAAGCTGGCGAAATCCGTGCAAATTCTCGCCGGCAATTTCGACGGGCCAATCCTGGACCTCGACTCCGGGCCCGCTGCGTTGCGCGGAAATCAGGAGGCGCTGCGCGCCTCCGGCGGCGCGCATTAGCAAGCTATTGAGCAAACTGCCCCGGATCTGATTCGAAGTTGGCCGGCGCTCGCAGCGGACGTGTGGCTCACCCGCTGCTGCGGCGCTGCAAATTCAGGCTGCTCATTGAATAAGAAAGGCAAAACATGACCGCCCAGGAAGAGAGCTACGATTTCATCATCGTCGGCAGCGGCGGGGGCTCGGCCCCAGCAGCCTTGGTGATGAACGAGGCCGGCAAGCGGGTTCTCATCATCGAAAAGGAGTCCATGATCGGGGGGACAAGCGCCTTCTCCGGCGGCGTGATCTGGATCCCCAATAACCACATCATCAACGACGAAGGCGCCGGTGATTCGCATGAGCGCTCGCGAACCTATCTCGACAGCGTCATTGGAAACGTAGGGCCCGCCTCCACCTCCGCGCGCCGGGATGCCTTCATCCGCGAGGGCGCGGAGATGATCCGCTTCCTCGAGGGCAAGGGGATGAAGTTCGAGCATGCCCACTGGCCTGATTACTACGACAACTTCCCCGGTGGCCTGGCTGTCGGCCGTTCGCTGGCCGCGCCCTTATTCGACGTGAATGAACTCGGCGAGTGGGGACCGAAGCTCGCCCATCATCCGCTGACCAGCATGATGCCGATCTCCAGCCCGGAATCTGTGGACATGTTTACGGCTTCCAAGACGCTGAAGGGTAAGCTCCTCATGGCGAAGGTGGCCTATCGCGTTCTGGTGCTCAATAAGCTCCTCGGCAAGAAACTTCGCGGGGCGGGCAATGCTCTGCAGGGGCGGCTCTATCAGATCGTGCTGCGCCAGAAGATCCCGATCTGGACCGAGACCCCGGTGAAGGACTTCATCGTGGAGAATAATCGCGTCGTCGGTGTCATTGCCGAGCGCAATGGCGAGCGCATCCGTGTGCGCGCCGGGCTGGGCGTGCTGCTGAACGCCGGCGGCTTCGCGCGCAGTAAAGAGATGCGCAAGAAATACCAGGCGCGAACACCCGTTTCCACGGATTGGACTCAGGTCAGCCCCGGCCACACGGGTGAAATGATCCAGGCCGCCGAACGCATCGGCGCGGCCATCGACTTGATGGACGAGACCTTCTGGCTGGCGTGCTCCTTCTATCCCGACGGCTCGAGCGGCGGCATGCACTCGCCCAACGACATCGGCAAACCGTATTGCATCGTGGTCAACAAGAAGGCGCAACGCTTCGCCAATGAAGCCACCAGCTACATGGAGTTCGGCCAAAAGATGTATGCGGGCGACGCTGTGCCCGCCTGGGCCATCTTCGATAGCAGCCACCGCAAGTACTATCCTTGGGGCTTATTCGCGCCCCGCATTACTCCAAAGAACGCGATAGAAAGCGGCTACTTGAAAAAGGCCTCCACGCTCGACGAGTTGGCAAAGCTATGCGATCTGGACGCCAAGGCGCTCGCCGCGACGATCGAGCGCTTCAACGGCTTCTGCAAGACCGGGATCGATGAGGATTTTCATCGCGGCGAGAGCGCTTACAACCAATACTATGGCGACCGCACCGTAAAGCCGAACCCCAACTTAGGTGCAATCGAGCGCGCACCCTTCTACGCCGTGCAAATATGCCCGGGCGACGTGGGTACGGCCGGTGGAGTGGTCTGCGATGAGTTCTCGCGCGTGCTGCGCAACGATGGATCGCCGATCCCCGGCCTCTATGCCACGGGCATTACCACTGCGACCGTGGCTGGACGCAGCTATCCCGGCGCGGGCGCGAGCGTCGGCCCCTCCATGGCCTTCGGCTACATCGCGGCCCGCCACGCCGTGGCGGGCCGCTGATCGATCGACGGAGCTACTTGCTCTGAGGACGCATACGATTGGCATCGTGCGCAGTCCACTCGTTCGATCCTCCGTTGAGCATGTTCTCCGTACCGACGTGCCGTAGACCTCCATCGACGTTGATGTTCTCGCCGGTGATATAGGCCGCGTCTGGACCGATAATGAAGGCGACCGCGGCAGCGACGTCCTCAGGTGCTCCAATGCGGCGCAGCGGGATCTGATCGCCGACGCGCTTCTGTTCTTCCGCACTGCCGAGCACGGCTTCCGTGGAACGCGACAGCGTCAGACCCGGCGAGATGCAATTGACGCGAATTCCATGACGGCCCCATTCGTAAGCCATCTGCTGTGCCAACATTTTGAGTGCGGCTTTTGCAGGCGGATACGCCGCCGTGTAGGGCTGCACCTGCTCCGAGGCGCTGGAACCGATCGCGCAGAGCGAACCCTTGGACTCGCGCAGCGCCCGATGTGCCGCGATGCCGAGCAGAAGGAACGCGCGACAATTGACCGCGAACACCGTATCCCAGTCAGCCACCTTGACCTTGAGCAAAGGTGAGGCGATTGCTCCACCGGCGTTGTGAACCACGGCATCGAGGCCCCCGCAAAACTCGACCGCTCGGGCAACCAGCCGCGCCGGCACTTCCGGATCGTTGAGGTCGCCGGGAACGGCCAGTGCCTGCGCACCCAGCGACTGCAGCTCGGCGATCACGTGGTCCAGGTCCGGCGAAGCGCCGGTGCCGGTCACCACGATCTTCGGCGTGACACCGCGGGCAAGTGCATCGCGCGCGATCCGCCGGCAAATGAAGTGACCGATTCCGCGGCTGCCGCCCGTAACGAGAACTCTGGACATCGAATCTCCCTGTCTGCTGCTCGGCCTGCGAAGCTTATACCGAGGATCGCTCGGGTTTTCGTGCAAAAGTCCACATTGTGAAAACGGCTGCCGCACGCGGTCGCGGCCGGACCGCCGGGCGATCCGCAACGCCGAGCGGCGGGTGTTGATGGGCGGGCCATGTTTTACAATACGGAACAAGGTTGAAGGCCGATTGGGGGATCTCATGCGTAAAAGGAATGCGAACAGCGGCGCCGCGGGCGAGCATGGCGGCGCGGCGCGCACGCGCAGCGGCGCGGCGCCCGAGCACGGCGGCACGCAGAGCATTGAACGCGCGGTCGCGCTGCTGCGCGAAATCTCGGCGCGCGGGCATTTTGGCTGGCGGCTGACCGATCTCGCCGACCGGTGCAGCCTGAGCAAGGGCACCACGCATCGAATGCTCATGTGCCTGGTCCGCGAGCGCCTCGTGAAGCAACGGCCGAATGATCGACATTACCTGCCGGGTCCGATGCTTTTCGAGTTGGGATTGTCGCTCCCCGAGCTGAGTGCACTGCAGAATAAGGCAAAGACCTGGCTTGCGGCGCTCGCCAAGCGTAGGCCGAGCGCCGCTTTTCTGTTCTTCCGAAGCGGCGATGATTTCGTGTGTGCCGAGCGTGAGGGAAGCACGGATCTGAAGGCGCTCACGATCTTTCCGGGCACGCGCCGGCCGCTCGCCACCTCGGCGGGCGGAGCCGCCATGCTGCTCGATCTGCCCGTGCCGGAGGCCCGCGCAACGGCTCGCCGCAACCTCGCGAGCCTGACTGGATACAGCAGGGCCCGTCTGCGCGCGATCCGCTCGATGCTGGAGCGGACGAATGCCGCGCGGTTCGCGATCAATGCGGGCGACATCTTGCCGGGCGTGAACGAGTACGGGCTCGCGCTGCGCGATGCTGACGGGGAGCCGTTCGCT
>Ga0302325_10015381_pt1 | contig 16262 bp, 8 predicted proteins | sample Palsa_T0_2_FD_201948 | JGI IMG/M metagenome (GOLD analysis project Ga0302325, IMG submission 201948) | Peat permafrost microbial communities from Stordalen Mire near Abisko, Sweden - Palsa_T0_2 | ecosystem: Environmental > Terrestrial > Soil > Palsa > Peat permafrost | place: Sweden: Abisko... | reverse complement strand
GTTTGGACCCGTCTGCCGCGAGTTGTTCGAGCGTGCGCGGCGTACGTTGACCGGGCCCGGGGCCGAGGAATTGGTGCGTGACATTCTTGCCGCGATTGAGCCGTTCAACGTTGCCGGGCTGGGACGGGTGGAACGGCGGAACTGGTATCCCGTAGAGGCTAAGGATTTGTTTGAGAGCGCAGGCAAGCTGGGCGCGACGCATGATGAAGTCGCGGCGATGCTGCGGCGTTGCGGTTTTGTGGTGGAGAGCGAGCTTCTTCCGCGCTAAGGGTGAACGGCTTGTGGGCCGGGCATCGTGGCTGGCACGAGGCGGGCGCGGCGGGAGTCGAGCCACATTTCGATGAAGAGGGCAGCTGGTCCGACCCAGAAGAGTGCGTAGAGTGGGGCATAGACGCTGCTGTTGAGCCGCATAAAGAATTCGACGACAGCCACGCTGAACGCGACGGCACACTGACCGGCGCGGGAGTGGACTGTGGTCTTTGGATCCGTGATCATGAAAAAAATGAAGAGCTGATACATGGGGCCGGTGATGGGAGAGATTTCCGCCTGCCACGGGTCGCCGGTGATCCATGCGCGCAGGAATGAAAGCGCGATGAATGAGGCGACATAGGTCGCGGTGATGTGGAAGCGGCGCGCGCGCCACACGATGATGGAGCCGAGCACCCAGATGACGATGAGGGAGGCGAAGTTGTTGCCCCACTGGATGCTGAGGCCGGCGACTGAGTCCGATGCGAGGAAGAGCATGGCGCAGATGCCGAAGTTCGAGGGGTTCCAGATGTGGCGATTGCGAAAACGCAGCGCGTATTTGGATGTGATGGATAGGGCGGCGCAGAGGGCGTAGGTCCAGTAGGCGGGCGAACGCAATAAAATGCCGACGCTGATGCCGGTAATGTAGGCGCTGGCGGGGTGCGGCCATTTCTTCAGAAAGATGCGGCCGAGGATGAGTTCGCCGGTGATGCTGACAATGATGGCAAGCAGAGTTTTCTGATAGCTCTCGAGGATTCCGAAGGAGAGGTTGCCGACGAGCAGGATGAGCGTGATGAAGATGGGAGGCGTGAAGCGGCTGTCGAGCATGCGCTTCCACAACGCCGGATTGGGCTCGGTCGAGGGAGCGACGATGGTCCAATTCATTTTGGCTCCTTCACGTGGAGTATCTGATCGGGCGTTGGGTGGTCGAGAGTTTGTATCGTTCCTGACGGCCAACGGATTACGGCCTTGTCGATCTGGGGATTTTTGCCGAGGCCGAAGTGCAGCCGCCGATCGTTTTCCGAAGCAAATCCGTTGCCACCGGAGACTGACTGCACTTGTTGCTGACCGTTCCAAAACAGAGTAACCTGGGCGCCAATCGCGCTGCGATTTGTTTTGGTGCCTTCGAGGTCGAACTCGATCCAGTCGTTACCGGGTGCGACGGTGTTTTTGTAAATCAGCAGTGGGCCGCGCTGGTTGGCGACGACTGCGTCGAGGACGCCGGTGTTCCAAAGGTCGGCGAGTGCGACGGCTCGGCCATCGTAGATGTCGGTTACACCGACGGCTTGGGCTACGTCTTCGAACTTGCCTGCACCGTCGTTCATCCAGACTTTCTTTTGTTGATAGCCGGAGAGGCTGCGGCCATTGAAGGCGGGCCAGTGGGCAGCGTCGCTGATGATGGAACTGTTGCCGCCCGCGACTTTGGAGAAGTCGTACCAGTAACTGCGATTGCGCGCGAGCGAAATGTAGCCGTTCTCGAGGTAGAGGTCGAGGGTGCCATCGTTGTTGAGGTCGCCGAATTGCGCGCCGAAACTCCAGCCGCCGAGTTCCACACCGAGGTCGCGGGCGAGATTTGCGTAGTGGAGACCCTTGCCTTCCTGGGGGACCCAGAGGTTGTTGCCCTGGATGAGCACGCCTTCCTCGGAGATGTTAGAGACGTAGACGGAGTATTTTCCCTGGTTAAAGATGTCACCGAAAGCCGCGTTCATGCCGCTCTTAGGTGCAAAGCCGACGCCGGTTTCCTGTCCTGCTTCGCGGAAATGGCCGTGGTCGTTGAGGTATAGCTCGGAGACGCCGTAGTCGTTGGCGACGAATAGGTCAGGGTAGCCGGTGCCGCGGAGGTCGGCGGCTGCAGAGGCGAGCGCCCAGCGTCGGCTGTTGATGCCGACTTTCGCGCTGACTTCTTCGAAGCGGCCGTTGCCGAGATTGTGAAACAGATATTTTCGGCCGCCGTTTTTTGCGTACTCGAAACTCTCGGGCATCATGTGCGTGTTCTTGAGATGCCACAGGTCGACGTCTTCGGGATAGTAGCCGGCGACGAAGAGGTCGAGGAGGCCGTCACCGTCGTAGTCGAACCAGAGGGCGGTATTGGCGTTGATCCAGGGCGGAAGGCCTGCGGCGTCGCTGACGCGCGTGAAGCCGTGGCCGTGGTCATTGTGGAAGAGCTCGGGACGGCCCCACTTGATGAGGTAGAGATCTTCATAGCCGTCGTTGTCGTAGTCGCCCCAGACGGCGCCCATGGAGACGCCGGTGCCGGGCTGGTTGACGTCGGCGATGCCCATCTCTTTCGCGACGTCGGTGAAGGTGCCGTTGTGGTTGTTATGGTAGAGGTGGTTCAGGCTACCGATTCTGCTGTTGGTGACGTAGATATCGGGCCAGCCGTCCCGGTCGAAGTCAACAACGGAGACGGAAGCGCCCATGGAGGCGACTTCCGGCATGATCCCATCGAGTTTGGAATCGAGGATCGGCGCTTCATGGACGAAGTCGATGCCAGCCTGACGGGAGAATTCCTGAAAGCAGAATCCGTAGCGCGAGAGGGCTGCCTGGCAATCTGTTTGGCCGACGGCGGGCTTGCCGCGTTGGGAGGAAAAGCGACGCATCACGAGAGGTGTCGCGAGCATGCCGATGAAAACGGCGGTGAGAACGATGCGAGCTATGGGGATCCGCTTCATTGCGGTGGAGGGGCCTCACTGGTGAGTGCGTTGCGGAATGGTTCGGGGGTGACGTAGCGGGTTTGGAAGGTCAGCCAATCTTCTGGATGCCGGCGATAGACCCACTCGTCCTCGAGACGGCTCGGCGGTGTGTCGTACCAGCCCTTCGCATGATATGGCAACGGCTGCACGGTCGCTGAGAAGGTCGAGTTGTAGTCGCCGTCCTTGATCCAGCCATCGCCAGCCAGGATGTAGTCGCGTACCCAGCCGGAGGGTGCTGCGGCCGGAGCGGGGAAGCGAAGCGCGAGTTCGTCGCCGGCGTTCATGATTACGTAACGGTCATCGATCTTATTGAGCAACGCTCGCACATCGCCGAAGCGGGTGTAGTAGCCTTCGAGGTCGCGCCAGATTTGTGTTGTGGCAGAGAGGTGGTTGTAATCGGGAATCTCGGGCGATGAGGCGTTAGCCTGGTGGATGGTGGAGTAGCCGCGATAGCGGAGCTCGGCTGTGGAGGGGTCGATGCGGGTGATCTTGAGCGGGGCGTCGGGCAGGCCGCGGGCCCACTGGATTTGGTCCCAGTAGACTTCGAGATTGGTGCGCAGACGGAGTTTGCGGGATGATCCCGAGCGGAAGATGCCGGTGAGGTCGATGAGACAAATCTTGTTACGACCTGCGGGGAAGCCGAGGTTTGGGCGGGCGACGTGCCAGCCGCCCCGGCCGTCGGGGACTTCGAGGCTGAGCGGTTTTGGTTGTTCGTGCTGGCCTTGGCTGAGGGCTACGTTGATGGAGGAGTCGGAGGGATGCAGCCATCCGCGCGCGATGAGATACAGCGGGCCAGCTGTGGGTGCGCCAATACCGGATGTGTCTGGGCCGAGGTCGATTTCGACGTAATGCTCGTGCGCGATGCCCTGGTATTGGCCACGGCCGAAGGTGTCCAGATAGCGGCCGTCGAGAGCGCGGAGAGTGTCGGTGACGTCGTTGCCGTGGTCATCGATTGCGTGGGCGATGGAATGCGGTGTCTCGGTCGCGGTGATTGCCAGCTTGACGGGCGGTACGACGAAGCGTTCGTCGGTGAAGACCTCGGTGCCTTGCGGGTGGTCGACCGTCATCAACTGGAGCCAGTCGTAGTAATAGGTTTCCCAGAGTTCGCCGGTGATGCGTAGATCGTAAGCGCCATCGCGGGGGGCGAGATCGTTGCGCGGGATTTTGTACCACTCCTGGGTGGCGGCGATGCGTGCGGGTCCAAGGGCGTTGATGCGGAGTCCGATGGCCGAGCCCCAGGGCACGGTGTCTTTGACGAACTTCATCTCCTTGCCGTCCCATGCGAAGAGGAACGGGCAAGAACCTTTGAGACGCTGCTGCGCAAGCGCTTCCTGATCGGCAGCGATCTGGAATTCGGCGTTGACGGCTCCGTTGGGCCAGAGGATACGGGCCACGTCGGTGCCGGGCTGTTCGCCGAGGCCGAAGTGCTCTTCGGGACCGGTGATTGCTTGCGCCTGGAGGAGCAAGCCGGAGCGTATCTGGATTTCGCCGCCGACGCCGAAGGAGTTGATGCGCTGATCGCCTGTGGCGGTGACGGCACGGGTGCGGATGGTTTGCCAGTGGTATTTCTTTGTGCCGTGGTTGACGAGTTTGAGGGGCTGGCCGTTGGCGTCGAGGGCGAGCAGATCGAGGTGGCCGGTGTTGTTGAGATCCGCCGCGGTGAAGATGCGCCCGGTAGCTGAGGAGTGATCCATTAAGGTGAAGGTGCCGTCTCCGTTGCCGAGCCAGGTGAGGGGGGCAGAGCCGGCGGTTTGGGTCAGGATCAGATCTACTGAACCGTTATTATCGAGGTCCGCGGTGACAAGCCGAACCGTATTTTGAAGAGCCGCTGGCGCGTTCGGGGCTCGCGCTATTTCTGTCGATTTCCAGGCACCGTTGTCGTCGGTGAGACGCGCGATTGCACCATTGGACCGGACGGCCAACAAATTCAGTGTCCCGCTCTGACGGGTATCGGCGGCGGCGATGGCCTGGACGGGTCCGAGCTTGGGCGTCGAGCTAAACTCGTGGAAATTTCCGGAGCGCTCATTGTGGAAGATGTGCAGCTGGCCCGTGCCATCGATGAGGGATGCATCGGGATTGCCGTCGCCGTCGAGATCGGCCCATACAAATTGTTGCAGGCCTGAGATTGCCGCGAATGGATGGATTGGGGTGAAGGTGCCGTCGCCGTTATTGCGGAGGACGGTGGGCACGCCTGTGGGCGTGCCGAGCACGATGTCGAGATCGCCGTCGGCTTCAATGTCCGCAGCCCATGCGCCGGTGTAGCCGCCGTTCAGAATTGGCGGAGGCAGCTTGGTCTGTGTGGTAACGTCGGTGAATTTTTGCGGGGAGTCCTGGCGCATGAAGCGGAGGCCGCCGGCACCTGCGAGGACAAGGTCTGTCTTGAAGTCGTAATTGAAATCGATTGGCAGGATTGATTCTGGTCGTGGTGCTACGTTTTGGGCGCTTCCCGGAAACTGGAACGATGGGCCGCCTGTGAGGCTCACAGTTTTTGCGTTGGCTGTGATGAGGGCGGGAGCTTGTTTATCGTCGAGAAAAACTGCTCCTATCCAGTCCCACTTTTGTCCTAGGGCTGCGGGTAGTGGCTCAGGAACGAATCTCATTGCTGTGTCGGGGGCGGCGGGGCGCGAGGGCGGCGAGGGTAGCCGTAGAAATGTGAGGAGGGGCTGGGCTTCCTCGCCAGGCTGTGCTTTGATGACGGCAAGGCTCTGGCGGAAGCTCGGGACCTGCATGAGCACGTTGCGCAGAAAGACGCTCCTTACCGCGGCTGTCGCTGGCGCAGTCTGCGCGGCGTTCTCGAGCTCCGTCAACTGTTGCTGCACTGCGGACGGCCAGATGGCGGATTGGGCGGCGATGCGGGCTACGGCTGAGTGGAGGGTAGCTGTGTCTCCACGTTTGGCGGCGATGCGGCTGAGCTCGATGAGTGCGGCGAGATTGTCGGGCTGGGCTGAGAGAATTTTCTCGATCAGTTGCTGAAATTCCGCTTCGCTGGTGGGTGCTCCCTGGCGCTCGATTTCGACGGCAAGGAGGTAGAGAGCGCGCAGATTTTGCGGATCGAGGTTGACGGCTTTTTGCAGGTTCGCGATCGCCTCAGCGGAATTGCCGCGGGCGCTTTCGAGTACTCCGAGGTCGGCATCAATCTGGCTATTGCGCGGAGCGAGGTCATGGGCGCGGTCGAGGCGCTGCTTTGCCGGATCGAAATTGCGCTGGCGGAGCGCGAGGATTCCCCAGTCCGCCCAGCATGCGGGCTCGCCAGGGGCGAGTTCGGTCGCCTGCCCCAATGCATCCTCCGCGCGGACATCGTTGCCGACTTCCATCGCTGCCAGTCCGACGTAAAACGCCCGTACGAACTGCGTGTATTGCGCGGACTGCGGTTTTGGCAGACCCGAGTGACAACCGGTGACGAGGATGGTGCTGTAGGCCACAAGCGAAATGAGCAGGCGTGCCCTGGCACTGTTGCGCCTCACCGAAGCTGGACAGTACGCCGCGCCCGCCGGCGCAATATGGCTTGGGTAAAGGAGGTGATGCAAGGTCTCGCCTACCTTACTGAATTCGGTGCTGGAGTGTCTTCCACCCAAAGGAGGAGGCTTCTCTCGATGTCCGGATGAAGGGTCGAGTGCGGGCGCAGTGGCCGCGCCAATTCCCAGAGCACGAAAGAATTCCATCTTAAGTTGCTTGACGTTGTTCACCGCTACGGTAGATTCTGGCTCAGTTTACGTTCTGGAATCCCCTGCTGGAAAGGACAGAAATCCGATGCCTCATATTGCTCTGCCGGAAGGACTGCCTGGAATACGCGGCGCCATGGCGTTTCGCCCGGAAACGGCGAAGCCTCTCAACGATCTGGTGGAAGTGTTGCTGACGGGACCAAACACGCTGACGCCGGGCGAACGGGAACTGATTGCGACCTACGTTTCTTCGCTCAATGACTGCTATTACTGCCAGACGATTCACGGCGCGATCGCCGCAGCTCATCTGAATGGCGACGAGGATCTGGTACGGCGGGTCAAGGCTGATTTCCAGCACGCGGATATTTCCGACAAACTGAAGGCGCTGCTGGTGATTGCGGCGAAGGTGCAGCGCGGCGGGAAGAACGTGACGGCGGCCGACGTCGAGCACGCTCGCAACATTGGGGCGACGGACATGGAGATCCACGACACGGTTCTGATTGCGGCGGCCTTTTGCATGTATAACCGCTACGTCGATGGACTGGCTACGACCCAGCCTCGGGATGAAGCTCTGTATCGTGAGCGGGGCAAAACGGTGGCACGCGAGGGATATGTAGCGGTGAGTAAGACTTATTTGCCTGCGGAGCCGGTGGCTCGCTGAGCGTAAGGCCTTCCAAGGAGGAGAGTGGACGCCGATAGCGAGAAGTTAACTCCATCGGAGGCGAGCCGAGCCGCCTCTTCGTCGAGGAACTTGCCGGTTGTCGAGGAGTGGAAGGCGGACGCGGAGGTCGCGACCATGTACGAGCGGTATCGCGCTCATTTTGGGCGACCGCATGTTCCGGGGATCCTGAAATGCTTTGCGACGCACCCGCCGCTGTTGCGGAGCATGATGGAACTTGCAGAGAAGATGCTGTTCATGGACGGCGACCTGACCCGGCGACACAAGGAGATGATTGCAACGCTGGTTTCGGCGCAAAATGCGTGTCCTTACTGCGCCGATAGCCATGGTTATCAATTTCGGGAGCAGGGGGGATCGGCGGAGGCGCTTCGGGCGATTGAGGCAGACAAGCTCGGAGACTCGTCGCTGACGGCGGCTGAACAGGCGCTGCTGAGCTTTGCAGGGAAGGTGAACCGCAATTCCTGCCAGATCACAGAAGCCGATGTTGCCGCTCTCGGGCGCGCCGGATGGAGCGAGCGGCAGATTGCCGAGGCGATCCATATCGCTGCACTTTTTGCGACCTTCAATCGCGTGGTCAACGCATTTGGATTGCCGACCCAGGGGCTGCTTGCGAGCTATGAAGGGCGGACGCCCGCTAGATTCCAGGAATAGCAGGGAGCAACGAGTGACACGGGGGAGAGGCGGCAAAAGAGAGGCCGCCAGGAGACTGGCGGCCGATATGTGTTGTCTCTGAGTTCATCTAAAAGACGATTTTTGCGCTCCCCTGGAAGACTCTGGCGGCATTCCCAGAGGCGGTCGATGAGATCTGGCCAAAGGTGGATGACGAGAGGGTTGCGGTTGGGCTGCCGAAATCCGGATGGTTCAGCACGTTGAAGGCTTCGAGGCGAAGGTTCAGATTCAGATTCTCGTGGATCGGGAAGATGCGTGAGACCTGAGAGTCGAACTGGAAGAAGGGCGGCGTCCGGAAGGCGTTCCTGCCGATGTTTCCAAACGTTCCGACCTCCGCACACCCATTTGTGGTCGAGCCGCACGGCACGGTCACTTGAGCAAAGGCGGAGGGGTTGAGGTATTCGCGGTTGGCCTCACCACTGCCTTTGCGGAATGTCACCTTGTCATAGGGACTAGCGCCAGACACCAGGTTCGGGCGATCGTAAGCCTCGTCGGTGAGGGAGTTATCCACTCCCGCGATCACATTGACGGCGGCTCCGGTGGCTATGTGGACCAGCGGCGCAATTTCCCAGTTGTTGATGAGGAGACGTTCCGCGCGATTCAGATCGTGAAAGTTGCTGCGGGCAACGACGACGAAGTTCTCGATATTTCTGTAGTCGAAGCCGCACGGTCCCCAGTCCATCCTGGGGTTGTTGGGATTTTCATAGAGGCCCGCGGCAATATCGCCCTGACCGTCGGCGATGTCGAGGCACTTTGCCCAGGTATAGTTAGCCAGCAGACTGAAGGTGGCTGAAAGCCTGTGCTGGAGCGTGGCGACCATACCGTTGTAGCTGGCATAGCCGACGTCATTGACAGTGACGGAACCGGCGCCGCCGCCTACGAATTGGTTACCCTGAGCAGGATTCGCGATGGTCAGCGCAAAGCGTGAGTTCTCGTTTTTGGTCGTGGAGCAATTAGTGCCCGCTGCGCCCGGTTTAACAGCTGCTGGGCCGGTGGTCACGATGCCGGCGCAACCGGTGCCGCCAGCGCCCCATACTCCGGGGATAAATACCGCCGGGCTCAGAGGCGTGCCCATTGGATCATGCACGGTTCGGTTCCCGATGTAGTCAATCTGGGCCTGCCAGCCGGCGGGGAACTCATGCTGAACGCTGAGCGTCCACTGTATGGTGTAGGACGGATGAAACTGGGAGGGCATCACGATGTACTGCGATTGCGCGTAGAAGACCGCCTGGGACGGAGTGGGGACAATGGGTTGAGGAAATGGACTGGTAGTAATGGAGCCGACGGACCATGGGGCTCCGAAGGACAAAGGACCTGTTCCCGACGTTTGCGTATTGCTGATGGCAGTGGCAAAGGGCGGGTTCTGGTTGGTGCGCTGCCCGGTGAAGAAGTTGGGCTTGTCGTAGGCGAGCTCAGCGCCGGCGCGGATAACTGTTTTGCCGTTGCCGAAAGGATCCCAGGATGCGGCGAGGTTGGGCGAGAACTGCCAGGGTGAGTTCTGCGTGAATTCTCTGGGGACGCCCTTGTCGCCATAGAACAGGATCCCGGCGGGGGCGCTGGGGTAAACGGTGCTGGCGGTGCTATTCAGAAAATCGCTGTAGTTGAAAACGCTGCCGCGGTTGAAGTAATCCACGGGCATGAAATTCGGGCCCCAGCGCAGGCCGCCCACAAAGGTCAATCGGGGCGTGGCGTGGAATGTATCCTGGGCATAGAGGCTGGGAATCGGGCCGCGCAGCGCGTTCTGCTCCTGCTTACTCTGCTGGAAGGCGCTCATCGTGCCCCAGAGAAAGTCCAGGTTCTGGTCGCCGATTACGCTGCCGCCGTTAGGCCCGCTGCCGCTGTATTCGCCGGTGAAACTGAACGTCCCGTTGGATTCGTATCCGTTGGAGATATTGAGCTCGTTCTGCACCCATTCTCCGCCCCAGATGATCTGGTGCTTTCCGCGCACCATGGTGACGTCGTCGTCGATAGCAAGGGTGTTGTCGTTGAAGTGGGCAACCGAGTTCGTGCCGCCGCCGATGGTGAACTTGCCTTCGGAAATCTGCAGACCGTTGGGTATGGGCTGAGAGATAGCGACGCCGAGGGTGGCCGCATTGATATCGTTGGCCGCATACCCCCGGTTATCCACGCGCCGGAGAATGGTAGCGTGGGCCGAGTTCACGGTGTTCGGAGTAAACGAGTCGACCCAGCCGAGGGTGAAAGACTGCGTGCGCTCGATGTTCCCGGATTGGGTGGTAATGAGGATGTTGGTGGGCGAGAAGAAGGCCGGAGCCTGATAGCCATCGATGAAATACCGGCCGTACAGGTTGTTCTTTTCGTTGATGGTGTAATCGGCCCTGGTGACGAACTCGTTGTCGGATGTTTCCGAGGGGATGGAGTAGGAAACAAGCCCGCAATTGCTGACATCCACGGCTGGGTCGATCGCAGGCAGATATTTCTGGAGCGCCAGCGATTGCTTGATGTACGCGGGAGCGGAGGAGTATTTATCGCCGGGCAGAGTTGCGCCAGTCAGAGGGTCGACAAGTTGCACGAATTTCTTCGATGCTTCGCAGCCAGGTCCGTCGGTAACGGAGAAATCGCCTGCCAGGTTGGCCGCGGTGGGCACAAAGGCCTCGGTGCTGGACTGAGTCTGGTCGGCATGCAGATGCTGGTATCCGGCAAAGGCGAATAACTTGTCGCGGATGATTCTGCCGCCGAAGGTGCCGCCGTATTCATTCTGGTGCAACGTGTCGGGTGAGACGGAATAGAAGTTGGTTGCATCGAGGTAGTTGTTGCGGATGAACTCGAATGCTGTGCCGTGCCAGGTATTGGTACCGGAGCGAGTGACGGCGTTGACATAACCGCCGGTGTGCTCGCCATCCCCAGCGCCGAGGACTGTCGATTCAACGCTGAACTGGCTGACGGCGTCGGGGAAGGGGAACGGGAGATTACCGTTGCCCATGTAATCCTGGTTATCGCCTCCATCGAGCCGCCACAGAGTGGTGTTGCCATTGCCACCGGCGATGGAGATGGAAATGGTTTGGTAGGAGTACTTACTGCCGGTAAAGTCGGTGGCAGGCGCAGTATTGGAACCACCGGAAATGGCGAGCAGACCCGTGATCTGCCGGCTGGTGGAGTTCAGCGGCATTTCAGTGATGTCCTTCTCGTCTACAGTCTGCTTGAAGGAGGGGTCTTCGGTCTGCAGCGCGAGGCCTTCGGAGTGGACCTCGATTTTCGTGCTGGTCTGGCCGACTTTGAGGGTTGGATTGATAGCGATGCTGCTGCCAATTTCGAGGACGATGTTCGTCTGTTCGTAGGTTTCGAAACCCGGCGCGACGACACGGAGGGTATATGTGCCGATGGGAAGGCCGGGGAAGGCGTAGATGCCGGCCTTATCACTGCGGGTGTCGTGCGTCACCTGCGTTGCTACATCGGTGATGGCGATCGCCGCATTCTGGATTATGGCTCCAGAGGCATCCTGGATGGCGCCCTGCACGTTAGCGGTTCCGGCGATCTGCGATTTGGCCTGAATGGAAACCAGCAGCAGGGTTGCGAAGCACAGGGCGGCGAACCAAGGCCCGGGCAACGCGATGTGTGTGGATTTTGTCGTCCTCATAGAGCCTCCAAAAAACTGCGGATGGTCAGGTTTCTATGTCAAGAGGTCTGACCTGTCTCTAAAACCGCAACAGTATCGTGGAGCCGGAATGGACCTGTCAAGGAAAACGAGAGGGGTGCTCCATTAATCGTAACGGCGGGGGGCATCCGCTTGTCGATGGCCCAGGGGGGCGTTTCGGATTTCTATGCTGAATAACCCTTTGTACATGTGTAATCTACTGGGATGAAGCTCGGGTTGATAAAGGTGTGGGCTGCGCGTGAGCCGCGACGGGGATGAAGCGCTCCGAGGCCCAATTTGGGTGTGGAGGAACTGGGTATTCCGCGTCGAGGCCAGTCATGGAAACCGACTCCCTGGGATTTTGTGGATGGCCTTCGATGGGGGGACGAACCAGGCAAGTTGGTCAGACCACTCCGCCGTTTCGGCGGGTCGTGAGATTAACGACCCGGGCTTGTGGTTCTCAACCTAGAGTGTCTGGTTGTCGGCGCTGTCCAGCTGGGTATCTTTCGCTGCTCGGCTCAGCAGAATGCGCAGATCCGTAACTTTGTCGAGATGAAACGCTGGGACCCCGGTGGGAGTGGTGACAGCGATAAAGTCGGCGCGATTAACACCGGTGAGGAAGAAGCTGGGGCGTGGATCGGGGGAGGCTGCGGCGACCTCCACGTGACTCATCTCGAGATTGCGGATATGGCGAAGGAAAAAACCCTGGGATGGCATGGGGCCGAACATTCCTGGATCGGGATATTTGTCTTCGTTCTCAGGTGGCCGGATGGAGAGAGAATCCTGGGACGCTCCGCCGAGGGAATGCTGGTAGATGTCGGACAACTTAACGTCCTCGATGGCGTAGTCGGGAATGCCGCTGAGGATGGAGCAAAGGCGAGACGAGGCGTTGTAGCTGGTGACATTGCTGATGAGGATGCGCCGCATGGTGCCGACTTTGGTGGTTTCTTTTGGGCCGCGGAGGCGGGCGCCGAGCCGCACAAAGATGGGCGCCGTGACGATGTCGCGCATGGTGATGTTGGAGACGGCGATGTCTTCGCAGAGCGCACCGTCCTCACTTTCGAGTGCGAGACCGTTGCAGCCGTCGAAAACGCAGTTAGAGATGGCGATGTTTTTAAATCCGCCATTGGACTCGGTGCCGCACTTAATGCGACCGGTGCGTCCGACATGGGCGTCTGCCGCAAACTTGTTGAACGTGCCGTCGAGGACGGTGCCGAGTTCATAGGTTCCGGTGACGTAGCAGTTGGTGATGGTCACGTTCTCGGTTGCGCGCGCGTAGCCGAGAGCGTAACTGCTTTTGGGACAGATCCCGTCGTCCCATGGTGAGTTGACGGTGCAGTTGGAGACGTGAACATTGCGGCAGCAGTCGATGTCCATACCGTCGCGATCGGTGTCGATGGTGAGGTTGTCGATGGTGAGGTTGTCGACGCCGGTGAGCAGCAGTCCGAAGTGGCCACCTTTCAGGATGGAGAAATCGCGGAGCAGGACGTTGTGGCAATTTTTGAGAGCTATTGCTTTGTTGCCCACACCCGCCTGCTCGGCGACATAGATGGGGTAGCTTCCTCTCGCGGTGCGATTGGCTCCAAAGCTGAGGCCCTTGCCGTAGATCGTGCCGGGGCCGGTAATGCTGATGTCGGTGATGTTTTCGCCCCAAAGGAGGGAATTGTGCCAGTGATTGTGACCATAGTCCTGGTAGTCTTCCCAGGGAGTGTTGGGTTCTGCCGGATCATAGGTGCCGCCGTTGTAGCCCGTGGTCGCGCCGGGAAGCGGGGAATCCGCGGCGACGATGGTCGCGCCCTGAGCGAGATAGAGCCCGACGTGGCTCTTGAGGTGGATAGAGAAGCTGAGCCAGTTGCCGGCGGGAAAAACGACTGTGCCGCCACCCGCTGCAGCAGCTGCTTCGATGGCTTTGTTGATCGCGGGAGAATCGATAGCCTTGCCGTCGCCAACCGCGCCATAGGCTCGAACATCGAAGATGCCCGGCGGTCCCGCGGAGGTAGGAGAGTGAGGAACTGCGTAGGCTTCGGGCACGGCGGAGCCGACAACGGCTCCCAGACCCAGCGCACTCATGCGGAGAATTTCTCGACGGTCGGAACGGAAAGAATTCATAGGGGCATGATCCTTGCAGAAAAAATGTCCCGATGGCAAGTCGGGCAAAGGGTGGCCAGTGGTATGACCACTGACCGCCATCCAGCGTATCATTGGTTTCGCAATTTGACCTGTCTCGCGAGCGAGGGACTTTTGTGATCCGACGGAATGTACTTTTTCTTTGCCTATTTTATGGATTTCTTTTGACAGCGTTTTGGGGCCCAGCTTCGGCGATGGCGGCGGCTGCAAGTGCCAACTGCGATCCCCATGTTTATGGCGCTAAAGTGGACGGGGTCTCGAAAGACACAGCAGCCATTCAGAAAGCCATCGATGTTTGCGAACAGCGTGGGGGCGGCGTTGTGCGGCTCAGTGCGGGCACTTGGCTGAGTGCGCCGATTGTGCTGAAGAGCAACATCACGCTGGAACTGGAGAAAGGGGCGACGCTGCTCGGATCGCCGGATCACCAGGATTATCCGGCCAAGACGGAATTTCGCGCTCCAGGTTTGCAGTCACTGGTGAGTGCGACCGATGCTTCGAATGTGTCGATCACTGGCGAGGGAACGATCGACGGAGCCGGGGAAAGCTGGTGGCAAGAGGCGCGCACTTTCGGGGATCACGGGGTTATGGGGTCTGACCACACGCGGCCGCGGCTGGTTGTTTTCGACCACTGCAAGCACGTGTTAGTAGAAGGCGTGACGATTCAGAATTCACCGATGTGGCAGCTGGTTCCTTACTATTCAGACGATGTGACGATTCGGAATATTAAGGTCCTGGCTCCACAACACTCGCCGAACACGGATGCGATCGATCCTTTTTCTTCGTCGAACGTGCGCATCGATCATGTGTTTGCGGATGTGGGGGACGATGATGTTGCGATCAAGTCGGGGAAGGCCAACTCGGAGGGGCCCGACGATCCGAGCCGCGACATCACGATCACCGATTGCACGTTTCTTCACGGACATGGGTTGTCAGTGGGCAGCGAGATTGCTGGTGGCGCGAAGCATATCCGCGCCGAACGGATCCATTTTGATGGAACGGACAATGGGATTCGCATCAAGGCCAATCGCGATCGCGGCAACGATGTGGGTGAACTTTTCTTTCGGGACATCGACATGAAGAACGTGAAGAACGCGTTGATCATCAGCGAGTATTACCCGAAGGTATTGCCGCCCGATCCGGATCCAGCGCAGCCGGTGACGCGGCTGACGCCGCGCTTTCACGACATTACGCTTGAAAACGTAACAGCCACGGATGTTGTTTCGGCGGGGGCGATTGCCGGCTTGCCGGAGGCGCCAGTTCGCAATGTAATTCTGAAGAATGTGCGGATCGAGGCGCAGCACGGGCTGGCCATCAGCAACGCCGACGTGACAGGGGAGAAGGTCACGGTGCAGGCCAGCGACGGGACGGGGATTATTAAGGCGGGAGGAGGGAACGTTATCTTTCGCTGAGTGGAAAGTGGTGGACTGGGGGGCTGGGATAGGATAAAGCGCTGTCGGAACTTTCCTGATGTTGATGACTTCTTTACTCAAGCCGATCGGTTACGCCGCAACGATTTGTCTTGCGCTGGGTCTGGCTGTTCTGGCGCAGCAGGCTTCGGCGCCTGCACCAACAAAGAGCGATTCGCTTGCCGTGCTTCATCATGGATTCGAGTCGCCTCCTGACGATGCGCGTCCCATGATGCGCTGGTGGTGGTTTGGGCCGGCGGTGGAACCGGGCGAACTGGCGCGGGAACTGCGGACGATGAAGGCGGGCGGCATCGGCGGGGTGGAGATTCAGCCGGTTTACCCGTTGGCGCTCGATGATCCACAGACGGGATTCCGGAATGCGAAATTTCTGTCGCCGGAGTTTCTGAAGATGGTCGGTTTTGCCTCTGAAACAGGACACGAGCTGGGAATGCGCGTCAGCATCACGCTTGGCAGCGGATGGCCATATGGTGGAGCGTGGGTTCCGGTGACGGAGTCGGCGGGGCGGCTGCGGGTGGTGGTTGTCCCTGTTGTGCGGGATGAGAATTCGATCTCGGTGCCTGCGATGGAGAACGGGGAGAAATTGCTGGCAACGTTTGCGGCGTCGGGAACGGCAGAGCATTATGACGCGGATCACACGCAGCCAGTGGAGATGGTGAAGGACGGGCGGTTGATCCTGCCTGGACGTGGGAGCGGACCGCAGGTGGTGCTATTTTTTATTTCCAGCCGCACGGGGCAGCAGGTGAAGCGTCCGGCCTATGGCGCCGAAGGGTTCGTCATCGATCATTTCAGTGCTCGAGCGGTGCAGGACCATTTGAAGAATGTGGCCGAGCCGGTGGTTCGGGCGTTTGGCGAGCACCCGCCTTACTCGGTCTTCAGCGACAGTCTGGAAGTTTACGAATCGGACTGGACGCCGGAGTTGCTGACTGCATTTCGTAATCGTCGCGGTTACGATTTGACACCGCATCTGCCGGAACTGGTCGCTGGTACCGGGGCGCAGGCTGTGGACTTGCGGTATGACTGGGGTCGCACGCTTGCGGAGCTGATCGACGAAAACTATCTGAGCGCGATCAATACCTGGGCGCGTGCGCATCACACGCAATTTCGATCGCAGAGTTATGGCATTCCTGCTGTCACGATGTCGAGCAATGCATTGGTCGATTTGCCGGA
>Ga0302325_10015380_pt1 | contig 16263 bp, 15 predicted proteins | sample Palsa_T0_2_FD_201948 | JGI IMG/M metagenome (GOLD analysis project Ga0302325, IMG submission 201948) | Peat permafrost microbial communities from Stordalen Mire near Abisko, Sweden - Palsa_T0_2 | ecosystem: Environmental > Terrestrial > Soil > Palsa > Peat permafrost | place: Sweden: Abisko... | reverse complement strand
AGCAACCCCTAGCGGCCGAAGGCGCGTTGTTGTTGGACTAACTCTCCGTACAAAGCGTTCGGCCAGGCGAAGTCGTCGCGGGTGAACGCTTCGGGCCAGTCGGCATTGAACGACTCGTGCAAGCGGTGGTCGCCGACGTCGGACGCGCCGATGTAGCCCATCACGCGGTTGATCTCGTCGGGGTCGTTCGAGGTCAGCGCCTGCATAATTAGCGACAGAGGCCAGATGTAACCGCGCGGCGTGTGCGGGCTGCCGACGCCGCTCGCATACTTGCCGCGGTAAAAATACGGGTTCGCGGACGACAGTACGAAGCGCCGCGTAGCCTGGTAGATCGAGTCGCGTTCGGGGAGGTAGGTGAAGTACGGGATCGAGAGCAGCGAGGGAATGTTGGCATCGTCCATGAGGTTCACGTGACCGTAGCCGTCGACTTCGTAAGCGTAAATCGTGCCGAAGCCCTTGACGGAAACCTTGCCGAACTGTTCGATTCCGGCCTGCGCCTCCAGCGCCAGGCCCCAAGCGTTGCTCGCGTCGCGGTCGTTGTGGTACACCGAGCGCTCGATCTGCGACAAGCTCTCGAGCACGATCACCGCGAACATGTTGTCGGGGACGTTGTACTGATAGCGCGCCGGATCGTCCGAAGGCCGGAAGCCGGTCCAAATCATCCCGGTGTAGTGGACCCAGCTCCCCTTGCCGCCGTTGGCGAGGTCCGAATGCCGGTAGTGCGAGCGGCGGTCGTGGTGCTGCTCGGTGCGCAGCGTCTCGAGCACTTTTTCGAACGCCCGGTTGACCTCGGGGGTGAAAATCGAGGCGTCGCCCGTCTCGCGCCAATACTTGTCCGCGAACCAGATCGGATAGAGCAAGGAATCGACTTCGAATTTCCGCTCGACGACCTTGTAGTCGGTCGAGAACGCGTTGGCATACGGATCGATTAAAATGTAACGCGCCTCACGCGCCACGACCCCGCGTAAAGCCTCGCGCACGCGCAGGTCGGAGGCGGCCTGGCCGATGTAGGGCTCCATCACCGCGCTCGCATCGCGTAGCCATTCGGCTTGGATGTCGCCGGACGATACGTAGGTCGTCCCGTCGCGCTGCCGGCTGGCATGCCGATTGAGCGCTTCATCGAACGCGGTAAGATAGATCTTCTCGAGTTTCGACGAGAGCGCCGGCGGCTCGTCCGCTCGCGCCGAAGCCCAGACGTTCATAAGGAGCGCTATCGTGAGGGCGCTTGCGAGGATTCGCGCGAACGGCATGGCCACTGTTCTAGATCGGCAATTTTTACGTCAAACCCTTGCATCCGGCGACACACTCTGCGCAATCTTTATAGTTGGGGAGAGCGTTCCATCCTTATGAAGCCCGTCCCGGTCGTGTGGACCGCGGTCATCCTGGCATGCCTCTGGGAAACGGGCGCCGCGGCCGGCGCCGGTCAGGCTTACGCGGTCGCGGGCCGGGACCGCTTTTCGATCGGTTCGGGCGACATTCAGAGCGACATCTCGTACTCCGGCACCGAAACGCTGACCGTAACCAAGCGCGGCAGGCTCACCCGTTTGAACGCGCACGCGACGTACACGCGCAGCGACGGCGAGGCCTCGACCGACGCGAAGGGCGATTTCACGGCCGACCTGCTTCCAACGGGCGAGACGCTCGATTCCGCCGATCACGACCCGGATTACTTGACCGTGCTCAACCAGCCGTTCGCCGCTCAACTCGACCGTCAGACGCTCGCCGACCTGCAGCACCTCCACGGTGCGGTGCCCTTCGATTTTCCATCGCCCTTCACCGGCTCGTCGCTGCACGGTTATCTCGAACACCTAGGCGGCGGTTCGATCGGCACGCACCGGGCGACCGGGGTTAAATTCGAAGCAGTGGGACCGATGAGGGGCGAGCTTCCCGACCGGCCCGGGCTGACGTTGACCGGCACCATTGCGATGCGGGGTACGGCCTTCTACGACGTCGCGAGCGCCCTCTTGCTTGCCCTGGACACGACGGTCACGATCCGGGGCAACGTTTCGAACCGCTCCGGCAGGGACCCCGTGACGATCACCTACGCGCGCACCATCCGGGCCGAGCTGCCGCCGGGCAACCAGCCCGCGCCAGCAGGCCCGCCTCCCGGGCTGTAAGGGACGGGCGGCACGCGCCCCGAAGCCGCGCACTTCTCACCCCAGGAGTATTACGCGTGGCCCCTCCAGTCAGGACCGCGGAGCGAAAGGCGGCCGCGCCGGCCGGAGCGCTGCGGTCCGCGGATTCGACGCCGTCGGTCGAGCGTTTCGAGCGCATCGTCGACGAGTATCAGCGCCGGCTGTACGGCTTCGCGTTGCGGATGACGGGCAACCGCGAGGACGCCGAAGAGATCGTGCAGGACGCGTTCGTGAGAGCGTTCCGAGCGCTCGGAAAAATGACCGACGAGCAGCGCCACGAGCTTCGGCTGCAACCCTGGCTCTATACGATAACGTTAAACGTAACGAGGAACCGGTTACGCTCCAAGCGTCCGACGAACGTAGCGCTCGACGCGCTCGCCGACCCCGATGCGTTGCTCAACAACACGCAAGAGGGACCCGAGCAACCCGAGCAGATCGTCGAGCGAGGAACGGATCTGGCGCTGGTCGAGCAGGCGCTCTTGCAGCTACCGATGCACTTGCGCGCGGCAGCCACCCTCCGATTCATCGAAGGCCGCAGTCATCCCGAGATTGCGGAAATCTTGAACCAGCCGATCGGGACCGTGAAATCGCACGTGCATCGTGCCGTGCGAATACTTCGCCGAATACTGGGTCCACAAGTCGGCCGGATCGCTTCTGAAGATCGGGACGGCGTGCGTCCCGATGGCCTCCAAAAGGAACCTGCCAATGCGGTGCTGTGACGTCGAGGCGCTCTGGGACGAGATGCGCGAGGGTGCCGAATCCGGCCACGAGCGCGTCCTGGCCCATCTCCGTCGCTGCCGGGATTGTCAACATTCCTACGAGCAATTCGAAGGCGTCGTGTACTGCTTGAACTGCCTTCCGGTCGTCGAGCCGCCGCAACACCTCGTGCCGCGCATCCTCGACCACATCAAGTCGCTGCGCCAGCGCTTCCGCTCGGCGCAGGCCGACGGTTTGAGCCGCGTCGACTCGCCGCTCGGAAGGCTCTGGATCGCCTGGCGGGAGAGCGGCATCAGCTTCGTCGGCATCGACCGCGGCGAAGGCGAGGATTCCGCGGTCGCCATGGTCGAGCGGCGCGTGCGCCGCCCGGTGCATGCGGGCCCGACGCCGGCTTGGGTCTCGCAGGCCGTGGACGACTTTTTTGCGACTTGGCAGGTCGATCTATCACGCATCGACATCTCCGACTTGAGCCCGTTCGAACGGGCCGCGCTGAACAAGGCCGCCCAGATACCGCCGGGCGAGGTGCGCTCCTACGGCTGGATCGCACGCGAAATCGGGCACCCGCAAGCGGCTCGGGCCGTCGGCCAGGTCATGGCGCGCAACCCGGTTGCGCTGCTCTTTCCGTGCCACCGCGTCGTCGACGCCTCGGGGGCGCTGCATAACTACGGGTACGGCATCGAGGTCAAGGCTCGGATCCTCGCGATGGAAGGCTACACCGGCCGCCAACCAGCTAATAACGCTTCCTGAAAAGGGGGCCCGCCACCGAGGGCGCGAATAGCCGGGTCACACTACGTCCGCGGCTCCTTCAAACATACACAAGCGAAGGTTAACAGACGGACAAAGGGAGGTGGTCATCGTTAGTTCCGATGGTAATCAACGACTCAATGACACGATGATTGGAGGTACGCAGACCTAGTCTGCGCCGAACTATCACCCTAACGTCCGCCGGCCGCGAGCCGGCTTTTTTTTGGCCCACGGTGCTGCCCCAAGGGGCGTTACGGTTCGGGTATGAAATAGCTTGCGCAATGTCATTCGAGGAATTGCACGCGCCAATTGCGACGGGAGACCAGTGACGGAAGATCCGCGGATTGCCGCGCTCCCCGATATCCACGGACACGCGAAGGGAGAACACAAGCCGTTTGCCGAGGAGCGGCCGATTCCGTACACGGCACGGATGCTTTTCCTATGGTTCTACCACGCCTGCCGGCGCGGCTCGCCGCGGTTCCTGATGGTTGCCGACCACATGAACTACCTCACCTTCGAAGATCCGGCCGCGGTCAACCTCGTGCGCCGCGCGCTCAAACTCGCGGCGGCTGGCGATCTCTATGGCGCGGCCGAGACGGCCGGCGTCGAGCTGGGCCACGCCCAAGTGGTTTCCGAGGGCCTGCGCAAAGGCATGCGCTATTCGATCGGCGCCGAGGTCGACAACGATCCGCGGTCGCGACCCGACGCGCAGAACATCGTCGACGCAATGCGACCCGACGGGATGGTCCGGTCGGTGCACTTTCTGCCGATCACGCACCCGCAGCACGGCGAGAACTGGATGTGGCCCTTCGACAACCCGGAATTCAAGGAATTCTACGACGCGGTCGGGACAGAGAACGTCTGGGAGCTGTATATCGCGACGCTGCTCGATGCGATCGACAAGCTTCCGGGCCACATCGTCGGCCACTTCTACGTGCCGGCAAAATTTGGGCACTGGCCCGACGACGCGAAGCTCGCGCAATACGAAGACCGCCTCTTGGACGCCTGTGCCGAACGCGGCATGGCCGTCGAGATCAATTCGCGCTACATCTACAAGTATTTCGTCGACGACGAGGAGCAGCTCGCAAAATACCGCGCGGCAAACCTGCGCTTGCTGACCAAGGCCAAGGCCAAGGGCGTTATGGTTGCGGTCGGTTCGGACGCGCACAGCCCCAAGGACCAAGGCGCGGCGTTCGAGACGATACTCGCCTGGCTGGATGAAGCCGACATCAACGAGATCGCGTTTCCGATCAACGGCCGCCTGGCGCGAGTGGCCCTGCGCGCTACCGAAGAGTTGCTGAGGCAGCAGGCGGCAGCCGCCGCACCGCCTCCGCTTCCGCCGCTCCCCCAACGTGTCGAAGTCGCGCCGGCCGACGAGCAGCCGGCGCGCGTCGCCGCCGCAGTCGCCGTGCGACCGGCAAAAAAGAAGGCGCCCGCAGCCGCCAACGGCAGCGCCCGCGCGGGCGATGCGGTCGCGGCAGCTCCCAAGCGCGCTGCTAAGATCGCCCCCGCAGCAAGCGCTCCGGCCGCAAAGCTGCCGCTTCCCAAAACCGCGGCTCCCGCCAAGACTGCGCCGAAAGCCGCCGCGAAGGCGCCGGCGAAGGCCGCGAAGCTCGTTCCGTCCGCGGCGAAGGCCGCGAAGCTCGTTCCGCCCGCGGCCAAGCCCGCGGCCAAGAAGTCCACCGCGAAACCGGCGGCCCGCACGGCGGCCGCGAAGAAAGCCCCGAGCAAACGTACCGCCGCCGCGAAGAAGGTCGCCGCAAAGAAGGTTACCGCCAAGCGCAGCGTTGCGAAGAAGCCGCTCAAGAAAGGCGCACCCGCGAAGAAGGTCGCCGTTCGCTCGAAGACCACAGCCCCGGCGAGGAAAGCCGGGCCGCCCAAGAAGGCCGCCAAGAAGACCGCCTCGCGCAAACCCGCCAAACGCGCCCTCGCACCCAAGCGCCCGGCGCCGAAGAAACGCGCTGCGGCAAAGGGGCAAGCGAAGAAGAAGCCGGCCGGCTCGCGCCGCTAAGGTTTTTCGGGCGGGCGCAGAAGGCCGCGAATCCACTGGCTCCAATTGACGCAGGTTCGGAGGCATCCATGGGAGATATCGCCCGCCGTCGCAATGTCGCTGTCGTCGGCCCGCATCACGCGGGCAAGACGACGCTGGTCGAAGCGCTGCTCGCCGGGTGCGGCGCGATCCCGCGGCGCGGGTCCGTCTCCGACGGCACCGCCACCACCGACCACGAACCGGAATGTATCGACCGCGGTCAATCGACCTGCGTCGGCTTTGCGTATGCCTCGACGCCGAACGTCGACATCAGCTTGATCGATTGTCCGGGCTTCATCGATTTCTTCGAGGAAGTCAAGCTCGCCCTCGTCGCCGCCGATGCGGCGGTCGTCGTGATCGATGCCGACCCCGCGCGCGTCCGCCAAACGCGACAGCTGGTCGAGTTCCTCGACGAGCGCCGCATGCCGCACTGCTTCTTCATCAACAAGATGGACAAGCCCGGAAGCAACTTCCGCGCGACCCTCGAGGCGCTGGTCGCGACCTACGGCAAGCGGGTCGTGGCCGAGCATCTGCCGATCGGAGAGGCGGAAAACTTTCGGGGCTACATCGATCTCGCGGCGCGCCACGCCTACGTCGCGGAAAACGGCAGCCCGCAAGAAATTCCGATCGACCGCGAACTCGCGACGCCCGTCGACCAAGCCCGCCAGACGCTGCTGGAGACGCTCGGCGACTTCGACGACCATCTCTTCGAGGAGCTGCTCGAGGGCATCGAGCCGCCCCTGGAAGAAGTCGAGAAAGACCTGCGCGAGGAGACGTGCGCCGATCAAATCGTCCCGGTGCTCGTGGGCGCCGGGCTGACCGACATCGGCGTGGCGGCCGCCGCGCTCGTCGCCGTGATCGAGCGCCAATTCCCGGCGCCCTCCGGTGACCCAAACGCGCCACTCGTGGCTCAGGTCGCCAAGACGATCGTGCACCCCCAGTCGGGCAAACTCTCGCTCGTGCGGATCTGGGACGGAACGCTCAGCGCCGATGCATCGCTGGTCGACGTGTCGGCCGGCGGCGTCAAAGTGCGCGCTTCGGGCCTGTACCGGCTCCAGGGCAAGAAACAAGAACCGCTGCAGTCCGCGGCCGCGGGCGACATCGTCGCGATCGCGCGGCTGGAAGGCGTCCGAACCGGCGATACGCTGGTCGCCGTCGCGAGCACGCCGGCACGCTCCGTGCCGGCGCTGGCGGAGCCGCTCTTCGCGGTCGCGATCAAGCCCAAGGAGCGGCTCGACGAAGCGAAGGTCTCGCAGATGCTGGCGCGCATCGTCGAAGAGGATCCCACGTTGCGCATCGAGCGCGCCGAATTCACGGGCGAACTCCAGCTGCTCGGGTTGGGCGAAGTCCACGTGGCCACCGCGATGTCGCGGCTGGCACGCAAATATCATCTGGCGCTCGAAACCCGTGCGCCCGGCATTGCCTACCGCGAGACGGTCTCCGAGCCGACGCAGGTGCACGCGCGCTACAAGCATCAAACGGGCGGCCACGGGCAGTTCGCCGACGTGGTACTGAAGATCGAACCTCGCGAGCGCGGCCACGGCGTGACGTTCTCGGAAGAGATCGTAGGCGGCGTCGTCCCGCGGCAGTTCCACCCGGCGGTCGAAAAAGGCGTGCGCGAAGCGCTCGCGCGCGGTCCGATCGCCGGCTTCCCGGTCGTCGACCTCCACGTTACGCTGGTGGACGGGACCTTCCACGCGGTCGACTCGAGCGAACAATCGTTCAAGACGGCGGCCGGCATGGCGCTCCGCGACGGCCTGCCGAAATGCCGGCCGGTCCTGCTCGAACCGATCGCGTATCTCGAGGCGCTCGTGCCCGACGATAGCGCCGCGGCCATTCTCGGCGGCCTGACCGCGAAGCGCGGCCAAGTACTCTCGTTCGAACCGGCCGAGAAACGCGGCTTCGCTCGGGTGCTGGCATACGCGCCGCAGGCCGAGCTGACAAACTACATCACTGAACTTCGCACGTCCACCCAAGGTCTCGGCACGTACACCTGGCGGCACGATCGCTTCGATCCGGCCCCGCCCAAGGTCTCGCAAACGCTCAAGGAAGCCGTGAGCGCATAAGCGGCTGCCTCCGCGAGGCAGCCCAGGCGCCGCTGACCGGCGTGTGCAATTCAGCACGGCCGTTCAGCCGCGGGGCGGGGCGGGCCAGTGGAGCAGGAAACGATGTGCGTTTAGTCGTCGCGCCCATCCTCGCGTGCGCGTTGCTCGCGGGGTGCACGAAGGTGGGTACGACCGGAGCGGCCGGCACCACCGGCGGCCGCAATCCCTGGACGCAGCCCGGCGTCTTGCGGATCGGCTTTCAAGTTGCGCCGAACACGCTCGACCCGCTCCTGGCCGCCAACACGAGCGAGGACAACATCGATCACTTCTTGTTCGACAATCTCGTTTCGGTCGATCAAAAAGGCAACCCGGTGCCGATGCTCGCCGCCGTCGTACCGACGCTCGAGAACGGCGGCATCAGCAAAGACGGCCTTACGATCACCTATCATCTGCGCAAAGGGATCACCTGGAGCGACGGTTATCCGCTGACGAGCAAGGACGTCAAGTTTAGCTGGAGCGCGATCCTCAACCCGAACAACAACGTGATTTCGCAGACCGGCTACGCGCTGGTGAAATCGGTCGACACGCCGGACGACACGACGGTCGTCTTTCACATGAAGCAGAGATTTTCGCCGGCCGTAAACACGCTGTTCGCGGAGAGCGACAGTCCCTACGAGATCGTTCCCGAGCACGTCTTGGGGAAGCTCCACGACATCAACAACGCCGCCTTCAACTCGGATCCCGTGACCTCGGGCCCGTTTCGCTTGCGCGAGTGGGTCCGCGGCGACCACATCAGCTTGATCCCGAACGACAAGTACTTTCTGGGCAAGCCGAAGCTGACCGAAGTCGTCCTGAAGTTCATCCCGGACGAAAATACCGAGGTGAACGCGCTTCGCACGCACGACATCGATTGGCAATTCGAGGCTTCGCCCGAGGAATACAAGGAACTCCAAGCGATTGCAGGCATCGCGATCGTGCTGCAAGATCGCAACGAGAACGAGCACATCACGATGAACACCAAGCATCCTCCGCTGGACGACGTGCGGGTGCGCCAGGCCATCGCCTATGCGCTCGACCGGCAAAAACTCGTCGACGACCTCACCGGCGGCTCGGCGGTGGTTGCGGACCAAGACCTGCCACCGTTCATGTTGGGCTACTCGAAAGACGTGACGCGCTACCCGCTGGATCTGACCAAAGCGCGCTCCCTCCTGGCCGCCGCGGGCTGGCTGCCCGGGAGCGATGGGATGCTCATGAAAAACGGGCAGAAGTTAGATCTGACTATCGTGTACAACGTGACCAACGCCACCCGCCGCTCGGCCGTCGTGCAGGTTCAAGCGATGCTCCAGGCGGTCGGCATCCAAGTGGCAATCAAGGCCTATCAAGGCGGCCTGCTGTTCGCAAGCATGGGTCAGGGCGGCATCCTGCAGAACGGTAAATTCGACCTCGCCTGGGCCGGTTGGGTCGCCGGCGTCGATCCCGACCAATCGTCCGAGTACATGTGCAACGCCTGGCCGCCGCACGGCAACAACAATATGTTTTACTGCAATCCCGAACTCGACCGGGCCGAGGCGCGAGCGCTTGAGAATTTCGACATTCCGACCCGCAAGAAGGCCTACGCCGAAATCGAAGGGATTCTGGCGCACGACGTACCGGAGCTGCCGGTGTGGTGGCCACGCCAGATCCAGCCGATCAATCCGGACTTCAAGAATTTCGCACCAAATCTGGTCACCGAGACATGGAATTCGTACGCATGGGAAATTTAGAGCCCGAGGGCTCGCGGCTGGGCCGCATACCCGAGATCAAGTGGCTCGTGAACACGATCATGGAACGCGCGCTGACGCGGGGCGAATATTTGCTCGCCGGCGGCATTCGCAGCGACTACTACATCGATAAGTTCAAGCTCTTCTCGGATCCGGGCATTCTGCGGCGCATCGCCCGGCTGTTCGCGCCGATCGTTTCCGAAACGCAGCCCGATCTGATCGCGGGGACCGAGCTTGGGGGCGTGATCCTGGCGACCGCCGTCTCGCAGATGGCCAACATCCCGATGATCGTGGTCCGCAAGCAACCCAAAGCCTACGGCGCGTTCGCCGACGAGTACGTCGAAGGACCGTACCGGGAGGGTCAGCGCGTGCTGCTCCTCGAGGACATCGTCAGCAACGGCCGCGAAGTGATGGCGGCTCGCGCTCGCCTGGAAGAGCTGAACTTACAAGTCACCGTTTACGCGGTGATCAATCGCGGGCTCGCGCCCGTCAAGTCGCTCGTCCAGTTTTCCTTGCCCCGCGGAGAAGCCAAGACCGAAAACTAGGGCGCTCAGAGGGTGTACGAAAAGCCGTCGTCGGCGACTTGAAGGGAGCCGCCGAAGCGCTCGCGCGCTTCAGCCGCCATTGCGGCGGCGTCGAGCGTCAGCGGGTAGTGGGTCAGCAGCAACCGCTCGACGCCGGCGGCGGCCGCCATCTCCGCGGCCTGGCGCGCGGACGAGTGGCCCAGCGGCAGCTCGACTTCGGCGGCCGACGACAACGTCGCCTCGCAAATGAACAGGTTGGTTCCGCGGGCAAGCCGGGTCACGGCATCTTCGGGCGCCGTGTCGGCGCTGTAGGTGAGGCTCTTCGTCCCGGCCTCGAAGCGCATCGCGTAGGTCGCGATGTAGTGTCGCGTGGCCGCAAATCGCACCACGACCTCGCCGACCTCGAGCGCTGCCTGCGGATCGTAGGCGCGAATGTCGAACACCTCAGACATGAAATCGGCGCTCGATTCCGGGTGGAAGGCGCTGGTCAGCCGTCGCAGCAGGTCCTCGCCGCCGGGGGGAAGGTAGAGCAGGACCCTTCTCGACCGGCGCGCGTTGCCGTACTTGAGTGCGTAGCGCATCGGCACGACGTCCAAGAAATGATCCGCGTGCATGTGGCTGATGATGACCGCATCCAGATCCGAGAGCGAGCCGTGCGCGAGCAGGTTCGAAAACGACCCCGTGCCGAGGTCGGCCGCGATCGTTGCCCCGGCGTACTGAACCAGGTATGAGCTGCAGGCGCGGCCGGGCCGGGGAATCGAGCAGCTCGAGCCAAGCACCGTTACGCGGCAACCGCCGCGCGTCTCGGCTAGATTTTCGACAGCACGTCCTCAGCGTGGCCGTCGACGACCACTTTCGGCCAGACCGCAACGAGCTTGCCCTTGGCGTCGAACAGGAAGGTCGAACGCTGGATCCCGATGCTCTTCTTGCCGTACATGTTCTTCTCGACGATTACGCCGAACGCGTCGCACAACTCCGAATCGACGTCGGCCAGGAGCTGGAACGGGATCTCGTACTTGGCCTTGAATTTCTGGTGAGAAGCGACCGAATCGCGGCTGACCCCGACGACGACGGCGCCCTTCTTCTCGAAATCATCGGAGAGATCGCGAAATTGCGTCGCCTCGTTCGTACAGCCGGGCGTGTCGTCTTTTGGATAGAAGTACACGACGAGCGGCTTGCCGACCAGATCCTTCGTCGAGATCTGCTGCCCGCTGTCGTCGGCGAGCTTGAGCGCCGGCAGCTTCGCGCCGGTTTCGAGCATACGAGTCTTCCTTCATCGGGCAGATAGGGTGACGTGACTTCATCCGATACTCCGGGCAGCCCCGCAGAGCCTACGCCGCACCCGCTTGTGAGCGCGCTAGCCGCGCGACTCGCGCCGCTCGCGGCGCCGCGCGTCCTGCTGCTGGGCATCGGAAACGGCCGTAACGTTACGCCCCTGCTCGCTGCCGGGGCTCGGCTGGACGCGATCGAGGAAGACCCCGCCCGCGCCCGCGCCTCGATGCAACGCTTCGCCGGCACGGGCACCGTCCGCATCACCCGCGCCGCGTACGACGGACCGTATCCGTTCGCGGGACCTTTCGACGGCGCTCTGAGCACCCACGCGCTCCTCCACGGCACTCCCCAACACGTCGCTGCGGCCCTCGGCGCCGTTTATAACCGGCTGGCGCCGAACGCCCCGTTCTTCTTCACCCTCGGCAGCAAGCGCGACCCGCGCTTCGGCAGCGGCCGCTCCGTCGCCGAGGACGTCTACGCGCCCGACGCGGGTTCCGAAGCCGGCGTAGCCCACTGCTACTTCGACGAGCCCGGCGTACGGGCGCTCGTGGCACCCTTCCAGCTCGAGCACATCGAGGAACGAACCTCGAGCGCCGGTTCCTGGGCCCACTCGCCGCAAGAAGCCGCCTCGATCGTCCACTGGTTCGTGCGAGCCCGCCGCGCCTAAACTAGGTCGCACTGTTGGCGCATCCGGCGCCGTGCGACACAGCCCCATCCATGGGGCTAGTAGCGCGGCACGCTCGAGTCGATCTCGACCGACCAATCCTCGATCCCGCCGGCGAGGTTCGTCGCGTTCGGAAAACCGCTCTCACGCAGGTAGCGCGTAACGCGCCCGCTGCGCTTCCCGCTATGGCACATCACGACGATCGGGCGATCCTTCGGAAGCTCCGCCAGCCGCTCCGGCACGTTGGCCATCGGTATGTGCTTGGCAAAATCGAGACTGGCCGTCGCCACCTCGTCCGGCTCGCGCACGTCGAGCAGCAGCAACGGCTCTCCGTCATCGTGCATGCGCTTTAGCTCGGCAACCGAGATCTCGTCCGGCAAACTCATCTTGGCGTTCCGATCAAGTCCGTCATCGGGCTGGAAGCGTTAGCGTAGCGCTTCTTCTCCATCCGCCCCGCCCCAAACGCGATCCGTCCGCTCTCGACGGCCAGCCGCATCGCCCGCGCCATCGCGACGGGATCGCGCGCCGCGGCAATCCCGGTATTCATCAGCACCGCATCGACCCCAAGCTCCATTGCGATCGTCGCATCCGACGCCGTCCCAACTCCCGCATCGACGATCACCGGTACGCCCGCCCGCTCTTTGATGATCGCGATCGAGTGCGGATTGCAAATCCCAAGCCCGCTCCCGATCGGCGCCCCCAGCGGCATCACCGCGGCGCACCCAACGTCCTCGAGCCGCTTGCACGCCGCCGGATCGTCGACGATGTACGGCAGCACCGTGAAACCGTCGCGCACGAGTTCCTCGGCCGCCGCGATCGTCTCGACCGTGTCCGGATACAACGTCTTCGGATCCGCGATCACCTCGAGCTTGATGAGGTCCGTTTCGAGCAACTCCCGTGCAAGCTGTGCGGTCAGCACGGCCTCCTTCGCGGTCGTACATCCCGCGGTGTTCGGCAGTATGCGGAACCGTTCGCGATCGATAAAATCGAGCAGCGTTTTCCCGCTCGGATCGTCGAGCGAAATCCGCCGAATCGCGACCGTCACCATGCCGGCCCCAGAAGCGACGTGGGCTGCGCGCATCACCTCGAGCGAAGGATATTTCCCCGTGCCGACGATCAGCCGCGAATGCAGTTCATACTTGCCGATCCTCAGGGTGTCGTCGTTCATTTGGGCGCCGTCTCGCGCTGATGGATCGACACCAGCCTCGGCCGGAGCGGCGGGCTCCCGTCGTGGGGGTGGCGGGGCGTCCAGTTTCGAGCGGAGCGCCGGAGGCGCGTAGGCCGACGCGGCCGCCATCCCTGGCTGCGTCGGCAGGCTCGCCTCCAGCTCGCACAGCGAGAAATGGTCGAGCAGCACTTCCCCATGAATGGGGAAGGGCGGGCGTCCCCGCAGCCCCCATGACGAGAGCCCGACGCGAGACGGAGCAAAACCCTAACCACCGGCCACCGCACGAATGATCTCGACGCTGTCGCCGTCCGCGAGGGCGTGCGAATCGAATGCGGCGCGGCGCACGACGGACGCGTTGACGGCCACCGCGATCCCGGCCGGGGGCACGCCGAGGGAATCGAGCAAGGCGGCCAGCGTCGTCCCGTTCGGGAGGTCTTTTCGTTCTCCGTTTACCGTCGCCGTCACGTTGCGTTACTTCGCGGCAGGCTGTGGTGCTTCTTGTGCGCGGAGCGGCGAGAAGGCGTCGATGCCGGTGCTTCGGCCTTCGAGGATGTCAGCGATCAGCCGCGCGGTCGCGGGTGTCAGCAGGATGCCGTTGCGATAGTGGCCGGCCGCGACGAAGTAGCCGCCGAGCGAGGTTGGGCCGATGTAGGGCAGACCGTCGGGCGTAGCGGGGCGCAGGCCGGCCCACATCTCGACGATCGTCAGCTCGGCGAGCGAGGGCAGCGCAGCCAGGGCGGCGTCGAGCAGCGTGCGCATCGCCGCGGCCGTCACGCGCACGTCGAAGCCGGCGTCCTCGACGGTGGCGCCGACGAGCAGGCGGCCGTCGTCGCGGGGCACGAGGTAGGCGCCCGGCAGCCACAGGACGCGGCGGATGAAATTGCTCGACATGGCGAGGGCCAGCATCTGGCCTTTGACGGGGGCGACCGGCAAGACGGCGTGCGGCGGCAGGCCCTCGATCGAGCCGGCCCAGGCGCCGGCCGCGTTGACGACAGCCCCGGCGGGAACGAAGCCACGCGGGTGGCGCATGCCGAGGACTCGGCGCGCGTCGGCTTCGAGCGCGACCGGCCCGGTGTTTTCGTCGATGCGGACGCCGAGCGCGTCGCAGGCGCCGCGGAGCGCGCGGCCGAGCCGGCGGTTGTCGACGTGCCCCTCGGATGGTGAAAATGCGGCGCCGCGGGCGGTGCGGCCGAGGGCTGGTTCGAAGCGCTGCAGCTCGTCACGATCGAGCCAGCGGGCGGGGATGCCGCGCGCAAGCCGCGACTCCACCTGCGCCCGAAGGCGGTCTTGCGCCGGGCTGTCGTAGGCCGCTTCGAGGATACCGTCCAGCGCCAGACGCGCGTCGACCCCGCTGCGAGCGCGCAGGTCGGCGACGAACTCCGGGTAGAGCGCGAGCGAGGACACGCAGAACGCTTCGAAATCGGCTGACGGGTGGGCTTCGGTGTACGGGGCGAGCATGCCGGCGCCGGCCCATGATGCGGCGCGGCCGGGCTCGTGAGCGTCGATGACGCGGACCGAGGCTCCCCGGCGCGCGAGTTCGTAGGCGATCCCGAGGCCGATCAAGCCCGCGCCGACGATGACGACCGGTTCGCCGCGCTCGTGCATCCCGTCGCCTTCTACGCCGCGGTGCCGGGGGTCTCTCAAGAGGCGCGGCACGGTGCGCCGAGCCTGGCGCTCCGCTCAGCCCCTTCGAGCTTGCCGAAAAAACTGGGCTGCGCGCCGCCGCGCCGCCCGTGCGGCGCGGTTAGTGCATGCCGAGGGCGGCAACGATGCGCAGTCCGAATGCGAACAGGAACGAGCCTAGGAAGACGCAGACGGGCAGCGTCAGCACCCAGGCGAGCAGGATGTTGCGCAGCGTGGCGGCTTGCAGGCCCGAGTGGTTCGCGAACATCGTCCCGGCGACGCCTGACGAGAGAATGTGCGTCGTGCTGACGGGCAGGCCGAAGACGTCGGCCATTTGGATCGTGCCCCAGGCGACGATTTCGGCCGAGGCACCCTGTCCGTACGTCAAGTGCGACTTCCCGATGCGCTCGCCGACCGTGACGACGATGCGCTTCCAGCCGATCATCGTCCCGAAACCCAAGCACAGCGCGACGGCGACCTTCACCCAGATGGGGATGAAATTCGTGACGTGGTCGAGCGACTTCTTGTAACCGCCCAGGGCTTTGCTCGCGTCCGGGTCGGCGACGGCCTTGGTCTTCAGCAGCTTCGCGATCGAACTGGAGATCAAATAGATATCGCTGCGCAGGCTCGTGCGCTGCTGCTCCGGGACGTCGGACAGTTTCGTCTTCCCGCTTACGAGCGTCGAAAGTTCACCGTTCTTTTCGTCGAGGGCGGAGTATACCGCCGGGGAAACCTTGCCGCTCCCCTTGAGGAAGGCATTGAGGGTGTCCGCCGCCGCCTGCGGCGTGACCGGATCGTTGCCCGCCAGCTTCGCAAAGATCGCGGTCGCGGTCGCGTTCTGGGCGACGATCGACTGCAGGTCCTTACCGCCCAAGCTCAGGTCGAGCGCATAGACCGTCGGCACGACGCCGATCAGGATCAGCATGACCAGCCCCATACCCTTTTGGCCGTCGTTGGAGCCGTGCGCGAAGCTGACGCCCGTGCAGGTCAGGATCAAGAGCGCCCGGACCCATGGCGGCGGCGGCGCGCCTTTGGTCGCCGGTTCTTGAAACAACTCCGGCCGGCGCACGAGAAACTTCATCAGCAACAGCAGCAGCGCCGAGAGGGTGAAGCCGACGATCGGCGACACCAAGAGCGCCGTCATCGTATCCTGGACCTTGCCCCAGTTCACGCCGTCGCCGAACGTGTGGCCGGCGGATAGTACCGAGTTTGCCAGCCCAACGCCGACGATCGAGCCGATCAGCGTGTGCGAACTCGAAGCCGGCAAGCCGAAGTACCAGGTGCCTACGTTCCAGACGATCGCCGAGATCAGGAGCGAGAAGACCATCGCGAAGCCCGCCCCGGAGCCGACGTTGATGACCAGTTCGACCGGCAGCAGCGCCAGAATCCCGAACGCGACCGTGCCCGCCGAGAGCAGGACCCCAGTCAGATTCCAGAGTCCGGACCAGACGACCGCGTACGTCGGCTTCAGGGAGTTCGTGTAGATGACGGTCGCGACGGCGTTGGCCGTATCGTGGAAGCCGTTGACGAACTCGAAGCTAAACGCAAGCAGCAGCGTCAGGAGCAAGAAAATCAGGCTCGC
>Ga0302325_10015379_pt1 | contig 16264 bp, 12 predicted proteins | sample Palsa_T0_2_FD_201948 | JGI IMG/M metagenome (GOLD analysis project Ga0302325, IMG submission 201948) | Peat permafrost microbial communities from Stordalen Mire near Abisko, Sweden - Palsa_T0_2 | ecosystem: Environmental > Terrestrial > Soil > Palsa > Peat permafrost | place: Sweden: Abisko... | reverse complement strand
CTGGGTAAATGGGGGTCCTACGGTCCTTTCCAACCTGATCACTCTGTGTGCCGCCCACCACAGCCGGGTGCATGAGCTCGGGTGGAAGATGAGCGGTGACGCCAACGAGCTGGTCACTTTCACCAGTCCCCACGGACGAGAGTCCATCTCGAGTCCCTCCCCGGTCTGGCGGAGATCCCTCCCCGTGCGGAAATGAGCGGCAGGAAACAACTCATCCGGAAGCGAGCCCAGCAAGGTTCTGTGCAAAGTCGGCGGGCCACACTCCTCGCATGCCGTCCCTCCTCCTTCATGTGACCGCCTGGCACGACCAACTGGTCGAAGAGGGGGACTATCCAGCCAGTTCGGTCTTCGTCGAACTTTTTTGGCTCCCCGTGCTCGGACCCTCCGCTACCGTGCTGTTCCGCCGCCTGAATCTCCTACTCAAGAGCCGTCCGGATGGAATAACACTGGAGATGGATGTTCTAAGCAGCGAGCTGGGATTGGGCACAGCAGAGAGCAAGCACTCGCCTCTGCGCCGGGCAATCTCCCGGCTGGAGCGGTTCGGTCTGGCCAAGCGCTCGGCATCTGGGCAACTGGCCGTGCGGCGCGGCGCCGGGCCGCTCCCCCAGCATCTCCTGAACGGCCTGGACACGGTCCTCCAGGACGCACATCAAAGCGTGATCAGCCGCGAGAGAGCTTGTGATCGGGACCCTCCTGCCACCGTGCCATCGCCCACAGCAGGTCTGACAGGCGATTGAGGTACTGCACCACCAACGAACCCTCCACGGGTTCCTGGACCGCCAACCGCTCCGCCCTGCGCACGATCGTGCGGGCAAAATCGAGTGACGCCGCAGAACGATTCTCCCCAGGGACCGTGAAGTCACTCGGGATGTCCGGGCGATCGCGAAGGTGGTCGATCTCCCCCTCCAGCGCAGCCACCATCTCGGCCGTGACCAGACTGGTACCGGCCTTCAGCTTGCGCCGGTTGTCCGTTGCCGTGGCCACCTCGGCCATGAGCACGTAGAGCTCCCGCTCCAGAGCGGTGAGACGCTCATTCAGCTCCGATCCGGGAACCGATTCCGCCCGAGCCAGCCCCATGGCCGCCTGGGCCTCGTCCACCACTCCGTTGATCTCGATCTGGATCGAGTCCTTGCGCACCCGCCCGCCGAAGTAGAGCCCGGTCGTCCCGTCGTCGCCCGTCTTCGTGTAGATCTTCGGACTCACCGGGGCGGATGCTAGCTGGGCCCGTAGTAGGCGCCATCCGGGCGCCGGTAACCTAGAGATCACCATGTCATTCTCACCGGAGCTGCTCGGACGTCTCGATCCGGCCAAGTCGACGTACCTGCAGGCACTCCGTGAGCGGGTGCTCATCTTCGACGGCGCCATGGGCACCAACCTTCAAATCATGGGGTTGAGCCCGGAGGACTTCGGCGGACCCGACCTCGAGGGCTGCAACGAGATCCTCATCAGCACCCGCCCCGACCTGATCGCCCGCGTCCACCGGTCCTTTTTCGAGGTCGGCTGCGACGTCGTCGAAACCGGGACGTTCGGATCATCTCCCGTCGTGCTGGCCGAGTACGGGCTGGCCGACCGGGCCCGGGAGATCAGCCGCGCCGGTGCCGAGATCGCCAAGTCCGTCGCCGCCGAGTTCGCCACGCCCGAGCGTCCCCGCTGGGTGGCCGGCAGCATGGGTCCCGGGACCAAGTTCCCCACCCTCGGGCAGATCCCCTATGCCGACCTGCGGGACGCCTACGAAGAGCAGGCGCTCGGCTTGCTCGAAGGCGGCGTCGACCTCCTTCTCATCGAGACCGTGTTCGACCTGCTGTCCGCCAAGGCCGCTATCAACGGGGCGCGCCGGGCCATGGCGGCGCTCGATCGCGTCGTGCCCCTCCAGGTGCAGGTGACGATCGAACTGACCGGCCGCATGCTCCCCGGCACCGAAATCGCCGCCGCGCTCACCGTCTTGAGCGCCATGCAGGTTGACGTCGTGGGGCTCAACTGCGCCACGGGCCCCGTCGAAATGAGCGAGGCCCTGCGGCATCTGTCCTCAGCCAGTCTCGTGCCAATCGCCTGCGTGCCGAACGCCGGCTTGCCGTCGGTGGTCGACGGCCTGATGCACTACGACCTGACCCCGGATCAGCTCGCCGAGCATCTCTACCGGTTCATCACCGAGTTCGGGGTCTCGGCGGTGGGTGGATGCTGCGGTACCACGCCCGAGCATCTGGCCGCAGTGGTGGCGCGCTGCGCCGACGCCATTCCGGCCGTCCGCACGCCGGTCGAGGAGCCCTCGGCCGCCTCCATCTACAGCTCGGTCCCATTCCGCCAGGACACCTCGTTCCTGGTGGTGGGTGAGCGCACCAATGCCAACGGCTCCAAGCGCTTCCGGGAGGCGATGCTCGAAGGCGACTGGGACACCTGCGTCGCCATGGCGCGTGATCAGATCAAGGAGGGCGCGCACGTGATCGACGTGTGCGTCGACTACACCGGCGCCGACGGCGTGGCGGACATGACCGAAGTGGCCAGCCGGTTCGCCACCCAGGCCAGCGTGCCGCTCATGGTCGACTCGACCGAGGGCCCCGTCGCCCGGGCCGCCCTGGAATGGATCGGTGGCCGCCCCATTCTCAACTCGGTCAACCTCGAAGAAGGCGATGAGCCCGGCACCCGGCTCGACACGTTCTTGCGGCTGGCCCGGGAGTTCGGCGCCGCCGTGGTCTGCACCTGCATAGATGAGGAGGGTCAGGCTCGCACGGCCGAGTGGAAGCTGCGGGCCGCCCGCAATATCCGGGACATCGCCGTGGAGCGCTACGGGTTGGCGCCCGAGGACCTGCTGTTCGACCCGTTGGCGCTACCCCTCTCCACCGGCATGGAGGAGAGCCGCAACGATGGCATCGAGACCATCGAGGGCATCCGGTCCATCAAAGCCGAACTGCCGGGCGTGTCGACCATCCTCGGACTCTCCAACGTCTCGTTCGGTCTCAACCCGGCGGCACGCCAGGTACTCAACTCCGTATTCCTCCATGAGTGTGTGGAGGCCGGACTCGACTCGGCCATCGTGCACGCCTCGAAGATCCTCCCCCTCTCACGCATCGAGGAACGGGCCAAGGAGCTCAGCCTCGATCTGGTCTATAACCGCCGCACCGATGACTACGACCCGTTGCAAGAGCTCCTGGCTCTCTTCGACGGCGTCAAGGTCAACGCCGGGGCGGCCGACGAACACCTCGACTGGCCGGTCGATCAGCGCCTGTCGCAACGAATCATCGACGGCAACCGCAACGGGCTCGAGACCGACCTCACCGAGGCGCTCGACTCGGGAATGGGCGCGCTGGCCGTCGTCAACGACGTGCTCCTCGAGGGCATGAAGGTCGTGGGAGAGCGTTTCGCCTCCGGCGAGATGCAGCTTCCGTTCGTGCTGCAGTCCGCCGAGACCATGAAAGCTGCGGTGGCCTTCCTCGAGCCCTTCATGGAGAAGGCCGACCAGGGCGGCAAGGGCACTGTGGTGCTGGCGACCGTCAAGGGTGACGTGCACGACATCGGGAAGAACCTGGTTGACATCATCCTGACCAACAACGGCTACGAGGTCATCAACCTCGGCATAAAGATCGGCATCAACGAGATGATCGCCGCCGCCGAGGAACACAAGGCGGACGCCATCGGGATGAGCGGCCTCCTGGTGAAGTCAACGTTGATCATGCGCGAGAACCTCGTCGAGCTCAACCAGCGCGATCTGGCCGACTTCCCCATCCTCCTGGGGGGCGCCGCACTGACGCGCACCTATGTCGAGCGTGACCTACGGGAGATCTACGACGGGCGCCTGTTCTACGGCCGCGATGCGTTCGAGGGCCTGCGCACCATGGACCGCCTGGTCGAGCTCAAGAAGTCCGGCGAACAGGACCCTCTTTTCGGCCGCGAGATCTCGACCAAGAACGTGCCCAAGCGCAGCAGGCTGGACCCCCAGGACACCACGCCGGTGGAGGGCCAACCGACCCGGGCCGCCATCGCATCGGACAATCAGCTCTTCCCACCACCCTTCGTCGGCAGCCGGGTCGCCAAGGGCATCGCACTCGACGACATTGCCGAGTATCTCAACCTGACCGCACTCTTCCGAAACCAATGGGGATTCAAGCCGGAGAACGGCGAGGACGACCCGGCATTCAAGGAACGGGTGCGGGCCGTGCTGCGCGAGGAATTGGCGAAGGCCAAGGAGGGTGATCTCCTTATCCCACAGGTGGCGTACGGTCACTTCGCCGCCAACGCAGAGGGGAACGACCTCGTCATATGGAAAGACGAGTCGCGCAACTCGGAGTGGATGCGGTTCACCTTCCCGCGGCAGCGCAAGGAGCCATGGCTCTGCATCGCCGATTTCTTCCGTCCGGGCGAATCGGGGGAAGAGGACTTCGCCAGTTTCATGCTGTGCACCATCGGCCCCCGAGCCTCGCAAGAAGCGGCGCGGCTCCACGCGGACAACGAATACCAGAGCTACCTGTTCCTGCACGGCCTCAGTGTCGAGATGGCGGAGGCCACGGCCGAGTACTGGCACCACCGCATCCGTGAGGAACTGGGCTTCGCCGACCAGGACGGGCCGCCCCTCGACGTGCTGCTCCGCCAGGGATACCGGGGCGGGCGCTACTCATGGGGCTACCCGGCCTGCCCCGAGCTCACGGACAACGAGAAAGTGGTCGAGCTCTTGGGCGGTGATCGCATCGGCGTCACGGTGAGCGAGGGGTTCCAGATGGAGCCCGAGCAGACCACGGACGCCATCATCTGCCACCATCCTGCCGCGAAGTACTTCGTGGCCTGAGGATCGCCTCGCCTCGCCTCGCTTCCTGCGACGCTCGGCCGGGAAGCGGCGACTCCCTAGAAGGCGTTGTTATCGCAGTTATCGCAGTTATCGCAGCACCACGGGCTGGCCGTGGGCGCTCGCTGCCGCGGCGGCATCGCGGGCGTGGTAGCTGGACCGGGTAAGGGGGGACGCCTCCACGTGCGGCACGCCGAGTTCGGCCCCGATCTCTTTCAACCGGTCGAACTCCTCCGGGGTCCAGTAGCGCGATACGGGAAGATGATCACTACTCGGCCGCAGATACTGACCGATCGTGATGATCGACACGCCGACGGCCCGGAGATCAGCCATGGTGGCGATGACCTCTTCTTCACGCTCCCCCAGGCCCACCATGAGGCCCGACTTGGTGACCAGCCCGGCCGCTCCCGCTCGCGCCAACACACCGAGGCTGCGGGCGTAGCCGGCCGATGGCCGCACCGCGCGCTGCAGGCGAGCGACCGTCTCGATGTTGTGATTGAGCACGTCCGGGCGCGCTGCGAAAATCGAGTCGAGCGACCGTGCGTCGCCCCGGCAGTCCGAAATGAGCACCTCGACCGTGGTGCCCGTCGCCCGCTCCCGGATGGCCGTAATGGTCTGCGCCATGGCCCCTGCTCCGCCATCGGCCAGGTCGTCACGGGCCACGCAGGTCACGACGGCATGGCCCAATCCCATACGCGCCACCGCACGGGCCACTCGATCTGGTTCATCCGCCGAAAGCGGAAGGGGATGGCGGCTATCGACCTGACAGAACCCGCAGGCCCGAGTGCAACGCTCCCCGTTGATCATGAAGGTGGCCGTCCCCTCGGACCAACACTCGTAGATGTTGGGACACCCTGCCTCTTCGCAGACCGTCGCCAGCCCCAGGTCGTGCACGGTCTTGCCAAGGGACAGGTACTCCTTGCCCATACGAACCGGCACACGGAGCCACTCGGGTTTGCGCTCCGAGATCTGCAATCCCGACTCGGGTCTCACCCCGGCCTGGCGAAGGCGTCGGATCAGCGGCCGCTCCATCGGAGTGCTCTGACCTACCCCGTCTCCCGCTGACCCGTCGGACCCGACGAACCCGACGGTAGAACTGCGGGTAGGACCGGTCACAACGCCTTGACGATCGACGACGTCGCCCGGCTGCCCGAACACCTCGGTGGCCCGCCGCAGCAACGCCTCGACCACGTCGTCGAACGACACCTCGATGCCCTCTTCCTGCAGTGAGGTGACCCCCCGATCGGCAATCCCGCACGGGACGATGTGCCCGAACATCGAGAGGTCGCACGACACGTTCAGCGCAAGGCCATGCAAGGTACGTCGGCCACCCGCCGCGGAGCGGAGAGTGCGAACACCGATGGCCGCGATCTTGCGCGGCGCGGGACCTCGGGCGTCGATCCACACTCCCGGGTAGCGCTCGTCACTGGTGGCACCGCCAAGTCCGAGATCGCTCAACGTGGCAATGATCAGCGCCTCAAGCCGGCGAACGTGCGCCGTCCCGGCGGAGATGCCGTGGGGGACTGAAACGATCGGATAGAGCACCACCTGGCCGGGTCCGTGGTAGGTGACGTCGCCGCCGCGGTTGGTCTGTTCGAGTGTGGCTCCCACGGAAGCAGCGTCGACCAGAACGTGCGACCGATCAGCATGGACCCCCATGGTGAAGACGTGGGGATGTTGGAGGACGAGCAGATAATCGTCGTCGGCGTGCTTCGCCAACGCATGCTGCAGCACGTACGCCTCGTGATAGGGAACCGTTCCCAAGGTGCGGATCCGCAGCATGGCTCTCGCTTCTACAGCTCGGCGGCCCAGTCGCGACCGCCGACGAGCTCTGACACCTTCGCCAAGAATGACGAGACGTACGCACCATCGACTGCCCGGTGGTCCCAACTCACCCCGATGACTCCCGTCGAGTGAATGGCGATGGATTCAGAACCATCGGTCTGGGTCACCACGACCGGCCGGCGGGCGATCCCGTCGGTGGCCAATATGGCGACCTGCGGCTGATTGATGATCGGCACCGTGAAGAACGTGCCGAACGGACCATCGTTGGTGATGGAGAAGGTGCCACCGGCGATGTCGTCTGCATTCAGCTGGCGCCCCCGAGCCCGCTCTGCGAGGTCGCGGATGCGTCGGGCTACGCCACGGAGAGTCACCTCTTCGGCTTGGTGAATCACCGGGACGATGAGTCCCTCGTGGGAGAGGTCGACCGCGATGCCCAGATTGATCTCGGAATGGACGACGAGTGAGTCGTCCGCCACCGAGGCGTTCAGGAAGGGAAAGTCCCGCAGTGCCTCCACGGTGGCGCGCGCGATGAAGGGCAGGTAGGTGAGCGAGACGCCCTCCTCCTCTTTGAACCGAGGGCCCCACGCCTTGCGCACCCGCTCGACGTTCTCGAAGTCGACTTCATTCGCAATGAACGCGTGGGGCGACGTCGCCTTGGAGCGGACCATGTGCTCGGCAGTGCGACGACGCATGTTCGAGAAGGGCACGACCTGGTCCCCGGCGCGCTGGAAGGTGGCTATTGACGTCGCGGGGGCCGGGGCAGCGTGCACCACGGCGGACGCAACCGCCGCTGCCGGTGCCGGTACCGGTACCGGCGGAGCAGCCGGGGCTTCCGCTGCAGCAGGAGCCGGAGCCGGAGCCGGAGCAGGAGCAGGAGCAGGAGCAGGCGCCGGTGCAGGTGCGGGTGGGGCTGCAGCAGCGGGTGGCGGCGGAGCAGCGGGTGCTGCCGCTTGAGCCTGCGCCGAGTGACGGGCATCGACGACCTTGAGCACGTCCTCGCGGGTAATCCGGCCACCGAGACCGGTGCCGGTCACCTCTGATGCATCGATCCCGTTTTCTGACAGGAGCTTGCGCACGACCGGCGAGAGGACCAATGGGTCGGCTCCGGCGCTAGGGGCGCTGGTAGCGGGTGAGCGCACCTCTTCGGCAACTTCCTCGATGTTGGTCTCGAACGGAGCGGGGGCTGGTGCCGGCGCGGGAGCCGCAGCCGCTTGTGCCGGTGCTGGAGCTGGTGCCGGCGGAGGGGGCTCCGGAGCGGCAGCTGCCGGGGCAGGTGCAGGTGCAGGTGCAGGAGCCGCCGGAGCGGGAGCCGCCGGAGCGGGAGCCGCCGGAGCGGGAGCCGCCGGAGCAGGAGCCGCCTCCGCCACCGGGGCAGCCGGGGCCGCAGCCGGGGCCGCAGCCGCCGCACTCGCCTCGTCGCCGATCACCGCCAGCCGCACGCCGACTTCGACAGTCTCGCCCTCAGGAACGAGGATCTCGGTCAACACGCCAGCGGCCGGAGAGGGCACCTCCGAGTCGACCTTGTCGGTAGAGACTTCGAAGAGTGGCTCGTCACGCGCCACGGTGTCGCCAATGGCCTTCATCCATCGAGTCACGGTTCCCTCCGTGACGGTCTCGCCCAACTGCGGCATCGTGACGTCAGCCAACGTGCAATCCCCTTCCGGTCAGCGCCAACACCGTCTCGCCGAACGACTCCGACAGCGAGGGATGTGGCTGGATGAAATACGCCACTTCTTCGGGCAGCGCCTCCCAGTTGACGGCCAAATAGCCGCCGCTGAGTTGCTCGGTGACCCACGGTCCGGCCATGTGCACCCCGAGAATCTTCCCTGCGGATCCGTCGGGCCGTTGCTCGGCCACGATCTTCACCACGCCCTCGGTGTCGCCGATGATCTGAGCCCGGCTGTTGCCGCCGTAGGGATCCTTCTTCGTGACCACGGGAATCCCCCTGGCTTTCGCTTGGGCCTCGGTCAATCCGCAGAACGCCACCTCGGGGTGGCAGTAGATGGCCCACGGCACCGCGCTGTAGTCCACCGGCACCACCGTCTCACCGAGCATGCCCTTCACGGCCACGATCGCCTCGGCGAAACCCACATGGGCCAGCTGGGGCGTCCCGGCCACCACGTCGCCCACCGCCCACACACCGGGTACGGCGGTGCGCTGGTACTCGTCGGCCACCACGAAACCCCGTTCGTTGATTTCGACGGGGACGCCGGGGGCGACCAGGCCCTCGGTACGGGGGCGTCGGCCCACGGAGACCACGATCGCCTCTACTTCGAACGACTGCTCCCCCGCCTTCACCACGGTGGTCTTGCCGTCCTCCTTCACATCGTGACCGTCGACCTGTACGCCCGTGACGATGTCGATGCCCCGCTTCTTGAAGGAACGGGTGATCAACCGGATGATGTCCTCGTCGCATCCGGTCAGGATGGAGTCGAGTGCTTCGAGCACGGTGACCTTCGACCCCAGGTCGGCCAGGAGTGAGGCGAACTCGCACCCGATGGCGCCACCGCCGACAACGGCAACGGACGCGGGAACTTCTTTTAGGTCCAAGAACTCGTCGGAGGTCATGACCCAGCGACCGTCGACCTCCAAGCCGGGCAGTGTCCGAGGGACGGAGCCCGCGGCCAGCACGACGTCATGGCCGAACAGGACCCTGCCGGCGTCCTCACCGTCGACGACACGGACCCGGTGATCTGCCTCGAGGGTGCCCGTGCCGGAGAGGATGGTGACCTTGCGGCCCTTCAAAAGGCCGCTGAGCCCCTTGAAGAGCTTGTCGACGACGGCGTTCTTGCGGTCCTGGCTGACCGAGAACTCCAACGTCGGTGGGGCCACTTTGATGCCGAAATCGGCGGCCGAACCGACGGTGCGGAAGATCGCCGCGGTCTCAAGAAATTCCTTGGCCGGGACGCATCCACGATGCAGACACGTCCCACCCACCTTGTCCCGCTCGACAATGGCGACGGACATACCGGCGGCAGCGGCGTAGAGCGCAGTTGCGTACCCTCCCGGTCCACCACCGATCACGACGATGTCGAACTCGTCCTCTGTGCCCATCGTCGTCCCTTCTTCCGTCATCTCGACGCGCGACCGGACCTCACCGAACTGCCCCGTTGCACGCCGTCTGCTGCGACCTCACACTGCGTGTGCGACGCGAACCAGCCTACCGTTCATGCTCTGTGTTTCGGCCGTATCCAGGTGGGTTTCATGATGGACGCCTCAGTTTCATGATGAGGATGTTGGCTCCGACGTCGGCCCCGATGTCGGCCCCGTCGGCCCCCATCGCCGTGTCGACGGTGGCCTCTGGACCTCAGTCGTCCAGATCGCTCTCGCCCCGGCCTCGATCGGCCGCCGCGGTGGCCAGCTCGTCAACCCGGTCGTTCCAGCGGTCACCCGAGTGCCCCTTGACCCACCGCCACGTCACGCGGGGTTCGGGGGCCAGCGCGAGCTTGATCAGCGGCTCCCATAGCTCGCGATTAGCCACCGGCTTTCTCTGGGAGTTGAGCCAGTTCCGCCGCTGCCAGCCGGCCCACCAGCGGTCCCTGAAGCAGTTGACGACGTAGGTCGAGTCGCTGACCACCACAATCTCGGATATCGGCTGTGTCGTCCAGTACCGCAGCGCCTCCAACGCAGCCATGATCTCCATGCGCTGATTGGTCGTGGCCGGGTCGGCTCCGCTGGCATAGTGCCCCCCCGGCACCGCCCAGGCCCAACCTCCGGGGCCGGGGTTCCCGCGGCACGCCCCGTCGGTGTACACGGTCACGGTGCCTTCTGGGGTGTCCATCCCTCATGTGTAACACCCGCTCCCCATACGCCCCGGCCATGCGCCACCGCCAAGTCGAGCCCGCTCCGCCGCCCCCGCCCCAGCCCGCCCGCGGTCATCGCCACCCGCCGGGGACCGGTACCGTGGAGTGATGCTCTTCGACGGGGTAAGTCACCAGGTACCCGACACCGATCCGGTCGAGACACAGGAGTGGCTCGATTCGTTCGACGCCATCGTCGACGCCCGCGGCCGGGCCCGGGCGCGCTACCTCCTCATGAAGCTCCACGAGCGGGCCCGGACCAAGCAGGTCGACTTCCCCGCCGCCGTCTCCACGCCCTACGTCAACACCATCCCCGCCGACGCCGAACCCTGGTTTCCGGGCGACGAGTACCAGGAGCGCCGCATAAGGGCCTACATCCGCTGGAACGCGGCGGCCATGGTCGTGCGGGCCAACACCCGCACCGAGGGCATCGGGGGGCACCTCTCCACCTATGCCAGCTCGGCCGCGCTCTATGAAGTGGGCTTCAATCACTTCTTCCGGGGCAAGGGCGACGGGGGCTTCGGCGACCAGGTCTTCATTCAAGGCCACGCCTCGCCGGGCATCTATGCGCGGGCCTTCCTCGAGGGGCGCCTGACGGAGGCCCAGCTCGATAATTTCCGTCACGAGGTCGGCGGCGGTGGCCTGCCGAGCTACCCGCACCCACGAGCGATGCCGGACTTCTGGGAGTTCCCCACCGTCTCCATGGGGTTGGGGCCCATCACAGCCATCTACCAGGCCCACATCAACCGCTACCTCAACCTCCGTCACCTGGTCGACACCAGCCACAGCCGGGTCTGGTGCTTCGTGGGCGACGGCGAGATGGACGAGCCCGAGTCGATCGGCGCGCTGGGCGTCGCCGGCCGGGAGCACCTCGACAACCTGATCTTCGTCGTCAACTGCAACCTGCAGCGGCTCGACGGCCCGGTCCGTGGCAACGGCAAGATCATCCAGGAGCTCGAGGCCGTGTATCGAGGCGCGGGCTGGAACGTGATCAAGGTGATCTGGGGCTCGCGCTGGGATGCCCTACTGGCCAAGGACGTCGACGGCGTCCTCCTCGATCGCATGAACACGACGGTCGACGGCGAATACCAGAAACTCGCCGTCGAGTCCGGCGCCTATATCCGGGAGCACTTCTTCGGCCCCGACCCGCGCCTGCGCAAGCTGGTCGACGACCTCAGCGACGACGAGCTGGTCTCGCTCCCCCGGGGCGGGCACGACTACCGCAAGCTCTACGCGGCCTACAAGCTGGCCACGGAGCAAAAGGGTGCGCCGACCGTCATTCTGGCCAAGACGATCAAGGGCTGGACACTCGGACCCGAGATCGAGTCACGCAACGCCACCCACCAGATCAAGAAGATGACCCGGGCCCAACTCAAGACCCTCCGGGACCGCCTCTATCTGTCCGATGACATCCCTGACGAAGCGCTCGAAGGCGATCCCCCCTACGTGCGACCCCCCGAGGGGTCCGACGCCATGGAGTACCTGCGGGCACGGGGTCGCGTGCAGGCCGGTCCGGTGCCGGCGCGCGTCGTCCGGCCTGCCCGCCCCACCCTCCCCGACGCCAAGGTCTTCGAGGAGTTCGCCTCGGGCTCGGGCAAACAGTCGGTGTCCACCACCATGGTCTTCGCCCGGCTGTTGCGCAACCTCGTCCGCGACCCCACCATGGGAGCCCTCGTGGCCCCCATCGTCTCCGACGAGGCCCGTACCTTCGGGCTCGAGTCGATCATCGCCGAAGCGAAGATCTTCGCCCCGGAAGGGCAGCATTACGTGCCGGTGGACGCCGATCTGCCCCTCCACTATGCCGAGAGCACCTCGGGCCAGGTCCTCCAGGAGGGCATCACCGAGGCCGGCGCCACGGCGGCGTTCACGGCGCTCGCCACGGCCTACGCCACGTGGGGGCAACCCATGCTGCCGGTGTTCCTCTTCTACTCCATGTTCGGGTTCCAACGGGTGGGCGACCTGACGTGGGCCCTGGGCGACATCCGGGGACGGGGAATTCTTGCGGGATGCACCGCCGGCCGCACCACGCTCCAGGGCGAGGGCCTGCAGCACGATGACGGTCACTCCCCTCTCCTCGCCTCCACCAACCCGGCGGCGATGATCTACGACGCCTCGTTCGCCTACGAGGTGGCGGTGATCATGCAGGATGCCATCACCCGCATACTCGGGCCCAATCCCGAGGACCGCTTCTGGTACCTCACGCTCTACAACGAGACCTACCCGATGCCGGCGCTGCCCGAGGGCCAGGACGGCGCGGCCATCAGCCGGGGGATCGTCGAGGGGATCTACCGCTTCTCGGCGGGACCGTACACGGGGACGGATCTGCGCGCCTCGCTGTGCTTCTCGGGACCGATGTGGAGCGTGGCCCAGGAGGCCCAAGAGCTGCTGGCCGTCCGCTGGGGCGTCTCGGCCGACACCTTCGCCGTGACCTCGTGGAGCCGCTTGCGCACCGACGCGCTGGAGGTCGAGCGTTGGAACCGCCTCCACCCCGGAGGGGAGCCCCGCCTGGCCCTCGTGACCGAAGTACTGGGTGCCGGCCCGGCCCCCGTCGTCGCCATCACCGACTACATGCGCTCCGTGCCGGACCAGGTCGCCCGCTTCGTCGACCGGCCCTACACCTCCTTGGGCACGGACGGCTTCGGTCGCTCCGATGCGCGGGACGCGCTGCGGGAGTACTTCGAGGTCGATGCGGCGCATCTTGTGCTGGCGGTGCTGAGCGAGCTGGCCCGGACCGGTCAACTGCCGGCTTCGGTCGTCCAGAGCGCGATCGACGACTTCGGCGTGGACGCGTGGCGCGCCGCACCGTTCCTGATCTGAACCCCAGCGCCGCCGATCAGCGTGAGTTGGGCGGGGCGACGGTCAGTGGGCGACGGTCAGTGGGCGACCCAGGCATCGGGGTCGGCGGTCATCTTCTTGACATGGGCCGGGAGGTTGCCGGCGATCACGTCGGCCAGTGAGATCTTCTCGAGCACCGAGCGGAGGCTGGCCCGAACGGCGACCCAGACCTGCTGCAGGTTTTCGGCCGCCCCGTCATAGCTCGTCAACTCGGGCCGATATCCCCGGACCTCGGCCAGCGGCCCGTCGAGCGCACGGATCACGTCGGCGATGGTGATGTCGCCGGCCGGGCGGGCCAGCCGGTAGCCGCCCTCTGCGCCCCGTTGGCTCGCCACAATGCCGGCACGGCGCAGATCGGCCAGGATGGCTCCGAGAAATCGGGGAGGGAGGCCCTGCTCCCCCGCCAGGTACTCGGCGGTCTGGGGAGCGCCGGCGGCGGCCAGCGCGAGTAGGGCGCGAATGCCGTAGTCGACCTTGGCCGGAATGTGCATACTGCGATTCTGCCCCTTCGGGCATCAAAGGGCACGTTCATTCCCCCTGGGCGGTCGTGCCAAGATTCCCCCATGGCGAAAACGGCGATCCATCTGACCGGCGACAAAGAGGCTGACGCGCTGCTCAGCAAGGACCCGCTCGCCCTCCTCATCGGCATGGTCCTCGACCAGCAGATCCCCTTGGAGCGGGCCTTCTGGGCTCCCGCAGAGCTGGCCCGACGGTTGGGGAAGCCGCTCGATGCCGCCGAGATCGCCGCCACTGACCCCGAGGAGTTCGCCGAGCTGTTCAAGGCGAGGCCGGCGCTGCACCGCTTCCCGGGTGCGATGGCCGGCCGGGTCCAGGCGGTGTGCGCCATTGTGGCGGACGAGTACGGCGGGAAGGCCGCCGCCTTGTGGGGCAAAGTGCCCGACGGCAAGACGCTCATCGAGCGCCTGACCGCGCTGCCGGGTTTCGGCGAGCAGAAGGCCCGCATCTTTGCCGCGCTGCTCGGCAAGCAACTCGGGGTCCAGCCCGAGGGCTGGCGGACGGCCACGTCGCCGTTCGGCGAGGCGGGCTCCTACATTTCGGTGGCGGACATCACCGGCCCGGAGAGCCTGGCCAAGGTGCGGGCGTACAAGCAGGACGTGAAGGCGAAGGCCAAGGCGAAGTCCAACGCGTGACACGCTCCTGTGCCGGCGCGTGACGGCCATCGAGGACTGCCGCCTCTATCTCTGCACACCTGATCGGCCCGATCTCGTCGCCTTTGTGGCGGCCTGTATCGCCGGCGGGGTGGACGTCGTGCAGTTGCGGGACAAACACCTCGAGGCCAGACCCCTTCTAAAGAGGGCTGCACTGGTCCGCACCGCCTGCGCGGACGCCGGTGTGCCGTTCATCCTCAACGACCGCCCCGACCTTGCACTCGAAGCGGGGGCGGACGGAGTCCATGTCGGTCAGGACGACGCCCCGGTCGCGCTGGCCCGGCGCATTCTCGGACCCGACGCCATCATCGGGCTCTCCACCCATGGCCCCGCTGACCTGGCCGGGGCCATGGAATGCCCGGGCGATCTCTCCTACATTTCGGCCGGGCCCGTCGAACCGACCCCCACCAAGCCGGGACGTCCCGGTACCGGGCTCGGGTACCTCACGCAGGCGACCGGGACCGCGGCGGGCATGCCGGTCTTCGTCACCGGCGGCGTGACGCCTGAGAAGATCCCGCTCCTCGCCGCGGCGGGCGCCCGTCACTTTGTCGTCGTGCGCTACCTGACCGAGGCGGCGGACCCCAGGCAGGCGGCGCGCGCCCTCCGCGATGCCATCGATGCCAGCGATGCCAGCGATGCCAGCGATGCCAGCGACGCCATCGACGATGTGGACAAGACGGACGAGGTGGACGAGGCGGACGAGGTGGACGAGGCGGACGAGGCGGACGAGGCGGACGAGGCGGACGAGGCGGACGAGGCGCTCTAGCGGCGGCGGCGCTCGAGCTAGCGGCGGCGCTCGAGCTAGCGGCGGCGCTCCAGCCAGCCCACCAGGATGGCGATCACCCTCGGGTCGGCCCGCAGCCAGTGGCCGGCGCCGAAGACCACGCGCAGGTCCGACGGGCCGGTCGCAGCCTCCGACAGGGCTCGCGCATCCTCGACCGACGTGTCGGGGTCGTCGGCGCCGTGGATCACCAGGAACGGCCGACCCTTCAACTGCTCGGCATCTTCTTTGGGACGCAACGCCGTGAGCTCCCCGACCCACGCCACCGGATCCGCCGGGTATCCCGGCGTGCTGATCACGCCGGTGCGCACGCAGCGTTCCACCAGCTGCCCGGGGTCGCGGGTGAGCGAGTCCAGCTCGGCCGGCGTACCCAGACAGGCCACCCCGGCCACCCGGTCATCCCGAGCAGCCAGGTGGAGGGAGAGCACACCACCGAACCCGAACCCGACCAACCAACGGCGGGCGTCGGCGGCGACCTCCGCCTCGATCAGCCGCTCCAGATCGTCGGCCCAGCCTTTGGCGGAGAAGTCGCCGTCTGACGCGCCGGCCCCGCGGAGCGTCCCCGTGACGACTTTCAGACCAGTCTCACGGGTGAGGCGGTCGGCCAGGGCCGGGTAGGTGTGGGCGACATCGCTGGCCGAGCCGGTCGAGCGGGGCAGGTCATGGCAGATGACCACATGGCCGCCGACCGGCGCCCCGATGGGCGTGGCCGTGGCGTACGACCACAGATCGCCCGCCTCGCCGTGCAGGAGCCGGAAGGGCCCCGACAACTAGAACGGCCCCGACAACTAGATGCCGATGCGCTGCGCCAGGAGCTCGCGGTGGTACGCCGGATCCCCGAACAACAGCTCCGACGACTTGGCGCGCTTGAAATACAGATGAGCGGGGTGCTCCCAGGTGAAGCCGATGCCACCGTGGATCTGGATGTTCTCCGCCGCGGCGTGGAAGTACGCCTCAGAGCAGTACGACTTGGACAGGCTGGCCACCACCGGGAGCTCGTCGGAGTCCTCGGCCGCCGCCCAGGCCGCGTAGTACGCCGCCGACTTGGCCGACTCGACCTCGAGCAGCATGTCGGCGCACTTGTGCTTGATGGCCTGGAAGCTGCCGATCGGGCGGCCGA
>Ga0302325_10015377_pt1 | contig 16264 bp, 14 predicted proteins | sample Palsa_T0_2_FD_201948 | JGI IMG/M metagenome (GOLD analysis project Ga0302325, IMG submission 201948) | Peat permafrost microbial communities from Stordalen Mire near Abisko, Sweden - Palsa_T0_2 | ecosystem: Environmental > Terrestrial > Soil > Palsa > Peat permafrost | place: Sweden: Abisko... | reverse complement strand
ATCGTCATTGACGACATCATGATGATCGAAGTAGCCAGAAGGGAAGCGAACGCGTTCTTTCACTTTATCAACGCCCTGCATGAGAAAGTATCCTTTGTGATCACCACCAACAAGTCACCCAAACAATGGGCTGAAAACCTGGGCGACGAGGTGATTACCACCGCCATCCTCGACAGGCTCCTGTACCGTTGTGAGATCATCAAACTCTCCGGAGAAAGCTTCCGGATGAAAAATAGGAAAAGCAGCATTGGCGCTGCCTGAAGACAAAACAAGACCAATACACAGTTTTTGTTACAGCCTCCTTTATCACCAAAGGAGGCTATTTTTTTGCACCATTATCAAAGAACGAAGATGCCTCAATGGCCGGATATATTCCTGGCAGGTTGCACTCCTGCAGAGCCCGCTTCCACTTCCTTCCGGCCATACAAAGGTAAGGTGCCCTGCACAAATAAACCAAATGTATAACCGAATAAATGTAACATAGGTAAGCGTCCCAGCCAGATCGGCCAAAGAAAAAAGTAACAAAAAAGAAAACAAAGGAATGGGCTTCGCCCATTAATCTTTTGAAGGAGTTTTCTTAGGCATAGGCATCAAGACAGGGGAATGATAGAGATCTCAATGAAACTTATTATCTTTATTCTTCATCAGATCATGTGTTCTTTCTGGTTACAGCTGGTACACTTGTGTTACCGAAAACTGGTACACTGCAAATTACCGATCACAGGAGTTCCCGGAGCTCGAAAGAGACGATATTCTTGCCTGCATTGCCTATGACACCCATTGTCAGGCATGAGCCGCTTGGCGGCATTTCGGCAATTTAAAATGCCGGATTTTAGACCGTTTTACCTTTCGGCGTGCCAAAGCTCATATTTGGTCTGCAAATTAGTCCGGAAAGTAGCGCTATTGCCAAACGCCGCAGATAGTTTAACAGCCATTTCCGGGCTAATTTCAGCTCGTTCGTTAAGAACGTCGGACACATTGGCCTTGGTCATGCCAGGGCCCTTTGCCAGTTCCGTAATGGTCAAATTGCGCTCTTCCATGAACAGCTTTCGCAGGACAGTCCCTGGATGGCAGGGGGTAACGCTCGTTTCAACATAATGGTTCCTCCTATTTAGTGATAGTCTCTATAATCAACACAAGCAAGGCGGAAATACCTGAAAGGTGGGGACAAATGAAAGTGAAATAAATGAGTTATTGTTCTTTCGAGAAACAGTTAGACAGCAACTTTCCCAGAAATGACATTTTGAGAAAGTATTTGTAAATGGTCCTGAATGAGCTGAGTTTCTTTATCGACCGGACCCAAAACTAACTTGTAAAATTCACCAATGACGGCAATGCTGGCTGTAACTGCTAAAATGCGGGATGAATAATCAAGATGTGAATTGACAGAACTTAAGAGAGTATCTAATCCAGACCGCATTTCCAAAACAAGCTGGTTAGCAATAAACGCAGAATATTGTTCTTTGGTTAAGCCATATGCTTCCAGTGCTTGATCCAAAGAGAAGTCTCCATCCGCAATTGCGTGCCTTGCGACAATACATTTCCTGTCAAGGGATGAAATACCACTTTCTGCTATCAACTCGTCGGCCAGATAGCCTTCTTCTTTTAAATGAGTTTTATTCAAAAGCATTGACTACGAAGTTACTAAATTCTTGGGGATTTGTCAAGTCGACGACGCCGTGCCAATTGCTCTGCTTTAATATTGGCTCCATAAACGACATCTCTGCCCACCTTATTATCGGAAAGGCTTGTCCCGCAGGGTTTTGTGAATAATATCTATCGTAAGGAAGTCGCACAAGGTTGAATTGTGCGGGGGCCAGGATTGCGCCGGCTTTTCTAAGAATTTCGTCCACTTCCGCCTTATCTATGGCCCTGAAACCAAGTTTGGCCCAAGCCAAGCCTCCGTCTTCCAGGGCCGCGTGGACGCGAATTTTGCCGGCTCCAATATTGACATATTGTTGGAAAAAGGCTCGCAAGATCTTTTTAAAAACGCCCTTCCCTCGGGCCGCCCGTGGTATTCGAAAAAAATCATGGTCGACTATGATGCCTTGGATTTCTACCGTGAAAGTACGCCACATCACAAGACCGATATTTTCGTCGTTATAGTCAGAGGAGTAAAACAGGATTTCCATTTTCGGCATCGGCCCGTCTGTGAGAATGACCTCACGGGAAATTGTCGTTTTGGTCAGTGCGGCCAACACCGTATCGACAGTCTCTAACAAGGGGAAAAGATCAAAATTGGGAAAATGGGAATTAATAAACTGCTCGGCAGGTGCCGAAGAGCTTTGAACGGAGAATCCGAGGCCCAGTACAGCCCTAATTTCCGCGCTAGAAATGGTATGCGTATACGAAGTAAATGTCATGGCCAATCGTGACCGCAAATTTACGAAATGAGCTTTGGGTGGCCAAGCCGAGTTTTGATCACAATAATGGGTTAGCGACTATTGGGTTCACGCTTAAGGTGTCTTCGGTGTAGATTCAGGACCATGTAACCCACCATTCGGTTTTAGGATGACCCACGATGCTGGGATGTTGACCCACCTCTTTCATGTACGTATGCTTAATGGGGAAAGCTTTTTTACCGTTTTCGGCATGCTCTAAGGTTGACTCGTGCAACCCAATGACATTCGTAATGATTTTATATTCTTGCAATGATTGAATCAACCGCATCCAAGCACTCTTGAATTCTCGCCCTATTCAATTGAACCCTTTGACCATGAACCTCGTAATAATTGGCGCTCATTTGGCTCAACCTTCTGCCTAAATGCGAAGTAACCACACCGGCCGTATTGAAATCCCTCAAAAGTGCAGAATAATTATTTTTGAAACTCTGAAGATCAGTTACAGCTGTTGAGTTAGGAGTAAAATAGCCTGGGCTTGAGCTATAAATATTATAAAGAGACTGGGCGGACGCATCAGAAAGGGCGTTAAATGCTGTTGCTGCACCTTCGAATTGTGTTAATCTATTTCCAATCAGCAAATGAATTAACGGCACATGAGTTCCGTGAGTGGCGGCTCTATTTGCAAACGTCCAAGCACCATAAATAGGGTGTGGCGGGATTGTTCCATGCAATAGAATAACCATCGCGTTAGCAGCTGTCCTCGAAGAATCGTCTGCATTTACTGGGCAGAGCAATTTGTCAGATGCAGTAATAGCCAATTCAGTATAAATTCCAAAGGCAGGATTTGTATCAATAAAGATTATAGAATCTCTACCGTTCGTGGCTGCAGCAAAATTGTCCCCTAGAGCTCTAAAAATATTGTGAATCCAAGCCCATGGTTGTATTGCTGGCGTAAGTGCAGGCGCATTTGCTTGATTGCTAATCGCAGGAGAAATCGGCTCCAAATTTCCATCGCCACAAAGAAGAAATAGGTTATTCGTTAAGTTCGGGTTGAAGGCGCCAACCTGAATCACGAATTGACTAGGATTTGGTAGAGGAGCTCCCGGACCATTTGTAATGACAGTGCTTAGATATCCAACAACTGTTTGAGGTGTTGCTTGGGTACAGAGATTGATCACATTTGTTTCACCGTCTACGCCCCCTCCCAATAGCATCATGCTGGAATTGGCTTGCGGACACAGATCTATTACAAGAACGTCGATTTCCGGATGTAATTCAGCATATCTTGATGCAAGATGAAATGTTATTGTGCTTTTTCCAACTCCACCCTTATTGTTCCAAATTCCGTATCTGTTTATTATAGCCATAATATTAGTATTTTGATATTGGTGTAAATTTTTAAGAATGTAGCTATTACAGTGTCTAGGCAAAGGTCAGCTTCGCCAACGCCAAAATAGTATGACGCACTCGCTTGTTGAACAACCAGATGGGCATACAAGCTGTGGCGAGAAGGGGAAATGAGTTCAAATGTCAATATGTTGTTTGTCAAATACTTCATTTCCCTGTCTGCGCCGACGTCAGGAATCAGAAGGATTTTGAAGTGCGTTTGCAAGTATATGATAAAGATAAGAAATATTCGCGCATAACGATTCCCGATTAAAAAGGTACTTAGGCATGTTTTAGCTCCCGTGTTATTCGACTGCGGAACATTTTCAAGTGGAAAGTACAAGATATGGTTGATTATAAAAAGGGTTAAAAAACGGTTTTTTGCGTAAAGTTTGGCTAAGGTCCAGTGCAGGCTGAGATATCCCTTATGAGAGATACCGAACGTCCAATTAAAAGATTACCTTTGGACCCCCACGTTCGCTTCTTCTGACATATATAATTTTAAAAAACCTGCGTAGAAAGCCATATTAATATGCAAACCAAACTACTACGTTTTAGAGTTCAAAATTTTAGGTCAATTCAGGATAGCGGATGGCTCGACATCTATGACAATACCTGCCTTATCGGTACAAATGAATCTGGCAAGACTAACCTTCTGGTTGGTCTTTGGAAACTCTTCCCTGCCAATGACGAGCAGATTGTTCCCTTAATTGACTATCCACGGAAAAAATATATCGAATTTGAAGACACAGGCGAAGATCAGGTATTTGTCAGCGGCCATTTTCAACTTCCAAAGGAAAGCCAGCAAGAAATTAAAAAAATATTAAAAGCAGAGGCCCCTTTGTCCGAAGAAGAAGCCCCAGTGGCAACCGGCGACTTTGCAGAGTTGATACTGCATCGCACGTATGGTGGTAACTATATTATTGAATTCCCCTTGATACCCGAGATAAAAAGGGCAGCGACTAGCGCTACCGGCCATGAGGTCAAAATTCTTAACTTACTACCACGTTTTGTATACTATTCCGATTACGGCAATCTAGACTCGGAAATCTATCTGCCGTATGTAATTGACAGTATGGCCAGGACAGACCTAGGCACCAAAGAGCGGGAAAAGGCTCGAAGTTTGAAGGTACTTTTCGAATTTGTCAAATTAGCTCCTCAAGAAATTCTTGAACTGGGTAAGGAAAGAAAAGAAACAAGTATTACTGTTAAGGTTAATCAACATAATGTAAATCAAGAATTTAGTCGGGATTCTACGGAAGTTCAACTTACTCCACAGGAAATAGAAGCCGAACGAACCAATAAAAAGAAAAGGGAAATTCTGTTGCAATCGGCCTCAACCAAACTGACCGCAGAATTCAGAGCATGGTGGCAACAAGGTGAATACCGTTTCCGTTTTCAGGCGGACGGCAATCACTTTCGTATCTGGGTAAGTGACGATCTCCGACCTGAAGAAGTAGAACTGGAGGGCCGGAGCAAAGGACTTCAGTGGTTTTTTTCCTTTTTTCTAATATTCCTCGTAGAGAGCAGAAATACTCACGCGGGTTGCATTCTACTTTTGGATGAACCTGGCTTGTCTCTTCATCCAGTAGCCCAACAAGACCTTCTCAAATTTTTTAGTCAATTGTCTGCGGACAATCAATTAATTTATACCACTCATTCGCCATTCCTGGTTAGCTCTGATAATCTTGCAAACGTAAAAGCTGTTTACGTAGACGATAAGGGCTTGTCTTCTGTGTCTGCGGATCTCAGGAAAAACTCGAAAGTTGCAAATAAGTCCATATATCCGGTCTATGCGGCCATTGGTCTCACAGTTGCGGAGACTCTCCTATTGGGCAGTGACCCAATTCTTGTTGAGGGCCATTCGGATCAGATTTATTTACAAAAAATAAAAAACTATTTGTCTGGCCTCGGAAAATATCAAAACCCCAGAGAAATGATATTTATTCCTACTGGCGGAGTTCGGGGCATGTCTGCAATTATCAGCATTATTTCAGCAAAGGAAGGCGATTTGCCATACACTTTATTGGACAGCGACAAATCTGGGAAGGACAAGGCAAATAGTCTAAGAAAAGAGTTATACAAGGCCCAGCCGCAAAAGGTTATTGAAGTAGAGAATATCCTAAATAAATCCGACGTATATGAGGTGGAGGACCTATTACCGGGTGCTGAACTGGCTAGGTTTTTCAGCCGGAGATTCAGGGGCCAAACAGATGATTTCAGCGATCATTACGTTCCTGGTAAGCCTATTGTTCCGCAAATGGAAATGTTTGCGGCAAAGAACAATATTACTCTTGACACGGGATGGAAAGTTGAACTTGCGTATGATTTTCATAATGGTTTCGCCAGTGTTGAAAAGAAACTAGCGGATCCCGACATACTCTTATGGACAGTCTTATTCGAAAAATTGATGGGAAAAAACGAGAATCCAAAATGAACTTTGGATGAATCCATATTGATTGCTTTCATGAATTAGAAGGTGACGTATCCTCTTTCTGCGCTTTCGCAAATGAAAAAAAATGGCTTTTTGAAGGCTCGCTTAATATATAGACTAGTAGCGATATCGTTTGCTGTTCCGTATTATCGGTAACAAATGCTAATATTTTTTCACTTATGCCTCCGCCTTTAGGAAAGCAGCTTCCTGACTCACTAATTACGTTCCTTTGGCTAGTTGGGATCGATATAGTAAAGTTAATATCTTTTGCTGCCCATTTAAACTCACTGTACAATGGATTGGGTAACTGCCTTATTTGGACTGGCGTTAAGTCGCACAACCAATCACCCAGAAAAGAAGGTTGTATTGAAGGACTAAAAAACGCTTCTCCGAATTTTCTTAAAAATTTTTGTTCTTCATTTGCCTTTTCTAAAAGTGAGGTGTATTTTGCTGCTTCTTCCTTTTCTTTCCTTGAAAGATTTTCGAGAATTTTCCAAACATTTTCGTGAATATCATCTGATTCTTTTGCCTTAAGCAGAATTTTTTTTGCTTCTTGATAAAAGCCAGTATGCATGAATCTTGATGATAAATTTGACGCAGCAAGAGTATTACCCAATTCTGCGGATTTTTTGTAATTTTCGATTGCCAATCCTTCTAAGCCAAAAGAAGAAAGCGCGACGCCTAAGTTGTTGTATCCGCCTTGTGACTTATTATCATATTGAATCAATTCCTTGTAATGAAGAAGCGCAAGTGACGGGATTTGTTCGATGGAACTCTTATAGCTGTTGGTGTAAGCGAATGCCGTATCAAAAAGAAGTGATATATTATTGGGGCTGCAACTCAAAGCCATTTCATTGGCAATGCTTTTGAGAACCCAATTTTGATCCTTGTCATATAACTCGGCTAATGTTTCATAGATTATTTTTTTTTGGGCGTCAGCCGGAGTTCCTTGCTTTATTCCTTTTAAATATTCTATCGCTTCATTCTTTCTTCCCAATTCGTACAGGCAAAGCGATATTTGTCGTGCCGTGAAAGCTTTATGTTCTTCATCTGGTGCTAGATCGTAAGACATTTGCCTATAGGTGAGACACTCATCATATTTTTTTACCTCCCAATAGCACATAGCCAAATACTCATAGCAATAGAACTTTATTAGATTTGACGTTGAGCTTTTTGCTTTGGCTTTTAGTTCATTCAAGGTATCTATGCCAGCATAAACATATTTAAAGTATTGAAGCATTAAATAATTTCGTTCTCTCTGGCTGGAACTTGTCTCTGCATTTTGGATTTTTTCGAAAATACTGTCCGCCTGTACAATACTTTTACTTTTAAGGCTATTATAGACTTGCAACCAGGGGTGGTCCTCATTATCACCATTTTTATCTTCAATGAGCTTATCAACTTCTTGATTTTTATTTGGATCCGCTTTAGGAGCAATTACTTCTTGAGTAGCTGCGACTGCAGCGCCTAAGTTTTCGAAGGTAATTTCTCCCACGGGCGTTTTGCCCGAAATTTTTCTGAAATTCGAAAGGAATGCTCCGATTTGCTTTTTATTTACTATTAAAAACACTACTCCAGTCACCGTAAGAAGGAAAGGCCAAGTGTCGCCTACTGCTTTTATTATCTCAATTGTTTTGTCTGGGTGCACCGTTACATCTAGTAGAATAAAGTTCGTTAAAGGCATTAAATTGGAATTTGGGGGTATGATTTGCTTAAGCGTTGCTTAGGTAAAATCTTCGGAAAAAAACTCCGCAGGAGACATTTCAAGTCCGTCTATAATTTTCAAAAGAGTCCTCATTCGAATATCATCAAAAGTTCCTGCTTCATATTTTGACATCCCAGCTCGGGATATTTCGATGTCATATGCAAAAAGCTCATAGGACTTGAAGCCTTTCTCCTTTCGTAATTTCTTAATTCGCTTACTTAGCTTTTGCAAAAAAGCGTCGTGGTCAAAATGCCCAAGGGTCGCTTTTTTTCGGTCTGATTTCTTTTTTGGTTTTGCCATTGAGCAAGTAACGAAATAGGCATATTATAAATAACCCTTTATAAAATGCCTATTATAATATCCATATTTTGATTTTATTTCCTATCTTAGCATCCAGTAATATATTTGCGATCCTGCTTTTAAAAAAAGGATTTCGCTATAAGTCTCGTTCTGAAAACCGCGAATTTTCTAGTGAGCTGAGATGATAGTGAACCGCCCATTCTATATCCAAACATATAGGGTGGGCTCCTATCAGCTTATCGGCTCATGGCTCTTCGCGGTGCCTCAGAACGGTAAGACGGGGCCCGCCCTTTATTTCCCTTCCGTCGGCCCTTCTCTTACGTCTGGACTTACATTTTTAAACCTAAAATGTAAGTGTCATGCTGCTGTTTTCAAACCAACAGCCGAGGCATCCTATTGCCTTGGCCAGGGCGCGGCTGCGCCTAGCATACCGGAATTTATTTCATCACTTGAGGCGTCTTCTGCCCCAAAATCTTCCCTTTTTATCGCGGCTAAAGCGAAATGAAAAGTATCCCATTTTCATCGTTATGAGCCGCAAGCAATACCGTAACGAGCGCGCAAGAGTGCTCCGGAAACTCATTGGAAAGAACTCCAAAAGTCTACGGCACTATCACGGTTTAACCATCGAACAAGTGCCGGAAGCTACCAACATATCCACTTCCCAACTTAAAAAGTTGGAGGCCGGCCGGCTGAATGTAACTCCTTCGGTGCTGCTTGCCATCTGCGACCGTTTCCATGAATTGATCGACTGCATGGCCCGGCAGGACCTTTCGTTGTATCAATAAAAGACAAAATTTGAACTTATGGAACAAACAATAAGGAAGCTGAAAATCTATTCCACTATTTATCCAAAGCCCTTTGGGGGGCTGCCAGGTCCTTATGCCCCTGAAACAAGGGTCCCATTAATCAGATTGCAAGGGGTATGGCTGCGGGAGCTTGGCTTTGAGGAGGGCGACCGAGTCATCATTGTAGTGGAAAAAGAGAAGCTCGTTATCACCCTTGACAAATAAAATAGAAGCAAATAATTGTTGCCGGGAAATCCGCCACCTATGCAAACCATCGAAGGAAAGGGTAGATCCGTTCGGTGGAAAGTACCGGCAATTTTAAACCATCATTATCCAACCAATCGTAAAAAGAAGTATATGGAACAAGACAATATTTGTGAAATAAAGAATCAAATGCAATTGCTGGGTATCCATCCGGAAGTACTCGCGGAAAATGATCTTACTACGCGTATCGCCGCAGAAACACAATCCTTTGACATTTGCGATCAGATAATTTTTGAGGGGGAGGCAGTGCTAAAAGCCCATTTATATTTTTTTAAATCTCCGGTGACAAAGGAGTTCGTTTTGCAGAAATATAAGGCAAGTTTGTGTTTTCCGGACGATCCGGAAAAGGACAAAACGCAAATCTTTGATAGGGCGAAGGGATTCTTGGTAACTCTCAGGGAAGCTTTTAATTTGCTTTGCGGCCGGGCCGTTTTTACGGAAATTACGCCGCCAAACGGCGACAAATATTCAGCCTGGATACAGCTCAATTTTGCAGAAAAAACCCTCGAAGGCAATTACCTGATCAAGCGATTTCGGGCTTATAACGGCTATGACCTGGGCAATCTTTTGTGTAGATATCCCATTCGGGAATTGGACGATGCAGCCTTAAAAACAGACATAATACAGGGCCTTAGACGCGGCGATTTGATACCCGTAACCTTCCTGAAACCCAGCGGCAGGACCGAAAAGAAGTTGATTGAGTTCAATCCGGTTCACAAGAGCATTACGATTTATACGGTCCGCAGGACCATCCAAAGAAAATGGAACAGTGAATAGCATCCTCAATTTTTTAAGAGAAAAATCCGGCCCATTCGAGCCGGATTTATTCTTTTATTGGCTTGTGCTTTTAAAGCGCGACATTGGAGCATTTCATGGGTTTTACCCAAAATGTGCCACATTTTTATATCTGGGCGGGGAAAACGAATTTTGAGCCCCAAAAATCCTCCATCCTGGTCATTTCGAAAATTGATTTTAAACCTGCTTTTTTTGCTCTTGCTGCCCTGGCAAGATCGACTTGGCAGATAACCTCTCCTTCAGCGCCTGCATGTCCTGGCTGACCTTCTTATCGAGTATCTTGGCGTAGTGCTGCGTTGTCTTCAGATTCCGATGCCCAAGCATTTTGGAAACCGTCTCTATCGGGACACCATTGCTTAAAGTGATCGTAGTGGCAAATGTGTGCCGGGCAATGTGAAAGGTCAGCCGCTTGGTAATGTCGCAGCAGTCGGCTATTTCTTTCAAATAGGCGTTCATCTTTTGGTTGCTCAGGACAGGCAAGACCTTGTCTTTTTGAATACATTGGGGATGATCGGCATAACGCTTTAGTATTTCCTCTGCCATGGGAAGCAAGGGAATCCGCGACGCTGTATCAGTCTTTTGCCGGTGGGTAAAGATCCACTTGCCGCCATCGACCCCTATGCTAATCTCCGACCTTTTCAGCTTGTGCAGGTCGGCGTAGGCCAGCCCGGTGAAGCAGCTAAACAAGAATATGTCCCGAACCTGGGCCAGCCGGCCGACCGAAAAAGTCTTCTCGCCCATCCGCTCCAATTCTTCGGCGGTCAAAGCTTGGCGATCCACTTCCCGGAGCGCCAGACTAAAACCGGTAAAAGGATCACGCTGCAACCATCCGTTCCGCAGCGCCCGGATTGCCATTTTCTTTATACAGGCGATGTACTTCATGGTGGTATTGTGGTCGATGTGCTGGACGCTTTTATACCAGAATTCCAGCTCCGTTATGAATTCATAGTCCAATTTGCAGATGTCGATATCGTCCACTTTATACTTCCATTGCAGGAAGGCGCGGGTATGATTCAGTACCGTATTGAACTTGGTGAGCGTTCCTTTTGAGTACTCCTTGCCGAGCAAAGCCTTCACCTGGTCGTTGTGATATTGGAAGATTTCGAGCAGCAAGTGAGGGCGCTCACCGGTGGTTTCCCTTCCTTGTAAATGGTTTCGGACGGCCTCCGCTGTGATCGGTTTGCCGCTCATGAGTAGCTGGTGCCGGGCTTCATGGACCTTTGCTTGTAGCGTGTCCAGATAGGCGTTTAGAGCGCGACAAGGATCGTCCGGTGTTGATGACTCAGTCAAAGACCGCCGACCGGATGTCTTGCTGATAATGGTGCGGCCGATCTTGGAATCCCAGCGACTTGGATCACAGTTTCGATGAATTGACATCTCTTTCATTACTCCATCCATGGTAATTCGGAGATAAATGGGGCATTCTCCTTTGACGTAACCCCTCGGCTTTTTCAGGTAAAAAAGCAAACCAAAACTCTTCGAGATCATACACAAAATGCTTTTTAATGGTGATTAAATTAGCAATTGCATACGTCTTTGACTTAGGCTAAATCTGCGCAACTCAACGGCTGTCAGTGTTTTTGGCTTTCTCCAGTGAGTCATTTTTAGGCGACTTGTGATGACTCACGAATTACGCACTGAAAAGTGGCGCAAAATGGGGGAAAGTAAGAGAAAGTTCTCCCACCCCAAACAAGCAAAAAGCCCGTCAACACTACGTCAACAGGCTCTTTAAGAAAAATCAGATAAACAATCTGCGGAGAGGGCGGGATTCGAACCCGCGATACCCTTTCGAGTATACACACTTTCCAGGCGTGCTCCTTCAACCACTCGGACACCTCTCCTTTGCGTGACTGTTGACAGTCGTCTGTTGACAGCGGTCTGCTGACAGCAGACAATGTGACGGCACCAAGCCGCCCCCCTTTGTGAGGGGCTGCAAAAGTACCAATTCTTCCCTTAGATTCCGAATATTTTTTGGGCATTCGCCGTCGTCGCGGCCGCGACTTCCTCAACAGAAAGGCCCTTGACCTCGGCCAGCTTCGCGACTACATAACGCAAATAACTGCTCTCATTCCGCTTGCCGCGAAAAGGCACCGGCGCCAAATACGGCGCATCCGTCTCAAGCACCAGATGCTCCAATGCAATATCGCGGATCGCATCAGGCAAACCGGAATTCTTATAGGTAAGCACGCCGCCAATACCGAGATAAAAACCAAGATCGACGATCTCCTTCGCAGCTTGCGCATCACCGCTAAAACAATGAAAGATGCCCCGCAACTTTCCCCGCTGATGCTCCCGGACGACACCGATACTCTCCTTCATCGACTCCCTGCTATGGATCACAATAGGGATATCATAATGCAAAGCCCACTCTGTCTGCCGATGAAAAGCCGCATATTGCGCCGCCTCGAAGGTCCTGTCCCAATAAAAATCCAACCCGATCTCCCCCAATGCCACCCAGGTCCGACGGGCCAATTCCCCTTCTACAAATTGCAGTTCAACCTCATGGTCCTCCTTTACATGACAAGGATGAAGCCCGGTCATACCAAAACACTTCCCGGGATAACGAGCTTCCAGTGCAAGCAACGCCTCCTGGCAATGCCTGTCGATCGCAGGCAAATAGAAACGCCCAACTTCCTCTTTTTCAGCACGTTGCAGAACCTCTTCGAGGTCTCGAATAAACTCTTTGGAATATAAATGACAATGGGTGTCGATCAGTTGCATAGTAGAGGTATAACCTTAAAATTGCAAATATCCCCAAAACCCTTGATCCATCACGTTTCGGGCTGCAAGAAATCAGCACCCGTTCGGCCAAAATGCAGTGCCTCTTCATTGGCGACAGTGCTAAAAGTCCATGCTGCCGGGCATTGCAGCAATGTAGAAAATATGCCCCGATTGCGGCAAAGATGCCCGCAAAAAGTCCCAAATCCGGTAGATTCGTCAGTGCGACTGACTAAATTACTTTGCATAAATCAAAAAAAGATTTACCTTTAAATCAGTTTTCATAGGGTACGGATTAAAAACGGGCCAGGGTGTCTACCCAGGCCCAATTTTATTTGTGACAATAAATTTTCCCAGTACGGGAAAAACCCGCCGGTCCCCGGCCTCCAAACCACCCCTCTTTTACCAGCCGATAACTATTACTAAGGAATACTTTCAAATCTATAGCCCAACCTGCTAAAATGATCCAACACAGCAGGCAATGCCTCGCGCACCCGATCAAATGCCTTTTCACTGTCATGAAAAACGACAATCGACCCGGGCCTCCCATAACGTATCACCGTGTTCGCACATTGCCCGGCCGATAAGTCCCGGTCGAAATCCGCACTAAGTACATCCCACATGATCACTTTATAATAGAACGGCGCCCCTCTTAGTAAAGCAGCCTGACGAAACCTGACACGGCCATAGGGCGGACGAAATAGATCCGTATCGATATGCCTCGCGGCATCCCGCACATTCTGCATGTAAGCAGTATCATCCGTCTTCCATCCATTGAGATGATTCTGTGTATGATTGCCGGTACGGTGCCCCTCCGTTAAAACCCTATTATACAACTGCGGGTATTCCTGTACGTTCTTACCGATACAAAAGAAGGTTGCGCGGGCACGATACTTTTGGAGTTGATCCAACACGAACGGAGTAGCCACAGGATGCGGACCGTCGTCAAAGGTCAGATAGAGAACTTTTTCTCTGCTCGCCGGCATCCGCCAGATAAGGGAGGAATAGATACGGCGCAACCACCAGGGCGTCCTTACCAAATAGAACATATCGCAAATTAGGAATTTTCTACTGCACCGGTGTTTCCTTCGTATAAGTATTGATATGGATAACACGTCCATTGTCCCGGAAGATCTTGCCCTTATCGGCGACAAAGGTTACCTGGCTGGCCTCGTCTTTTAGCAAAGCATCCATATACCGTCTTACCGGCGCCTCTTTCAGGGTAACGGGCGCGCCAGATTCCACGGCTTCATCGATATATCCGTGCAGGAGGGGATCCAGCTGCGGGTAGAAGAGATCGGTGCCGTCAAAAATATCCGAGCCGATGATCTTATCGCCTGTGATCGCGATGAAACCTACGATATTGCTGTCCGCCTTGGTGAACTTCTCGCCAAAGAAACGCATATATTCGTCGGTTGCCGCCAGGTATTTCTTATCCTGGAAACGGCTGAGATACGCCAGACTATTGTTCTTGAATCCGCCGCTCTGCAATTGACGATCGACCTCGCGCCAGATAAGCACCTGGTTGTGGCCGGAGTCCAATACTTTTCGGAGGCTGTTATTGGCAAAATTGCCATAGCCGAACTTCTTTTCCTTTTCACTCCATCGGCCCTCTTCCACGCACATCACCGGAACATACTGGTCTTTAGGACTTGGTTGTAGGATGGTGTCACGGATGACCATACGGTCCTGACGGCCGCCGCTGACGATCTCGCCACCGGAAATGTACACGGGTTTATTGGAATGTGTATTGAAGCGAAGAAAATGAACATTGTCAAAGGAAGTGGTACCTCTCTCCGTCACTGTCAAGAGTCCCTTGTTGAGTGCCTGGTTCAGCGGCACCAGGTCCTGTCCCCCTGGCGGGATACCGGCCGCTGCCTTGCGACGAATGGGGATGATCTTTAAATTCTTAAACTGCCAGGCGCTGTCATAATTGACATACAAGGTCTCGTAGGTCAGCTGAGCGGAGGCAGATACCAGGACAAAAAGCAAACAAAAGGAGAGGAGGAATTTCACGCGAATAGTTATTTTAAGTCGGTCGGTTTAAGCGGGTCAATCAGTCAGTTAGCGAGGATAAGTAATGTAGTGGCTATGGTGTAACGTGAAAATGATGTTTTTAGTATTTGGGGCGTACCTTTGCATCCTATGAGCAAAAAAGTCAGGGTTCGGTTTGCGCCCAGTCCTACCGGAGGGTTACACTTGGGCGGGGTAAGAACGGTACTTTACAATTATCTTTTTGCCCGCCGTCATGGCGGAGACTTCATCCTCCGGATAGAAGACACCGATCAGGGCCGTTATGTGGCAGGCGCCGAGGAATACATTATCGACAGCCTGAAATGGTGTGGCCTGGAGCCCGACGAAAGCCCCGTAAAGCCAGGCGCCTACGGCCCTTACCGGCAAAGCGAGCGTAAGGCCCTCGGATTTTATGACAAATATGCCCGGCAGTTGGTGGAAGCGGGCCACGCCTATTATGCCTTTGACACCCCCGAAGAACTCGATGCCATGCGGGAACATTATAAAACTTCGGACAATCCTTCGCCCCAATATGATCATGAGCTGCGCAAGAAAATGCGCAACAGCCTGCAGCTCGAACCCGCCGAGACAAAGCAGCTGCTCGACAACGGCACACCCTACGTCATCCGGATAAAGCTGGATCCCGATGAAGAGGTCAGCTTTACCGATATGATCCGCGGAAAGGTCACTTTCAATACTACCACCGTTGACGACAAGGTGCTGGTAAAGGCCGATGGCATGCCGACCTACCATCTGGCAGTAGTCGTGGACGACCATCTTATGGAGATCACGCATGCTTTCCGTGGGGAAGAATGGCTGCCGAGTGCGCCCGTGCATATCCTGCTGTGGCGTTACCTGTTCGGGGAGAACAAGATGCCCCAGTGGGCGCATCTGCCGCTGATCCTCAAACCCGAGGGCAATGGAAAATTGAGCAAGCGCGACGGCGATAGGCTGGGTTTCCCGGTCTTCGCCATGAACTGGACGGACCCCAGGACGAACGAGACCGCGACGGGTTTCCGTGAGACGGGCTTTCTGCCCGCCGCTTTTGTCAACCTGCTGGCCGTACTGGGTTGGAATGACGGCACCAACCAGGAACTATTCACGCTACAGGAACTCGTAGAACGGTTCTCCATGGACCGCGTACACAAGGGCGGCGCGAAATTCGATTACGAAAAGGCAAAGTGGTTCAACCACGAATGGATAAAACGCCTGCCCGCCACGGCTTTTAGCAAGGACCTGCTCCCGCTCTTCGCGGAGAAAGGGATTATTATCCCCGATGACGATCTCGTGCGACCCATTGACAACGACTCCGTCCCCGATGTTCCGCTTTCTTCGATCGGCCTCACCGATATCACCGGCTCCCCGTTACCCGACATGCCCGGTTTTGTCGAGGCACTGATGTCGGTCCCGCCTACCCCCAGCCGCTTCGAGAAGATCCTCGACCTCGTCAAGGAGCGCTGCACCCTGTTGCCGGAATTTGTGCAACAGGCCGGATTTTTCTACCAGACTCCTGCGGCCATCG
>Ga0302325_10015375_pt1 | contig 16266 bp, 17 predicted proteins | sample Palsa_T0_2_FD_201948 | JGI IMG/M metagenome (GOLD analysis project Ga0302325, IMG submission 201948) | Peat permafrost microbial communities from Stordalen Mire near Abisko, Sweden - Palsa_T0_2 | ecosystem: Environmental > Terrestrial > Soil > Palsa > Peat permafrost | place: Sweden: Abisko... | reverse complement strand
CTTTGACGTCGAACAACGCAAGGTGACCGAGATTTTGGGCATCGAGGCGGGCTACCGCTACATCGATTCGCCCGCGATTTGGCCCGAGCCGGGCGAAGGGCCCGACCCCAACAGTCCACGCTACATTCCCACGAGCTGGCCCGGTGCGCGGCTGCCGCACGTCTGGCTCGATGACGGCACAGCCCTGCACGACCATATCGGACCCGGCTATACCTTGCTGCGACTTGGCGGAACGCGCGCGGACACCGGGCATCTCGAGCGAGCGATGCGGGCTACCGGCGCGCCCTTGGACCTGCTCGAGGTCGCTAGCGACGCCGCGCGCGACATCTACGGCTACGATTTGCTGCTGCTGCGGCCCGACCTGCACGTCGTTTGGCGCGGCAACCAGACACCGGTGGACGCGGGAGCCGTCGCGGCTGTGGTTACCGGCCATGGTTCGCCAGCGAAGCTGGAGCCAAGTTTCCTCCCCACGGACACCCTCGGTTCGTAGGCGATGCAGCCCTCATGAAGCGTCCCGAAATGGACCTGGTACGACGGCAGCAGCTTCAGGGACGTTTTCTCATAAGGTAAATATTCGATAAGAATCAGGTGATCACCCCCTTGAGGGAGGACTCCGATTTGTTGTATACCCTGCGGTTGGGTCATGCAGTTAACGGATGGCTGACGGAGAGCAGCACGAGTTGTCTCGGAGGCAGCGCGAGCTGTATCGGATGACGACAGGTCTCGGATCAGGCGGGGATTCGTAGCAGAACCGCTTGCTTCGAGCTCAACGTCAATTGAGAGCGCAATCCTAGCGCCAGTCCCACGCCTCTCCCGGTCATGCACGTGACCCTGCTTCAGAGCCCTACCACGGGCTACACCCATTCGTGAGCAATCGGGAGGATCTCAGTCACTATGATTTTAGGCGACCGACTAAGGCAGTTGCGCGAGCTAAAGAATTTGTCTCAAGGCGACATCGAACGGCGCACTGGGCTGTTGCGCTGTTATGTGTCGCGCGTCGAGAACGGCCACACCGTGCCCGCCGTTGAGACTCTGGAGAAGTTTGCTCGCGCTCTGGAAATTCCGATGTACCAACTGCTTTATGAGGGCGAAGATCCCCCGGCGGACCCGAATCATGGAAAAGGAAAAGGCAAGAACAAGGAATGGGGCAGTTCCGGGAAGGATGCCCATCTTCTGGCGAAGTTCCGCCGTGTTTTGAGCCGTATGGATGAGACCGACCGGCGCATGTTGTTGTTCATGGCGCAAAAGATGTCCAAGGGGAAAACTACCTGATCGCGCAGGGAGTTTGACCCATTTCATGTCCAGTAGTATCCACACAACGTTTAACCGAGCATCACCACGATCAGCGCCGCGCTCGCGGCGGGAACGTATCCCGTAAACGTGTCGGCGGAAACCTCGAGCCCGTAGGAAAGTTTCGGCGAGAAGGACCCATCGGGATTCACGGGGCTTCCCTGAATGGTGACGCCGGACGTCGACGACAGCGACGGGCCGGTGAGCACCTGCAGCGACGCGGATTGCACCGTTCCAGGACATGTCGCGGTGAAAAGCAGATTTTCGGTTACGTCCTTGTTAACCAGGATCACGCTCAATTGCGCCGGCGAATTCTGCACGGTGTACGCGCTAGTGTTGAGCGAGCCGGCGGCGATGGTGGTAGCGAGCAGAGGACCCTGCGCCGCCAGTGCGCAGAGAAGCGCGCCGTAATATTCCGGCCGCGCTTCGACCACGACGCCATCGTTGTCGGCGATCGGCGTGTAGCCGGTGCCGTCTCCCCCGCCATGGAAATTGGCGCCGACGCTTCCGCCGAGCGCGATCGTGAAAAGATGATCGATCGCCCAAAGCGCAGAGGCGTAGGAGTCACTCACGTTGGGCGCGCCTCCGTTGTAGAACGAGTTCGTCTCCGCCAGGCGAAACGGCACGCCGGCAGCCGCGGCCGGAGACTTGAGAGCTGCCAGATAATTCTCCAGGTTGGTATCGGGATAGCTGATCAGATCCTCGATGGTCGAGGAGGCGGCCTGTCCGTTGCCGCGATAGTAGTGCGCTGAGAGCAGGACAACACTTTTGCCTTCGTCCTGAGCAAAGGAACTGAACCAACTCGTGTTGTCCGCGACCACCGGTCCGGTCAACGGGGCGCCGGGCGTTTGCGCCAGGATCGCAGACGCGAAGCTCTGCCAGAGCGCGAGGTAGTCGGAAAAGTTCCAAGTCGATGGAAAATAATTGCCGGCATAGAGATCGGGTTCGTTGCCGATTTCGATTCCGAACAGGTTTGTGCCGAAAGCCTTCGCAGCGTAGGCGACTTCGGCGGCAGCCGTGGCCGGGGTCGATTGCGCGAGGTTCACACCGTAGAGAACCGACCAACCCGCAGCGGCGAGAAACGCCGCGAGCGCGTTGACATCGGCGGGCGCCGTTTGGCCGGAGGTCTGGCCCGGACCCGTCGGGTTCCAGGTGGTTTCATCCACGCTGTTGCCCCCGATGCGCAGGAGGCTTGGGCCGAGCCGCTTGAAGAGCCCGACCAGATTCGTGTTCGTGCCGGAAAATAGCGGTTGAGCGAGCTTGCTCTTCTCGTAGCTCAATCCGACAAAACGCGCCGGCATCGTTCCAGACGTCGTGCTCGAAATGGAGACGGTTGCGTCGGTGCTCGGGCCGGCCGGGACCGGTTGCTCGGGAAGCGGGGCTGAGGTCGAGGACGAGCCTAGGTTGGAACATCCGAACAAACAAGAACCTGCCGCGAGTGAGCCGAGTGTCGCAAGTACTTGCCTGCGGGAGAGCACGTCGAACGGATCAGATTTTTTGCGAACGCTCCTGGCAAAAAGCGCCATAGCAGATGGCCCTTTCAGGCTGGGGAAAACTAGAGTACCCCGCATCACCAACAAGAGTCGAGGAGTCTATCGCGCGCAGAAGTAGACGCCTGCCGCCTCCTCGCGAAGCACAACCCGGCGACGATGCAAGAGTTTCGCCGCAGGCGCTGTGCAACGACCCCGAATGTGTTCGGCCGCGAGCGGCAAGTGCGCTACAGTGGAACATTCCACTGTGAGCTGGAACGCTCGCCGGAATATCCATGACCGCCAAGTTGCCATCGATTGTGATTGTCGGGCGACCGAACGTGGGGAAATCCACGCTCTTCAATCGCCTGACCGGTACGCGCCGCTCGATTGTGAATGACGAGCCGGGCATCACGCGCGACCGCATCTACGGCCAGGGCACCTGGTTCGGGCGCGCATTTGAGGTGGTGGATACGGGCGGGCTGGTGCCGGAAGACAAGGCGGCGATACCGCGCGAGATCCTGCGCCAGGCGGAAGTGGCCATCGCCGACGCGACCGTGCTGCTGCTCGTGGTGGACACGCGCGCCGGGCTGACGCCGCTCGATGCCGAACTCGCGCGGCGTCTGAGGCGGAGCGGCAAGCCGCTGGTCATCGCCGCAAACAAAGTGGACACCGCCGGCAGCATGGTGCTCGCAGCGGCCTTCTACGAACTGGGCGCCGAGGTCTATCCTATTTCCGCCGAGCACGCCCGCGGCGTGGACGATTTGATGGAAGCGATCACTAAGGATTTTCCGCGTGGCGAAGAGGCCGGCGCGGAGTCGGCGGAATCGTCTGCGCCGGCAACAGATGCACCGGAGCAGGGCGAAATCCAGGTGGCCATTATTGGCCGGCCGAACGTGGGCAAATCCACGCTCCTCAACCGGCTGGCGGGCGCCGAGCGCTCCATCGTTTCCGCCGAGCCGGGAACCACGCGAGACGCCGTCGATATGCTGGTGCGCCACGACGGCAAGAATTATCGCTTCGTCGACACGGCCGGCATCCGTCGCAAAGGCAAAACGAACCAAGCCGCGGAAAAGCTGAGCGTGGTAATGGCGCGCCGGCACCTGGAGCGCGCCGATGTGGCGCTGCTGGTTTGCGACGCAAGCACGGGGATTTCGGCGGGAGACGCGACGATTGCCGGGTACGCACACGAATCGGGCCGCTCGGTGATCGTGGTGATGAACAAATGGGATCGGGCGATCGAAGAGGCCAAGCGCGCCGCACAAGCTCTCGAACAGCAGATGGACGAGGGCGGCAAGCGCCGCGCCGCGCGCCGCGACGACCGAATGCACGTGAGCGCGGATCCCGCGCAGCTCGCCATCGATTACGAGAAGCTGGTGCGCGAGCGGCTGAAGTTCCTCTCCTACGCGCCGGTCGTTTTCCTCTCGGCGCTAACCGGCGAGCGCGTCGAAAAACTGTATACGCTAATCGACCGCGTGGCGCAGGCCAGGCGACGCCGCATCTCGACGGGGGAGATCAACCGTTGGCTGGCAAACGTGGACCTGGACCGCGGCACTTCGCCCACGGCGCACCGCGTGAAGATTTTTTACGTCACGCAAGCCTCCACCTCGCCTCCGACGTTCATCATCTTCACCAACCAGCGCGAACGCCTGCATTTCAGCTTCGAACGCTTCCTCGAGAATCGCCTGCGCGAGGAGTTCGACTATACCGGCTCGCCGATTCGCTTCATCCAGCGCGTGCGGGAGCGCGGACACCGCGAGCGCGAGCTCGCGCCGAAGAAGCGTCGCCCTCGTGCTCATTGACATGGATAAGAATCGGCATACGATAGGGACGACATGCTCGGAAACGGCCACAACGAATCCACCACGGACAAGAACTTCTACCGCATCGGCGAAGTCTGCCGCCTGACGGAAACCAAACCCTTCGTGCTGCGCTACTGGGAGACCGAGTTCCCGATGCTGCAGCCGGTCAAGAGCCCCAAAGGCCATCGCCTCTATCGCCGCGAAGACGTTGAGACGGTGCTACGCATTAAGCAGTTGCTCTACGACGAAGGCTTCACTATTGCCGGGGCCCGACGGCACCTGCGCGAAGAAGGAGATCCGCCGGCAGCGCCGGCAGATAGTTGGCCGACGGCCGAAGACGGCCAGGAAACCGAAACCTCAGCGACGGAAAGCTTAGCGTCCGAGGGCTTGGCGACCGAAGGTACGCTGACGGAGGGGACACTGTTCGCGGAAGGCCAGCCTGCCACCGAAGGCCGACCGAGAGCTGAGCACAGGGCTCCGGCGCCCGCTCTGATCAGCCGAAAAGTGTTGCTCGATCTGCGGGACTCCCTGCGCGCTTTCTTGACGCTTCTCGAAAGCGAATGATAGGCTGACAAACAGCCGCAGTTGCCGCTCAGCGCCAGGAACAATGGCGACGGGCAAGCCAGCGCAAAGCTTTTTCGGCCGGTCGGGACGTGGCGCAGCCTGGTAGCGCGCACGCTTGGGGTGCGTGAGGTCGCTGGTTCAAATCCAGTCGTCCCGACCATTTTTCTGGAACGAAGCGGAGCGGGTTCCTCTTTCACCCGGCGCACGACGCGACCCGCGCACCACGCATCCCGACCGCCCCCCGACGATAAGAGACGATAAGATAAGACGGCCAGCCATACAGATGCCAGACGTGCCACACATACCTCACATTTTGATCAGCAACGACGACGGCATTTACGCCGCGGGTCTGCGAGCCCTGGTCGAGGCCGTGAAAGACCTCGGCACGGTGAGCATCGTTGCGCCCAGTCAGGAGCGCAGTGCCGCGGCGCAGTCGCTTACCATCCGGCAGCCAATCTTCTGCGAACAGGTCGCCGAGCGCGAATGGTCCATCGAAGGCACGCCGACCGACGCCATGATCATTGCGTTGCACCGGCTCTTTCCGCCGCCCAATCGGCCGGACCTGGTGATCTCCGGGATCAATCGCGGCGCGAATATGGGCGAAAATGTATTTTATTCGGGCACGGTCGGAGCAGCCATGGAGGCAACCATCAACCGGGTGCCGGCCCTTGCCATCTCGTTGGCTCATCATGACGCGAGCAACGCATTCGAGTCTGCGGCGCAGTTTGCCCGGCGGCTTGCGCAAGTGGCGCTGTCCGAGGGCTTGCCGGAAGGCGTATTGCTCAACGTGAATGTGCCGCTGAATTGGCGAGGCGGCGTGCGTTTCACGCGGCAGTCAAAGAAGGTGACTCGCAACGTGCTGGCGGAGGGTGTGGACCCGCGCGGTCGGACGTACTACTGGCTCAGCGAGCAGCAATTCACCGGTGGCATCGATCCCGAGAGCGATTACGCGGCCGTTTTCGACGGCGACGTTTCCATCACGCCGCTCGAACTCGACCGCACGCACGAGACCTCGCTCAATCACCTCTCGCACTGGGCCAAGCAGCTGGAGCGCCCGCGCGAGGTGTAGCGGTTCAGCCGCGAGTCTGGTAACTGAAATGCCGATTGAAACATCCAACTGGCAGCGATGCGGCGAGAGGAGATCGATCATGAAACGGTTCGGCTTGGCGCTACTTCTACTTTGCATGGCTTTGACGTTGGAGCTCCGGCTGGAGGCGCGCAAGCCGCGAACCGCTGCCCAACGCGATCGCGACCGCGGCGACCTGATGATTACTCGCGCACTCTACGGCAACGGTAAAAAGGTCCACGACATCACCGCCCCGCTGAACGCGGAAATCCACGACGGACACCTCAGAATACAGGTAAGGAATGACACCATGGGCGGCGATCCAGCCAAGAACAAGCCGAAGACGCTCTCCATCTCGTACACCTTCAGGGGCCGGGAATTCCAGGAGACCCTGAACGAAAATGATTTTCTCGAACTCCCCGGGCCCGAAGCTTTCCGGGATGAACGTCGTTAGTCGTTAGAGCGAGAAGCCACTGCGTTTGACACCCCGCAGGGCCTAATCGATAATCGCTTCCGAATGATCGGACATTTGCGCGGCCAGTTAGCGGAGAAGCGGCCGAGCCAGGTGATCGTGGACGTGGGCGGCGTGGGTTATCAGGTAGCGGTACCGCTCTCGACGTTCTACGCGCTCGGCGAGCTGCGCGACGACGTTACCCTGCTCATTCACACGCATCTGCGCGAGGATTCCATTGCTCTGTACGGCTTCCTGACCTCACGCGAGAAGCAATTTTTCGAGCTGTTGCTTTCCGCCTCGGGAGTCGGCCCGGTCCTGGCCCTCAAGATCCTCTCAGGAATGAGCGTGGAAGAGCTGGTCCCGGCAATCCGCGCGGGCGATTTGCCCCGGCTGACGCGAATTCCCGGCGTGGGACGAAAAACGGCGGAGCGGATCGTCGTTGAACTGCGAGATAAGCTCGCGGCCATGGAAGCTCCCGAGCCGGAGCGCGGGGGCGCGACCGGCGGCAGCCCCCTCGAGGCCGACGTGATCTCCGCTCTGCTCAATCTGGGCTATGACCGTCGCACCTCCGAGAAGGCCGTCGAAGACGCCCAGGCAGATCAGAAGAGCGGGCCGGATGCTAATTTTGAAGGGCTGCTGCGAGCTTCGCTGCAGCAATTGAGCCGCCCGTCACAGAAGGGCGCGCGAGGCGCGGCCTGAACTCATGGCCGCTCGCGAAGCCGGTACGAACGACTCCATGACAGAATCGCCGCCACGTATCCTATCCGGTAGGGCATTCGATGAGGACGCACGCGTCGACGCGAGCGTCCGCCCGAAGACGATGGCCGACTTCATCGGCCAGGACCGGGTCAAGGAAAACATCCTGATCGCGATCGAGGCGGCCCGCAGCCGGGGGGAGGCGCTCGACCACGTCCTGCTGTACGGTCCGCCGGGATTGGGCAAGACGTCGCTGGCGCAAATCATCGCCAACGAACTCGCGGTCACCATCAAGACCAGCTCGGGGCCGCTGCTCGAGCGCAAAGGTGACCTGACCGCGATCCTGACTTCGCTCGAGACGCGCGAGGTTTTTTTCCTCGACGAGATTCACCGGCTGATGCCCGCGATTGAGGAAGTTCTATATCCCGCGATGGAGGACTACCGCATCGATCTGGTTATCGGACAAGGACCCGGGGCCCGTATCCATCCTTTCCAGTTGAACCGTTTCACATTGATCGGGGCCACGACGCGCGCCGGGTTGATCACCGCGCCGCTTCGCTCCCGGTTCGGCATCGTGCACCGCCTGGAGTTCTACCAACCCAAAGATTTAGCTGAAATCCTGCGTCGTTCGGCGAGCATTCTGAATATCGCCCTCGATCCTGCGGGCACGGACGAAGTGGCGGCGCGAAGCCGGGGCACGCCGCGCGTGGCCAATCGCCTGTTGCGCCGCGTGCGCGATTTCGCGGAGGTGCGTGCGCAGGGCCGCATCACCGGCGAAGTGGCCCGCGAAGCACTCGATCGTCTCGGCGTGGACCAGCACGGCCTCGATGAAGTAGATCGCAACTTGATGCTCACCATCATCCAGAAATTTTCCGGCGGCCCGGTGGGACTCAACACCATCGCCGCGGCGCTCGGCGAGGAAGAAGACGCCATCGAGGAAATTTACGAGCCGTACCTGATGCAGTTGGGTTTGCTCGGCCGTACCCAGCGCGGCCGCGTAGCCACGCCGCTGGCCTACAAGCATTTCGGCATCGCCGCGCCCCGCTCGCAGCAGCCACTTTTCTGACCGAACGTCAGAATCATAAGGGCAAGTAAGACTACGGCGCGTGAGCGAAAACATATGAAGAAAAAAACCGAAAAGCGGCAACGCGCGGCGATCTACGCCCCGAGTATGACCTCTCTAAGCTTGAGGGGGCTGCTCGCGGCAAATACCTGGAACGTTACACATCTGGAACGAACCTGGTGCTCCTTTCGCCGGATGTAGCCGAACATTTCCCCAATGAAGGCCGCTTGAAGGAGTGATCGTTGAGAAGGCGTCATCCGTTGATCATGTCCCCCCTCGACTGGCAGATGACCGCGGCTCCGGTGCGACATCCGCTTATTCCCGTTCTCGCTGAGCGGGGCGGAACCCAACTCAAGACGCCGCGCCCGGTGCTACTGGTGGATACCCGGGAACAGAACCCCTTCGATTTTTCCCGCTTTGACGGCTGGTTCGCAGGAGTTGAGAAGAAAGCGCTCGCATTGGGCGATTACTCTGTCGTTGGTTTGGAAAATCACTGTGTCGTCGAACGCAAAGAGCTCTCTGACTTGGTCCGATCGTGCACCATCGATCGCGAAGTGTTCGTCCGTCGTCTTCGGCGCATGGCGGAATACCCGCATCGTTTGCTGGTGATCACCAGCGCCATGAGCCAAGTAAAGTCTCCTTATTCCCACTCGAAAATCGACCCAAACCAGGTCACCCAATTCTTGATTGCCGCACTGGCCGGACTTCACGTGCCCTTCGTATGCAGCGAGACACACGAATTGGGCGAGGAACTTATCGCCTCGTATCTGTATCAGGTTCACCTTTATCATTGGCTGGAATCGAACGATCACGGCCGCTTCCTTTCCGACAACGATCTATAGAAATTGACAAGCGCGGGGCTATCGCGTTGCCAATGGGAGGCGAGGCGGTTTCGTGCTGAGGGTAAACTGTCCCGATGCCGGATGGGCGATTGGTCTACATCGCGATGGGCTCGAACGTCGGGGATCGCGCGGCGATGCTCGAGCGCGGGATTGCAGCCATGAACGCCGCTGGCGTCCACGTTCTGCGGCAATCCTCTCTCTACGCCAGCGAACCGGTGGACGCGCCTCCGCAAGCTTGGTTTTTGAACGCCGTGGTGGAAGCGGAAACGACATTGATGCCGCGCCAATTGCTGCGCACGCTCATGGGCATCGAGCACGCTCTCGGCCGGCGACGCACGATGGTTCGCGGCCCGCGCACGCTGGACCTGGACATTTTGTTCTATGGATCGAGTGTGATTCGCGCACGCGATCTCGAGGTGCCGCACCCGCGTCTGGAGCGGCGGCGTTTTGTCCTGGCGCCGCTGGCGGAACTCGCGCCCACCTTGCGCCATCCCGTCTCGAACAAAACAGTGAGCGAGCTGCTCTCGGAAGCGCCGGACGAAGGCCACGTCAGGCGTTGGCGTGCGCCCTCAGGCACCGCCTAGCTCACCGGCCGCTCCCCAAATCGGTTAGGTTTTTTTTCTTGCGTCGAACTTCTTCTTGTTGCAGCCGCTCGTATTCGGCGAGCTCTTCTTCGGACGCCGAATAGGAATCGTCACGGGTCGCGAACATCCCCGTGTTGCGGGTCTCGCCAGGCCTCGCGCCGCGGCGTCCACCTCCGCGTCGATTGGCGCCCGCAAAGCCGTCGCGCCGAACCTGACGAATGGACTGCGGAATCGCTCCGGCCTCGAGCAGCAGGTCGCTTACTTTCTCAAGGACGTCGTTGAGATTGAGCGGCTTCAGCGCATACGGCAGGTGTTGCTCTTCGAGCGCCGGTTGCACCTCATGCGCCCCGGCCTCCGGCACGAGGAACAGCACGCGCACCCTGCCCTTCCCTTCCTCCATGGCCGGCGCCAGGGCAAGCTCCCTGAGCGTGCTATATAAGGGCCCGCCTAGGCCCGTCAGGCCGATGTTGACCATGGCCAGCGTCCAATCGCCTGCCGCCAAAACCTGCAGGGCTGAGTTAACGTCCGGTGCCACGTGCAGGTGCCAATCTTCGGCACTCAGCACTTGCTGCAAAGCGCTTTGGCTTCCGAGGTCGTCGTCGATAATCAATATGTTGACAAGGCTCACGCGCGTCACCGGTGCGGTCTTTAAACCGAGTATATCGCCGCGTGGCTCGGGCCCTTCCGGCGGGTTGCGACCGGACGCCCTAATACGCCAACAGCCACCGCACAAACTAGGCGAATATAAAGCGAATATTTTGCTTGACAGGCGAACAATAGGCGAATATAGTCGCCCCATTAGCGAGGTTTGCGATGGCCGCTTCGGCTGTAGCTTATCTTTTCCCCATAGTCCCGCCTCAACGGGACGCCCGGCAGCCGTCTCCGTCGCCACCGGAGGCGACCGCCAATCGAACCGGCATCGCACGCCTCGCTGCCTCTTCTCCTCTCGCCGACGCCAAGCGCGGCGCGGAGTATTTCTTGCTGCCGGCGCGCTCGATCTTGAACCGCTGCGATTCCGAGCGCGTGCCCTTCACTTGGACCGTCAATCCCTATCGCGGATGCGAGTTTGGCTGCCGCTACTGCTACGCGCGTTACACCCACGAATACATGGATCTGGATGGTGCGGATTTCGAACGAAAGATCTTCGTGAAGCAGGATGCCGGCCCTCTGGCTGCCCGCGACCTTCTATCCTGCGCCGTGCGCGGCGAGCCGATCGCCATCGGCACCGCCACCGACCCCTACCAGCCGGCAGAGCGCGAATTCGGCGCCACGCGGGCGATCCTCGAAGAGATGGCAAAACTCGAAGGATTGAGCGTTTCGATCACTACCAAGTCGAATCAAGTGATGCGAGACGTGGATCTGTTGCAACGAATCGCCGCGCGTTCGGCATTGCATGTGAACCTGACGGTGACCACCCACCGCCCGCGCCTGGCAAGGCTGCTCGAGCCGCTCGCTCCGCGTCCCGATTTGCGTCTGGCGACCGTGCACGCTTTGCGCGATGCGGGAATTGCCGCGGGGGTCTTGGCGATGCCTGTGCTGCCAGGGCTTACCGATCGCGAGCAGGATCTGGAGGCGCTGATCTCTAAAGCTCGCGACGCCGGCGCGCAATGGTTTGCAGCCAACGTGCTCTTTCTGATGCCGTCGGCGCGCGAGCAGTTCTTCCCGTTCCTGGAGGAAAAGTTTCCGCGGCTGACCCGCCAGTACCGCGAGTGGTACGAGCGCACGGGATACGCGCCCGAATCGTATCGCCAGGAAATCAGAAAGCGGGTAGCCGCACTGCGAACGAAATATGGCTTGGCGGCGGGGCCGCCAGCGTCGACAGCCGCACAGTCCCAGCGTTCATCACAAATGATCCTTTTCCCTTCGGCTTCGCCGTGATGCTGGTGCTCTCTAAGGAGCGATGATTCGCGAGACTTCGCGTTGGGGCTGCTGGCTTGGGTATTGCGCGCGGAGAAGTTCGAGGAAGATTCGTGCGCGAGGCCGCCCATTGGTGCTGAGCCGGCATACGCGCGCCAGATACGCCAGTAAATGGAACACATCTCCGTCTTTCAGCGAGGCGAAACCTCGCTGGGCACTTTCCTGTTTCTTGTAATCCTGCACGAAATTGGCGAGTGTCGCGTAGAGAGCATGGGCGAGCGGCGCCACGGGCGGTTTCTCGTAGTAGATGCCGGACCCCAGGGTGCGATAAGTCTCCGCAAGCGCGACAATTGCCGCGAGGGCGTCTCCATCGGTCAGATCGCGGTGCTCGGCCCAGAAGTTCAGCACTGCGGAGCCCAGACCCGCGAGAAACGCCTCGTGCTTGTAGAGCGCGTCCCTCGCAATGTCCACGCTGGGGAACGGCAGTTCGCTCGGAGCCAGCGGCGCTCGATGCTCGAGTTCGTAACGGTGCGCGGAGATTAAATAAACACAATCGGCCGGGCAGTCGAGCCGCACCTCGCGTTCGGTGGCGCAGCAGACCGAGCAGATTTTTTCGCCCTTTGCTGGGCAGAATCGTTCGGCTCGGCGCTTTCCGCAGATTGAACAGATGGGACGTAGCGCCATCGCGAGTTTCGCTAAGAGATCAAGATTCCTAGGAAGGCTACAACTTCGACCGGCGGCACAGGCGGGCGCCGGTCGTCCCGTCTGACGCGTGTGGCGGCCGGCGCGAGACCAACAGCAAAACTACTTGAGCGAATTGGGGTCGGAATCATTCCTCGGTGAGAATTTCGTCAGCGTCTCGATCATCTCTTGCGCAGCCGCAGGCGGCGGAACCACGCCTTTCAACACGATATCCGCTGGGTCGATCTTCCTTTGGTAGAGCTCTTCGTTGGCTTCCTTATCGGGACGAACTGTGGAGCCTTCGAGCGAAACTCCCGCAAATAGCCCTCGCGAACGCGAATAGGTGAGCATTTCCGCGCGCAGAGTAGCGTCGGTTTCAGCCGATGCGTCCCGCCCCTTCGGTCCGGCCGACGCCGAAAGATCGGCCCCCAGCTTGACTTTATCTTTCAAGATCGCAGTCGCGCCGCGGTTATTCATCACCAGAATGACGAAATCCGTCGCTTCTCCGCCGATTTGAAAACCGACGCTGCCGCCTTCCAAAGCCATCATCAAGGGAGTGCCCCATGGACCGTTAAAATGCTCGCCGGACCGGCAGATCATTGCGCCGCGGCCAAGCGCGCCGCCAACGATGAACCCGCCTTTGAGAACCGAAGGGAAAACAATGACACATTCGGCCTTATCGACCAGGTTTGCGGGAATGTTATCGGGCACGTTCATGATTTCATGCAACACCATGCCACAGTTTTCCAGGCGGCTTTGTTCTTTTGTATCCGCCAGCGCGCCGGTAAGCGGCCATGCCGCGAGCGCGAGGGTAACGAGGACGGACAGCGCTTTTTTCATGCTGGATTTCCTCCTTGACTGGGCGAATCCATCATAGGCCCCCGCGTGGACACGTGCAAGCGAGCCTGCGGCCATCTTCTGCGGGCCAGTTGGCGCGCCGAAGCACGCCGTGCGGCGGTGTAACTCAATCTCACGCTTTGAACGCGCCTCGCACGAACTCGACGGCCTCCTCGTGCCCCTGCAATCGGCCATCGAGCTGGGCTTCCTCGACGGCGTGCAGGATTTCCTTGAAGCGCGGGCCCGGCTGGAAACCCATCTTCCGCAAATCGTCGCCCGTAATCAATCGCGCCGGACGCACCTGCTCCGGCGGCGTCTCGCGGAGGAATCGTTGCACGAATTCGTAGGCGTCCAGGCTTCCGTGGCTCGCCAGGCAATCCAGGCGGTGCAATTCGAGATGCTCTTCAAATCGCGGCAAGCGCACGAAGCGTTTCAGCGTGGCGGGCCGCATCGCGCGGACATCCTTAAAGCGCATGTGGTTGGCGACCAGCGCTTCGATTTGCTCTGTGTCAGCAGTGGAAAATCGCAAACGGCGGCAAATCTCCTCGGCCATCCGAGCGCCAATTTCGTCGTGGCCGTCGAAGCGGATGCGATCGCCGGTCTGCTCGGCAGACCGGAACGTCGGCGGCTTGCCCACATCGTGCAGCAACACGCCCCAGGCCAGCGTCGCAGACGCCCGCGGCTGCAGGCCTTCGAGCATCATGCGGGTATGGATCCAGACGTCGCCCTCGGGATGATATTGCGGCGGTTGCGCGACGCCTTGCATGCGCGCCACTTCCGGCAGCAAAACCGCAAGTAGGCCAGCCGCGTCGAGTAGCTCGAAAGCGCGCCGCGCGGCGCCCTCGGTGAGCAGCTTGGTCAATTCGTCGCGCAGGCGTTCGGCGGAAACCTCCATGACTTGCGGCGCGGCCGCGCTGATGGCCGCGAACGTAGCGCCCTCGATCGCATAGCCCAAGCGCGCAGCGAAGCGCACCGCGCGAACCATGCGCAGCTTGTCCTCGCGAAAGCGCAGCGCGGGTGTGCCTATGGCGCGCACCAAACCAGCCCGCAGGTCCTCGCGCCCGCCAACGAAATCGAGCACCTCGCCCGTTTCAGGATCGAGCATCAGCCCGTTGATGGTGAAATCGCGCCGGTGAACATCCTCTTCGGGCGAATTCGCATACTCGACGCGGTCGGGATGGCGGCCATCGGAATAGCCGATGTCGGAGCGAAACGTGGCCACCTCGACCTGCGCGCCCTTTCGCGCCGCCCCTTCGGCCTCGTCCTCCGCCGCACCTTCCGTTACCCCCTCGATAACTAGGATGACACCGAAGCGCGCGCCAACCGTGACGCTGCCCGGAAACAGCTCCAGCACGCGTTCCGGTCGCGCGTCGGTAGCCACGTCATAGTCGGAAGGCTCGCGCCCGAGCAGTAAATCGCGTACGCACCCGCCCACCAGGTACGCCTGGTGGCCGGACTTGCGCAGCGTCCGGCAGATCTGCTCGGCAAGCTCGCGTGGCGTCATGGTCGGATTATGCGCCAGGCGCGCGGCAGCGTCCAAGCAAGGCGGCGTTCCGTTGTAAGCAGTTTTCGAGAAGCCGACTTATAAAGCTTGGCCTGGTAACTGATCAGGTCCGATGTGGGGATTGCGAACTGCCCGGACAAGCATGTTTAAGCTCATCACCAAGGCGATGGCCCACAGCACAAGAAAGGCCCGTTCAATCAAGCCCATGACTGGATTGAAACGGGTCGGCGCAAACCACAAAACCACCGCCTTCGCAAAAACGAGGGTGCAAACGCCAACCACAAATCGCTCTGAAAAACATCGTAAAACCCTCATCAACATGAGGGCACAGACTACGATTAGCAAAATATAATACAAAAGCTCAAAAAGGCCGTCGCGCAAAACGGGTTTGTCCAAGCCCCTCCAAGTTACGAAGAATTCCAGCGCGCAAAGCGTGGCAAAAGACCATGCGATGCGCCGATGCGTAAATGCGCAATACATGCGTTCGTGCTTTTGCGCGTTCGAGAGTTTCTCGGGCATTGGCGATCAATCCATCGACTTGATGCTGATAATTTGGCGCGGTTGAAAGGGTACTCTCCGCGGTCCTACTGCGACAACGGATTATGGGAAACCGACCCAAACCCGGCGCTCAGGCTCGCATTAATGATCGTCGTCGCGGAGCGAGCCACCCAGCTGAATCTTCGAGAAGCCGAAGCGGTCGCGAAGCTTATCGGTGGCGCGCGCGAGTTTCTCGAGCTTCTCGCGCCGAGCGTTATCGAGCAGAGCGAGCTGGCTGGCGCCGTGCGAAAGCTCCCCAAGCTCGACGCCGATCAAGCGCACCGAGCGGCGGCGATCCCAGTGCAGCTCAAAAAGCTGCCGCGCCGTCTCCAGGAACAGCGGATCGAGATGGCCCGCTTCCGGCACCGTCTTTGCCCGCGTGATGGTCTCGAAGCCGGCGTAGCGGATCGTGACGGTCACGGTCCGCGCATCGAGACCAGATTCGCGCAGCCGCTTGCCCGCTTTCTGGCCGAGGCGGCTCAGCATAGCGTTGAGCACGGCGCGGTCCGCGGTATCCTCGCCAAACGTGTGGCTGTGCGAAATCGATTTCGGCTCGGCGTCGACGAAAAATTCGTAGGAGTCTTCGCCGCGAGACTTGCGATAGAGCGCGGTGCCCCATTGCCCGAAGAGTTCCTCCAGCCGCTCGCGCGACATCGCGGCGAGTTGGCCGACCTTCTCGAGTCCCAGCCCGCGAAGCGCCGCCTCGGTAACTTTCCCGATGCCGGGAATGCGGCGCACGCCGAGAGGCGCGAGAAATTCGGCCTCGGCGCCCGCGGGGACCCAAACCAGTCCGCGGGGCTTCGCCTGGTCACTCGCGACTTTCGCAACCAGGCGAGTCCGCGCGAGGCCTGCCGAGCAAGGCAGGCGGGTCTTCTCGCCGATCGTGCGAATCAGCGCGTGGGCGGCGGCCAGCGGCGGGCCGTGCAGCCGTTCCGTTCCGGAGAGGTCGAGATAAGCCTCGTCGATCGAAGCCATTTCGACGACGGGCGAAAACTGCGCGAGGATCGCGGCGACGCGATC
>Ga0302325_10015374_pt1 | contig 16266 bp, 18 predicted proteins | sample Palsa_T0_2_FD_201948 | JGI IMG/M metagenome (GOLD analysis project Ga0302325, IMG submission 201948) | Peat permafrost microbial communities from Stordalen Mire near Abisko, Sweden - Palsa_T0_2 | ecosystem: Environmental > Terrestrial > Soil > Palsa > Peat permafrost | place: Sweden: Abisko... | reverse complement strand
AGTGAGACAGAAATAGAACGTGCGTGTGCGCCACACCGTTCGAGAACGCAGAGCGAAAGTTGGGAAAACCAATGGCTAAGCAGGAAAGTTCTCTATACTCCAGTCCAGATCGTGCATTGCGTCCACTAACTTCATCGCAAGTGCTTGAGGTTCTTTACCGTCAACCCTTAGCGACACCTCCGCACAACGTGACAAGAAAGAAAATCTCGAAAAGGTACGAAGCAGCACCACTTGGTCCGGATGCAATTTGGGGACATTACAACAACTACCGATCAAATGGGCTGATCGGCTCTGTGGTGATTCATGGTGTCTTGCTGGCGGCAATATTAGCGCTGACACTTGCTCCCAAGGTTGTCCCTCAGATCGCGCCACGAGAAACCGTGACACTGATTGCGCCCTCGCCGGATTCCTACGCCTTGCCGATTGCAACGAAGATCGCAAGCGGTGGTGGCGGTGGCGGCGAGCGCGAGCCTTTGCCGGCACCCAAGGCACGATTGCCGAAGCCGGCAATGCAACAAATTACACCCCCGCAGATCGTAGTTCACAACGAGCAGCCTAAGTTGGCCGTTGAGCCTACGGTTGTGGTTCCGCCACAGTTGCATTTAGCAGAAAATCGCATGCCCACTCTGGGGGATCCGGCAGCGGTTCCCCTGCCGTCTGCGCCCCCTTCGAATGGAATCGGTTCAGGGGGCGGGATCGGATCTGGATCGGGAACTGGAGTCGGACTCGGTCATGGACCCGGCGTAGGTGCTGGGAGCGGCGGCGGCATCGGCGGAGGCGTTTTCAAGGTGGGCGGGGGCATATCCGCTCCTCAAGCAGTTTCAACCCCCGATCCCGAGTACACCGAGGAAGCGCGCGCCGCAAAGACGCAGGGAACATGCATTCTGTGGTTGATAGTGGATGACAAGGGATACCCCCGCAACATACGGGTTGTGCGGGGATTGGGATTTGGACTGGACGCAAAGGCTATTCAAGCGGTGCAACAGTGGCGGTTCCAGCCTGCAATGAAAGACGGCAAGCCGGTGAATGTGCAAATCAGTGTCGAGGTAGGATTCCACCTTTATTGAGCCATACACTGTCGATTAACAGAATCGTTAGCCGTGAACGAAATAATTTCTGCCTTATGCTCATCGCAGATAGCGACTCGTAACAGGTTGTATGTCATAAGCTTGCACGCCAAATGTAAATCTCTCAATTAGTACTTTCGCATTCCCGTCCGTTGGGTACAGCAAGTTTCGTAATGGATTACAGGAGGGCCCTGATGGGACCGGACACGGGCCTTCGCTACTCTGTTTTCGGACGAACAAGACTCCGGATTATCGGAGCCCGACAACAGCAACAAAGGAGACTACAGTGGCGACTTGCGTGATATCCGCGACACCAATCGATATGCCTCCAGTAAGTGTGATTTCTGTCCAAGACGAAAAAAAGCGAGATGATTCCGAGAGCGGCCTCATTCAGCGTGCTCAGCAGGGAGACCAGGAGGCTTTCGCCACTCTTTACCAACTTCACAAGAAACGCGTGTATTCGGTTTGTCTGCAGATGACGAGAGATGTAGCGGATGCAGAAGACTTGACCCAAGAAGCATTCTTGCAGGTGTTCCGGAGCATTAACTCCTTCCGTGGCGATTCCGCATTCTCGACGTGGCTATACAGAATCGCAGTTAACACCGTGCTGATGAAATTGCGTCGCCGAAAATCGCCTCCTCTGGTTTCTCTGGACGAGCCCGTTTCGAAGGACTCTTCTTCTCTAAAGCGCGATGTGGGAAAAGCTGATCCGAACCTCAGTGGCGCTATTGATCGTATCGCGCTACGAAGAGCTGTCGAAGAGTTGCCGGCTGGTTGCCGTCAAATTTTCGATCTGCATGAAGTCGAAGGCTACCAACACCATGAGATCGCCGGTCTATTGCAATGCTCGATCGGGAATTCGAAGTCCCAACTACACAAAGCCAAGATGAAGATGCGAGACGTGCTGTTTCCGAAGCGGAGAATCGCGCGGGCAGCAAAGAACAACAACTCTATCCTCGACAGCATGACGACATAAACCCGTGGTGAGCCGGGCCGTCGCACCTGTATTCCACAGGTCCCGGAATACGGCTTACCGAATTTTAAATTTGAAGTTGCGAGCGCCAGCCGGATACATCCGGTTTAGAGATCCGGAGAGCCAGAGTTCACCCAACGCGGCGGCGTTGAGACGTCAATGGCGTTAAACGAAACGATGACAGTACCCTTCGTTGATGCCACGGATTTCACGTTTTGATGCCTGGGGGTTTAGGTATTGTGGTTATTGTTCAACGTAATGGGTCGGAGAAGGGGGACCGCTTGGTCCGAATTTTGGTGGCGGATGATAACCCGGCGGTGCGGCATTATCTGCGCGGCCTTCTCGAACTACAGAGCACTTGGCGAGTTTGTGGCGAGGTTCCCACCGGATCCGAGGCGCTGCAGAGGGTGAAGGCTGATCCGCCTGACATGATTTTGCTGGATTTTCAGATGCCGGATCTGAATGGAATTGACGTCGCCAGGCAGATCTCCCAACTTTTTCCTAATATACCCATCCTGATGGTCACCATCCATCTTTCGAAACAGCTCGCCGAAGAAGCGCGAAAGGTCGGTATTCGGGGCGTGTGCTTGAAATCGGACGTGGGTTCGATCGTTGAGGCGGTCGATACACTCTTGCATGAGCAGACTTACTTTCCACGAGTGAACTAGCAGTCGATAAACCTATTTCTTTGCTGGAACAGGCTTATACAGTATTCCCTGTATACGGGTGTGGGGAACACCATGTTAGTTTTGCTGAGAGTACCTGATGATCAGAATCGCGCTCCTATTGCGCGCCGTTCGGGTACACTTGGACTTCGAGCCAAGAGCCTGGAAAAGGCGACGGGGAGTTGGAACCTGTTATGGCGGTGCGTATTCTTCTGGTCGATGACCATCCCGTTGTAAGACAAGGCCTGAGGACTCTTTTGGAAGGGCGATCGGAGTGGGAAGTGGTGGGTGAAGCCTCGGATGGTGTTGAGGCATTGGAAAAGGTTTCCGCTGCACAACCCGATGTCGTGGTACTCGATGTCACCATGCCACGGATGAACGGAATTGAAGCTTGCCGCCTCATCAAGCAAAAGGATCCCAACGCTGAAGTATTGTTCGTTACGCAACACGACTCCCCCCAAATGATGCGCGAGGCACTCGCCGTGGGGGCCAGAGGGTATGTCGTGAAATCGAATCTTGCACGGGACCTATTAGAAGCAGTCGAGGCGGTGAGCCAGCATCGCGTATTTACGGCATTGGCGCGAAATCCACAACCCGCTGGTTGAACCGCGGGCTGGGACAAGGATTTGTATCTCGAGGAGTACTTAATGAAACTGCGTATTCTGTTGGCCGATGACCATGAAATTGTACGGCGGGGTTTGTGTGCGTTGCTTCAAAAGCGTGAGGGATGGGAAGTGTGTGGTGAAGCATCCGACGGCCGCGAAGCCATCGAGATGGCCAAGCAGCTAAACCCTGATGTGGTGATTGTTGATATTGGCATGCCGCACCTCAACGGGCTGGATACGACGCGGCAACTGCTGCAGCATGACCCGCACTTCAAAATCATCGTGTTGACGATTACCGATTCGGATCAGGTTATTCGTGAAGCGCTCGACGCAGGCGCACGTGGATTCGTGCTTAAATCGGACGCGGCCCGCGATCTGGTTTCCGCGGTTGAGGCGTTGCAGAGCAAGCGAATGTTCTTTACTCCGCGCGTGAATGACCTTGTGTTGCGCGGCTTCCTCGACAAGGGCCACGCTATATCGCGGCATGAACCTCCGAGTCTCCCGATACTGACTGCGCGAGAACGAGAGGTCACGCAACTGCTGGCGGAAGGGAAAAGCTCGAAGGAAGTAGCGTCGCTGCTAAACCTCAGTACGAAGACCGTGGAAACACATCGCAGCAATATAATGCGGAAGCTTAGTCTGCACTCCATCCGCGATTTAGTCGTCTACGCCATCAAGAACAATATCATCCAGATCCAAATGCCGCCGCAGTCAACCACGGCGGAGACCCCTGTGGCTTAGACATCTCGAACCGTTGCGCGGAACCAGGGGTACCCGCTCAATGGCCGGTCCGCTAATAACTCTGAGCGCATCCGCGCATACGCGAGCGTTACTCTCCGACGCAAAATGAAAGTCCCGGCAATGAGCCGGGACTTTCACGATGTAAGCCAACAACCAAACTACGACGCGCGACGCTGACGTTCGCGATTCTGGTCGTCTTCTTCGTTCTCGGCCTGGTCGCCCTTTTTGGGTTGGCCGCTCTGCTGACCCGTCTGGCCGCCCTGCTGGCCATACTGGCCGCCCTTTTGTCCAGACTGATCGCTTTGCTGGCCCTGACCGGTCTGCCCGCCGTATTGTCCCTGTTGGCCGGGTTGGCCGCTCTTTTGACCTTGGCTCGGTTGCCCGCTTTGCTGACCCTTCTTTTCCGTATCGTCTGCCATGATTACTCCTCCTATAAGCGCGTATTTCGCGCCTTAAAGATTTGTCGCTCCAAAGTTAGTTGCCGCAAGAGATTGCAGGGTTGGGGAAAATCCGAAGCTCTAATAGCTTGCATCGGAGAATCAGATTTTCATTTTTGCTGTCGTGCAGAAAAGTACCCGCGCCGCAATTCATGCCGGCGCGGGATCCGACCAATTTTAAAGTTTCAAAGAACTACGTTAATTGCTATACGGACGCCGGGGTGAGCTAAATCAAAGAGAAAATACTCACCGTCGATGTAGTCAATATAGCACTGATCGGTGTAAGCCCAACCGGTTGGCCATGCGTCGACAAGTACGAATGAGTATCCGCCGTACTGAAAACGCGGTTGGCCCCCAACCACGGTGGGACGCTGAACAACAAAGGTGTGCTGCCGTCCAAAGTTGGCGCGGAACTTGTCGTCCGGAATACGGTTTCCGCCGGCTGCGGCTTGAGCATGGACATTTGTCTGGGCGCCGCGGTCCGCCTGCTGCGACTGTCGGTCAGCTTCCTGTTGGGCTGGCCTATCTTGCGTCCGTACTGACTTGTCTTCACTTTGCTCAGGCGGTTTAGCTGCGTCCGGGCGAGGTTGTGGATCGGCAACCCGCTTGGCGTCGTCGTTTCGTTTCGTGTCATCTTGCGCCGGCTTCGCGGCATCCGGTTGCGCTGGCTTTGCGGCATCCGGTCGCGATTCTTGTTGTTCTTGCGGTTTGGCGTCGTCGCGCTGGTCCTGCGCGTACAAGGAATTTTGCAGCGAAATGAAACCGGTAATTCCGAGTACCAAGGACAGACCCGACGTGCTCACGAATCTAGCTACTCTCATAAGTTTCTCCTTGATTGCAAACGCTAGAGAGTCGCGGATATCCACTTTCGGCAAACGACCCTCCATTCGGTGATGGCCCACGTCGTTCGGAACTAAACGCGACTGCCGCGTCGGCCGAGGTGAGTGACAAGTGAAATCACAAACAATACGAGAAAAACAAAGAACAACAGCTTCGCGATACCAGCCGCGGCAACGGCGACACCAGTGAAACCCAAAACCGCAGCGATCAAAGCTACCACCAGGAACGTCACAGCCCAGTTAAGCATGATTCTTTCCTCCAAAAGACGAGTTGCGTGCTTTCCGATATTAGGCGGGGCATAAGTTAATCCGAATCCTATTGAAACTGTAGAGCCGTCTCAGGTGTAACGTATGAAGGCATTTGCCTCTGTGTTTGTTGCAATCAACACGATCAGTGGATGTCAGTTGATTGTCCTCTTGGTTAAGCAATACGCTGTATGGACCCGAAGCATGTACCCACCCTACAGTCCGAGTCGCAGGGAATTAGGTCTAATGCCGGTTTCCAATCTGTTGCGTTGTTTTGGAGGCAAGAAAGTTTGGAGGCCAAGAAAGTTTGGAGGCCAAGAAATGGAACGAGGTACGAGATTGCTTCTGATGTTCATTTCATTGTTGTTTGCACCGCTGCTGACTTCTCAGAATGAGCAAAAAAGCCCCAGCCCTGTGCTCCCGTCGACGGCGCTGGGGTCCCCGCTCATAATATGGTCTCAATCGCAAAAGCCAGCACCTCTGCCGGTTTCCCCAAACGTGAAAGGCAAGCCATCGCCCGCTGTCCCTCGGTCGGTTGACTCGTCCTCTTGGCTATCTCATAAGACCGCTGAAGTCGCTGATGACCGGGTCGCGAAGCCACCTTCCGATGATTATGTTCCCTCTTATCCCGATTACTGGTAGTCGACAGCAAACGTGGGTCGGTAACACAACTCGATCCCAAGATCCTCGTTGCGGTGAACCTTTCTCGCTCCGATTTGGATGATGATCAAATTCGCGCCATTTGTTTTGGACAATATATCCGTGCGTTGGTGTGCGCCCCCCGGACAAGACTGGAGACCATACAACCTCCGACCCATCCTCCAACTCTAAAAGGGCGGGAGATTGCCAATGCCTACGAAGAAGAGTTCGCGCAAACAGTCAGCACCGAAATTTGGGAGAGTGGCAGGGAAAAGTGTCGAGAGCGCCATGCATCGGAAGAAGAAGGGAACTCTGAAGTCGGGTAAAGGTGGAAAGGGAGGCAAAGTGAAGAGCCGGAAGCAGGCCCTTGCAATCGGGCTTTCCGAAGCGAGAAAAAAAGGTGCGAAGGTGCCGAAAAAGAAGTCTTCGTAAGATTCGCTCGCTCCTGAGTATCAACTACCTTGTGCTTGTCTTTGAAATGGAGCTTTCAGATGACCGCTGCAGACGTGTTGGTCGAAACGATAAATGCCAACAATGGGGAAACGCGATTCCAGAAGATCGATGAGATGGCATCCGTCGTGATGCGCTTCCCAGACGAGCGTCTAGCCTCTTTCACCTGCAGTTTTGGAGGAGCCGAGGTCAGCCACTACACTTTGATTGAAGCTAAAGGAATGCTGACAGCGGAGCCTGCGTACGAGCACTCGATGGCGCTCAAGCATCGGATCGTTATCGGCAGAAAAACAAAAACGAAAACATTTCGCAAGCGCGATCAATTCGCCGCTGAGCTAATTTATTTTTCCGATTGCATTTTGCAAGACAAAGAGCCGGAGCCGTCCGGTTTGGAAGGATTGGCGGACGTTAGAGTTGTTCGCGCAATTTATGAATCTGCTCAACATAAGGGAAACGGTTGAACTCCCGGCTTTGCCGTCGAAGAGGAGACCGACGTTGTGACAGAAGATCCGTCGCGCGCACGGCAACCCTGACACGGTGAACGCTAGGTCTCCCTCCGGAGAAGTGGCGTAGAAAATCCCACTGGCTTGCAAAAACTCCCGCTCATTGCTGACAGACCGCCATTTACCTCCGGCGCGGAATTGCCTCTCGAAAACGATGCGACCCGCCAGGCCTCACTCGGTACCATATTGTTGCAGGCGTTCTAAGGCATCCGCCCGATAGGTGCAGTTACGGGGCGGGCGGACACTGAGTGAGTACGGCGTTCCGCGATATGCCGAGAGTGGGCGTAGCGTAGGAATCAAAACAAATTCAAAGCAGGGAGCTTTCCGATGTCTGTAAAGAAACTTAGTCTTCTTTCCATGGTTCTTGCTTGCGCAGTCTGGGCAGTGGCGCAGAGTGCGCCTGCTGGAGGGGCAGCGCCTGCGGGTGGAACGGCGCCTGCAGCCGGTGCGGGAAATGCGGGAAATTCCGGCAGTACGGGAGCGAAGACCTCCGGTAGCGCGACGCCTCGGGGTAGCACGGCCACTCCGACTAATCCCCCTACGGTTCCGGGAGCAACGTCTCCAAACACACCGACTCCGGGCAATACGACCCAGCCATCAACAATAAATCCGAATAAGACGCCGGGATCATCCTCTCCGACGTCTCCCTGTGGATCCATGCCGGGGGCGACTGGTTCGGCTGGAAATTCTTCGACGCTAAACACCGGCGCAAACACTGGTGCGTCGGGCGCGGGTTCGGCGTCTGGCTCGGGCGCGGCAAATTCCGGTTCCACAAATTCTGGATCTACAAATGGGTCCACATCGGGTTCTTCGGTGACGCCCTCAACTGGAGCCGGTGCTGGAAATTCAACTTCCGGTACACCTTGCCCGCCGGTGAAGTAATTGACTGCTTTCAGGTGTCAGCCCTCCCCAAAGCGGACCTATTTTCCCCAGGTCCGCTTTCCTTTCAACCGGATACGACTAACGGGCTTGTTGATTCGGTGGCAGGGCTAGCTGTTATCGCTATCGGGTAGCATTGCGGGTCGATCCCAGGGTGAAAGAGAAAGTGGCGCCCTTTTCTACGGATGCGTCGGCCCACACATTGCCTCCGTGCCTTTGAACGATTCGACGTACGGTTGCCAGACCTATTCCATTGCCGGGAAATTCGGCAGTGGAATGCAGCCGCTGGAAGGGCTGAAACAGACGATCCGCGGAGCGGGAATCGAAACCGCTGCCGTCGTCTTTCACAAAGTAGACGACTCGACCGTTCTGGATTTCACTTCCGAATTCGATTCGGGCATGGTCGTGATGCGAAGTGTACTTCCAAGCGTTGCGCAGCAAATTGTCCATCACGATACGCAGCAGACGCGCATCTCCGTAGGCCTCGGCGGTCGGCGGAGCAATGAACTCTACTTTCCTGTCTGGTGCGGTGCGGCGCAACTCTTCCAGGATGAAGCGTGCAAATGCGCTCAGATCGATCTTTTCGCGGTGTATGGTGCTGGTTGTAATGCGCGACAGATTCAGCAAGTCGTCGATGAGTTCAGACATGCGCATGGCGGCAGTGCGAATGCTCTGCAAGGACTCTTTCCCGTTCGCATCAAGCCTGTCGGAATAATTCTTGATGAGGACATAACTGAATCCGTTGAGCGCGTCGAGCGGACCACGGAGGTCATGGGACACGGAGTAAGAAAAGGCCTCGAGTTCCTGATTAGCCGAGACCAGTTCGCGCGTGCGCTCGGAGACGCGCTGTTCCAGTTCATCGTGAGCTTTTTGAAGCGCATTATCCCGCTGTTGAATCTCTCTCAACATTTCATTGAATGAATCGACCAAAGTGGCTAATTCGTCGCGCTCGGCACCCGTCGCGACTCTGACTCTGTAGTCCTTATCCTGGGATACTTTCCGCGCCGTCTCCGCCAATGCAACGATGGGTTCGGCAATCGATTTACGAAATCTTGATGAGATCAGCAATGCGAACAGGAGAGAAACGAGCAGCACCATCGCAGAAATGAGAGCGTATCGCCACAAACGCGCATCAATTTCATGCAGATCGGCTCGAAGGTAAACGAAACCGACCAGTTTTTTGTCGGAAAGAATTTTGCGGACCAAGATCGCATGCGAGCGCCGGAACCAATATCCCTGCATCTGGTTCTCGCGAAGGGGCGGAATATTCAGAATGTCATTTGCTCCGTCGCGCGTGTACTGGGCAAACATACGGCCGTCCGGCGTCAAAATACCAGCGGATGCGATATTAGAAGAGCCCTTCAGAGCCGCAAGAGTATTGGATGCCGACTGCGGATCGTTAAACAGCAAAGTCGAGATGCTGTTGGAACCGATGAGTTGGGCCTGGGCCGACAGGGTGCGCACCAGGCTTTGCCGGAAGGTGATCTGGTCATAAGTGAAGAATGCAACGCAGGCCAGGAGCAAGGCGGTACCACTCACGAGCACGTTCATCATCGTGAGTTTCGTCAGAATCGACTTTGTGTTCCGTGCGATCATGCTTGACTTTATGGCGCCGCCTGGTCGATCACCCTTATCGCCACTTTGAGCAATTCTGAACTAAGCGATACGTGCGATTGCTCGGCGGCAAGCAGGTTGACTTCAAATCGAATTTTGCCTTGCTGCTCGACAAATTCAATGATTCCGCCGCGCTCCGCGAAATTTGGTATGTCGCTGACGGTGAGGGGAGCAAAATGCTGGACGGAAGAAAGAATGAATCCCAGCCGGCTTTCCTCGGACGAACTGATATACAAAATGTTGCAGGTTGCGGCGTCCTGTACCTTGACAACCCTTTTAACGATAATCTTCCTGCCATCAATGCTCTCGCCTGCTACGGTTGAATCGAGAACCGTCCCAAACGGATCTTTACCGAGAACACAGATCTTGATCGAAGCGGTGTTGGGAGACTGATCTTGCCACCTCACAAATTTGCCAAAATTGTAGAGATAGGCGGCCTTTACCTGGGATTCGGTGGGATGTACCTGCGCAGAGGAATATTCCGAAGATAGGAACGCTGTGAAGAATACCGAGACGAACAACAACAGAAACTGTGAACCGGGCGCGCCCCGATTTCTGCCGCGCAAAGAACGCGGGAGGAATTGCGAAGGCGATGACCTGGTGAGTGCGTTATTCAGCGTTTCCACGTGATTTGCCCGTAAACATTTCTCTTGATGCCGACCAGCGGTCCGGGATCGCCTGCGGACTCAGTATGATGCGGCTGGAAGAGATTTTGTCCCGCAACCGATAATTCAATGTGCTCCTTAAAGTGCCATGCGAAGCGAGCATCCGCGGTGGAGTATGCGGCAACGTCCTCGGCCTTCAGCGCGCTGATGAAACGGTAGGTAAGATCCAGATTGAAGTGTTTCGCAAAATCGAGATCGGACTGAGCGCCAACTTGATGCCTCGGACTGGACCCTTCAATGGTCGGCGCAGTGCCCACGTCCTGCGAATGCGAAGATTTTCGCAGTTGCATTTGCAGAAACGAATAAGATGTTGCCAAACGCCAGTAGCTTAGTGGTTTCCACTCCGGAGCAATTTCCATTCCTCTAGTGGTACCCAGAAGTCCATTGCCGAACTCTGCCGGAAGAAGTAAGTGGGTCGGAGCTGGGTTGGTCTCGACATAGGGCGCCCCGGTAATGTCTTCGCTGAAAAGATCGCTGTAGTGGTTGTAGAATGCCGCTACGTCGACGTAAAAGGTTTTTCCAAGCAAACGCCTATAGCCTGCTTCATAGCCATTAAGTTGTTCGGACCTGAAATCGGGATTCGCGTTGAATCTGGCAAAAGACGGCAGACCGTCTTGTACGCCTATAAATCCGGAAAGATAGAAGTTTCGTTCTGCGTCCGATGGAGTTCGCACTGCGTGCGTGAAAGAAGCCCAGAGCGATTGTTTGTCAGTTGGCGTCCAAAGTAAGCGGCCGCTAGGTTCTAGCTGCAGTCCCGTAAAATTCGTGCGCAGAAATTTCGTGCCCACGGTGAGGTTGAGGCGGTTTTCTACAATCTCGATTTCATCCTGGAGGAAAGCGGTGAATAGCTTGTCCGTTCGCTGAGTCGGAAGAAACACAAGCCCCGAGACCACTTCCGGGTTGTACCCCCGACTAAGGCGTGCCCCCAGTCCCCATGAAATCTGCTGTCGAGCAGGTAAACGAAACCGGTCCAGGAAATCAATGTCGTAGGTGTTGCGGTCATCGATGAAGTTAGGTTCGCGTCGATTGGTGCGGTCATAATAAACCTGAAGCTGCAGATCCTCACCTTCCCCAAAGACTCTCTGCCATCGCGTCAGAACGTTACCTCCCGAAAGATATGCAGTGGCGTCGAGGACTTGCTGATAAGGAGGCGTGTAACTCGTGGCCGTAACAATCTCTCCCGCTCCTTCGCCATAAATATCGCCTTGGAACGTGAATTCATCGCGATCATTCGCCCAATCTGTGCGAAAACCCCCTTGTGCCGCTCGCCATCGGTCATAGTTCAGACCATCGGGATGATATTCGGGACCCCTCTCGAAGCCGAGGGCATATATGCGGTAGTTAAGGTTTTTGTTGTCGCCGCCCCCATACCGAGTATTGAAAAAGCCCTGTTCGAAATCTCCTCCCCCCGTGCTGACCAGCTCCCCTTGCGTATTCTTGCTGCTCTTAGTGATGATGTTGATGACGCCATTCACGGCGTTTGGTCCCCAGATCGTGCCGCCCGGTCCGCGAATAATCTCAATGCGATCAACGTCCTCCAGCAGTACATTTTGTACCTCCCAATAAGTACCCGCAAGCAAGGTAGTGTAGACAGTTCGGCCATCGATGAGTACGAGCACATCGCGCGTAAGCCTGCTGCCAAAACCTCGAATGCCGATGGACCACTTGCTACTGTCGATACGAGCGACTTCTACTCCTGGTGCGAGGCGCAACGCGTCTGGAATGGTCGTCACCCCTGAGCGTTGAATATCCTCTTGTGTGATCACGTAAATCGCAGAGGCAGTTTTCCACAACCGCTCCGGTGCCTTGGAGACGGTTGTTACCTCGACGTCTCCCAACTGCTGCAGCGTCAGCTCCTTTACGGGATTGTTAATTTCCTGACTATCGGTAGAAGCTTGAGTTAGAGACGTGCCGGCAAAAAAAAGCCAGAAGGTCATGACATAGAGCAGAGGCTGCCACATCAACGAACCTCGGGCGTTTTGCGCTTTCATTTAGGAAATTGCAGATTGCTGTGCATCGGAGCGGAGAGTAATGAGCCGTCTGACTTCATTGACTACATCTTCTGGTTCCGCCTCCGCTTTCCGTAGCCAAGCGTCCACCACCGCACCCTCGCCTGGAAGAGAAGCGAAACCTGACAACATCACGATGGGAATCCTCGGCCGCTGACGTTTCATTTCTTCGGCGACAGCCGTGCCGTTCCTATCGGACAACCAGTAATCCATCACGACGGCATCGATGTGATGCGATCGGAACACCTCCATCGCTGCACTGGCAGACTGCGCTTGAAGTACATGAAACCCTGCCGATTCAAACAGGACCTTCCGAAGTTGGAGTTGCAGCTTTTCATCTTCAACGCAGAGAACAGTTTTTGCTGAATTCAACTTCTCGTTGTGCTGGCCAGCCGATTGGGCGAGAACCGCCGAGATCACGGATAGAAGAATCTCAGGATCTTGACCCTTCTGAACGTGACTGTCCACTGCATTCAATAAAGTGGCAGGCAACTGACCAACTGCGGAGACTGCGATAAGTCGCAAGTTCGGATATCGTTGTCGCAGGTTTTCTGCGAGAACATCGCCATTCATCCCAGGCATCAAATAGTCCAGGAGCACGAGATCGACAACGGTTCCCTTAGTCAGCGTTTCCAGCGCCTCCGGACCGGAAGCCGCCGTGATGACCGAATATCCCGCAGCGTCGAGGAGCACTTTTCGGAGCCTGAGAATGGCGTCGTCATCGTCCACGCACAACACTCGCTTGGCACTCGACCCCAAAGTTCCCATCTCCCGGCCGCGAGGTTCCACCCGAAACGAGGCCTTCACATGATGTCAACAATCTCTCTTGAGCGGCTATACAGGGTTTACCTGATTGCTCAGAAGGTAACCCTACTTTGACTATTAAATTGGAGCAGATGTATTTCTCGTTTGAACGGTCTGAACAACGAGATCGAATGCGTTCCGAATGAGCTCCAAATCCCGCTTATTGTGGAAAAGGGAGTAAATGTCCGGAAGCCGCAGCTTTTCGATCTCGCGCAAGCTAACGCTGATGAACATGTTAGCCAGCGGGGCTGCACTTGTGCTGGCCAGTTCGGCGTTATTTTTTTACGACTTTTACACTTTCAAAAAGGACATGTTGCGGCAACTGTCAACCGAGGCGGAGATTGTCGGGTCGAACTCAGTATCCGCGCTGGCTTTCAATGATACGGAATCGGCCCAAACTACGCTGTCGGCGTTACGCGCTTCGCCTCATGTCGTTTATGCCGCTATTTACACGGCGAGCGGTTCTCTCTTTGCCGAGTACAGACGGAATGGCGTTGCCGGTATCCGCCCGCCATCGATCAATCAATCGGGCCCCACATTCGAATTTAAGAATGACGAATTTTCGGTTGTTGAGCCGATTGTCTTCGAAGGCCACACGGCTGGTCATGTTTACCTGATCTCGGACACCAACGAACTGCGAAATCGGGTCGAGCGTTACCTGGGGATCGTTGCCGGTGTTCTGTTCTGTTCACTTCTCGCCGCCTTCCTCGTCTCACGCTCATCCCAGCGCGGCATCTCCGACCCGATGATGAAATTGGCGGAAACGGCGAATCTGGTGTCGCGCGAACAGAATTACTCCTTGCGCGCGGAAAGAGTCGATACAGAGGACGAAGTTGCGACCGTCATCGATGCGTTCAATGAGATGTTACGCCAGATTCAGCAAAGAGGTGCCCAATTGCAGCAGGCGCACGATGAACTGGAGAAAAGCGTAAACGAGCGCACGGCGCAACTCGAGGATCGTACACGTCAGGTCGCGGAACAAGCCAAATTGCTCGATTTGGCGAATGACGCCATTTTTGTCAGAACGGCCGACAGTAAAATCTCGTATTGGAACGCGGGCGCAGAACGCCTGTATGGCTGGACGAAGGATGACGCGATCGGCAGGTCGCCTCATGAATTGCTGCAGACCGAGTTTCCGGTACCTCTGGAGGAGTTGGTTCGTCTGGATCGCTGGCAAGGTGAGCTGCGACATCGCACCAGGAATGGCGATCGATTAATTGTTGGAGCGCGATGGACAACCTTGCGGGACAAGAATCAGCAGTTTGCCGGTTGGCTCGAAATCTGTACCGACATCACCGCCCGAAAACAGGCTGAAGAGGCGGCCCGACGGCTCAGCGGACGCATTCTGAGCCTACAGGATGACGAGCGCAGAAGAATCGCCCGCGAGCTTCACGACAGCCTGGGACAGTATCTGGCTGCACTAAAGATGAACATTGATGTCCTTGCGGGTGGCGGGACATCTTCGAACGGCTCACGAGAAAACCTGTCCACCGTTCTGCATTCCTCCTCACAACTTCTGGACCGCGCCATTGCGGAAACACGGACCATTTCTCACTTGCTGCATCCGCCTCTGCTGGACGAGGTCGGACTCCTTTCTGCGTTGTACTGGTTCGTCGAGGGCTTTTCAAAACGAAGCGGCATTCAAGCAAACGTCGATGTTCCGTCACAATATGAGCGCTTGCCGCAAGAGACCGAAATCGCTCTGTTCCGCGTCGTGCAGGAAGCGTTGACGAACGTCCATCGTCATTCCGGCAGCGAGAAGGTCGATATATCGCTGCGAGTCGCGGAGATGACTGTGTGGTTAGAAGTTAAAGACTACGGATGCGGAATTTCGGAAGATCGCCTGGCTCGCGTCCGCGATGAAAATGCGCAGGTCGGTGTCGGCCTCGCGGGCATGAGAGAACGCGTGCATCAATTGGGAGGGTCGATGGATCTCTCCTCGAACGCGGAAGGAACGCATATTGTTGTCACAATTCCGATTGGAAAAGACGGGATGGCGAAAGAGAAGACAAAGAATTCGAGCCGCTTCATTTCGGCGGTATAGGGTGTAATGAGGTCCCGATCTGCTTCTGGCATCGCCTTTCGACTCCGGGCATACGGTCGATGATGCAGGTTTCGTCCGGTCCCGCGCTCGGGACAGCCTCAAGGTTATCCATGGCTGTTCGCCCGGTTGCTTGAGATCGAATCGCACACAATGATTTTCGAGCTTGAACATTTGAACACCAGAGCCCTGCCATGTTCTAATCAGGGTCTGAACGAGGGGGACTATATTGTGAGCACTCCAAGAACGATTGCCATTTGCGTCATTTCTCTCGCGCTAGCGTCGCTGATGAGCTTTGCTAATTCGGCTCCTTCGGTCGGAAGCACGGCTCCTGAGTTCACGCTCAGCTCGCAGGAAGGGATGCCCGTCAGTTTAAAGGACTATCGCGGAAAATGGGTAGTTTTGTACTTCTATCCCAAAGACTTCACCACGGGCTGCACGATCGAGGCGCACAACTTTCAGCGTGACTTGGCGCTGTATCAGCAGAAAAATGCCGTCATCCTCGGAGTAAGCGTCGATAGCGCCGACTCGCACAAACAGTTCTGCACCAAGGAAGGCCTAAACTTCAAATTGCTGGCCGACACCGATGACAAAGTCTCAAGCGCTTACGATTCATTAACCAACTACGGCGCAGCGAAGATCGCGGCGCGCCACACCTTCATCATCAATCCGGACGGAAAAATTGTGAAAGTTTACACCGAGGTGAATCCAAATCAGCACAGTGCAGAAGTGTTAGCGGCGCTGACCGACTTGCAAAAGTAGGTTGCGAGCAGAGATGCAGGAGGATGCTTCCTTATCCGATCGGTCCAAGCCTTGCTTGGGCCGCTTCTTCAGCGGGGTTACTTTTCTTTCGCTACGTTCAACCGTGTTTCCGCGCGCTGCCGAGCGTCTTCCGCGCGCGTGAAGTCGACATCAGGATCGCTGCTCTTCAATCGCTCTTCGGCGCGTTCTTTCGCTTTTTCCGCCCGCTCCACGTCGATCTCCTGCGGACGTTCTGCTGTTTCTGCGAGGATAGTCACTTTGTCCGGCAGCACTTCGGCAAAACCCCAAGCGACGGACAAAGTGTGCGTAGTGCCGTTCGATTTATAG
>Ga0302325_10015373_pt1 | contig 16267 bp, 18 predicted proteins | sample Palsa_T0_2_FD_201948 | JGI IMG/M metagenome (GOLD analysis project Ga0302325, IMG submission 201948) | Peat permafrost microbial communities from Stordalen Mire near Abisko, Sweden - Palsa_T0_2 | ecosystem: Environmental > Terrestrial > Soil > Palsa > Peat permafrost | place: Sweden: Abisko... | reverse complement strand
CTCGTCGAGTTTCAGCATGGCTTGATTAGGATATTGACATGACTCACCTGACAGTCGTCAAAAGTACCCTCGACAGCCAAGTTGTGGACATTAGCATCCAGAACCGTTGTCATCTGGGCCTCTTGAATAGGACTGACTCTGCCTTGTGGGTGTAAAATGAAGACCGAGATATCTTTCTTCCCACGCAGACCATAAATTGCAGCAGATCCTGTGTCGCCACTTGTTGCGCCGATTACAGTAAGATGATGCCTATCTCTCCCAACCTTACCCTTGTTGCGCCTGACTAGAAAATATTCGAAGAGATTCCCAAGAAATTGTAAAGCGACATCTTTGAATGCGAATGTAGGTCCGTGGAATAACTCGAGCAGGTAGAGGTTATCTTTTTCATTGAGAGTGACGAGTGGGGTGGTTTGTGGGGCGCGAAAGGTAGAATAGCTTCGATTGATGATCTCTTTTAGATCTGTGGGAGGGATTTCGGAGGGTGATATGTACAGGGAGAGGATTTCGAGGGCAAGGTCGGAGAAGGAGAGATTCTGCCACTTTGACTCCCAATCGCGGGGTAATGAGGGGACTTCTTCAGGAATAAAGAGCCCGCCATCAGAAGCAAGACCCTTCAACACAGCCTCTTCAAACGAAAGCTGGAGCCAATTAGCATTCTTATTCAATTATTTAAATGGGAACTCGTACGCCATAGGACCCCCCTCTCGTCGAAAGGTACCGCTGCGAGGGTGTGTGGGTTGTGTCTTTGGGTTCCTCAACTACCGCAGGTGCTGGTTTCCTCGTTGGCACAGCCAAACCAACAGGGTTCGCTGAATCTGACATATTGCTCGAAATGGTTCTGGATAGTGAGTCAATTATTCGCGAATTGTCCTGCACTTATGAGCTTCAAAAATTCATCCCCGGCATCGGGCGGTGAGCTCCCGTTCGGGCGACTTGCAGCGACCAATCAACGCGCGAGTCGGATCACGTGGGAAGGGTTCATGGGCCAACATGTGCCAACATGTGCCTAACATCAACAAGAGAAGATATTGCGTGATAAGGCCGCAGAGATAAGAGAGATTTCTTAGGCTCTTTCCCGGCAGAAGGCCATCTGAAATGAGGGAGAATATGTGCGAGGAGAACTTACTTCTTTAACAGGGAACTTAAAACAAATACAGCGAACTACCCCTCCAAGTTGCTTGGCAGTTGAATTTTCCAACTTTCTATCACATACAATGGCTCAGAATATATATGATAGTAAAGTATTCTTCAAGGAATACATTCAGCTGCCACGCCAGACCAAAGGCCTTGCTGGGGCGCCAGAATGGCCCACCTTGCGCGCCATGCTACCAGCAAGCCTCACTGGGGCAAAATTCCTCGACTTGGGTTGCGGTTTTGGATGGGCGAGCAGATGGGCGCGAAAGAGGGGTGCTGCGGAAGTCCTGGGCGTGGATCTTTCAGCGAACATGCTCGCAAAAGCAAGAGAATTCCCGGCAGATGAAGGCGTTGCTTATCTTCGGGCTGATCTCAACAGCCTCGAGCTGCCACCAAACACGTTCAACGTTGCCTTCAGCTCTCTCACTCTCCACTATCTGAAGGATCTTCCACATCTGGTAGCTCAAGTCTACCAAAGTCTTGTGGGAGGTGGAACATTCACGTTCTCTGTGGAGCATCCACTGTGGACTGCGCCTAGCAGTCCAGCCTTCATTGAAGATTCGCAAGGCCGTACTGTGTGGCCTCTGGACAGATACCTCGATGAAGGGGAAAGAACCACACACTGGTTAGCTGATGGTGTTGTGAAACAACATCGTACGCTCGCAACCTACATCCGCATTCTTCTAGAAGCAGGATTCACGCTTTCTGCGATCGATGAGTGGGCACCGAATGAAGAGGATTTAATTGCAAATCCTGGGTGGGAAAAGGCTCGAATCCGTCCGCCGTTCCTTCTGATGAAAGCTTCAAAACTTGTGTAGCAAAAGGCAAGCCCACGAAATTGGGAGGTGCACGTGTTGGCGTCTTTCCTGGCGGAATGAGCTGTCGTTTATAATTGGCTGAAGTTTGTGACAGGGGGAGAGTAAGCTTCAGCTGTGGCTACCAACATCCACGACAGACTCGCGTTCAGCTACATTTGCAATGCATTGCGTACCTTGCCTTTATTGAAAAGTGATTACTCTCGGACTGTGCTCGTAACATGGTCTGAAGCGTCTCCACTGCACGCCATTTCTTGTCATAGACGAAGCCGTGGAGCCAGCTGGTGTCACACTCTCAACATGGGCAGCTTTCTTTCAAATTATCGGGACTGGCTCAAAGTTGCAGACACAGCTTTACCTCAAAACTTGTTCGGTTATCTACTTCAATACTCTCTCGGCCCCTTCAGAGCAGACCCGTTTACAATTCTTCCATATGATGACCCCCAAGAAATCGCCAGATGTGGGAGCAATGGCGCGAAGAGCTTCCTGCCCGAGAAGCTACCTGAGAGAGAGGGTCCCCGACCTGAGATGATTCAATTCATGGCGCCTAATAGGCAGGTCTCTCAATTGACTGGAGATGATATGCATCAGGTATTTCCCAGTGGTCCCTACACCTCCTTATCTGACTTTTATCGAACAGCTACTCTTAACCGCAGTTGACGAGATAGCGGCCAAGCACTCGTCCCATGTTGTAGTGAGAACTTCCGTGCTAGAGAAGTCTGGTGAAGCTCTGTTGATAGCTGATCACATTACCACGCCTCACTCCATCGCTGGAAAGACGAAAAGAGAAATTGCACATGTTCATGCTGGTACTGGGAGTGGAGAATATTCCATGCACATGTGCCTAAGTCCAATGGATTGCAAGGAGGTTATCACGAAAAAATGGGGCGAGAGGATGACTTTGGCGGGAAGTTTCGTGCCGCATGAGTACTTGATCATTTATACTCCAAGGACGAAAGAAGAACTTGAGGTGGTGAAGTGCATTGTTAATGCCGCAATTTTGTTTATGACGGGAGCATCGGAGAACTGAATAAAGGAGGCCGATTTTGATGAAGTTTGAGGGGGATGAAAGAAAACCATTTTTGGTCTCGACCCACTTATGGCCTTTCACATACGAGGAACCCAGGATCTCTTCTTTAGCACGGTTATTCTCTATTGCTCATTGACTTTTTTATGGATTGAATATATGTTCAACTCGTTTTCTGGGCATTTGTAGGGGGACCACTCTGTTGCACTTGACCAGCTGCATCCATTAATTTAGGATAGATAGCCTTTCAAACACAGTTCTCAAATCAGATAGTAAAACAATGGGTAGAGACAAAGGACTTTTTGCGACTAAAAACCATGCGAGGCAGTCTCTGCCAACCACACTCGTGTTTCCTCTGACTCCCTGCCTATAAGTACAGTAAAAGACTAGCTAGTTAAGTAGATAAAGAAAAGTCTGATGGAACATTTGCTCAAGTGAAGGAACTCATATAATTCTATCTCCGTGTGCATGACGTCTGGTGTGAGCAGCAAAATTGAGCAAAAGCAGTACCAAAGATTGCACACTTGCATGCGGGCCCCAAACCAGCACTAAGAAAGAACAAACAACCGTCATTACCCCCAAACCACGGTTTAAAGTGACTAGAGTATCACTAAGAGTTGCCATTGGATTTTGTAGAATTATTTGCTTGCTCGGATTTGTGTATCGGCACAGTAGGGCATTGTGGGAGGGCTTTGCTGGTCCGTGCCCAGTCCGGGACTTAAAAATCGTCGCAGTCTGGCTTCATCCCTCCCTCTCCACAGATTTACAGACTGAGTGACAAGGCAAACAGATTTGCTCTCAGATAGACCTTGGTGCAGAAATTAGGTACATTGGGCGATAGACGTCAATATGGCTTCGCCGGACGACAGAGCAGGTAAGACCATAACCCCCAAGGCGTCATGTTGAAGGAATTACCATGAACAAATGCATTGACTGACTGGCGGTATTGCTTTTTCACAGCAAATCCTTCGATAAAACAAGAATCTTGTTACAGTAACGGGATGGGATCTGGCCCCACTCTTATGACCCCTCAATCACCGTCCCTAAAGCGTCGTCGTTCGAATGAGTCTCAAGATCTGGGAGAAAAGAGACAAAGGACGGACTCTTCAGCCGATAAGCCTGCTGGCAATCTACCTCCTGAGGACTTTGATACTATCCTTGCTCGGACTGCAGGTGCCGTCATGGAACATTATGCTCCATCTGCCGTCAGAATGCCATATAGTCCGGACGAAGCTGGACGTAATGTGGCTGCCCTTGAGAATACTGAGCCCAAAGTTCAAAGCAACGGGTTCATGTCGGATCCTCATCTCTACATGCGGATTTTGAGTCTTCCCATATTGGAGAGTCTGGTAGGGTCATTACCTTGAATAGCAAAATTTGCTGTCAGTAGCCTAAATTTTTTACTAATTTTTCTGCAGTCTACCCAGATCTTATCAACTCTTACTCAAGAAACTTGGTTGGTGACCGTAAGAACCGCCCAGAATCCGGATTCGGAGTTGGGTCAAGCCTATACTACCCTGAAGTCGCTGTTCGACCAGACCAAGAAGATATATTCTCAAAAAGACCCTTTTCTATCTGCAGATGGACTCAATATCGAAGAACCCGAGCACCGTGCCACCATTCGAATGACAAATCTGGCTACGTTTGCTTCTTCAGTCTTCAGCGGGGGTCTCGTAGGATTCTATGAGCTCAATGACCATTTCATCGACACCTTTACTCTCGATGGCGAATCTCTTTCCCAGGAAGCTGGTGATCTATTCCTGAGTCTCAAGACCCAGATGTTCTTATCTGCGGTTACTCAAGAAGAGCAAGAGAGAACGAAGGAAGATATTCTGGAGGATTTCTTTCCCTCAGGCCTCGACAAATATCTCATGAGCCGACATCCCGGGGTGGATCTAGCTGAGAGTGAAAAGCTCTTTCTTCTAGCATCCCTGGAGCGTCGAGACTACCTCATGAACGAGGCAAATGATGTAGATTCCATTCGTAAGTGTGAACCTCAAACTTGAAATCTATAATTGACACCATCCAGAGGAGATTTCAACGAAATTTTCATGGGAAGGTTTCTTGGAGAGTCTTAGCATCCATCTTAGCAAGGTCTATGGACCCATGATCACTCTGTATATGAAACGTCATTCTCTCACGGCTCCGACGTCTCCTATTCGAGGAACTTCCCAGAAAAGTACTCAGAGCTGTGGAACTCCAGCTCTGTCATTCGAAGAGATACTCGAGAAGGCTAAGCAAGCTGCAATTGATGGGGCAACCCAAAAAATACCCGCGAGGGATGACCCACAAAATCATAAAGGTATGGAGGTCGTACGTAATTGAAACTACGAACTAACTCAGGAACAGATCCATCCCCTACTCAACAATCCCAACTTGATGCGATCCAAATTAGTTCCGGAGGGAACAAGGCTGACGCTGTTCCCCATCATCCAAGCCAGTCAAAACCAACTCAAGTTTTGTACGAAGAAGCTCGTTTGGCTGCTACCAAACAGCAGGGTACGAACAGTGCTAAACGTCCTGGATTGCCCAGTCAAAGACGACCGTGGTCGAGCGAAGAGGAAGCTGCGTTGATGTTAGGTCTTGACATGGTCAAGGGCCCGCATTGGAGCCAGATCCTGGCTCTCTTTGGATCAGGGGGGTCTCACAGCGAGGCTCTCAAGGGGCGGAATCAAGTACAGCTGAAGGACAAGGCCAGAAATCTGAAGTTATTCTTCTTGAAGAATAATAACGAAGTTCCGTACTACTTAAGACAAGTTACCGGCGAACTCAAGACCCGAGCACCAAGCCAAGCAGCTCGTAAGGAAGCAGAAGCAAGACAAAAGCTCAATAGGAAAGAGGAGAAAAGCCGCGTCGATGGGATTCTGACCTTGGCCCAAGGACTGCAAGACCACAACTACGATAACTCATCACCAAATTCTGGATCAAGTTCTCGTGAGGAGAGTCCATTCCACGTGGTTGAGCCAGCAAGCCAAGACCACTCTCAGACCTCCCTGACCGCTCTACAACCCGAGGATGAACACCTGCGTCAATCTCTAATGGCCGCGTCTGGCACTCTTGTGGGCAGTAGATCCGCTCCTACAGCGAGCATGACTTAGGTCGTTGAACTCCCCGTTACGGTATCGCACCGTTATGTTATTGTATGTTTGAATTCGGATTGCTATTAGCGTATTCAACTTTTGTCATTCCAGAGCGGAGCCCTTACCTGCCTGCATTTTACGGTGTTGGGGGACCAGCGGTGTACAAAAAGGAGTAAGAGTCTCATTGTTGTGTATTATAATTAGCATCGGCTTTGCTGCATGCAACCATAGCAGCGCCCAATCTCAGAAGGACACCGTTCTACGACCTTCCCATACGTCTCACAAAAGCAACCCTTTGAGTCCAAATTCCTTCTCGGTCCAAGTCCACAATTTCTCTGCCAACTTCTCATTTCTCGTCGATTTACTAACGTTTCCCAACTTCCCAAATGGAACAAAATGCTCCCCGGCATCTCAGACGTCACTCTACCACTCGCCACACAATAAATGCTGGTGTATGCCCTTTCTCAACAGGAATATACACTCCAAAGCATTCAACATCTTCGCCAAAAACCCACTCAACGGTGCAGCTACTCTCGCGTTCTTGTTAAGAATCGTATACATATTGCCTGGATGCAATGCAAAGCTCCATATTTCACCTTCCTCTTCCTCGATCCATTGGGGCCGTACAGGCGGTTGAGCTCCTTGGCGTTCAAGACATTCCCGAGCTTCGATTGGGCCGTACCGTGACCAGATTGAGCCCTTTTCTTGGTTCATGTCGGCGAAATCTATGCCGTTCTTGGGAGAGAATTTGTGGCCTGAGCTGGAGACGTTGACCATTCTTACGTCCCCTGGTTGAGAGACTCGTGCTGTGGATAAGACGAGAGGAGTAAGTGGTGAGTGAGGAGGGCGTGGGCGAGATAGTTCGTCTGCCATTGAAAGTCATAGCCGCCTTAGGATTTTTGAAAGGGAAACGCCATTGTCCCGCCATTGTGATGAGTCTGTGAAGCTTCTGTTCTTTAGCGATGAGTTCCTTTGCTGCTAAGACGACTGTGGTGAAGGTCATGTGATCGAGAATGAGGAGGTGGATGTTGGCAGTGGGGGATTGGGCTTTGACAGAGGCAATTGCGGCATTACCTTTTGCTGAATAACGGTAGGCCATGTATAAGGTTGCGTTTTGGCGGCGAGGAAGCGGACGGTTTCTAAGCCAATTCCAGTATAACCTCCTGTCACGAGGTAGACTTTCCCGCTGAGATCTGGGAGGGAAGCCAGGTTGATGTCTGACATGGTGAGAGGGTAGTTTGCAAAGGCGGTTCAAGCCTCTTGAGTATAGCAAAGATCTAATATACCGGGAAAGGATATGTATAAGGTCCAATGGCGTTCAAGGAGATGTGGAATGGAGCACGGTTGATAAGGAGGATGGTCTGAATAGGATCTGGTCTGAGAAAATCAAAACTTACTGACAGGAAACCTCTTTATGTATAGCATCTTAAACACGCCCTGCTGCGATTGTGGCTTCTCCCCGTGGACTTTCTGCCCCTGTGCGCTGAATGTTGTTGACGAAGCAATGGAAATAGTCAATATCTCCCTTGCGAAAACAAGTGTTTCTTGCCCTTTCTTTAAACTCTGATAACTGCACCCGACAAGTTCATTCAAGTAATTTTAAAATTTATACAAGTATGGTTTGCATAAAAGCTCCAAGTCCAGGCAAAGACAAAAAAAGCTACGACTTAGATGACTTGGATCATTACCCTGGACCGTTTCCCTATGAGCCTACCTGACCATCCTTTTCAGCTTTGGAGTGACAGTGTGAGATTCGGAAAGCTATCTGATCTCGTACCCGGGTATATAATTATCTCAGTTGCGTCTTTTTCTGTCTACTTCTTCGCCGTAGACTCGAAAGCAGCTTTGTTAAACATGAGTTGAGATGAAATCACTGGCATAAAAGCTCGTCGTCTATCAAGGAACAAATATACTAAGGAACGCTCTATCCATAGAAAGAGAAGGCCTTGATCTTTGAGGATGCCCACGCAAATGGGCCCTTTTTCGCCAATGTCAAGGTGGTAAATTCCCTAATGAATTATGAGGTCGGCGCGCCCTCCAGAGAAAAATCTGGCGTACTCTCTATTCGATTGTAAAAAATACTGTTTCCGTATGGAGACTACATTGGGCCAAGAAATATCTAGATATACTTAATATCATACACCTAGATTTGAAGAACATGGCCAAAAAATTAGCACAATGATTTTCTATTCCCCACCTGACAAGATCGTAGTCTTGTCTTTGGTTTTATCCCAGGTTATGAGGCCGTGTTGTCTAAGCAAAGCAGACGTTCCTCCTAAAGCCGAGACCTCCTCCTTCCAATATGCAAACGTGCAGCCAACCGCCAACCCAATGCAAACGTGACCTGAGATAGGAAAATCCACTATATGCAACGGTCTTGAAATACCCTCAACGAAAGGGGTGTGCCAGGCCTCTAAACTGTGCTAAAAAGCAACGTTTCCCAGCAGGAATAACTGTCGAAGATGGAAATGGGCGCGTGTGAAGGGTCCAGGAGTCTGAGTCAATATCTTACAGGTTCGCGAATCGCGAAACCCATGGCGAAGATGAACCTCATTGTCGTGATCAGCTATTTGATGAACTTGGGGCCCCGATAGCTGGCGATTCCCTCCCAGAACTCTCCCCTTTCGACTTCCCCTTCGCATCAACCGACGAAGCCCCGTCTTCCTCGTAAAGTCCATTTTGCTCGATGTATTCAATGACCGGCGCGGGTATCAAATACTGCACACTCATTTCCCTCCTCAAGAAGAGCCTGATTTTTGTGCTGCTCACATCATTCTGAATTAATTGCTGGATAACGTAGATCTTGTCTTTCCAAGCTTGTAGATTTGCCAGTGCATCGTCGATGTCGGTACCTGACCTCTCGACTATGAACGTTCCAAATCTTCCTAGAATATGGTCTAAATCTTCCTGACTCCAAACTCCGGGGGTTCTAATGAAAGAGAATTAGTACCTCCAAAATGATAATAATGCGCCAGAAAGTGTACATACGACATGGTTTGAATCAGATCTGCGCCTGCTAGCAGCGCAATCCGTACATGAACCCGACTTCCATCGGGCCGCTCTGCGCCTCCTAACACGTCGTTGATCTCGTGTTCAAAGTGGTCCAGCACCAGTGCAGTAGGCATGTATTCCGGTTGTATGGCTTCCCATGGATCCACCATCAGCCAACTCGAAGTCTGGTCTGCTGCAAGTTCGCACATTCGTAGTCTAGAGGTACATCAGCAATGTTTCAAAACAGGATAATGCCGTCATACCGGTGTTGTGAACTCGCCAGCCCAGCTTTCTTATACAGATCAGACACCGGGCTGAGGTATCCGCCCAGGAGCTCGAACTCCGTCTTGTTGAACTTCACGTAATCGGCTGCCATCTCAAACATTCGGAGGTGGAGGTATGTAATTGGGCTGAAGGAGCCGCATGCTACCAGCACTAATGGAGTCTTCGAGGCATCAGTCTGAGACAACCGGAGCCGATGGCGGGGAAACGAGTAAGTTTGTGCAGTCTGCGCAGAGGCAGACTGCACTGGCAAAGCTGAAGCCATCTGAGGAGGTTGAGTGAATAGGGTTCGAGAATTTAGGGCGCAGGATTTCCTGGTCAGAGGAAGAAGGGTTTGCGGTGGATTTAAGGTCTCCGGAGGAGGCCGTCGCGGGGACAAAGCGGATGACGAATTTACGCCTTGCACCAAGAGCCGACTTCCTGTCGTTGCGAATCTTTTAAACATGTAAATGCAAGAAAGGGCCTTGCGGAGAAAGAAGGGCTCTCCCGTGAGTCTTCCACTTTCGGGAGAGGAAAATCCACACTACTGGAGCCGGTCGTCGGGAAGAACAATAAGCAAAGGAGGGGTCAATTGCTGCTAAGAATGATCGGAAATAAGGTTTCTTTCTTTATTGATTGAGCAGAACGACCTACCGAGTTTCCTCCCAAACCCAGCTTCAAACATGCAGTCAAAGACGCATCCAGTTGATATGGACTAACGTTTCCTGCCTAGTAATGAATCACTGGAGGAGACGGCGCTGGCTACTCTACGGGTCTGTCAAGGCCACGCTGACTGACTCATGGGCCCCTCCACACGTTGCCTTTCCTGACGCACCATCCATCTTCTCCTCCTCCAGAAAAAGAAAGGCACCCAATGCATCACTGGCGCACTCCCCACGTGGTGTCTCCTCCAAAATCACCTGCAGACGTTGTTGCATTCTGCATAAACACGAGCAAGCATCACGGCGAATGGAATCAGCCTCGACAAGTGTTGGGACCAGGCCGGCGCCACAAAGCATAGCCACACATATGACGAACGCGTGGATTGTGAGTGTAACACAAAAGTCAAGCCAACGGCGTATAACTTCAAAGAGGGTCCTCCAAACCACTCAGCTCTTGGGGCTGTGTGTAAGCATTTTAAGCCCTAAATTCATGCGGCTGAAGCCTTCTCCTCTCTTTACCCCACCATCACAATTGAGCCAGTGCTACGTTGTGCTCCTTCATCCCTCTTCGCTCAAGATCTGATTGGCAGCCCCTGGAATATCGGATTTTTGCAAAATCCCGACAGGGGTGAACGCATCTCGAGCAAGGCTGGCTGTTCCGAAAAACCATGAAGAGCTGAGACTTTGCGTTTGACATAAGCGCCAATTCCTTTTCTAGTCACAGAGGCACGGCACAGTTTTCAAGTGTGTAGTGGGGGGGGGGGGCCTTTCAAGCATGACACCCAAGACAAGTCTTGCAACACCTTTTTTTGGGACGGTTGTCACATTGTCTTGGATGTCACAACGTCAAAGAGAAGATAATTTCAATGCTTATGTTGCCACTTTGTTGACTGGGTTATGCCCCAGGTGAGGCTCTCTGTCTGTTAGCACCCACGAAACATAGCCTTGTGCTCTCTCCACCGAAGTGGCCAGCCAGAAGACCAAGGTCATAAGTACTACATCATGTGCTGCAAGGCTCCCTCATTGTTGGGTCCCTAGGCACCAGGCACAGATAAAAGCTCTTGCATTTGTCCTTCCTATTGCTCGAAACTTTTGCCCTCGCACCCAGTCGATCTTCTGCACATCATACTTGCATACACACATCACCAATCACTGGAATCATCCATACTACATCCAACCTCCAAGAAACTAGTACACTTCACTGGTTACTGATCTTCTTCCTCAAAGATCACACGCCTTAGAAAATAGGGAACTCAAACAGCCAAATGCCAAGCCGAGATTATACAATCGAGCGGGATGGGCGGGGAAGAGAGCGCATTGTGCGCACGTCCTCCAACCGTGAGAGAGGATCTCATGGACGGGCCAGAAGCATGCGCGAGCTACTCAACGACGCCGAAGAACGAGAAGAAGAGCTAAAAGGCGAGGTTTTATCTTTGCAGACACGCTTAAGCTATGCGCAAAGGGACAACTGGCAATACCAGAACCTAGTCAACGAGCATCGGCATTGCAGGAACCTTCGAGGGGAGCTTGAAACACAAGTCAGGGAGGTCAGACGACTCGAGGACTTGCTTGCGGACGAGGAGGATACTACGGCCAGATTGGAGCGCAAGAATGAGGAGCTTAAGGAGAAATATCGCCTTCTGAAGAGAGGAAACAGGGAGGAAGAGTTCAAGTTGAGATATGAGGAGAAGCTTGCGGAAGTGGAGGTCCTGAGGCGCCGACTTGCCGAAAGGGACGAGATGTTGGCATTGGCAGAGACGCGAATCGCCAACAAGAATCGCACGATTCTCTACCTGAAGAACTACCTGCGAAGTCACGGATTCAATGTTGCGGACTGAGAAATCCACAGCCATAGCGGGAGCCTATTGTTTGCAGAATCACCGAAATCGAATCTCGACATAGAGATTTCGAACTCCTGGATCCCAATTTCCAACCTGGAAGAGGCTGGATACACCTAGTACAGACCTCCTCGATTCAGACGATAGCCATACCAGGGCAACTGGCAACTGCTGCTGTCGAACAGCTGTGGATCTTCGATTTGTAACACGCATTGTGATCAACCAGCTGATGAAAATCGAAAGAGTGAGCAGCCATCTCCAGAAGATTTAGGCTTCAACTGACAAGGTCCTGTAGCAGAATTGACGAAAATGCTTGGGAGGACTCGAAAAGGCCATTCCATCTTCGGGAAATGGAAGTGTAATCGCACTGAAGTCCTGGCCCCCAAAACGTCACTCGCCGACTTGCCGACATCGCTCAGGACTCAACACCAGCTGACTTCAGCGCGGGAGAGGCAGCACAGTCTAGGTAGATAGTTCTATTGCAAGCTTGCATAACTTTTGCAATCTCCTTCTGACCCAAGCAAGGTATTATGACTGCTCTTGACAGACATTATGCACATACTCTCGTGATCTCGATGCAAGCGTGCAAGTATGCACACGTGAGAGTCATCGCTGTGGTTGCGCCAGCACCAAATGACTACAATTGAGACTCCCACGAAAATCCGCCGGCGAGCGTAAGCCAACAGCCTCAGGTAACCCCCGGGACTTTGTCGCACGGATTAAATGAGAGCAGAGCGGGATGAAAGGTGTTGGAGCCTTGGAGGCTCTTTGCCAGGCTGCAAGGCGGATTTTGCACAGTGCAGTTGCTGCGCCGCCCTGGGCGCCCGCATGATCACACAAATCGAGCAAGGCAGCAAGGCAGTGCTGAGGTCCCAGGCTGGTCTGCCCGTTGCTGCCCAATGGCAGCCATCTTGCCTCCCAAAGCCTCCTCATCGAAGGATTCGCTCCCAAGTGGTGTGCCGGAACTGGCACCAGCGATGACTCCCCTCTCCTGCTTGGCTGCTTCTGGGGCCTTCTCCCCATCCGGGGTGGATTGGGTTGGGCTGGGTTGTGTGGGACGCTGCCCATTACTCGGTGAACAGATCTGGACGGCATGCCTCTGACCGGCCGGCAAGGGAGGAGGGTGTGGGATGGGATGGCTTCCACGCCCTCTGAGCAGAAGAACCTTTGATACGGAGAAGTATGTAGGCAGCAGGTCGGGCTAGTTCGAGTCTTGGATCTTCATCCTTTTATCAATCATCAATCGTGGAGTGGATTCCTTCATTCCTTATATACCTATCCACGCCCAACCCTCCGCTCCCACAGCCTTGCATCAAATATATATCGAGACCCAATCCTTTCACCTGACCGCTACTACGCCCTACCAGTCTATCACCTATTGGTACCAGCTCACTGCACAGTCGCCAACGCACCGCAGCCTCATTCCATAGAGCCCCAAAAGCATCCTATCACGATGTCTTCTAGGACAAAGAAGAACGTCGGCTTCGTTGAGCGGAGGCCATCGAAGTCCCATCACCACCGCAGTAGCAGAGACTCGGGTGTTGGCAGCAGCTCGGCCTCTGATCGCGCCTCACTAGGCACCGCACCCGACTCGCCGTTCACTTACCAACAAGTCAATGACCAAAGACAAAGCCTGGGCGCATTGCAAGAAGCGCTTGATGCCGCCAACGAGAAGATCAGACAAGTTGAGGCAGCCAATGCAAAACTCAACACCGCCCTGGCTGAAAGCAACAAGGAGAATCGCTTGCTGAAGCGAGAGAAAGCGGACTTGCACAACAAACTCGACAACGCACGGGATGAGATCGAGCATAAGGAAAAAGTCATCGACCAGCTCGCAAGAGAAATGTCGCCTAAGCGGAGCGAGGAGAAGCGATCGTCAACGTCGAGTCGATCAAGTCGCGAGGAGAAAAGATCGAGTCATTCGCGCGAGGAGAAGGAGAAGAAGTCAATTCGTCGTGCCTCCAGTTCGCATGGACACCGTTCCAGTTGGCGAGGGCCTGTGCCGCTGTACGACAGCCATGCGTCGGCTGGCACAACCCCTAATCCTTTCGCCCCACGGGGGGCTCCTCTGCCCGCGCAAACCTACCATGCGCCTGGGCCGGTAGCCTATGCGACAGATCAATTATCTTATGCCGCTGGGCCAACGTTCGGCCACCCACATTCCCCGGTCAGAGAACGCTACAACGATGGCAGATATCATCTCAGCCCAGTGTGAAGTGTGAAGTGTGTTTGGTCGATACCTTCGGGTCCATACACCCTTAACGAACATGTCCTTTCTTAAGGATAACAAAAACCCCTTTCAATCTTATCAGTGGATCAATAGCTTTCAATCTCTTGTCATTCAGGATGAAGCATTGTTTTTCAATTGACTGATTGTCTCTGGACTCCAACATTTGGGGATCAAAAAGGACGTTTCGATGGTGAGCTTCCTCGTCCTCAATGAACAAAAGCAATTTCTAATAACAACAAGGCCCTTATCTCTCCTATCTACCCGCACCGTATTTAGGCATTGTCCTTGAAAGCCAGGTCAATGAGGTGGAAAGACTGCGAGCACTCCGCTGGATTGCGGTTCACGCCGTTTCAATGAAACTAAGTCTCTCGATAGAGAGATGAGAAGACTCGAATGAATGGCGCCGTTGGCGCGCCAGGAAGTTTCATATCATTCTGGACACGTTGATGATTTATGAGTGGGATTGGAAAGAGTTGTGTTCCTTCCTTGAGTGATGTTGAATTTGGTCTTGAGCAAGTCTACTTCGAGTACGTCTCAATTCATACGTAGCTTTATAAGAATAAAGTTCTTCGAACCCACAGAATGGCTATGACTATGCAAGTGTAAAGATGTTTTTGAATTTGTGACTCCACCATAACTTTTGCTGCACTCTACATTTATTAATTCCCCAATGACTGGTACTACTTGGTATTCTCATCTGAAGCAAGCTCTCTCTCTGTCTCTCTCTCTCTCCCTCTTCACGTAAGGAGAGGAAAATCATTTGGTCAAAGAGACTATAGCTTCTATCCTTAATTTTCTTTTTTGCTAAGCCAGGCCCACGAGTGAAGAGCGGGCCTTCATTCATCATTCGTCGACTATCTTCTACGTATCTCAAATATGCAAGTCCCAGGGGAAGTCAGCAAAAGCATGTCGGAAGTTCTGAGGGTGGACGCCTCCTCTGCGGGAAAATGGTAGTCATATCATTCTTTCACATAAAATTTATCCTTCTTATTTCGTCCGAAGGAACGTAGAACTTGAGAAGACTTGCATAGCAACTTTCGTGTCGTTATTCGTTCCATTTTTTTTACTGGGTTACCCTGAAGTGCAGCAAGGTCATCGTCAGAGAACATATCTTTGCATTACAGAAAGCATTCTCTTGAAATGAAACGTCCAAAGCTGGAGCATCCAATCTGTCATATCCATCCATCTCTTGTAATGAATTTGGTACTGGTCAAAATCCTGGCTCAAATATACACCACTGAGCACCAATATGAGGGAAGGAACTTCCCTTCCACAAGTTGGCTTTGTTGCACATCGCTCCGATATATGACATTAACTGGAAATAATAATACGAGGGGAGGCGTCTGCATCTCACCTTTGAGATATCTTCGAGAGTGAATATAAGAAGACGAAGTTTTGTTGCACATCGCTCCGATATATGACATTAACTGGAAATAATACGAGGGGAGGACGTCTGTGTTTCACCTTTGAAATAAGCTCCTTTTGAAACACATCGAAGACCCGCCTTAAAGTAAAATTGAGCAGATGGCAGAGCTTCTAACGGAAAAGGTGTTCTAGGTACTTATCCATCCTACCATTAAAGAGGCAAATCATTTACACGTAGTCTGAAAAGTTCATGGGTCAAATGGCACATAGCCTTCATTCATCATCATCGACTATGGTACACTAGAGCATAAACGCCGGCTTCCCAATGCACCTCACCAAACGCCATTATGAGTACAGGCAAATATGCAGTGTTGGGTATCAAAGGAAATATTCACCGGGGTTGCGTCTTCCTGCAGGGACAGCACGTTGATCTTCCGGGACGGCAGAAAAGATGCTGAACTTTGGGTTAAGATCCTCTCCAACATTCATGATAGAAGCGACGTTACCGCAGCGATAGCAGTAGTTCGGAGCAGACCAGACAGTGACAACAGACTTCTGAGAGAAGTGATACTATCAAAGGTTAGACACAAGTTCAAATCACATAGATGGTTACCATACCTTATATCCTTCGTTGACAAGCTGGTGAGCACGAGCAATGAGTTTCAAGCCATTGACATGGTTGAACTCCGTTGCAACCTTATCACCGAAGAGCCAGCCAGCGCCACGGGGAGAGACAGCCCAAGTATCAACGTCCTCAGGATCGCTCCAGACGAGATCGCAGAAGGCACCCTCATGAGGAATCTCCTGAGCACGGGCGACGACGCGAATCTGATCGACAGTACGGATTTCTGGGCTAAGACCACC
>Ga0302325_10015372_pt1 | contig 16268 bp, 13 predicted proteins | sample Palsa_T0_2_FD_201948 | JGI IMG/M metagenome (GOLD analysis project Ga0302325, IMG submission 201948) | Peat permafrost microbial communities from Stordalen Mire near Abisko, Sweden - Palsa_T0_2 | ecosystem: Environmental > Terrestrial > Soil > Palsa > Peat permafrost | place: Sweden: Abisko... | reverse complement strand
CCCGTGGTGGTGTTGCCGGTGTTCTGGTCCCAGACCTGCCAGGTGTAGCTGTACGCCGTGCCCGGGGTGAGCTGGCCCAGCGTCACCGAGACCGGCACGTTCGCGCCGGTGCCCGACGGCTGGTTCCAGGCCATCGGCGTCGTCGACGTGCCGCCGGTCGGGCCGTACATCACCGTGTAGAGGACGCTGTCCCCGTTCGAGGTCAGCGTCCCGTTGAGCTGGACGCCGTCATAGTAGGTCGTCGAAGCGCCGAGATCGGTGATCGTAGGCACCTGCGCCGGGGCCGCCGCGGCCACCGGGGCCAGCAGGAACACCGTGCAGCAGACGGCGAACAGGGCGGAGAGGGTGACTTTCAGTGAGCAGCGTCGAAAAAACGGTGCACGAAGCAATGCTGGCCCCTTCAGATTTTTAACGCCCCCCGCGGGGCAGCCTCTTTGCAGAGCGTCTGGGTACCGTAGCGTCGTTCAAATCCCGTTGTCTACGGTCGTTCGGTAGCAGTACTCAGCGGAGTCGGCGGGTCACCTGACCTGGCCCGCGGCATGCCTCGCTGCCACCGCTGCAGGAGGAGGAACGGGTCATGACGAGGTACGAGCCTCGCATTGACGCAGAGTCACTGGTCGCGATCGACATGCACGTGCACGTGGAGCAGGACGGCCACGGCCGCCTGTCCCTGGACGACGAGCTGATGACCGCGTCCGCGAGGTACTTCAAGTCCGCGGACAACCGCACCCCGACCGTCGCCGACCTGGCCCGGCGCTACCGGGCGGCGAACATGGCCGCGGTCATCTTCACCGTCGACGCCGCCACCGCGACTGGGCATCCCGCGCTGTCCAGCGAGGACATCGCGACCGAGGCGGCCGGGCACGCCGACGTCCTCATCCCGTTCGGTTCGGTGGACCCGCACCGGGGAGCGGCGGCCGTGGAGCAGGCACGGAGCCTGGTGCGCGATTTCGGCGTCCGCGGCTTCAAGTTCCATCCCAGCCTGCAGGGCTTCTCGCCGGACGACGAGCGCTTCCGCCCGCTGTGGGGGGCCATCGAGGAACTCGGCGTCCCCGCGCTGTTCCATACCGGGCAGAACGGGATCGGCGCGGGGCTCCCCGGCGGGCGGGGCATCAAGCTGCGCTACTCCAACCCCCTCCTGCTCGACGACGTCGCCGCGGACTTTCCCGGGCTCACGGTGATCCTCGCGCACCCGTCGGTGCCCTGGCAGGCAGAGGCGATATCGATGGCGGTGCACAAGTCCAACGTGTACATCGACCTGTCGGGCTGGTCCCCGAAGTACTTCCCGGCCGAGCTCACCGCGGCCGCGGGCGGCATGCTGCGCGGCAAGGTCCTGTTCGGCAGTGACTACCCGCTGATCACCCCGGAGCGCTGGATTGACGACTTCACCGCCCTCGGCATCCGCGCGGAGGTCCTGCCGGCGATTCTCAAGGACAACGCCCGCAAGGTCCTGAACCTCCCCTGACGGGCTGCCTTTGCGATGGTTGCGGCGCCTGCGGTCACGCCGGATACTGAGAACCCCCTGGAGGCCAGCACGCCTGATTCGGTGGAGGTATCGGTGGTCGACGAGATGCCGGGGGAGGCCGGCGACTTCGCGGCGGAGGTCGCGACCGGCTTCGCCGCGGGCTCGCGGATCGCGGGTTACCGGCTGGAGGGGCGGATCGGCCGGGGCGGGATGGCGGTCGTGTTCCGGGCCCGCGACGAGCGGCTGGGCCGGCTGGTGGCGCTGAAGATCCTCGCGCCGGCACTGGCGGCCGATGAGGCGTTCCGGCAGCGGTTCATCCGGGAGTCCCGGGCGGCGGCGGCGGTCGACGACCCGCACATCATCCCTGTGTTCGAGGCCGGCGAGGCCGACGGGGTGCTGTTCATCGCGATGCGGTACGTGAGCGGCGGTGACGTGGCGACCCTGCTCCGGCGCGACGGCGCGCTGTCCCCGGGCCGGGCCGCTGCGATCATATCCCCGGTGGCTTCCGCGCTGGACGCCGCGCACGCGGCCGGGCTGGTGCACCGTGACGTCAAGCCGGCGAACATGCTGGTGGATACCCGGGAGGGCCGGCCTGATCACGTGTACCTGTCGGATTTCGGGCTGAGCAAGGGCGCGATGTCGTCGGCCGGGCTGACCGGGACGGGGCAGTTCCTCGGCACGCTGGACTACATCGCCCCCGAGCAGATCGAGGGCAGGCCAGTGGACGGGCGGGCCGATGAGTACGCGCTGGCGTGCGCGGCGTTCGAGCTGCTGACCGGGGCACCGCCGTTCCAGCGCGACGAGGCCCTGGCGGTGATGTACGCGCAGATGTCGGAGCCGCCGCCGCTGCTGACGTCCCGGCGGCCGGAGCTGCGGTCCGCCGCCGACCAGGTCTTCGCCAGGGCGCTGGCCAAGGCGCCGGGGGAGCGGTACCCGAGTTGCCGCGACTTCGCCGACGCGCTGCGCTCCGCGTTCGGGCTGCAGCCCTACGACTCCGGCCCCGGGCTCATCCCGGCGGCAGACCACCCGAGGACCGAGATCGCCCAGCAGCCCGCCCGCGACGGCAACCCGGCCGCCGCTGCCCGAGCCGGAACCGCCGCCGGACCCGCCGCCGCCGGACCCGCCGCCGCCGGACCCGCCGCCGCCGGAGCCGCTGCCGCCGGAGCCGCTGCCGCCGGAGCCGGCCCGGGGCCCGGCATGGCGGGCCTGCCGACCAGGGAGGCACGGATTCCCGCCCTGCCAGCAGGAGGCGACGGCGACGGGACTCCGCCGACCCGGCACCGCCGTGGCCCCCGCGTCCCGCTGCTCATCGCCGCAGTGGTCATCGTGATCGCGGTCGTCATCGTCATCGCGGCGGCGCTGGGGGGGTCCCCGGCTCACAAGTCAGCGGGCTCGTCGGCGCACGCGCTGCCGGGCTTCCCGGTCGAGGCCAGCTCCGGCCTCCCGCCGGTGACCGGCGACACCTGGGTGATCTACCAGGGCGGCAAGGACGCCAGCGCCCGGCTGCACGGTGACATCACGGGCGTGAAAAACGGCGAGGTCGCCCAGCTGTACGCCCAGCAGTTCCCCTACACGAGCGCGCCGCGCCCGACCGGGACGGTCATCCTGCATCCATCCGGCCGGGTGGCGGGCTACTCATTCCAGGTGACCCCGAGCCTGGCCACTCGCTACCGGGTCGAACTGCTGCGCAGCAGTGCGGCGAAGGCCCCGCTGGCGGCCTCGGCGACGAGGACCGTCTACGTCGCGCTGAACGGGACGAGCGGGAAGTCACAGGCCTGCGGCCGTCCCGTCTGCCACGAGGTCTTCCATGTCATCGTCCGAGTCCCGGCCACGGCGCTGGCGACCGAGCTGGCGAAGCCCTGGTACCCGTACTTCGGCCTCAACCTGGCGCCGGCCAAGGCCCCCGCGGCGCCGAAACGGTACCGGCTGGACGCCGGCAGCCCGCACGTCAGCAGGTCACGGCGGATCTCGTCCACCAAGTTCGAGGTGACCGTCACGTACTCGTTCCGGATTGGCGATCATGCCTATAACTGGAACTGGAACATCTGCGCGAAGGACACCGAGACGCGGGACGGTATCGGGCTGCCCGGCAGTCACGGCTGCGGCGCCAAGTATCTTCTCGTCTCGGCCCCCTATTCCGGCTAGCCCGCGGCCAGCCGCGGAGCGGGATCAGGCCCCCCGCTAGCGAACGGCGACCCAGGTAAAGGGCGACCCCAGGTGAAAGGCGATTCCACGTGAAAGCAGTGACATTCACCGGCGCCGGCGGCAACGAGGTCGTGCGCTTCTCCGAACGGCCCGATCCGGTCCCCGGCGACCACGAGGTCGTCGTTGCGGCCCGCTTCGCCGGCGTCAACTGGGCCGACGTCGCGCAGCGGCAGGGCTACTACCCCCCGCCGCCCGGCTCGCCGGCCGACATCCCCGGGCTTGAGGTGGCCGGCGTGGTGCAGGCGGCCGGCCGCGAGGTGCTCACCTGGCGGCCCGGCGACCGCGTCTTCGGCGTCGTCGGCGGCGGCGGGCTCGCCGACCGCGTCCTGGTGCAGGAACGGCACCTCGCGGCCGTACCGGCCGGCCTCGCCGATGACCTCGCCGCGGCGGTGCCGGAGGCATACATCACCGCTCATGACGCCGTGTTCACCCGCTGCGGCCTTGAGCTCGGCGAGGTGCTGCTCGTCAACGGGGCGAACGGCGCCGTCGGCTCGGCCGGGGTCCAGCTCGGGCTCGCCGCCGGGGCGCGGGTGGTCGCCTGCGTCCGGTCGCCGGGCACGGCCAGCGCGCATGCGAAGAACGGGGCCGTCGTGGTCAGCCCCGAGGCAGTGGCCGACCAGCTCGCGGCGCTCGGCGGAGCCGACGTGGTGCTGGAGCTGATCGGCGTGGCGAACCTGCAGGGCGACCTCGATGCGCTGGCCGTCAAGGGCCGGATCGTGATCGTCGGCACCCCGGGCGGCGCGGAGGGCGCCATCTCGCTGCGCGCCCTGATGGGCAAGCGGGCCAGCCTGTACGGCACCATGCTGCGGGCCAGGCCACTGGAGGAGAAGGCGGCGGCGGTGCAGGCGTTCGCCCGGTCGGTCGTGCCGCTGCTGGCGGCGGGCCGGGCGCTGCCGGTGATCGACCGGGTGTTTCCCGCCGCCGACGCCGTGGCCGCGTTCGACTACCTGGTGCGGCCGGGCAAGTCAGGCAAGGTCCTGCTGGACTTCGGGTGAGGCCAGGCGCGCGGGAGTTTGACGGAGCCTAGCCGTACTGATTATCGTTTTCATTTGTAATAGCTCGTCCGCCGCGCCACGCGGTCACCACCATGAATGGGTCTTCCGTCATGCCAGCTGGCCAGCGCGTTGCCGTCGCGGCGCTCATCGCCGCGGCTGCGCTGCTCGCCACCGCCTGCTCATCCGGCCAGCATCCGGCCACCACGGCCGACAGCGCGAAGGTGATCGTGGCCGTCGGCGCGGAGAACCAGTACGCCAACGTGATCAGCCAGGTCGGCGGCAGGTACGTCCAGGTCAGCGCGGTCGAGAGCAACCCCAACACCGATCCGCACACTTTCGAGGCGAGCCCGAGCGTGGCCAGCGCGATCGCCGGCGCTCAGCTCGTCGTGCAGAACGGCGTCGGCTACGACTCCTTCATGAACAAGATCGAGGCCGCGTCGCCGAACCCGGCCCGCAAGGTCATCGACGTCCAGAACCTGCTCGGCCTGCCAGGCACCACCCCCAACCCGCACCTGTGGTACAAGCCGTCCACGATGCCGGCCGTCGCTAAGGCGCTCACCGCCGACATGTCCGCGCTCCAGCCCGCGCACGCCGCGTACTTCAGCGCCCGGCAGCGCGCGTTCGACCGCTCCTTGCAGCCCTGGTACCGCGCGCTGGCGCAGATGCGGGCCGACTTCCCCGGTGCTCCCGTCGCCACGACGGAACCGGTGGGCGACTACATGCTCCAGGCAGCGGGAACGCGGAATCTGACGCCGTTCAGCTTCCAGGCCGACATCATGAACGGGGTGGATCCCGCGCCCCAGTACGTGGCACTCGAAGACAGCCTCTTCCAGGATCACCGGGTTAAGGCGTTCGTTTACAACCAGCAGGTGACCGACTCGCTCACGCAGTCGTTCCTGAGCGCGGCCAGTCACTACGGCATTCCCGTGGTCGGCGTCTACGAGACAATGCCGGCCCACTACGACTACCAGTCGTGGATGCTCGCCGAAGTCCAGGCGCTGCGGCGCGCATTCGCCAGCAAGATCTCGACGGAGAAACTATGACGATGGCCCAGCAGGCCACCGGCGGCGCCGACATGCTCGCCGTGGATGGCGTCAGCGTGCGGCTGGGCGGCCGCGAGGTGCTGCGTGATGTCGGGTTCGCCATCCGGGCCGGCGAGTTCGTCGGCCTGATCGGGTCGAACGGCGCGGGCAAGACCACGCTGCTGCGCGTCATCCTCGGGCTGCAGCAGCCGTCGTCGGGCACCGTGCGCATCGACGGCGCCGGTCATTCCCGGCACTCCCCGGCGATCGGCTACGTGCCGCAGAAGGTCGCGCTCGACCCCGACATGCCGCTGCGCGCCCGTGACCTGGTCGGGCTAGGCATGGACGGGGACCGGCTGGGCATCCCGCTGCCGTCACGCGGGCGCGGGCGCAAGATCGACGAGATGCTGCGGGCCGTCGGCGCCGCCGAGTTCGGGAACGAGCGGGTCGGCAACCTGTCCGGCGGCGAGCAGCAGCGTGTGCTGATCGCGCATGCGCTGATCAGCAGGCCCCGGCTGCTGCTGCTCGACGAGCCGCTGGCGAACCTCGATATCCGCAGCGAGCAGGAGATCGTCGAGCTGCTCGCCAGCATTGCCCGCGAGCAGCAGATCTCCGTGCTGATCTCCGCGCACGAGATGAACCCGCTGCTTCCCGTGATGGACCGCGTCGTCTACCTGGCGGCCGGCCGGGCCGCCAGCGGGACCACCGACGAGGTCGTCAGGACCGACGTCCTCAGCAAGCTCTACGGCCAGCATGTCGACGTGATTCACCTGCATGGCCGGATCCTGGTGGTTGCCGGGCGCGGCGAGGGGCCGGCCGAGACAGTCGGTGACGACGGCGCGCACTGCGACGCGCGCACGCCAGCGGACTGGCGATGACGCACCTGCTCAGGATGATCATCGAGCCTGGCTTCTTCGCCAACGAGCCGGTCCGGGTCGCGCTGCTAGCCGGCGGGGTGGTCGCGCTGGTGTCCGGGGTCGTCGGCATGTTCACCGTGCTGCGCGGTCAGGCGTTCGCCGGGCACGCGCTCGCCGATCTCGGGGCGACCGGCGGATCGGGCGCGTTCCTGGCCGGGGTCAATCCGCTCTGGGGCTTCGTCGGGATCGGCGTGGTGGCGGCCGGGGTGATGGAGGCCATCGGCATCCGGCGGCCGCGCGGGCGGGACGTGGCGACCGGGATCGTGCTGGGCGCCGGGCTCGGCCTGGCGGCCCTGTTCCTGTACTGGGACACCACGGTCACGAACACCACCGGCGCGACCCTGTCGGTGCTGTTCGGCTCGATGTTCGTGATCAGCGGCTCGACCGTCCCCTTCATCGCTGCGTTCAGCGCGCTGGCCCTCGCGGTTGTCCTGCTGCTCTACCGGCCGCTGCTGCTCAGCTCGGTCAGCACCGACATGGCGACGGTGCGCGGCGTGGCGGTGCGCGTCACCGGAATGCTGTACCTGCTGGCGATGGCGGTCGCCGTCTCGCTGGCCGCGCTGACCATCGGCGCGATCCTCAGTACCGCGCTGCTGATCGGGCCCGCCGCTACCGCGCTGCGGCTGACGAGCAGGACCGGCCTCGCGGTGCTCTGGTCCGGCCTCATCGGGGTCGCCGCCACCTGGCTGGGCATCCTGCTCGCCTGGGACAGTTTCTACTGGCCGCCGGTCAGGCACGGCTGGCCGGTCAGCTTCTTCGTGGTCACCCTGGTCTTCCTGTTCTACCTGATCGCCCAGCTGCCGGCCGTCGGCCGGCTCGGCAGCGCGCGCGCCCGGCAAGCCGGGAACGGCGGGTAGCCGCCGCGATGTTCTCCGGCTTCATGGTCAACACCTGGACCGTGGCGACCATGGTCGCGGTCGTCGCCGGCGTCGTGGGGTTCTTCATCGTGCTGCGCGGCTCGTCGTTCGTTGCCGACGCGGTGCCGCAGGGCGCGTTCGCCGGCGCGGCGGGGGCCAGCCTCATCGGCGTCAGCACCCTCCTCGGGCTCGCCGTCTTCGCCCTGATCGGCGCGCTGGGGATCGGCTGGCTCGGCCGTCGCAGCCGCCATGACGTGGCGACCGCGCTGGCGCTGGTGGTGATGCTCGGGCTCGGCGCGCTGTTCCTCAGCCTGAGCACGGAGTACGCGCCGGAGATCTACTCGCTGCTGTTCGGCGAGGTGCTGGGCGTCAGCACCAACGAGGTGGCGCCCGTCGCCGGGCTTGGCGCGGTCTGCGTGGCCGCGATCATCGTCATGTACCGCCCGCTGATGCTCTCCTCGGTGGCGCCGGAACTGGCCGAGGCGCGGGGGGTCAGCAGCAACCGGATGGAGATGTGCTTCCTGGTGGTCGTCGCGCTGGCGACCAGCATGTCGCTGCCGGTCGTCGGGGCGCTGCTGATCTTCAGCCTGATGGTCGGCCCGCCCGCCGCCGCCCGGTCGTTCACCAGCAAGCCGCTGCTGGCCATGGCGCTCTCCGTTGTCATCGCGCTCGTGACGGTGTGGGTGGCGATCGCCGCCTCGTACACATCGAACTGGCCCATCGGCTTCTTCGTGGGCGCGCTCGGCGCGGTCTCCTACGGCACCGGGCGCGGCTGGGCGGCCTGGCGCCGCACCCGCGCCGTCCCGGCCGCCACTCGCCCCCTCGCGGCGTAGCCGCCGGGTAACCGCCCGGCCGCCGCTCGCCTCCTCGCGGCGTAGCCGCCGGGTAACCGCCCGGCCGCCGCTCGCCTCCTCGCCGCGTAGCCGCCGGGTAACCGCCCGGCCGCCGCTCGCCTCCTCGCCGCGTCGCCGCCGGGTAACCGCCCGGCCGCCGCTCGCCTCCTCGCCGCGTAGCCGCCGGGTAACCGCCCGGCCGCCGCTCGCCTCCTCGCCGCGTAGCCGCCGGGTAACCGCCCGGCCGCCGCGTAGCCGGGCCGGCCGCCGCGTGGGCCCGCCCGGTCGCCCGCCCTGAGGTCCGCCCGGTCGTTAGGCTCGCCGGGTGAGCGACGCGGGCGGAGGCAAGCCGGACGGCGGCGGGCACGCGGCCGTGCTGCGGACGCTGATGGCGGTGACGCTCGTCAGCGGCATAGTGGACGCGGTGAGCTATCTCGGGCTCGGCCGGGTGTTCACCGCGAACATGACCGGCAACGTGGTCGTGCTCGGGTTCGCGGCGGCGGGCGCGGCCGGCTTCTCGGCCCCGGCGAGCCTCACCTCCCTCGGCGCCTTCCTGCTCGGCGCCGTCTGTGCTGGCAGGCTCGCCACCCACGTCGCCACCCGCAGCCGCCTGCTGACGCTGACCATGGCGATCGAGGCCGCTGCGATCGGCGTAGCCGCGACGGTCGCGTTCCTCGCCGCCACGATCGCGTCCGGGTGGGGCCGCTACACCGTGATCGGCGTGCTGGGCTTCGCCATGGGACTGCGCAACGCCACCGTCCGGCGGATCGCCATCCCCGACATGACCACCACGGTGCTGACCATGACCCTCACCGGCCTGGCCGCGGACTCGTTCCTGGCCGGCGGGACCAGCGAGCGGACAGGCCGCCGGGCGTCCTCGGTGGCCGCGATGCTCATCGGCGCGTTTGCCGGCGCGGCGCTGTACCTGCACATCGGGCCCGGCATGCCGCTGGTGATCGCCGCAGTTGTGGTGGCCGGTGCCGTCACCGCCTTCCGGCTGAGCAGCGCGCCCCACATGCTCGACGCCCCGCGCTGACGCGCCGCCGGCAACCCGTCCGTTGTGGCTCCAGGCGGCATCCAACCCGTGCGTTGTCACATCGCCCGGGTTCGCGCCGGGCTGCCGCCGCCGGTCCGGCTGACCACCACCCTCGCCGGCCTGAACGCCGCGTCCCCTATTCCGTAGCAATAAACCACACAGGAAATCACCAGTAACCCGCGCCCCAGCCGCTTGGCAAAAACCCCGTTACGCTGGTGATCACGGAAATAAAGGGCGGTCCCAGCAGCCCTCTATTTCCGTGATCATGAAAACGAGCCGTTTTTCAACGTTTGATTGTGCAGGGCTGGTCGCCATTAGCTCCCCGGCGGCCTGCTGGCGGTGGCGGCGGGTGGTCAGGGCTGCTGGAAATCGGGGGTCTCCCAGATGCGTTCCCGCCGGTACTGCTTGACCTTGGCGATGTAGCCCAGCGCCGCGGGGGTACGCCAGCGGCCGGCGAACCAGCGCCCAACGCAGCCCCAGACGTCGCCGGCGGTGTACTGGCTGCCCCGCTGGACCGTGTTCAGCCATGTCTCGTACCCGTCGTAACAGGAGCGCCAGATGGCGTACGCGGTGTCGGCGTTCATCGCGGTGGAGCGGCGGATACCCGGCCAGCTTGACTTCTCGTAGGGGTAGCGGTTCTGCAGGATGCCGTAGCTCTGCGCGCACTCGCCCTGGGCGTTGAGGTGGCGGTGGCCAGGCGGGCAGGCGCTGGTATCGGTGCCCCAGTCGCCCTTGGTGGTCTGCCGCCACCAGCTTTCCACGGCGGCCTGCGCGTACACGATGTTCTGGTTGATGCCCCACTTGCAGGCGGCCCACCGGAGGATCTCCTTGGTGGTGCCGGTGAAGTAGCCGTTGACGCGCGGCACGAGCAGCTCGTCGGCGGCCGGCTCGTCGCCCGCCAGGAAGTCGCTGGGGAGGTGCTGGCCGGTCCTGCTGTTGAAGCGCACGTTGACGCCCTTGTTCTCCGGCTTCGGCCTAGCGCGCACCCACTTGGCGCACTGCCTGCCCGAGGGGAGTTTTGCTCCCGGCGGGAGAGTGTAGAAATGGGACGGCGAACTGGCCGACGGCAAGGCGCTGGCCGACGGCAAGGCGCTGGCCGACGGCAAGGCGCTGGCCGACGGCAAGGCGCTGGGCGTCGGGGAGGGCGTGGGCGCGGAAGAGGAGCCGGACGCCCGGATAGCCGCGACCGCACCCACGCGCCCGGCGGCTGACGCTGGACGGGAATTGCTCGCTAGCACCCCAGCGAGGCTGTAGTGATGCACGATCACGGTGACGCCGGCGATGACGATGACCATCAGGATCATGATCCGGCCGGCCAGGCGGGCGGGTCGTCTGGCACGTGGTTTCTCGCGTGAGCCCATAGACCGATAGCTGTACTCCCGCCGCACGATCGGTGTCAATCAGATCCGGCAGATCCGGATCTTTTCCGCATAGCTTCTCGCCGCCCCATAAGCTCCCTGCTGCCTCGCGGCACCCGGATGCCTTCGCCCCCGCGGCCCGGATGCCTCCCGCGACCTCGCGACCTCGCGGCCTCCGGATGCCTCCCGCTGCCCCGCGGCCCTCCGGATGCCTCCCGCTGCCCCGCGGCCCTCCGGATGCCTCCCGCTGCCCCGCGGCCCTCCGGATGCCTCCCGCTGCCCCGCGGCCCTCCGGATGCCTCCCGCCGTCGTCGAATGAATAATCATATTCCTGACATATAGCCCTACCTTTCACAGGTGGCCTCAACTTATACCCAATTACATAAATTTATTTCGGACATTGAATCGTATTTTGTTCCTATAATCCGGTATAAGTTTTCTCGATCGGAGTCTAGAACCCGGTGGCCGGGGCTGCTGCAGGCAGCTTGACATCATCGAATACAAGTTCGATAGTGGGTTTATGGGGGAGGAACTCGCGCAGGTCACGTCGCTGCCTTCGCGGCAGGGCGAGGCCGGGTCGCTGCCCGGTGCGCTGACTGGCGCAGGGCCGCTGACTGGCGAGGGCGTGGTGTCCGGCGCGGACGTGCTACCGGTGCTCCCCGCCCTTCGGGAGCTGCTGCCCCGGGGACTGCAACGCGGATCAGTGGTAGCGACGGGGGACTGGGCCCTGCTCTGCCTTGCGCTCGCCGCCGGGGCGTCGAGTGCCGGCTCATGGTGCGCGATAGCGGGGCTGCCGGACATCGGCGTGGTGGCGGCGGCGGACGCCGGACTGGATCCGGATCGGCTGCTGCTGGTCGCGGAGCCCGGAGCGGCCTGGCCGCAGGTGGTGGCCGCATTGCTAGATGGCTGCGACCTGGTTCTTCTGCGCCCGCCGTCCCGGCCATCCGCCCAGGTGCGCCGCCGGGTCGAGGCGGTAACGCGGCGTCACGGGGGCGTCCTGGTGGTTGTGGGGGACTGGGCAGGCTCGCAGTGCCGACTGACAATCGCCGATAGGGAGTGGACGGGGATCGGGACCGGCCACGGGCGGCTGCGAGCCCGCCGGGTGCACGTCGTGGTGGACGGGCGGGGCGCGGCTGCGCGGTCGCGGGCTCAGTGGCTGTGGCTACCGGGCCCGGACGGCACAGCTGCCGTGGTGGCCGGGAGCATCGGCGCGCTGGTGATCGGGGAGCCGGCATCGGCGGGCTGGGGATTAACCGGCGGGAGGCTGGTGAGCTAGGCGCCGCCAGGGTGGCACTCGGGACCGGGGTCGGGGCGCTGGGGCCGCGGAGTCGGGCTGGGATGGCACCGGGGCCGGGGCGCTGGGGCCGCGGGGTCCGGCTGGGATGGCACCGGGGCCGGGGCGCTGGGGGCCGGGAGATCGGCGGCCGGGAGATCGGGGGCCGAGGTGGCACCGGGGGCCGGGGATGAGCGCGGGATGAGCAAGGCGCGCGGTGCGCCACGGCGGGTGCTAGCCGTGTGGTGCCCGGACTGGCTGCCCGATTTCCCGGACACCGGCCCGGAGGCGAGGGCATTCGACCAGGTGGTGGCGGTGGTTGAAGAACTCTGCCCGCGAGTGGAGGTGGTACAGCCGGGGACGTGCGCCATCAGCGCCCCCGGCCCGGCCCGGTACTTCGGCGGCGAGGATGCCCTCGCCAGGAAGATCACGGACGCGGTGGCGGCTCTCGGTTTCGCCTGCCGGGCAGGAGTCGCCGATGGCCTGTTCGCCGCTCAGCTCGCCGCTCGGGCTTCCGCTGGCCAGGCCGCTGGCCAGGCCGCTGGCGGGGCTGTTGGCCGGGCTGTTGGCCGGGCTTCCGCTGGCCAGGCTGCTGATCAGGCCGGGCCGCCATGGGTGATCGTGGCACCTGGCGGGACGCCCGCGTTCCTGGCTCCTTATCCGGTCACCGCGCTGGACGTCCCCGAGCTCACTGACCTGCTGCCGCGGCTGGGTATCTGCACGCTGGGGGATTTCGCCAGGCTGCCAGCGGCCGAGGCGGCGAACCGGTTCGGCCTTCCGGGGGCACGTGCCCACCGGCTAGCACGCGGCCTTGATCCCCGTCCGCTGGCGCCCCGGCAGCCGGCAGCTGACCTCTCCGTCCATGCCGAGTTCGATCCGCCAGCCGACCAGGCCGAGCCGGTGGTGTTCGCCGCCAAGACGCTCGCCGAGCGGATGCACGCCGGCCTCGCCGGCCGGGGGCGGGCCTGCGTGCGGGTTCGGGTGCAGGTGACGTGCGATGACGGGCAGGACATTACCCGGCTGTGGCGGCACGACGGGCTGCTGTCGGCGCTGGCGGTGGCTGAGCGGGTGCGCTGGCAGCTGGACGGCTGGCGGGCCGGCCGGGACGCGCGGCGTGGGGGCACGCCGGGCGAGAGCGGGGGCGCATCGGAGGCGCGGGGCGGAGTGCAGGGCGCGGCGGGTGAGGGCGGGGGCGCGTCGGGGGCGCGGAGCGGGGAGCCGGACAGCGAGGATTCGGGTGTGCCGCGTTGGGGACCGGGCAGGGGGGATCCCGATGATGCGGTCCCGGCCGGCGGGATCATCCGGCTGCGGCTGGTCCCCGACCAGCTCGTGCGCGACGAGGGCCGTCAGCTAGGCCTCTGGGGCGATGCCGTGATCAGCGACCGGGTAGCGCGCGCGGCAAACCGGGTGCAGGCCATGCTCGGGCACGAGGCGGTGACGCGGCCGGTGCTGGCCGGGGGGCGTGATCCCGCCGAGCAGGTGACGCTGGTGCCGTTCGGCGATTCCAGGGCACCACTCCGCCCGGCCGGCCGGCCGTGGCCGGGGCGGATCCCCGCTCCGGCTCCGGCGACGGTCTACCCGGTCCCGCTGGCTGCCCGGGTCACCGACCACTCGGGAGACGCGGTCGCCGTCACCGGCCGGGCCGTGGTCTCCGCGCCGCCGGCCCGGTTGTCCGCGGCCGACGGGCCGTGGCTGACGGTCATCGCCTGGGCCGGGCCGTGGCCGGTCACCGAGCGATGGTGGGCACCGGCGAGCACCCGCCGGCGTGCCCGGTTCCAGCTGGTCACCGAGGACGGTAACGCCTGGCTGGCGGCCGTCCAGGATGGCCAGTGGCTGATCGAGGCCAGCTACGACTGAGCTACCGGGATGATCAGCCAGAGGCCGCCACGAGCTCGGGCACGAACAGCGCGGCGTTGACGGTGCCGACGCCGCTGGCAAGGTCGTAGCCCTTTGCAGCGGTCCAGCCGGGCACTGTGCGATTTCTGCCGTCCTGCGGGAAGACCACGGTGTTATAGCCCTCGGTGACGTCGACGATCCCCGGATCGTGAGCTGCCTCCATCTTGTACAGGGCGGGGTTCAGCAGGCCAAGGCCGTGCCCTGCGTACTGGTCCGCGATCGCGACGACGCCCGCGAGCAGCGGCGACGCCTCGCTGGTCCCGCCGATCAGGTAGAAGCCGGCCGCACCTCCCGTGGCAGCGGAGTCCAGGTAGACCAGCGCCGCGCCGTTCACCGCCGCGCTCATCGAGATGTCCGGGACGCCGCGGGCCGCGCCTACCTCGCCGGCGACCCCGTCCTGGTACGACGGCCGCTTGAAGACCGTCGAGCGCCCGCCGGCGCCCGCCGCTGGCGAGCCGAACAGCTTGGTGTCGTTCCACACGGTGTCCGGGAACTTGTGGGCGCCCGTGGTCGTGAGGTGCATCTGCGTGCCGCCCACGGCGGTGACCAGCGGGTCCGTGGCCGGCCAGCCCACCACCCTGTGCAGGAAGAAGGAACTGGCGAATCCCTGCGCGGTGAGGGTCTTCGCCGAGGTCGCCCCGCCGTCGCCGGACGATGCCAGCACGCTCACGCCATTGGCCGCTGCGTTCTTATATGCACTGCGCAGGTTCAGGATGGACTGAGCGCTCGGGAAGGTCTGCTCCCCGGCGCCGAAGCTCTGCGTGATGACGGTGCCGAGGTGGTGGTTGACGACGTAGTTCTCCGCCTCGACGATCTGCGGGAACCCGGTCGCGCCCAGGGTTTCCGCCACCGGGGTCTCCACCAGCAGGATGTTCGCTCCCGGCGCCATGGCGTGGGAGTACTGGACGTCCAGCGACGTCTCCTCTGCCCAGCCGGCCATCATCGGCCGCTTCTTCGGGTTGAACGGCGGCACCGGGCCCGCAGGCTGGATGATCTTGAAGCTGGGCGGGGCGGGAAGGCCGAACGACTTGTCGAAGACGGCCAGCTCGCTGCGGATGAACTGGTAGCCGTAGGAATCGACGATGACGATGGTCTCGCCCTTGCCGTCGAAGCCTTTCTTGTACAGCGGCGCGAGGTTATAGGCCTCGTGGTACTGGAACGGCGCGTAGCAGGCGATGCCTATCTGCTTCTCGCACTGGGCGGTCGTTGGCGGCGTCAGGAAGGAGACACCGCTCAGGACGTGGGCGAGCGGGACAGGGACCGGGTCAGACAGCACTGCCGGCGCAGCGCCGGCGACGGCGGCTCCGACGGCGGCCAGTGCTGTTGTCGCGAGCAGTGCCGATCCAGCGAGCAGGCTGACAATGCGTCTTTGCATGAGTTCCTCGCAAGGGAATGCTGGGCAACCGACCGGGCTCAGCGTTTCATAAGCGGCTTTCCGCGACAACCTCCGGCGCGGCTGTGGCCGCCGGGGGAACGCTGCGGCCTCCCCGCAGTAGTGACGCGAGACCGGCCAGCACCGACAGCGCGGCGGCAAAGGAGAACACCACGATCAGACCCTGATGAAACGGTCCCGATATCAGATGCGGGAAGAACGCACGCCCGGTGAGGATCTGCTGCGCAGCGGCCGGAAGCCTGGTCAGCGTGCCGCTCGGCGCCAGCAGGTGCCGGATCGGGTTCACCCCGAGCAAGGATGCGAACAGCGACGAGACCGGCGGCAGGGTGCCGATCTGGTGCGCGACGCCATGCGGCACGCCCTGGTACTCCAGGCCGCTGGTCAGGGTCCGCGGCAGGCTGGAAGCCAGCCCGATGATCATGAGCGAGAAGAACGCCCCGATCGACAGCGCCGTGCCGGAGTTCTGGAACGTGGCGCGCATTCCCGAGGCCACGCCGCGCTGGCTCGATGGCACGCTGCCCATGATCGAGGAGGAGTTGGGGGCGGCGAACATGCCGGTGCCGATGCCGTTCCCTGCGATCAGCAGGGCGAAGGCCCAGTAGGGGAAGTTGACGGGCAGCAGCAGCAAGCCGACGAAGCTGCCGGCGAAGACGGCCATGCCGGCGCTGGCCATGCCCCGGGAGCCGAAGCGGTCCGAGAGAGTTCCCGCCACCGGGCCGGAGATGAGGAAGCCGGCGGTCAGCGGCAGCAGGAAGATGCCGGCCCATAGCGGGGTGTCGCTGTAGTTGTAGCCGTGCAGCGGCAGCCAGATCCCCTGCAGCCAGATGATCAGCATGAACTGCAGCCCGCCGCGCGCGATGGACACGGCAAGGCCGGCCAGGTTGCCGGCCGAGAAGGCCCTGATCCGGAACAGGCTGAGCGCGATCATCGGCTCGGCAACCCTGGTCTCGATCATGACGAACGCCGCGAGCAGCGCGACGCCCCCGCCGAGCAGGCCGAGCACTTCGGGGTTCGTCCA
>Ga0302325_10015371_pt1 | contig 16269 bp, 10 predicted proteins | sample Palsa_T0_2_FD_201948 | JGI IMG/M metagenome (GOLD analysis project Ga0302325, IMG submission 201948) | Peat permafrost microbial communities from Stordalen Mire near Abisko, Sweden - Palsa_T0_2 | ecosystem: Environmental > Terrestrial > Soil > Palsa > Peat permafrost | place: Sweden: Abisko... | reverse complement strand
ACGTCCCGGCTGAGGGTCGCGAGCAAGGCTTGGTCTTGGATGCCGAGCATGGCCCAGTCCCCGAGCCAGTCGAGCTTGAGCTCGTGCCGGTCGGAGAGGGACTTCAGATAGGACATCGCCTGGCGGAGCTCCGAGTTCTCGCCGATGCCGATGACCATGCGCGCGCCGCTACCACCGACGCCGGCGACCTCGAACCTTGCCCGTCCCGCCTCGTCGCGGATGTGCGCGTATTCGCTCTGGTCGAGCAGCGGGAGCTCCCGGAGATCGAAGGTCATCCGCGCGCCGGCGCCGCCGGCCATCGGGTCGAGCGCGACACGAAGGGCGACGGGGTCGATGTACCTCGACCAGTCGTACTGGTACGACCGCGCGAATCGTTCGTACCCGGCCTTTTCCGAAGCGCTGACGCGATCGGGCGACGGCAGGTCGATGAGCGGTGTCAGCCCGCCGGCCGCGCCCCATCGAGAGCGGGCGGCTTCTCCGGGGCGCCAGGCGATGGCCCCGCCCCCCACGTGCGAGAGCTCGGGTCGCGCGAGCAGGCCGCTCGAGAGAAGGTCGTCGACCGAGCCGGGGCTCTTGCCGTTGAGCAGACCGTAGAGCAGCGCCGCGAAGCCGGGCGTCATGAGCTCTGCGAGGGCGACCTGACGGCGCGCCTCGGCGATCTTCTGGCGCGGGCCGACCACCTCCGCGACGAAGCGGTCGCCCATGTATGCGAGCGCGTCGGCGCGCGTCGCGGCGTCGCGCGCGAGCATGTACCGAAAGTCGGGCTCGTCGGCGAGCCGAGGACTCTTGCCTTGCACGGCCGCGAGGACGCGCGCCAGGGCCCCGGGGCTGTTGGATACGATGGCGACGTCGTCGATCGTCACGCGATGCTGCCGCACGGCGCCGTCGGCCGAACGAGCGACTCTCACGTCCAGCCCAGCGATCGGCACCGTCTCGGTCGTGACGCGCCCGTGCGCTTGTTCGTGCGCCGCCAGCGCGGCCGCGACCCCGGAGTCGAAGAGCGCGGCGCTCTTGAGGCGAAAGAGGACGGTGACGTCCGCCCCTTCTTTCACGTATGGATCGCTGCCGACGAGAGCGAGCTCCGAAACGGCCGCGGGGCCGAGGGTGCTCGTGAGGGGTCCGCGATCGAGGCCGAGCTGCGCCATGTACCGCCCCACGAGGCCGTGGTCCTCCGCGTCTCCGCTCGTGACTTGCGCCGCGGCGGTGCCCCAGGACTCGACCTGATCGAGCAGCCGTAGGAGCGCCGAGACGCCCGCGACACGGACGAAGTAGAAGTCGGCCGGCACGAGCGCCGCGAGCGGCTCCTGCGGGACCGTCGCGCCAAGATGCTGGAGCATCTCGCTCCACGGGTGGCGCACGAGCTTGGGCCCCGCGAGCGAGGCGAGGGGCAAGGTGGCCGGCTCGCGCGCGCTCGACAGGAACAGCGAGCGATCGCTCTGCAGGGCCTCCTGGATGGCCGTGGCGCCGGTCGTCGTCTCCATCAGCGCCGCCAGATCGTCGGTGCGGCGCGGTGCGGGGCTCAGCGCCATGCGCCGGGATGAACCCGAGGCTCTCGAGGGCCCCGCGAGCGCCGCCAGCTCGCCAAGCCTCTGCGACGCGAACGCCTTGAAGGGGCCGCCGCCGAGCCGACCCGCGAGCGCGACCATCCAGTCTGCGACGAGCGCCCGGTCGCTCGTGCCCGGCGGGACATCGGCGTGAAAGTGACGGTGGATGCCGGCGGCGGTGTCGGTGACCCCGACGAAGAGGTCTCCTGAGAGCGGCGTGCCCGCGGCCGAAGCCGGACGCCTCACCCATGCGAAAAAGGGAGGCGGGGCGCCGTCGTCGGGTCGCGTCCTCTTCCCGACCCCGGCGTCGAAGCGTGTCGCGAAAGCGAAGAGCGGCGGAACGGACACCGCGAGATCGTCGACGCGGACGCCCTCGCTGTTCGGGAACTCGACGAGCAGCGTCTCGAAGTGCGCATCGACCGCGCGCCGCACCACCCTGCCGGCGACGGGCTGCGAGTCCTCGACCGGGGGGATCGACCCCGTCCGCAGCGTCGGGACGGGATCGTCGGGAGGGTCGGGAGCGGGCGACGGCTCGAGGGCGGCCGTCGCGGACGCGCTGGGTGCCGGCGGCGCCGCCACGACGGGCGCGGCATGGCCGCCGCACGACGTCGCAGAGCAAACCACGCAAAGGAGCAGTAGGACTGAGCGGATGGAGAGCGCGGCGCGCTTGGGGACGAGCATGACGATGCTCCCCATTTGTATCGTGTTCGCGTCAATCGGAGGGGACGGTTGACCCTTGACCAGATTTTCAGTCGATCGGCGTGAAATCGACCTTGTCTCGTACCCCGCACTCGGGGCAATGCCATCCGTCCGGGACGCTCGCCCATGGGGTACCGGCGGCGAAGCCTTCGCGCGGGTGGCCCTCGCGCTCGTCGTAGACGTATGCGCAGCCCGGGCAGCGGAAGCGGCCCGTCGAACGGGCGACGGGCGACGACGGGGTCCGACGGTCCGAGATTCCAGTCGCCCCTTCCTGATCCCGCTGCAGACGTTGCTGCAGGTTGGCGCGCGACAAGTCCCCTCCGTAGTGGGCAGCGACGCGGTGATCCATGACCCGTCTCCAGAGGGGAGGAACGAGCGCGACCAAGATCATGGTCGCGTACCCTGAAGGTAGGTTCGGCGCCTTGTCGAAGCTACGGAGCGCCTGGTAGCGCCGCGTCGGGTGGGCGTGGTGGTCGCTGTGGCGCTGCAGATGGTAGAGAAAGACGTTCGACACGACGTGGTTGCTGTTCCAGCTGTGCGACGGCAGGCAGCGCTCGAAGCGGCCGTCTGCTCCACGTTGACGAAGCAGTCCGTAGTGCTCCAGGTAGTTGACGACCTCGAGGAGCGAGAAGCCGATCACCGCCTGCACGAGCAAATAGGGGATGATCGCCCGGCCGAACGCGACGACGAGCGCGCCGTACAGCACGACCGTCATCGCCCAGGCGTTGAGGAGATCGTTCTTCCAGGTCCAGAACGAGCTCCCGACGAGGCGGAGCCGCTTGCGCTCGACCTCGCAGCTCGACACGAAGCTGCCAGCGACCGTGCGCGGCCAGAAGGCATAGAAGCTCTCTCCGAAGCGCGAACTGGCCGGGTCCTCGGGGGTGGCGACGCGCACGTGATGGCCGCGATTGTGCTCGACGTAGAAGTGGCCGTACGCCGACTGCGCCAGCGCGATCTTGCTCAGCCAACGCTCGACGTTGTCGCGCTTGTGGCCAAGCTCGTGCGCCGTGTTGATCGCGATCCCTCCGACACAGCCCACCGTCAGCGTGAGCCCGACCTTCGACACCAAGGAGAGTTCGCTGCGGCCCCAGCACCAGCAGGCCAGCACCAAAGAGGCGTACTGCAGCGGGAGGTAGGCAAACGTGCACCAGCGGTAGTAGCGGTCGTCTTCCAGCCGGGCGAGCGCCGCGTCCGGCGGGTTCTTCGCGTCGGGCCCGATGGCGAAGTCGAGGAGCGGGATCACGACGAAGACGATCAACGGACCGGCAAACCAGAAGACCGCGAGCCCGGTGAGGGACGCCAGGCCCCACGCAATGAAGGGCAGAAGAGGGACGAGGATCCCGAGGAGCCAGGCGTAGCGCTTGGGGTCGCGCCAAGCTCCGTCGAGAGCAGCAGGGCTACCCCCCACCGAATGTCCCGCGCTGGGGCCGATCTCGGACACGGTATTTCCGAAGCTCGGATGCATGGACCCTTCTCCTTTGTCTGCAACTATCTCGACTTCGGCGGCAACGCGCCCAGGGGGGCCGGGCCAATTTTCGGTCACTCTGGGCCAGGAGCCAACGAGCACCTCGGGGCGGCGACGGCGTGCGCCGCCGGTCGGGGCAGCGCATGCGGCGAAGGGCGAGAGAATGGGACGGGTGGTCGCGGTTACGGCCTTGTCGGCGTCCCTCAAGCGTGGTTCGGTGGCCGCCATCATGAAGCCTTCGCGTTGCTCTTTTCCCGCAGCAAGCCTCTTGCTCGTCCTTTTCGCACCTCTGGGTGTTTCCGGCTGCAAGGGCCACGGTGCGGGCGCTCCCGACGCCCAGGCTCGCGACGGCGGCTTGGCGGTGGCCGTTCCCACCGGTCTGCCCGCGCCCGCGGATGTCGCCGCGCCGCCCGGCGACGCAGCGAGGACGGCGAGCGGTCTGGCGAGCAAGGTGCTCACCCCCGGCACGGGCACCGATCACCCGGGCCCGAACGACTCGGTGAAGGTGGACTATTCGGGTTGGACCGCCGAGGGCAAGATGTTCGACAGCTCGGTCGCGCCCCTGCAACCCGGGCGCAAGGCGGCTCCGGTCACCATGTCGCTGTCGCGCGTCATCCCCGGATGGACCGAAGGGGTGCAGCTGATGGTGGTGGGCGAGAAGCGACGCTTGTGGATCCCGGAGGAGCTCGCGTACAAGGGCAGGTCCGGACCGCAGGGGATGCTCGTCTTCGACATCCAGCTTCTCGACTTCACGCCCGGTCCCAAGGCTCCGCCGGACGTCGCGGAAGCGCCGTCCGACGCGGAGAAGACAAAGGACGGTCTGGCGAGCAAGGTGACGCAGAAGGGCACGGGGACGACGCACCCCCAGGCGAACGACGGCGTGCGCGTGAACTACTCGATCTGGCAAACCGACGGAAAGCTCATCGACGCGTCGAAGGACAAGCCGGCGGCGCGCCCCGTCAGCGGCTTCTCCGAGGGGTGGGCCGAAGGTCTGAAGCTGATGGTGGTGGGCGAGAAGCGAACGCTCTGGGTGCCGAGCACCCTCGCGATCCCGCCGCGGCCCGGCGCGACGCCGGCGGCGGTCACGATGCTCGTCGAGCTGCTCGAGATTCTCCCCGGACCCAAGACGCCCTCCGACGTGAAGGCGCCACCGAAGGACTCGATCGTCGAGAAGGACGGGCTGGCGACCAAGGTGCTCGCGAAGGGCACGGGGACGGCGCACCCCACGCGTTCGAACAGCGTGACCGTCAAGTACGCCGGCTGGACCACGGACGGGAAGATGTTCGACTCCTCGTACACGCGCGGCGAGCCCGCGACCCTCAACGTCGCGGCCGTCATCCCGGGATGGGCCGAAGCGCTGCAGATGATGGTCGAGGGTGAGAAGCGCCGCATGTGGATCCCCGAGAAGCTCGCCTACGCGGGCAAGCCGGGCGCGCCCGCAGGGATGCTCGTGTTCGACGTGGAGCTGATCAAGGTCCTCGACGCGCCCAGGCACACCTTCCCCGGCCCGGGTCCGGGAGGGATGGAGGGCCATCCGCCGATGCCGCTCCCCCCCCCGAGCCACTGAGCCGCCCGATACGAGCTCTGTCCAACGATGCTTTCACGCCTGGACGAGGAGCCCGCACGCCGTGAGGCGGTCGACGCTGGCCTCGACAAGCTGTTCGAGCTCGACGTCGGACACCGCGCCGTTGCCGTCCAGCGCGCGCGCCTCCCGCGCCAGATCCTGCCGCGTTCGTGTCCCGTCGAGACGAGCCAGCACCCAGCGAACGATCGTGTCGGGAATCAGCACCTCTTGATGGAGGCGGTTGGTGACGACGCCCCCGTGCTGCGCGTGCCATCGCGCAACGGGGCACGCCACCGGACGCTCCCCCGCGCGCGACGTCACGGCGGGATCATGATCGTAGAGATCGAGCCCGCCCGCGGCGATCCATAGATCGAAGAGCTCCGAGGCAAGGGAGCTCTGGGCCGTCTCCGTCGCATCGGCGAGAAGGGCGCGGCGCGCGAGGTCGTCGAACCCGAGCGCGCGCGGCGCCACGCTCGCGAGTTCGTGGAGAGCACGGCGTGTCGGCGGGTCGGAGACCTGGACGACGACGTCTCCGTCCGTGAACGCCTCCTGACGTGCCCCAGGAACGCGCGAGTCGCGCGGACGGAGCCGACTGGCCAGGCGAAGCCGGCGAATCGCAGCGGGCTGAAGGTCGGGGGACGTTTGCCACGCCGCGGTGCGAGCGGCGTCGGCGCGCACGAGAAGCGCCCGCCGAAACGCGGTGCACCGGACGAAGTCGAGCAGTTGCTGTGCAGCGGCTGGGGCGAGGGCTCGCGCCCGTTCGCGGGCCTCGCTCGGGAGCAGATCGAGAGACGTCGTGGCCGGAACGGCGTCGCCCAGATACGACATCCCGGCCGCCGAGGCCTCGTCGAGGAACGCGCCGACGAGGAGCGGATGATGCTCGGGCGCCAGGTACTCGTGAAAAGCGTAGGCCGGACCCGTCTCGTCGAGGCGACGCGCCACCGCGGCCAGGTGGCCGCGGGCGTCGGCGTGCTCCGGGGCGAGCTGCGCCCCCAACCATGCCAGCGAGGCGCCGGCGTCCTCGACCCGCTGCCCAAGGGAAGCAGAGAAGCGGAGCCAATCGCGCGCCGCCAGCCGCTCGTACCAGCCCGGCAACACGTTGAAGCTGACGCAAGCCAACCCGTTGTCGCTCAGCGCCCCGGCCATGCGCCCGAGCAAGACGGGCCGGGCTGTCTCGCGGATCCACGACAGCACGCCGTGGCAGATTACGTAGTCGAAGGAGCCCTCCGCGAGCTCTACGTCCTCGAAGCGCCCTCGCACGAACGACACATTCGAGATTCCCGCGTCGTCGGCGACCTGGCGGGCCTCGTCGATCTGGCGTGACGAGCCGTCGACGCCGACGAGTGTCGCCCCAGGTAGGCCCGCCGCGATCGGGAGCAGGTTGCCTCCGCGACCGCACCCGAGCTCGAGGATGCGAGCGGTGGCGACGGGCGGCGGGGTCCAGCCGGAAAGGCGGGCGACGGCGGCGATACGACCCGGGTGGGTCTCGGCGTACGCGTGCTCCGTGTAAGGGCGCTCGTCGTAGAGGTCTCGCGTCATCGGCGCGCATTATCGCGGGCGACGACTAGAACCGCACCCCGATCTGAGCGTGAGCGGCGACGGCCGGGCTGACGTTGTCGTTTCTCGGGAGCCACACCACGCTGGCGTCGGCGCCGAGGAATAGCAGCCCGAAGGCCATCGTCATCGTGACGCCCGGCTCGAGGTAAAGCTCGTTGGCCGTGCCGTCGAGGGGTACGAGCGTCTGGCCGACGACGATCTGCTCGGGGCTGCTCTCGTGAAGGGAGACGTCCCCGATACCGAGCAGGGGCCGCAGCGTGACGCGAGGGGACACGTGGACGTCGAAGCCTACCTCGAAGCCGTACCGCGTCGACCGCGACGTCGTCGTGACGAAGGCGGTCGACGTGGCCGGCGTGCAGACCGGGAAGACCGGGCCGACGCACGACTGGATCGCCGTCCCCCCGAACCAATGGAGCACAGCCACGCCCGCGTAGATGTTGAAGAATGACGCCCCCGCGCGACCGCCCAGCTCGAGGCCGACCGGGGCGATGGACCCTGCCGGACCCGTTGCAGCCCCGACTTCGCCCGCGATCTCGACCTCGACGGGACCGAGCGCCCAGGCCTGCGCCGGAATGGCCGACGCGCCCATGGCGACGGCGACCGCGAAACACCCGAAACGACGGCGGCTCTTGATCCGACGGGACGTCTGTAGAACGTATGCTCGGGTCATCTGGTCCCGTGCCCGCCCGATATCCCCGATGAGACTAACCTATCTGTTTTCGCCCCTGCTCGTTTCGCTCCTGCTGGGCTGCGCCCCCGAGTCCATGCAGGCCGTCACCCCGCGCCCCGCGGCCCATCCCGACGTGCCCCGTGAAGGGGGCGTCAACCACGCCGACGACGCCGACCAACGACTGAGAAGCACCAGCGATCAGGCGGCCCACGTCCAGGACATTCTCGAGGAGCCGGTCCACATGCAGGACGAGCCGGTCTACATCATCGAAGGAAACCGCGACCAGTGAAGCGCGGGCACTCTTACCCGCCGGACCTCGCCCGCTACGTGCAAGAGCACTGGCCGGCCGCGAGGCCGCTGCGAATTCGCCAAGACCTCCTGTGCGAAGCGCTATCGGTCGCGTACCAGGCCTCGCTGACTACGGAGGAAGCGCGCCCGATCCGCTTCCGCCTCTTGCTTGCGCCGTTCGACGAGCTCCCGGCCGACGGCGTGCCGAACCATGGCGTCCTGCGGCTCCGGTTCGAGCCGAGCCGGTTGCTCCACTTCGACGAACTGCGCCGGCTGAGCCCATCGGTGCCGTTCGAGACGTCGCTCATCGGCGTCCACGTCGAGGACGACAAGCTGCGCATCTGGGGCATCGCGCACTCGGGACCGGCCTGGCTTGCGCCGTCGTGGGGCGGGCGCAGCGTCGTTCCCAACTGGACGTACGATCCGATCATCCACGCGACAGGGCCTGGACAGCTCGCCGTGCGCTGCGCGGGCACGATGGTGGGCGGTCTCGAGCGGGGGCTGCTGGTCGACGCGTTGATGGACGTCTTCGACTCCGAGTGGATTCCGGCTCTCTTCGCCCGCCAGCGGGCCATCGTTCGCGAGGAGCACGCCGCCCTCCAGGCCAAGACGGCGTCGCCCACCTTGGCCGAGGACTCGCTGATCGGCCGCGTCGGGCAGCAGATGATCCGCCGGACGATCCAGCTCGTTCGGGGGGCGCGCCACGGCGGCATGATCCTCGTGGCCGACACGTCGAACCCGGGCGCGCTCGCGGGCGTGAGGCTCAAGTACCGGTTCGGCCAAGACGAGCCGTCGCACCGATACCGGACGCTTCTTTTTCGGATCCTCGACACTCTGGCAGGGGCCACGTCCAAAGCGTCCATCGGCTGGTCCGACTTCGCCTCGGACGGGAGCACCGCGCTCGAGAGGCTCGAACAATCCGTGTTCGAGTTGAGCCGGCTGATCGCCAACCTCACCGCCGTCGACGGCGCCGTCGTCCTCGACAAGCGGCTGGGGCTCGTCGGCTTCGGCGCCGAAGTGTCGGCGGAGCTGCCCACCCCGGAGCGGGTGTGGCGGGCGCTCGACACCGAAGGGCACGAGCGCGAGCCCAACGACCTGGAGAACGTCGGCACCCGCCACCGCGCGGCGTACCGCTTCGTCAACGATCATCCCGACGGCCTGGCGATCGTCGTCTCCCATGATGGGGGGGTCACGTTCGTCGCGAAGCGTGAGGACGCGATCGTGTTCTGGGAGCAATCGGTGAGCCCGTGAAGGGCCGTAGTCACGATGCTGTCGCGTAGCTCGACGAGGGGATCGAGAACGCTCGCGCCGCGGGCGAGTCCGGGCGGGCCATGACCCAGAGCCAGTACGTGGGGCCGAACCGCCGCAACGCCACGCGCACGAAGCCCGCGTCGACGCACGCCGCGAGGAACGGGGCCTCCCACGGATTCCAGTCCCAGGGCTGGAAGCGGTCGGCGTCCTCGGACGCGAGGACCACGACGTCGAGCTGTTCGGCCAGGAGCGCCTGCGGCTCGCGCTTGCCGGTAGTCGCGATGCGAGCGTCGTTCAGACCGACGAGGTCGAGCGTCCACCACCCCGACAGGTAAGGAACGGCGCCGGCGTCGCCGATGGCCAAGCGGGCCCCGGGCGTGCCGAGGGCGCGCAGCTCGCGGCCGAGCCGTTCGTGCGCTTGCGAGAGGCCGTCTCCGTATTCCACTGCCCCGGCAATCGCTCCCCGCGCACCCGCGAGCTCCAGACCGGACGAGAGCATCACGAGGGTCGCCGCACCCGCGCGCGCGAAGCCGACCCGAACGCGCGTCGAGACGGCGAGGCGAGCGAGGCCGATGCCGGCCAGCACCGCGCAGAACGGATCGAGCGGGGCGAGGTACCGGTGTTCGTAGCCCATCTGGTGCTGCGGCAGGACGAAGAACGCCGTCAGGACCGCCGCCGCGAAGAGCGCAGGCCGGAGCGAGCGAGCTGGCCTCGCGAGCCCCGCGAGCACGAGGACGCCGAAGTGCAGGAGCGGACCCTCGAGCCAGTCGCGCACGTCGGGCCATCCCGGGAGGCGCTCCGGCGTCCCGAGCTTGATGTAGAACGGGAGCGGAAACGGGAGGCCATAGTACCCGAAGCGCCAGGCTTCGTAGATGCCGATCGGCAACACCCAGGCGAGGAGGCTACGGCCGACGAGCGACCGGGCCTCCTCGCGCGGGAGCAGCGCCGCGCATGTCCCCACGACCACGGCGGCGGCGAGGTTGCCTTCGGGCCGCGTCAGGCCGAGCAGCAGTGCGAGGACGACCAGCGAGCGAGCGGCGCGCGCCGACCCGCGCACGAGATCCGCGGCCGTCGCGAACATCGCCGTCAGCACCAGCGTGAAGAGCGCCGTCTCCATCCCCGACACGGCGTGAATCGCCGTCGCGGGGATCGCCGCAAGACAAACCGCCGTGCCCACGAAGGCCCACGCTCCCCCTTCCCTGCCCGCTTCCCCTCGGCCCCATGTCGCCTCGGCGCGCGCCCATTGCGCGGCGACAATCCAGGTGGCGAAGGTGGCCGCGATGCCGAGCCACTTCGCAGCGAGGACGGCGTCCACGCCGAGAAGGTGCGGGACAACGAGCAGGACCATCCACGAGAACGTCGTGTAGCCCTCGGCCCGTGGTCCGGTGGCATTGAACGTGAAGCCAAGCCCCTCGGCGACGTTGCGGCTGTAGCGACACGTGATGTACGCGTCGTCCACTGTGAAGGGCCAAGCCTTCGCGATCCCCGTGGCGAGGACGACGAACGCAACTGCCGCGAGCGCGCGCGGCAGCAGGGCGTTGGCTGTAACGGGCACGAGGCGGCGCCACTCTACCGCCTTCATCGCGCCGCGAGGGCCTCGGCGACCAGATCGTACGATCGCTTGCGCGCGGCGTGATCGTGGACGTGGGTCAGTACCATCACCTCGTCGGCCGCCGATGCGGCAACGAGCGCCCCGAGCTCCTCTCTCACGCGCGCGACGCTGCCCACGAGCACACGCGCCCCCCGCGGCATGCGCAAGGCCTCCTCGTGCGGCTCGTACCGGTACGCGAGGGCCTCCTCGACGCTCGGCAGCGGGCGATCGCGGATCCCCTGGAGGAACCAGACCATGGAGAGGTCGCCCGAGAGCGCCAATTGCTCCGCCTCGTCGTCGCTCTCGGCGCAGATGACGCCGAGCGCCAGGATGGCCCAGGGCTCCCGGCGTCGCGACGACGGGACGAACGCCTCTCGATACCGCCGCAGGACGCGAACCGAATCGTCCGGGTTGAGATGGTGCGCGAAAGCGAACCCAAGCCCCTGCTCCGCTGCGACGAGGGCTCCGCCGGCCTCGCCGGACCCGAGCAGCCAAAGCTCCGGAGAGGGCACGTTGGTCGGGATCGCGCGGATCGGTCCGCCGAAGGTCGTACGCGCCGGGCCGTCGTCGTCGAGGTAGCGCACCAGGTCGGCGAACTGCTCGGGGAACTCGTCGGTCACGACGGCTTCCCGGGATCGCCGAAGGATGGTGGCGGTTCGCGGATCGGTCCCAGGGGCGCGGCCGAGGCCGAGGTCGATGCGACCGGGAAAGAGCGCATGAAGGACGCGGAACGTCTCGGCAACCTTCAGGGCGGTGTGGTTGGGCAGCATGATGCCCCCTGAGCCAACCCGGATGGAACGCGTGGTGGCGGCAACCTGCCCGATGAGAATCTCCGGCGCCGGGCAGGCGAGACTGCCGGCGTTGTGGTGCTCGGCAAGCCAGTAGCGCCGCAAGCCGAGCGCTTCGGCATGCCGCGCGAGATCGAGGGTATTTTGCAACGCGTCGCCGGCCGTGAATCCAGAGGGGATGGGAGACAGGTCGAGAACCGAGAGAGCGGGCGCCATCGGTTTGCAGTCTAGTGGGCTCCCGGCCCGGGGCCCCTCGCGACATTCAACCTCGAAAGAAGCGAGGAACCGGAGATCGATCGACGGTGTCCGTCCGTACGAGGGGAACACCCATGCGAAACCTCGTCGTGCTCGGCAGCGTGCTCGCTGCCGGCGCTCTGTCGGTCATCGTCGCCCTTTCCCACCCACACGCCCATCCAGGGGACAATCCCCCGATCGCCATCGAGCCGGATTCGCCGCCCGTTCCGGCACCGCAGCCCGCTCCCGAGCCTCGGCCCGCAGGCGGGTCTCCGCTCTTGGTGGAGGGACCGGCGACGAGTCACGCGCCGGTGGAAGCCCCATTGAGCCTCACGGCGTCGGACGGATCCGGCCTCGTGCTCGCCGAGCTGCGCGCGAGCGCGGTGGTCGAAGGACCGCTCGCCTTCACCGAGATTCACCTGGCGTTCGACAACACCGAGAACCGCATCCGCGAGGGGACGTTCAAGATCGCGCTCCCCCAGGGTGCGAGCCTCGGGCGCTTCGCCATGAAGATCGGCGAGGCGTGGCAGGAGGGCGAGGTCGTCGCCAAGGAGCGCGCGCGGAGGGTGTACGAGGACTTTCTGCACCGAAAGCAGGACCCTGCGCTGATGGAGCGCGGCGCGGGGAACGAGTTCACGGCGCGCGTCTTTCCGATCCCGGCGCGCGGACGCAAGGAGCTCGTCGTCAGCTACGCGCAGGAGCTCGTCGGGGGCGTCCCGTACACGCTTCCGTTGCGCGGGCTTCCGGAGCTCGGCGTCCTCGACGTCTCGGTCGTCGCCAGCGGCGCGGGGGCGCCGCAGCGGATTCACCGTGAGCGAGTGGTGCCGGCGGAAGACTTCGTCGTCGCGCAGACGCCGGGGAAGGCGTGGAGCGCGGTCCGAAGTGGAGACCTCGCGGTCGCGACGATCCGACCCGTGGACGAAGCCCTCCCGGATCGGATCCGGAGCGCGGTCGTCCTGGTCGACACGAGCGCTTCGCGCGCACTCGGACTTCGGGGCGAGCTGGAGACGGTGCGAACCGTGCTCCATGGGCTGGGCGACGCGGGTTCCACGGGCCCTGTCGTCAGCGTGGCCGCGTTCGATCAGGAGGTTTTCCCCGTTTTCCATGGCGACGCCAAGGACTTCGGGGACGCGGAGATCGCGCGAGTCGTCGCGCGGCGCGCGCTCGGAGCCTCCAACTTCGCTCGTGCGCTGGCCTGGGCGGGCGACGAAGCGCGTCGCGTCGGCGCGACGCGTGTCGTGTTCATCAGCGACGGGGTCGCGACCGCGGGTGATTGCGACGCGACCAAGCTCGCGTCCTTGGCCCGCGCGCTGGGCGACAGCGGCTCGCAGCGCCTCGACTTCGTCACGGTCGGCGGCCTGCGCGACGATGCGCTCGCGCACACGCTGGTCACGGCGGGTCTCCCTCGGGACGGCGTGGTGGCGGCCGCGAGCGACGGTCCGACCAAGGTCGCCCACCGGCTCGAGATGGAGACCCGCTCGAGCCTCGCCGTGGCCGTGGAGGGCGCGACGTGGTCCTACCCGACGAGGCTCGACGCGGTGCAACCGGGAGACGATGTCCTCGTGTACGCGGAGCTGCCAGAGGGCATGCCGCTTCGCGTGCGCGTCGGAGACGGGCCGCCGCGGCTCCTCGCCACCAACGCCGCCGACCGTCCGCTGCTCGAGCGCGCGTGGAGTGGAGCGAAGATCGCGAGCCTCGAAGCCGCCGAACGCGAAACGGGCAAGAGTCCGGACCTCGAGCGGCGCATCGTGGACCTGTCGACGAGCCACCGCGTCCTCAGCGAGTACACGGCGCTGCTCGTGCTCGAGACGGACGCGGACTACGCGCGTTACAACATCGACCGAGCGACGCTGCCCGAGGTGCTCACCGTCGCGGATGGTCGCCTGACGTTCGCCAAGCGGGGCGCGACCGCGATCGCTTCGAGTTCTGTCCCGGTTCGACCCGCGGCCGCGCCCATCGCGCAGGCGGCCAAGGCCGACGAGCGCGAGACGAGTCCCGTCGAAGCCCTACGCTCGCCCGAGCCTCCACCCGCACGCGAGGTTGCGGCCACTGCCGCCGTGCAGGCAGAGCTCGCACCCCCGGCACCGGCGGCCCCCATGGCAGCCACGGGCGCGCGCTCCACCGACTCCGACACGTTGGGCCTCGACGGACTCTCGGGGCACGGGGGAGCAGGCGTTGCCGCGGGTGGCGGCGTAGGTCTCGCCCGCGCTGTCCGGGCACGAGGCGAGGAAGGCGCGATGGGCTTGCCGGCCGCTGCGCCCTTGGCCTCGTCCGCTCCAGCCTCCCGGCCCATGGCGCTCGCCGAGAGCGCGGTCGCGTCGGAAGAGCCGCGCATCGACCCGTACACCGGTCAATTCAAGGCAATCAAAGGCCACCTCGCACAGCGCGACGCGCGGGGTGCGTATGCCCTGGCCGGCGCCTGGCAGGCGGCGGAGCCGGGCGGCCTGCTCGCGCTCACGGCTCTCGGTGAATCCGCGGAGGCCATTGGCGACCCGCACCTCGCGGCGCGCGCGTATGGGTCCATCATCGATCTGTTCCCGTCGCGCGCGGACCTCCGGCGCTTCGCCGGGGAGCGGATCGAACGCCTCGAAGGCAGCGAGGCGCTCGACCTCGCGATCGACACCTTCGACAAGGCGCGGCGTGACCGCCCGGACCACCCTTCCGGCCATCGCCTGGCGGCGTTCGCCCGTGTGCGGCGAGGAGACTACGCCGGGGCGTTCGACGTGCTGCTTGCCGCCCTCGCGCGCCGGTATCCGGAGGGCCGCTTTCCGGGCGTCGACAGGATCCTGCGAGAGGACATGGGCCTCGTCGCCGCGGCCTGGATGAAAGCGGAGCCGAAGCGCTCGGACGAGATCCGAGCGCGCCTGCAGAGCGCCGGTGGCTCGGTCGAGGACCGCCCGTCGATTCGCTTCGTCCTCAACTGGGAGACGGACGCGAACGACGTCGACTTCCACATCCGCGACGCGCGGGGTGGCCACGCGTTCTTCTCGTCGCCGCACCTCGCGAGCGGCGGTGACCTCTACGCCGATGTCACTACGGGCTACGGCCCGGAGTGCTTCGTCATCCGCCTTCCGCGCGCCGAACGCGCGGGCCCCTACGCGCTGGCGGCCCACTACTACTCGCGTGGTCCAATGGGCTACGGCATGGGCAAGGTCGAGGTCATCGACCACGACGGCCGCGGTGGACTCAAGTTCGACGAACGACCCTTCGTGGTGATGGCGGACCACGCCTTCGTGGATCTGGGCACCGTCCAGTGACGTCGAGGCGTGCGGCTGAAAGCCTGACAGCCGCGAGCACGCCTCGTGGATCAAGCGTTGCACTCCGAGAAGCGTGGAGCACGGCACCTCACGGGTTTTTACCGTGCGCGTCTGCCGCGACAACACCACCATGCACCCCCCGCTGCTCGCCGCGCTCGCCGTGTCACCGCTCGTCGCCCTCACGGCTCTTCCGGTCCTCGCTCAAGACACGACCACGATGCCCCCGCCAGAACCGCCGGGCTCGACGCCGCCCGCGCCCGAAGTCGTCCTCCCGCAGAGCGATACATACAGAGAGAAAGACACGACACATCCGATCGAAGAAGGCGGCCCCGGCCTCGAATGGGTGTATCTGAACGCCGACGTCGGTGCGGCCTACACGAATCTGGTGTCGCTGCGATCGTCGAATCTGCAGCTCGTGGACACCACCTCCTGGGGCGCGGCCTTCGGGATGGGGGCCGGCGTGCGCCTCGCGTTCTTCTCCGTCGGCGTCCGCGTGAGAGACCTCCAGATGTCTTCGTTCAACATGTGGGAGACGGATCTCGAGGCCGCGTTTCACTTTCGCGTCTGGCGCATCGACGGGGCCATCGGCGCGCGAGGCGGATACGCGTTCCTCGGGCAGCTGAGCGCGAGCTCTTTCACCAGCACGTCCCCGTCGAATGTCGACGCGCACGGCTGGAATGTCGGCCCGACGATCGACCTCGATTTCTACGTGTCGAAGCTCCTATCGCTGGGCATCGACGCCAACGGCGAGTTTCTCTTTCTCGAGCGACCGCCCGTGGCGCTGCCGGGGGGCGAGGCGGTGAGTCCGGCGTTCGCGGGGCTGTACAAGGACTCCGGCTCGTCGGCAGGCGTGGGGCTGCTGGCGATGAGTCACGTCGGGGTTCATTTCTGAACCGGGAGAAGCGCCGTGGCGGCGGTCAGGCTCCACCGACAGGCGCGACGCTCTCGATCGCGTCGATGAGCTGCGCCATGCGAAACGGCTTTTGCAGGCGCGGGTTGGAGACGCGCTCGAGGTGATCGCGCGCGCGCGCCGTGTACGCCCCGCCACAGATGAACACGAACCGCGAGGCGAGATCGGGCCGATCTTGGGCCACCCTCTCGTGCAGATCGATCCCCGTCATGCCGGGCATCATCACGTCGCACACGATCGCATCGAACCCAGGGTCGGCCAGAATGAGGTCGAGCGCGCGCCCCGGGATCGTCTCGCCGGTGACGCTCGCCCGGGACTCGAGCGGCTCCGAGAGCAGGCGCACGATCGCGACCTCGTCGTCCACGATGAGGACGCGTCTCTGCCCGACGTCGTGGGGCCGTACCGACGGGTTGGGCGGGACCGTGGGAGGCGCCGGCCGCGCCGAAGCACC
>Ga0302325_10015370_pt1 | contig 16270 bp, 13 predicted proteins | sample Palsa_T0_2_FD_201948 | JGI IMG/M metagenome (GOLD analysis project Ga0302325, IMG submission 201948) | Peat permafrost microbial communities from Stordalen Mire near Abisko, Sweden - Palsa_T0_2 | ecosystem: Environmental > Terrestrial > Soil > Palsa > Peat permafrost | place: Sweden: Abisko... | reverse complement strand
AGCACGGAGCCGCCGAGCAGCATGGACCAGTCGCCCATGTCGAGACCAAAAAACCGGCCCTCGGCCTTCGAAATTGCGAACTGCGCCATCATCGTCCCCTTGGTTCGGAACTTTCCCTGTCACCCTTAGTCTGGGCCTGCCGGGAAAAGGTTCGATGGGCGGCGCTTCACTTTACGTTGACGAAATCGGCCTGCGTCTTTATATGCGCCGCCATGATCGCGACGCGCATTTCCACCCTGCGCCGCTGTGGCCCTGTTCCGGCCGCGGTGGGCGAACGCGTTTGACCGTCACCTGCGGCCGCGGCTTCCGCGGCGTGTTTCTCCCGAAATTCGACGCGGTATCCGGTTTCCGGCGGCACCTGCTGCGGAGAGAGACATGACCAGACTCGCGAAGATCGGCGTGCTCGGCGCGTCCGGCTATACCGGATCGGAATGCGTGCGCCTGCTGCTGCGCCATCCGCAGGTCGAGATCGCGCTTCTGACCGCCGACCGCAAGGCCGGGCAGGAGATGCGCGACGTCTTCCCGCAGTTCTCGCCCTACACGCTGCCCAAGCTCGTCCCGCTCGACGGCCTCGACTGGCCGGCGCTCGGCCTCGACCTCGTGTTCTGCGCATTGCCCCATGCCACCACCCAGAAGGTCATCAAGGACCTGTTCGCCCGGGCGCCGGGCATGAAGGTGGTGGACCTCTCCGCCGACTTCCGCCTCGCCGACACTGCCGCCTATGCGCGCTGGTACGGCGACGCCCATCACGCGCCGGAGCTTCAGGGCGAAGCGGTCTACGGCCTCGTCGAAATCTACCGCGAGCGGATCAAGAAGGCCCGGCTGGTCGCCAATCCCGGCTGCTACACCTCATGCGCGCAACTGCCCCTGGTGCCGCTGATCAAGGCCGGGGCCATCGATCTCGACGAGATCGTGGTCGACGCCAAATCGGGGATGACCGGAGCGGGCAGGGCGGCGCGGGAGAACATGCTGTTCTCGGAAGTGTCGGAAGGATTTCACGCCTATGGCGTCGGCCACCACCGCCACATGGCCGAGCTCGACCAGGAATTCTCCGCCGCCGCCGGCCGCCAGGTCACCGTCACCTTCACCCCGCATCTGGTTCCGATGAATCGCGGGATACTCTCGACCATCTATGTGCGCGGGCTCGCCGGCCGGTCGCCTCAGGATCTCCATGCGCTCCTCGCCAAGACCTATGGCGGCGAACCCTTCGTGCACGTGCTGCCGTTCGGCGAGACGCCGCAGACGCGCCACGTCCGCGGCTCCAACATGACCTTCGTCGGCGTGACTGCGGATCGCATCGCGCCCCGCGCCATCATCGTCGCGGCGCTCGACAACCTCGTCAAGGGCGCCGCCGGCCAGGCGGTGCAGAACATGAACCTGGTGCTCGGATTTCCCGAGACCACGGGTCTCGAGCAGGTCGCGCTGTTCCCGTGAAGCGCTGTCATTCCGGGGCGCCGCGACAGCGGCGAACCCGGAATCCAGTCGGCTTTGCCGCCCATACCGCAGACTGGATTCCGGGTTCGCGCGAAGACGCGCGCCCCGGAATGACGGCGTTATGTTCTAACTCCGCACCTTCACGTAACTGCCCGGCGCGTCCTCGATGGGCGCGACCACGCCGCCGCCGGGCTGACGGGCCGGGACTTCTGCGCTGTCCTGCGCCTTGATCCAGGCGAGCCAGTCGGTCCACCACGAGCCCGGGTGCTCGGTCGCCTTCTTCAGCCAGGCGTCGATGTCGTCGCCCTTGGGCGTCTCGCCGGTCCAGTATTGATACTTCGCCTTGCTCGGCGGGTTGACCACGCCGGCGATGTGGCCGGAGCCCGACAGCACGAACCGCATCGGTCCGCCGAAGAAGGATGAGCCGAGATAGACCGACCTCGCCGGTGCGATGTGGTCCTCCCTTGTGGCGAGATTGTAGACCGGCGTCTTGACCTTGCCGAGGTCGATCCCGACGCCGTCGATCGTCATCTTCCCCCCGGTGAGGTTGTTCTCGAGGTAGCAGTTGCGCAGGTAATAGGAGTGATTGGCCGCCGGCATGCGCGTCGCGTCCGCATTCCAGTACAACAGGTCGAACGGGAACGGCGCCTCGCCCTTGAGGTAGTTGTTGACCACATAAGGCCAGATCAGGTCGTTGGAGCGAAGCAGGTTGAAGGCGGTCGCCATCTTGGCGCCTTCGAGATAGCCGCGCTCGGCCATTTGGCGCTCGACAGACGCGATCTGCTCCTCGGAGGTCGCGAACACCTTGAGGTCGCCCGCATAGGTGAAGTCGACCTGGGTGGTGAGGAACGTCGCCGACGCGATGCGGCGGTCGCCGGTGGCCGCCATATAGGCGAGCGTGATCGCGAGCAGCGTGCCGCCGACGCAATAGCCGACCGCGTTGACTTCGGTCTCGCCGGTGATCCTGGTGACGGCGTCGAGGGCCTCCAGCGGGCCCTGGCGCATGTAGTCGGCGAAGTCCTTGGCGGCGAGATGCTCGTCCGGATTGACCCATGAGACGCAGAACACCGTGAGCCCGTGATCGACGCACCATTTGATCAGCGATTTTTCCGGCGCGAGATCGAGCACGTAGAACTTGTTGATCCAGGGCGGCACCAGCAGCAGCGGACGCCGCAGCACCGTTTCGGTGGCCGGCGCATATTGGATGAGCTGCATCAGCTCGTTCTGATGGACCACCTTGCCGGGCGACACCGCGAGATTGCGGCCGACCTCGAATTTCGAGGCGTCGGACTGCCTTATCTTGAGCTCGCCGCCGCCGGCCGCGATGTCCTCGGCGAGCATGTGGGTGCCGCGGACGAGGTTCTCCGCGTTCTCCCTGAGCGTGGTGCGCAGCAGTTCCGGATTGGTGAAGACGAAATTGGACGGCGACGCCGCGTTGACGAGCTGGCGCATGTAGAAATCCGCCTTCTGTCGGGTCGCGGGTTCGAGCTCGCTCGCGTCTTCGACGAGGCGCCTGGCCCAGTCGGCGGTCACGAGATAGGCCTGCTTGAGGAAATCGAAGTACTGGTTCGAGGACCATTCGGGGTCCTTGAAGCGCTTGTCGCGCGGATCGGGCGTGGCGACCGGCTCGGTGGGCTCGCCGGCCAGGCGCCGTGCCGCGCTCGCCCACAGGTCGAGATAGCTCTTGCCGAGCCGCGTCTGCATCTCGACGGCGCGCTGGGGGTCGGAGTACCAGTATTCCGCGACCTGGCCGAGGGTCTTCACGGCGTCGTTGATCTCGTCGGTATAGCCGACCTTCTGGGCGCCATCCTCGCGCGGCTTGAGATAGGCGGCGACGGCGCGGCCGCCTTCCTCCACCAGCCGGGCGAAATTCTTGGTCAGTGCATCGAGGTCCATGCTGCCGGGATAGGCCTCGGCAGACGTCGCGGGCGGCGGGGCGGCGGGTGGCGCAGTCGGGACCGCACGCGCCGGGATGAACGCCGGCAGGGCGAGCGGCGGCAGTGCTGCCGGTGGGCCCGCCACCGGCGTGACGGCGGTTCGCTCCTGCATGGGAGGAAGGGAGGTCGCAGGTCTGGGGATTCCAGGTCTGGGGATTCCAGGTTTGGGGATCCCGGGCTTGGCGATCATGGGCCTGGAGACCGCGGGCTTGGGGGCGGCCGGCCTGGGGACCGTGCGAGCTTTGGGAATTCCAGGCTTGAAAATGGCTTGTTGGGCGCCTGCGGGTTTGGCGGCGGCCGCCTCGGGAGCGGCGGGCTCGGAGGCTGCCGGGACCGATGATGGGGGCTCGGAAGTGGCGACTTTCGGGGCTACGGGCGCCGGCGCGGCCGGCTGGGGAGTTTCCGGCTCCGGAGCAGTCTGGGGTTCTGCGGGCTGGGCAAGCTCGGATCGGGCAGGCTCGGGAGTTGCCGGTATTGGGGCAGCAGGTTCGCGAGAGGCAGGTTCGCGAGAGGCAGGTTCGGGAGAGGCTGGTTCGGGAGTGGCAGGTTCGGAACCCGCAGGCGGGGCCGATGCGAGCCCGGTCGCGACCGGCCCGGCCGCGTCGGGTTCCGAGGCCGGTGGTACGGCGGTCACCTCAGGAGTCTCCGCGGGCGTGGCAATGGGGGGATCGGCTGCCACGGCTGTGGGGGCAGCCATTTGCTCAGTGGGCTGCGCTGTCGCCGCCGTTGTTTCCGGAGGTAAGATGGCGTTAATCTTATTGGATGAAGCTTCGGTCGCGGTTGCCGGCTCGGCCGGGACGCTGTGGGGGACCGGACCGCGGTCGCTCGGGGCTCGTTTGCGCCGGGATCGGCGCGGCCGGCCCGAAGCAGGGGGCGGGCCGCCGGCTTGGGGTGGTTTTGCCATCCTCGATTTTACTCCATTGTTTAGACATATTAACGAGATACGGGACCGTGGGGCCATTCTACCATCTGCCTAGCGCATACCATCGGCACTGTCTGACAAAGATGTCAAAGTCGCGAAGCGTTGGCCGCAATCTGCGCCAACCGACCCTGCTGTTGCTCGGATTGACGCTGGCCCTGGCGGGGGCCGGCCCGCTGGCCTCGTGCTCGACCATGGGGGGAGACATTCCCACCTCGATGGGCGGCCTGCCCGAAGGCACGCCCGAGCGTCCGGCGACCCCGCCGGCCTATCCGGCGGTCCATGATATGCCACCGCCCCGCAATTCCGTAGTCCTGACCGAGGAAGAGAAGAAAAGGGTGGAGGCCGAGCTCGCGGTCGTGCGCGCCGAGCAGGCGCGGCGCGCGCAGTCGTCCGCCGCGAACCCGAATTAGCCGGGCCGTCCCTGGTGAAAAGCGATGCATGACGCCGTTTCCATGGTAAAGGGCTAGCCCTTCGGAGACCCCCGCGGCCCCGCGTGCCGGAGACTGGGAAGATGGAAGAATTTCACCGCATCCGCCGCTTGCCACCCTATGTGTTCGAACAGGTGAACCGCGCCAAGGCGGTGGCGCGCAATGCCGGTGCCGACATCGTCGACCTCGGCATGGGAAACCCCGATCTGCCGACCCCCGCCCATGTCATCGAGAAGCTCAAGGACACGGTCGGGCGGCCGCGCACCGACCGCTATTCCGCCTCCAAGGGCATTCCCGGGCTGCGCCGGGCCCAGGCCGCCTATTACGCCCGCCGGTTCGGGGTGAAGCTCAATCCGGACACCCAGATCGTCAGTACATTGGGGTCCAAGGAGGGATTTGCAAACGTCGCGCAGGCGATCACGGCGCCGGGTGACGTCGTCCTCGTGCCCAATCCGAGCTACCCCATACACGCCTTCGGCTTCCTGATGGCGGGCGGGGTGATCCGTTCGGTGCCGTCCGATCCGACGCCGCAGTTTTTCGATGCGCTCGAGCGCGCCTGCATGCACTCGATCCCGAAGCCGCTGGCGCTGGTGGTGTGCTACCCGGCCAATCCGACCGCCGCCGTCGCCGACCTCGAGTTCTACAAGGACGTCATCGCTTTCGCCAAGAAGCACAGCCTGATCGTGCTGTCCGATCTCGCCTATGCCGAAGTGTATTTCGACGACAATCCGCCGCCGTCGATCCTGCAGGTGCCGGGCGCGATGGATGTCGCGGTGGAATTCACCTCGATGTCCAAGACCTATTCGATGCCGGGATGGCGCATCGGGTTCGCGGTCGGCAACGAGCGCATCATCGCGGCGCTCGCCCGCGTCAAATCCTATCTCGATTACGGCGCCTTCACGCCGATCCAGGTCGCCGCCACCGCGGCCCTCAACGGGCCCGACGACTGCATCCGCGAGATGCGCGACATCTACAAGCGCCGCCGCGACGTGCTGGTGGAGAGCTTCGGCCGCGCCGGCTGGGACATCCCCGCGCCGCGGGCATCGATGTTCGCGTGGGCGACCCTGCCCGAGCCGTTCCGCACCCTCGGCACGGTGGAGTTCTCGACCTTGCTGATCGAAAAGGCCGAGATCGCGGTGGCCCCCGGCATCGGCTTCGGCGAGCACGGCGAGGGCCATGTGCGCATCGCATTGGTGGAAAACGAGCAGCGCATCCGCCAAGCGGCACGCAACCTGCGGCGGTTCCTTGAAACCGGCCCGGAAAAGTTGCACAACGTCGTCCCTCTTGCGAAGCGCCGCTGATCCGCGGCGCGATCGCCTTTTGCGGACGGTCAATGGTCGCGCCCCTGAAAGCGGGTCTTGCCGGGCTCGGCACGGTCGGTTCCGCCGTGGTGCGGCTCCTGGAGCAGCACCACGACGTGCTGGCGTTGCGCTGCGGCCGCGCCATCGAGGTGGTCGCGGTGAGCGCGCGCGATCCCGACAAGAAGCGCGACCTCGGCGCCGCGAAGCCGCGCTTCGTCGCCGACCCCGTCACGCTCGCCGCTGACGGCGACATCGACGTGTTCGTCGAATTGATGGGCGGCGACGGCGATCCCGCCAAGCGGGCGGTGGAAACCGCGCTCGCAGCCGGCAAATCCGTGGTCACCGCGAACAAGGCGCTGCTCGCCCGGCACGGCGCCGCCCTCGCCGGCCTCGCCGAGAAGCACGGTGCGGCGCTCAATTTCGAGGCCGCGGTGGGCGGCGCGATCCCGGTCGTCAAGACCTTGCGGGAGGGCCTCGCCGGCAATTCCTTCGCGCGCATCTACGGCATTCTCAACGGCACCTGCAATTACATCCTGACCCGCATGGAACGGGAACAGCTTTCGTTCGCCGAATGCCTCGCGGACGCGCAGCGCCTGGGCTATGCCGAGGCCGACCCGACTTTCGACGTGGAAGGCTTCGACACCGCGCAGAAACTCGCCATTCTCGCGAGCATCGCATTCGGCGCCCGCGTCAATCCCGACGCGGTGTACGTCGAAGGGATTTCCTCGATCGCGTCGGAGGATCTCGAGGCGGCCGAAGAACTCGGCTATCGGGTCAAGCTGCTGGGTGTCGCGGTGCGCACCGCGGAGGGCATCGAGCAGCGCGTGCATCCGACCATGGTGCCGAAGGAGAGCGCCATCGCCCGGGTCATGGGCGTGACCAACGCGATCTCCATCGATGCCGACGGGATTTCGCCGGTCACGCTGGTCGGGCCGGGGGCGGGCGGCGAGGCGACCGCGTCGGCGGTGGTCGCCGACCTCGCCGACATCGCCCGAGGGGTGCGGGTTCCGGCATTCGGCCGGCCGTCCGGCGCGCTGGTGGAGAACCGCCAGGCGCCGATGCAGCGCCACGAAGGCGGCTACTACATCCGTCTCCTCGCGCTCGACCGCCCCGGCACCTTCGCCACCATCGCAAAGCATCTGGCGGACCAGATGATCTCGCTCGAATCGATCGTGCAGCGTCATCCCGGCGGCCGGCCCCATGGCGGCGACGATCCGAGAAGCCCGGAGACGCCGGCCCCCGTCATATTGATCACCTATGCCACGACCGAGGATGCCGTGCGCCGCGCCTTGAACGCCATCAAGGGCGAGGGCGTGCTCGCCGGCCAGCCGCAGGTCATTCGCATCGAGAAGAATTAGCCGCCAACCGGCAGGAAGGGAATCCGATGTCGTCGAGACCCAGCAAGACCAGCACCGTGCTGGACCGCATCCTCGCGCTGGAGATCGCGCGGGTGACGGAGAGTGCCGCCGTGGCGGCGGCGCGGCTGCGCGGCCGCGGCGACGAGAAGGCAGCCGACCAGGCGGCGGTCGACGCGATGCGGCGGGAGATGAACAACCTGCCGATCATCGGCACCGTGGTGATCGGGGAGGGCGAGCGCGACGAGGCGCCGATGCTGTTCATCGGCGAGAAGGTCGGCGCCGGCCGCGGCCCGAAGGTGGATATCGCGGTCGATCCGCTGGAGGGCACGACGCTGTGCGCCAAGGACATGGCGGGCTCCATCGCCACCATGGCGGTGGCGGAAGGCAGTTCGTTCCTCAACGCCCCCGACGTCTACATGGAAAAGATCGCGATCGGCCCCGGCTATGCCAAGGGCATCGTCGATCTCGATGCATCGCCGGAGGACAACATCCGCGCGCTCGCCAAGGCGAAGGGCGTCAAGCCCGCCGACATCACCGCGCTCATCCTCGACCGTCCCCGCCATGCCGATCTCGTCGCCGCCGTGCGCAAGGTCGGCGCCGCCGTGCGCTTCATCACCGACGGCGATGTCGCCGGCGTCATCCACACCGCCGACCCCGAAGCGACCGGGATCGACATCTACATCGGCGTCGGCGGCGCGCCGGAAGGCGTGCTGGCGGCGGCGGCGCTCGCCTGCATCGGCGGCCAGATCCAGGGGCGACTGGTGCTCGACACCGAGGAGAAGCGCGGGCGCGCGGCGAAGATGGGGATCAAGGACCCCCGCAAGAAATACGACATGGAAGACATGGTGCGGGGCGACTGCGTGTTCGCGGCGACCGGCGTCACCACCGGCTCGCTGCTCAAGGGCGTCCGTTTCAGGCCGGGCATGGTCGAGACCGAAACGGTGGTGATGCGCGCCGCCACCGGCACCGTGCGCTGGATCCGCGCCGAGCACCGCCAGCTGGAGAAGTTTCATTTGTAGGATGTGATCTGTAGGATGGGTTGAGCGTAGCGAAACCCATCATGGCGCCGCCGCGTGTCCGCCGATGGGTTTCGCAAGAGCTCAACTCATCGTACCGTTACGGCAGTGGATGACGCCCCCGACGCCGCATCCCCGTTTGATGCCTCTGCTATAATCGCGAATCGCGACGCAGATCCCGCCGGTGTCCGGCGCGGCGAAGCCTTGCCAAGCAGCGAGCATGGCCATCACCCAGTTGAACCGCCATTTTCTCGGCGTCGAGCGCTCCGTGACGGGGCGCGCCTGGCGCGACCGGCTCGACGACCGCGGCAACGCGCGTGCGCTCGCCATCGTGCAGCGCCATGGTGTCCCGGAACTGCTCGCCCGCGTCGTCGCCGGACGCGACGTCGAGGCCGACGCGGTCGGCGCCTATCTCGATCCGACGCTCAAAGGCCTGATGCCCGACCCCGACGTGCTGACCGGCATGGCGGCGGCGGCGAGCCGCATCGCCGACGCGATGGAGCGGGGCGAGCAGGTGGCCATTTTCGGCGACTATGACGTCGACGGCGCGACCTCGGCGGCGCTGCTGGCGAGCTTCCTGCGCCGCGGCGGCCTCGATCCGCTCATCCACATTCCCGACCGCATCTTCGAGGGATACGGGCCCAATGTCGAGGCGATCCGCTCGCTCGCCGAGCGCGGCGCGCGGCTCCTTGTCACTGTGGATTGCGGCACGACCAGCCTGGAGCCACTCGCCGAGGCGAAGCGGCTCGGGCTCGACACCGTTGTCATCGATCACCACCAGGCCGACGAGCAATTGCCCGATGCAATTGTGGTCAACCCGAACCGGCTCGACGATCTCTCCGATCTCGGCCACCTCGCCGCCGTCGGGCTGGTGTTTCTCACCATCGTCGCGGTCAACCGCGAGCTGCGCCGGCGCGGCTTCTGGAGCGGTGCGCGGCCGGAGCCCGACCTCCTCGATTTCGTCGATCTGGTCGCGCTGGGCACCGTCGCCGACGTGGTGCCGCTCAAGGGGCTCAACCGCGCCTTCGTCGCCAAGGGGCTGATCGCGATGCGGCGCCGCGAGCGGGTCGGGCTCACCGCGCTGATCGACGTGGCGCGGCTCACCGGGCCGCCGGAGCCGTGGCACCTCGGCTTCATGCTGGGGCCGCGCATCAATGCCGGCGGGCGGATCGGCCGCGCCGATCTCGGCGCGCGGCTGCTGCTGTGCGAGGACCCATCCGAAGCGGCAGGCCTCGCCGCCGAGCTCGACCGCCTCAACCGCGAGCGCCAGACCATCGAGCTCGCCGCGGTCGCGGAAGCCGAGGCCGAGGCGATGGCCGCGCTCGGCCTCGAGGAGCGCGGCGCGGTGGTGGTGACGGCGTCGCCGCGCTGGCACCCCGGCGTGGTCGGGCTGGTCGCCGCGCGGCTCAAGGAGCGGTTCGGCCGGCCGGCCTTCGCGGTCGCGTTCGGGCCGGGCGATACCGGCGCGGGTTCCGGCCGCTCCATCCCCGGGGTCGATCTCGGCCGCGCCGTCCGCCACGCGGTCGCGCAGGGACTGCTGGTGAAGGGCGGCGGCCACGCCATGGCCGCCGGCATCACGCTGCGCAAGGATGGGCTGAGCGCGTTCCGTGCCTATCTCGAGGAGACGCTCGCCGCGCCCGTGGAAGCGGCGCGGCGCGACGACTCGCTGCTGGTCGACGGCGCGTTGACCGCACGCGCCGCCAATGCCGAGCTTCACGCCACCATCGCCCGCGCCGGCCCGTTCGGCGCCGGCAATCCGGAGCCGGTAATCGCGCTGCCCGCCCATACGGTGACCTATGCCGAGGAGGTCGGCCAGGCCCATGTGCGGGCCCGCCTGCGGTCGGGCGACGGCAGCGCCATCAATGCCATCGCCTTCCGCGCCGTCGGGCAGAAGCTCGGCCAGGCGCTCATCGGCAGCCGCGGCCGGGCAGTCCATGCGGTCGGCTCGCTCTCGCTCGACCGCTGGCAGGGCGAAGAGCGCATGCAGTTGCGCATCATCGACGTCGCCTCCGCCGACCCGGTGGACCGGCTGCGGAGTTGAGGGTGGCACCGCGGGGCATGTAGGATGGGTGGAGCGAAGCGATACCCATCACCTCCGACACGCCGATGATGGGTTTCGCAAGCGCTCTACCCATCCTACGATGGGAATGCCGCTCACCGGGAACCCTCATGTCCAATCTCAACCTGTCCGTCGCGGTCGGCGACTATGACCGCAACCGTCCCCTGATCAACGGCGCCGTCTGCATCGACGGCGTCGATCCCGTGTTCATGACCCTGTCGCCGGAGGAGATATTCTTCCGTGCCTTCCGCTCGGTCGATTTCGACATCTGCGAGCTGTCGCTGTCGAGCTTCACGGTCAAGACCGCGCTGGGTGACTGCCCCTATGTGGGCATTCCGGCCTTCGTGTCGAAGGCGTTCCGCCACACTTCGATCTATGTTCGCACCGACCGCATCAAGGAACCGAAGGACCTCAAGGGGCGCAAGGTCGGGGTGCCGGAATATCAGCTCACCGCCAATGTGTGGGCGCGCGCCATCCTCGAGGACGACTACGGCGTGACGCCCGCCGACATCCACTGGATACGCGGCGGCATCGAGGAGGCGGGCCGGCCGGAGAAGATCACGGTGAAGCTGCCGCCGGGCGTGCGGCTCGACAATGCCCCCGAAGGCGCGACCATCTCCGCCCTGCTCGACCGCGGCGACATCGACGGCTTCATCGCGCCGCGCCCGCCGTCATTCATCGAGCGCGGCCACCCCAATGTGGGCTGGCTGTTCCGCGACCCGACCGCGGCGGCGAAGGACTGGTACAAGCGGACCGGGATCTTCCCGATCATGCATCTCATCGGCATCCGCCGCACGCTTGCCGAGAAGCATCCATGGCTGCCGGTCGCGGTGTTCAAGGCGTTCGAGCAGTCGAAGACGGCGGCGCTGGCCGCGCTGAGCGACACCTCGGCAACCAAGGTGACGCTGCCCTTCATCGAGGAGACGCTCAAATCGGTGCGCGAACTGATGGGCCGCGACTTCTGGTCCTACGGCGTCGAGCCCAACCGCAAGGGCCTGGAGGCTTTCCTGCACCACCACCATTCGCAGGGCCTGTCGCCGCGGCTGATGAAGGTGGAGGAGATGTTCCACCCCTCGGTGTACGAGACGTTCAAGCTGTGAGGCTTTCTGCGAGCCGACGCGTCTTTTCCACGCCTGACCCGTCATCCTGAGGTGCTCGCGCATCTTCGCGCGAGCCTCGAAGGAGGCGGCCGGGGCGTCGCCGCAAAACGTGCCCGTGGCACGGCCTGCGCAGCATCCTTCGAGGCTCGCTTCGCTCGCGCCTCAGGATGACGAGTCAGCTTCGGCGCGCAAACCTCACTTCTGTATCCGCACCAGCTCCGCCACCTGCTCCTTGGTCAGCGGCGCCGGGATGAATTTCAGCGTCACCGCCTCGGCGAGGAGCGAATCCATGCCGTGGATTTCGTCCGGCTCGACCAGCGACCGCGGGAAGAAGTCGTCGCGCACGCGCCGTGCCACGGTTTCGGAAACCCCGGCGAATTCGGCGTAGTCTTTGATCACCTGCGGATTGTCGCTGTACATGTAGGCGATGGTCTCGCGATAGGCCGCCATGAAGCGGTTGAATACCTCCTTGCGCTTGGCGAGGGCCTCGGCATTGGCGACCACGACGCGGATGGTCTGGCCGCGCACCATGGCGGCGTCGGTGGCGCGGGCGACGACGCGGGTCTTGCCCTCGTCGATCTCCTTGAGGCCGAACGGCGGCGAGGCCCAGCCGACATCGACCTGGTCGGTCATGACAGCGGTCAGCGTCGAGGACGGATTGCCCGTCGTCATTGCCTTCACCTTCAGTTTGTTTTCGTCGATGAAGGCGCGCACGATCGAGTCGGTCGACGATCCCTTGGTGGAATAGGCGATGGTGTTCTTGTCGGTGAGATCGGTCAGCTTCTTGATCGGCGAAGAAGTCTTGGCGTACCAGTAATCGGCGGCCCCGGTGGCTTCGGCGGCGATGATGCGCACCGGCGCGCCCTTGGCAAAGGCGGCAATGGCGCCGATCGTGCCCACCGCGACCCCGGCATCGACGGCTCCGGCGATCACCGGCTGCAGCGTCTCGCCGCTGCCGCCGGTGTAGATCATCTCGACCTCGATGCCGTGCTTCTTGAAGATGCCGGCCTTGGTCCCGAGCTGGGCGATCGAGGTATCCCAATTGCCGCGCTGGCCGATCGTCAGCTTGACGAGATCATCGGCGCGGGCGGGCAGGGCGCAGCCGAGCGCCACCGCGGCGGCGAGTGCGAAGCCGGCATATCTGTTCATATTGTCCTCCCGGGTTTGTCGTCTTTCATCGTTGCCTTATGGAACTGAGCCCGCCGAGCCGGCCGACCAGCGCATTGGCGCCGATCGCCACCACGAACAGGACGATCAGCATCGCATACATGCGCGGCATGTCGAACAGGCTGTAGGCCTGGATGATCAGGAAGCCGACGCCGCGGTTGGAGAGCTTGGTCTCCGCCAGCAGCGTGCCGATGATGGCGACGCCGAGCCCGAGCCGGATGCCGTTGATCATGGGATGGCGCATCGCCGGCAGATAGATTTTCGTCGCCATCTGCCAGGCATTGGCGCGGAAGCTCTTGCCGACCCGGATCAGCACCTTGTCGATCTGGCGCATCCCGGCGGCGGTGGAGAGCGCGATCGGGAAGAAGCAGGAGACCGCTCCCATGGCGACCTTTGAGCCGGGGCCGACGCCGAACCACATGATCATCACGGGAAAGAAGATGATCTTGGGCGTCGGGCCGAGATAATAAAGGTACGGCTCATAGGCCTTAGACAGCAGGCGGCTGCCGCCGAGCACGAGGCCGACCACGACCCCGGACACGCCGCCGATCAGCAGCGCCGTCCCGACCTCGCCCGCGGTCACTCCCAAGTTCCAATAGAAGTCCGAGGTCGACAGCAGCTTCACCAGCGCGCCGCCGATCGCGACCAGCGACGGCACCACGTCGCGATAGAGCAGGCCGGACCGCGCCAGCCCCTCCCAGAACACCAGCACGCCGGTGATGATCCCGACCCGGAGCAGCGTCACCGGATCGATCCATGGCGCCGGCACCGCCGGCAGGCTTATTCGACCGGCGTCAGCCATCGTTCGACCCATTCCGTGAGGACGAAGAAGCAGACGCTGACCAGGATCACGAAGCAGATCGCGGCATAGGTGCCGGGCAGATCGTAGCGCTCCGCGAGGTCGTTGATGAGCTGGCCGAGGCCGCCGAAATTGATCAGGAACTCGACGCCCACCACGTTGATCAGGGTGAAGATCAGGCCGAGCCGCACGCCGACGAAGATGGTCGGCAGCGCCGCCGGGAACAGGATTTTCAGGAACAGCTGCGGCCCGGTCAGCTTGAGGCTGCGGCCGACATTGATGAGCACCCGCCGCGTCCCCGACAGGCCCTCGACGGTCTTGAGGATCACCGGCGGCAGGCCGGCGACGAACCCCATCATGATGATGGTCCAGACGTTGCGGCCGAAGATCACCAGGAACAGGGGATACATCAGCACGGTCGGAGCCGACGCCATGGCGGCGACCCAGGTTTCGGTCGCCTGGCGCAGCAGGTTGACCCGGAACAGCAGCAGGCCGAGCGCGACCCCGGCCACGGTGATCATCACGCCCGCGGTAAGGGCTTCGAGAAAGGTGAGGCGGAACCGCTCGCCGAGGTCTTCCTCGGTGATGACGCGCCCGAATGCGAGCGCGATCTGCGACGGCAGCGGCACGATGAATTTGTTGATGACGCCGATGCGGATCAGCACCTCGACGGCGAGGATTGCGACCACAAGGGTGCCGAAGCCGAGCGCCAGCGGCGCCGCCCGCGAGCGCGCCATGGCGGCGGCGGTCACGACCCATGCTCCCTGCCGTGGAGCGCGCGGTCCTCGTCGTCGCGCATGCCGCGGCTCGCCTCTTCGCGCAGGTCGCTCCAGATCTGCGCGACATAGCGGCCGAACGCCTCGCTCGACACGATCTCGGAGGAGCGCGGCCGCGGCAGGTCGATGTCCACGATCCGCTTCACCTTGCCGGGCCGGTAGCTCATCACCAGGATGCGGTCGGCGAGCTGTACCGCCTCGGTGATATTGTGGGTGATGAGCAGGGTCGTCTGTTCGAGGTCCTGCTGGATCTGCAGCACCTTGTCGCCGAGCAGCAGGCGGGTCTGCTCGTCGAGCGAGGCGAACGGCTCGTCCATCAGCAGGATTTTCGGCTCCGATGCGAGGGTGCGGGCGATGGCGACGCGTTGGCGCATGCCGCCGGAGAGTTCATTGGGATAGCGGTTCTCGAACCCGATGAGCCCCACCAGCGAGATGAACCGCTTCGCCTTTTCGAGCCGCGCCGCCTTGGCCATGCCGGCGATCTCCAGGGGGAAGGCGACGTTCTCGATCACCGTGCGCCACGGGAATGTGGATTCCTCCTGGAACACCATGCCGATCGAAGCGTGCGGCCCGCGCACGGTCTCGCCGGCCACGGTGACCGCGCCGCGGTAGTCGTCGAGCAGGCCGCCGACCACGTTGAACAGCGTGGATTTGCCGCAGCCGGACGGGCCGATCACGGCGAGGAATTCGCCCGGACGCACGGAGAGCGAGACATGATCGACCGCCACCAGCGGACCGTCCGGCGTCTGGAACTGCACGAAGATGTCGTCGACGACCAGAATGCCGGGCGCCTTGCCGCGCAGGCCCTCAGCCGTCCGATCCGGTAGCGTCGACACGGTCGCCATGAAACCCTCTCGCCACGCTTGGCGCGATTCTAGTCGCTCTTGCGTGCAAGGGCGCTGCTGGTGTTGCGGGCGCCGTATCCGGGCTCGATGCGGACATCGACCACGGCGACCTCGCCGGCATCCACCGCGGAGATCGCTTCGGCGAACACGCCCGGAAGATCCTCCGCCTTGGAGATCGGCCCGAAGCCGCGGGCGCCCTGGGCGCGCGCCAGCGCGGCGAGATCGATCTCGGGGTCGAGCATCTTCTGGCCGATCCATTTGTTGTCGACGGGACGGTTGCGCATGATGGCCATCCGCTCCTGATGGACCTCGTCATTGTAGAACGAGCGATTGTTGGCCACCACGATCAGAAGGGGAATGCGGTAGTGCACCGCAGTCCAAAGCGACGTGACGCTCATCAGGAAATCGCCGTCGCCGCAAATCCCGATCGACAGCCGGCCCGACCCCTTGAGGGCGAGGGCGACGCCCACAGAAATCCCGGGCCCGCCGCCGACGCCGCCGCCGCCGTCGGAGCCGACGAAGTCGAGGGGATGGCGCAGGTTCCAGAACGAGCCCTGCCAGGACAGCGGCAAATGAGCGAGGGTGACGTCACGCTTGCCGACGGCGCCGCGCAGCGCATGGGCGAGGTCCTCGATGCCGAGCGCGCGGTCGCCGCCTTTCGGCTCATGGAGCGGCCGCGGCGATCCGCCGGCGGACTTGGCGGGGACGGGACCGATCGCCTGCAGCAGGGCGGTGGTCGCGGTGTCCGGGTCGGCCGAGATGAAGAGATCGACCGGGGGCAGGGCCTGGTAATCCATGCTCCAGCCGTTATGCAGCTGGTGATCGAGGGAGACCTGGATCACCTTGGCCGAAGGCGGACCGCCGAGCGTCCTCAAGGTGCCGGCGAGATCGACCCAGTCGAGGCTGAGGATGACGTCGGCCTCCTTGAGCAGCGGCGTCAGCTCGTCCTTGGTGAAATTCTGAGGGGCGTCGACATGGAGGGGATGGTCGGTGGGGAACGCCGCCCCGACCTTGAGGCTCGTCGTCACCCTTGCCCCGATCGCCTCGGCGAGCGCGACCCGCTGCTTCCATGCGGTGACGTCGCGGGAGACGCGGCCGGCCAGGATCACGGGATGTTTGGCGTGCTCG